>Ga0265797_10001344_pt1 | contig 43297 bp, 33 predicted proteins | sample P2T30metagenome_FD_192433 | JGI IMG/M metagenome (GOLD analysis project Ga0265797, IMG submission 192433) | Plant litter microbial communities from East Loma Ridge, Irvine, California - P2 T30 | ecosystem: Environmental > Terrestrial > Plant litter > Unclassified | place: USA: California...
TCAGGGCCAGCGACTCGGGCTGCGCAGTGCTCAGATACCAGAACACGGCGTTGGGCAGGTTCATCGCCACGATCAAAAACGGCATCGCCCGCTTCAATCCAAGCCAGGCGGTGAAGTAGCCGCCGGCGATGCTGCCCGCCAAAAAGGCGCCGGTGCCGACCGTGCCGTACACCCAGCCCACTTCCGAGGTGCTCAAGCCGAGGCCGCCGACGGCGCGCGCATCGCGCAAGAACAGTGGACCGATCGACTGGATCTGCCCTTCGCCGGCGCGAAACAGGATGATGAACAGGATCGCGACCCAGATCCCGGGCCGCGCGAAAAAGGTCTTGATCACGTCGGCCAGCGTGGCGCCGATCGCGCGCACGCTGCGCGCCGATTCGGCCAGCGCGCGCGGCGTGGCCGGCAGCGCGCGCACGTGGTACAGGCCAAGCAGCGCCATCAGGGCGCCGAGCAGCACGAACACCGTGCTCCAGGCCGCGGTGATGCCCAGGCGCCGTTCCAGTTCGCCGGCCAGGATCAGCAAGCCGCCCAGCGACAAGAACTTGGCGGCATTGAAGAAGGCGCCCTGCCAGCCGGCGTACGCAGCCTGCTCGCGCGCGTCGAGGCTGGCGATATAGATGCCGTCGGCGACGATGTCGTGCGTGCCCGAGGCCAGCGCCACCAGCGCCAATAGCGCCATGCACAGCGCAAACCACATCGGCAACTGCAGCGCCAGCGCCACCAGCGCCAGGCAGGCGCCGCCGATGACCTGGCACGCCACCACCGCCATGCGCCGGCTCGGCGCCAGTTCCATGAACGGACTCCACAGCGCCTTGAAAGCCCAGGCCAGGCCCAGCAGGCCGGTCCAGCGCGCGATCTGCTCGTTCGGCACGCCCATGCTCTTGAGCATCTGGCCGGCCACCAGCGCCACCGCGTAGAACGGCAGGCCCTGCGCCAGGTACAGGGTCGGCACCCACGACAGCGGGTGGCGCCGCGGCGGCGCCAGCGCTGTTGCGGGGGCAGGCGCAGTTACGGAATGCATCGTGGTCATGGCGACTCCGGGATCAAGGTGACGATGCGGCCGGCGCGGCCGCGGCTGTCGACGCTGGCCAGCTTCACGCTGCGCGCCCCGTTCAATGCCACCGGGCCGGCGTAGCGCGGGCTGTGCGCGCCGGGCGCGCTGCCGTCCAGAGTGTAATGCACGCGTAATCCCGGCAGGGCGACATTCGCATGCAGCCAACCGTCCTGCAGCAGCGCGCCCGGCGGCGCCAGGCGGTAGCGCCACGGCGTGCGCGCGCGGTCCAGGCGCGGCAGCTCGCGCTGGCCGAGACGGTTGGCGAATTCGTTCCAGTCGGCGCCCAGCGCCGTCGCGCCGCCGGCCGCGCCCCAGGCCGGATCGGGCGCCCAGGCGCGTTCGGCCAGGCCGATCAGGCGCGGCAGCGCCAGGTATTCGAGGCGTTCGGGCGAGCAGGTGTTCTCACCCCACAACTGCCCTTGCAGGCCCAGGATGCGCGCGCGCCCTGCCGCGTCAAGCGGCTGCAGGGCGGCCACCTGCGCCGGCGTCGGTGCGCGCCCCATCGCGTCGCGCGCCGGCAGCAGCGCCGCATCGAGCGGACACAATCCAAACGCGTCGCGGGTGTCGACGAAGCCGGCCCAGTAGTACCCCGGCTCATCGGGATGCTTGGCGTAGGCAAAGTCGAAGTACAGGTTGCCGGCGCCGGCCAGCACCACCCGGTGGCCGGCATTGGCCAGGCGGCTGGCGCAATCTTCCTGGCCAGAACCCCAGCCGTTGTTCCAGACATAGACGTGGAAGTCGTCGCCGGCGCTGTCCGGGCTTGACGTGAACGCGGTTTCTTCCCAGCCGGCGACGGCGGCGCCGTGGCGCGCCAGGATCGCGCGGCAGCGCGCCTGGAAATCGGCGCGCAGCTGGCGCAGGTCATGCCAGCCACGCGCCTGCATCAGCGCGCGGCAGGCCGGCGAACCGGCCCAGGCGCCGTCCGGCACTTCGTCGCCGCCGGTATGCAGCACGCGCAGCGCCACCCCGGCTTCGCGGTACAGCTGCGCCACTTCGGCGACCACGGTGTCGATGAAACGCTCGACCGACGGCAGGGCGATGCACATCACGTTGTCGTGCCACAGCTGCACCGATTCATAAACCGAGGCGTCATCCGGGTCGCTGAGCAGGTATTCGTTCGCCCCGATACGGTCGCCGGCGGCGTTCAAGCGCGCGTGGCGTACCCGCATCGCCTGCACCGCGGCGCGCGCGTGGCCCGGCATATTCAATTCGGGGATCACCTCGATCTGGCGCGCCTGGGCATAGCGCAGGATGGTCACGAAGTCGGCGGCGCTGTAGAAACCGCTGCCGTTCGAAGCGCCGCTGGCCGCGCCCGAGCCGAACGACGGCGGCAGGCATGGCGCCTCGCCCGGCCGCGCAACGCCGCGCCGCGCGCCGACCAGCGTCAGTTCAGGCAGCGCGCCGATTGCCAGGCGCCAGCCTTCGTCGTCGGTCAGGTGAAAGTGAAAGCGGTTGAGCTTATAGGCGGCCATGCAGTCCAGCAGGCGCAGCACCGTGTCGACGCTGGAAAAATGCCGGGCGACGTCGAGCATCAGGCCGCGATAGCCGAAGCGCGGCGCGTCCAGTACCGAGCCGGCCGCCAGCATGCCGTGCCCGTCCACCAGTTGCGCCAGGCTTTGCAGGCCATTGAACACGCCGTGCGCGGTCGCGCCGCGCAGCAGCACCCGGCCCGGCGCGATCTCGAGCAGGTAGGCTTCACGCGCCAGCACAGGATTGTCTTCGCCGGCATCGACCGCGCCGGTACCCAGCACGATGACGCTGTCGCCCCCGCCCCCGCCCCCGCCCCCGCCTTCGGGCAGATCGGCCAGCAAGGCGCGCAGCCAGGCCGCCTGCACCTCGAGCCCGGCGCCGCATTCGATGCGCGTGGCGCGGCCGATGCTGCAGCGCCGGGCGTCGAAGCGCGCCGTGCGCGGACGCGGCGTGATGCGGCCGACCGCGTCCAACGGCAGCAGCGACAAGGCCCGGTTCTGTTCGAAGCGCCAGGCCGCATCCGCGGTCGGCACCAGGTCGCCGCGCATGCGCTGGCGCTGTTCAGGGCGCGTAAACGGCGCAATGTGCGGGTCGCCCAGGTCGACTGCGGCGCCAGCGTCACCCGCCACCAGGTAGAACCCGAGTGGCGCATCGGTGATGCTGATCGCCCAGTGCAGTGCTTCGTATTGCACGACATGGGTCTGGCCCGGCTGCCACGCGCCAGCATCCGGCGCCGTCAGGCGGAACAGGTCGCCATTGACATGGGCGATCGCGTAGCCGGCGCTGACGCTGGGCGCCAGCACCTTGCGGCAGGTGTTGAAGTACAGCGCCCATCCGGCGGCGATCGGCGCCGCGCCGTCGTTGCGCAGTGCGAGCCTGGCCGTGAACCGATCGTCGCGCGTGAAGTTGCTGACGCACTCCCAGGCCAGATCGATCAGCGGGAGCTCGAGCTTGCGCGCCGCCACTACAGTTTGCCGCGCAGGCCGAGGTAGAAGGTGCGGCCGTTCGAATAGAACGCGCGCGGACGGTCCTGGTTCTCGGCATACATCTTGATGGTCTCGTTGGTGATATTGAGCGCGTCGAAGGTCAGCGTCAGTTGCTCGGTCAGCTTGACGTTGACCGAGGCCGCCAGCGACGGCATGCCATCGACGTGCTGGCTGGCGCCGCGGTCGACCCCGGCCTTGTAGCGTGAGCGGTAGTTGTAGGCCAGGCGCGCCGAGAAGGCCTGGTTCTCGAAGTAGCCGGTGACGTTGTAGGTGTTCTTCGAGGAGTTGAGCAGCTCGCCGCCATCGTCGAGTTCGCCGTCGGCGAAGGTGTAGTTCACCAGCATGCCGAAGTTGTTCCAGAGCGGCTGCTGCCAGGATAGTTCCACGCCGCGGTTCCTGCCGCTGGTGTTGTACGGCGACGTGATCTGGTAGGTGGTCTGGGCGTCGCGCTTGTTGTTGTAGTAGGTGCCGGTGGTGGTGCCCTGGGCCACGATCGAGCGCAGGTCCATGTAGAACAGGCCGGCCGAGAGCAGCGCCCTTGGCGCGTAGTACCACTCGGCGCCGACGTCGAAGTTGGTCGAGCGCACCGGGTCGAGATTGACGTTGCCGCCGCTGCCGCTCAGGGCGTCGTCATTGAGCGAGACCGAGCCGCCCAGGGCGCTGTAGTCGGGCCGCGCAATGGTCTTGGCCAGCGCGGTGCGCAGCGTCAGGTCGGGCGTGAGGTTGTACTTCAGGTTGGCGCTCGGCAGGTAATCGCGGTAGGTGCGCTTGAACGTGGTCGGCGTGTACGGACCGAAGGCCGAGCCGGTGATCGGGGCCGGGCCGCCCGGCAGGTTGACGACCGTTCTCTGGCGCGTCTCGACCGCGCGCAGGCCGATGTTGCCGCTCCAGCCATCGCCGCCGACATCGAGCATGCCGTACAGCGCCGCGGTCTTCTCGGCCACGCGGAATTCGTTCATCCAGTTATGCCGCAGCACATAGTCGAGCAGGCGGTTGCCGGGGATCGCGCCCCAGGCGCCGAGCGCGGCGCCGTCATACTTGAAATAGTCGGACGCGACGTTGCCACCCAGGTCGTTGCCGAAGTCGCCCGGATACAGCTGCCCATTCCAGGCCGGGCCCGGATTGCTGAAGCCGAGCGGGCCGGGCCGGGTCTCGAGCGGCTGCTCGGCGCTGCGGGTGTGGTCGGTCCAGCGCGCGCCAAAGCGCACTGTTTGGTAGGTGTCGTTGTCGAGGCGCAGTTCGCCATCGAGCTGGGCGTATTTTTCCTGGTCCACCGATTGCGATTCGCCGCCGCCGGCCCAGGCGGTTGAGCCGGGCACGACGGTATTGCCGCCGGGGTAGCTGACCGAGGCCGGCGACAGGCCGTTCAGGCCATACACCATGCCGCCGTCGACATTGTTCTGGTAATACACGTCGTCGCGATCCCAGCCCACGCCGTGGGTCTTGCCAGCCTTGCCCGACAGCGTGAAGCGTGCGTTGACGCGCCACTTGCCGTTCAGGTCGAGGTACCACGATTCGCCGCCGGCATCGGGACGGTAGATGTTGTCGACCTCGCCCGCGTTGCGCTCGAACCCGGCCGCCACCAGGGTGTTGTTGCGCACCACCGGGTTGATCGGAATCAGGTTCAGGCTGTTGATCGAATTGGCCGGCGCGGCCAGCCAGTTGGTGTTCTGGTGCGGTGCTTCGAGCTTCGAATAGAAACCGTTGACGTCGAGCGTCAGGTCGCGGTTGGGACGGATCTCGGCATCGAAGGCGCCGCCTTCGCGCTTCTTGGTCTGCTCGAACAACGCCGCGCCAATGAAGGTCGGCGCCACCACGCCGGCCAGCGCAGGATTGGCCAAGGCCGCCGCACTGGTGGCGCTGATCGGCGTGTAGCCGAGAATTTCCTGGCCATCGCGCCGCACCGACGCTTTTTCGGAAAAGCCCTGCACCAGGATGCCGGCGGTGTTGGCGGCATTCTTCCAGCTCACCAGGCCCGACACCTGCGGCTCGGTCTTGCCCGACAAATCGTTGTAGTTGGCCTGGACCGATCCTTCTACCGTCAGCTGCTGCCTGAAGTCGAGCGGGCGGCGCGTGATGACGTTGATGGCGCCCGAGACGCCGCCTTCGACCAGGTCGGCGGTGGGGCTTTTCTGGACCACGACCGAACTCACCAGTTCGGACGGCAGCAGCGAAAAACTGCTGGAGCGGCCGACGTTGCCGCCGACCTGGTTCAGCACGAACCAGTCGCCGGTGCTGATCGCGTGGCCGTTGAACAGGGTCTGTTGCAGGCTGGGGCTGGTGCCGCGCAGGCTGACGCGGTCGTTCTCGCCGAAGCCGCCTTCGCCGCCGGCCGACGATTGCGTGTTCACGCCGGGCAGGCGCTGGATCGCATCGGCCACGTTTTTATCGGGCATCTTGCCGATGTCTTCGGCGGTGACCACCTCGACCACCGAGTCGGCGTTGCGCTTCTGGCGCAGCGACTGTTCCAGCGCGGCGCGCACGCCGGTGACGATCACGGTCTGGGATTGCTGGACAGGCGCGGTTTGCGCCCACGACTGGCCCGCCGCCATGGCCATGCCTGCCACTGCCGCCGCGATCGCGGTGCGTTTGTACTGTCGTGCCATCAGCTCGTTCATGTGCTCTCCAAAACCGGTTGGTCATCATCACACCCTTGCGCTCGCAACTGCCGGGGACGTCGGGCGTCTCATATCTGCTTGCAGGGCGATTGTGGTGGCATCCGCGAGGCCATGTTTGTCAAATCTTGCTATCCGCGCCACGATTTCATCAGGCTGACATCGATTCATGGGAGGCTTGGCAAACCGGGCGAACCACGCGCGTAGTGCGCGCCCGACATCTGCTTCGCCGTCGAAATTCTTTACAACCTGATTTTGAGCAATTTTTGCAGAAAAAAATCCCCTTATAAATCAATAAATTGTCGCCCTGGCATGATTGATGCATCGTGAATATCTCTGTGCACGCGTGGGGCGTGCTGCCGCATTCCGGCGCAATGGTCATGATGCGTAGACCGCGCTGATACCATCGGAGGCATAGCGCATGAAGAAAACCATTTTGATGGCCCTGATGTTCACGGGCGCGATCGGGTCGGCCAAGGCCGACCTGCTGTTAAGCGAAGGTTTCGACAATGTTGGCGCGCTGGCAGGTCAAGGCTGGGTGTTGAGCAACGAGAGCGTGCCGCCGGGCCCGGTCGAAGGCTGGTTCCAGGGCGATACCGTGACATTCACCTCGCACAGAGGTGCGCCTGAAGCGTATATCGCGTCGAACTATCTGGCGGCCGAACCGGGCGGCTTCCTCGATAACTGGTTGATCACGCCCGAGTTTTCCACCGCGACGAGCGTCGTGGTGTCATTCTGGCTGCGCGCCGAGGCGTTCGAAGGCACCAGCGACCAGGTGCGTTTCGGCTTCAGCGACGGCAGCGACGATCTGCTCGACTTCGCGCTCGACACGGTCGTCACCGTCCCTACCGACGGCTGGACCCGCTATACCATCAGCCTGGGCAGCCAGGGCGCCGGCTCGACCGGCCGCTTCGGCTTCCAGCACTTCGGCGTCGCCGATCTGTCCAACTACGTGGGCCTGGACACGCTGACGATCAACGAGGTGCCGGAACCGTCGATGGCGATGATCCTCGGACTGGGCCTGGCCGGCTTCGCCGTGGCGCGGCGCCGTCGCCAGGCCTGAATCATGCGCCGATCACGGTTTCCTGCTGGTCGGGAAACGGCACCCGCGCCATGGCCAGCTTGAGTGCTTCGAAGCAGGCCGGATCGAGCGCGGTGCCGACCGTCTTTTCCATCATCTCGAGCGCTTTCGGAATCGGAATCGCGCCGCGGTACGGGCGTTCGGCGGTGATCGCGTCGAAAATGTCGGCGGTGGTGATGATGCGGGTTTCCAGGCTGATGTCTTCGGCCGTCAAGCCGCGCGGATAGCCGCCGCCGTCGAGCCGCTCATGGTGGGCGCCAGCGATCGTCGCCAGTTCGGCGAACGCGGCAATGCGGCCGAGGATGGTTTCGGTGTATTCGGCGTGCTGGCGCACCGCGTCCCATTCGTCGCGGTCGAGCGCACCGGCTTTGTCGAGCACGCTGTTACTGACGCCGAGCTTGCCGACATCGTGCAGTAGTGCGCCGCGCTTGAGCCAGCGGCGGCGCGCGGCCGATAAACCAAGCGCCTCGGCGATCATGTCGGTGTACAGCGCCACCCGCGCGCTGTGGCCGCTCGTGTACGGGCTCTTGGCGTCGACCACCTGGCCGAAGGCCGAGGCGATGTCGTCCAGGTAATCGTCGTCCAGCGCGACTTCATGGCCGGCCGGCTCCAGTGCGAACACGGCGCCGTCGATATCGGGCGCAGCCAGCGTAGTCCAGAACTGCTCTTCGCGCGCCACCGCTTCGAATGCCGTCACCAGGCTCGGGTCGAACCAGCTGCCGGCGCGGCCAGCCGCTTCGCGCAGCGCCGCCGCGCGCCCGCCGGCGGTGTGGAACACGTCGATCACCTGCGCCAGCAGGGCGATGCGGGCATACACCGGAATTGCTGCCCCGGCCAGTTGGGCCGGCTTGCCGTTGCCATTGAAGTGTTCGTCGAGCGAATAAATGCCGTCCGCCACGCCATCGGGAAACCGCAGCAGGCGCGCAATGTCGGCGCCGCGCTGGCAGCGGGTGGCGATCAGGTCCTGGGCGATCTCGGGGCCGTCGCGCAGGATGGTCATTACACTGCGGAAGCGCTCGGCCAGGCCGGCTTTCAGGCCGGTATGCTTGAGCACGAACGCCAGCACCTGCGGCAGGCTGTCGCCGACGGTCTTGAAGCCGCGCTTGAAATCCAGGTCGTCGGTCAGGTACAGCTCGCAGATACGGGCGGCATTGCTGCTGCAACCCAGGTCTTTCAGCAGCAGCGTGTAATACAGCTCCCACAACTGGTCTTGCGTCAGCCCGATGGTGCGGCCGATATGCATGCCGATCCAGCAGCAGCGCACGCAATGCCCGGCCGGCTGGCCTTCGGTGATGTCGAGCGCATAGCTCAGCGCCCCGATCAGTTCGGAGAGCTTCATCGCGCTTGGGGCAAGCGCATCGAGCGGGGCGGAAAGCAGCTTCATGACGGATCAATAAATTCCAAAATGCAATATATATTGATGGTACGCCATAAAACTGCATCCTGCTCATGACCGTTCAAAACCGGCCTGCCGATGCGGCAGGTGCGCCACAGAACGTTATCGAACAAGCATTGGCGCGCTCATGGTGCGCCGTTGATCCGGCTGCTGAGGGGGAACAGAAATCGGTCGCGCTGGCGCTTGCCAATCGTGCAACCACGAATTGCCAACCCCAAAAACGTCGTCCCCGCAAAGGCGGGGACGATGTGCTGACTGCTATGCGCTCATGACGGCCGGGAAACCGTCATGCACGAGACTGACCTGTTGGTGATCAGTAGCCGCGGCCGGTGGTGCCGCCGCCGGTGGTGCCGGTCGAGCCCGTGCCGCCCGTGCCGCCCGTGCCGGTGGTACCGGTGGTACCGCTAGTGCCGGTGGTTCCGCTGGTGCCGGTGCCCATCGAACCGCTCGAGCCCGAGGTGCCGGTGCCCATCGAGCCACTCGAGCCCGAGGTGCCGGTACCCATCGAGCCGCTAGAACCCGAAGTGCCAGTGCCCATCGAGCCGGAGCTGGTGCCCGTGGTGCCCGTGGTGCCCGTGGTGCCGGTTGCACCCGTAGTGCCCGTGGTGCCGGTTGCACCCGTAGTGCCGGTGGTGCCGGTTGCACCCGTAGTGCCCATAGTGCCGGTAGTTCCCGTAGTACCGCTGGTGCCCGAGGTGCCGCTACCCATCGAACCGCTGCTGGTCCCGGTCGAGCCATGCGTGGTGCCGGTGGCGGACGAGCCATGCGTGCCATCGCGGCGCTTTTTGTCCTGGTCACGCTTCGAACTGCCGGTGCTGCTGGCCGATGAACTGCCGCTGCTCTGGTCGGTCATGCTGCCGCTCTGGCCGGTGCTGGTGCTGGTGCCGGTGCGGCCGCTCTGGCCCGAGGTGGTGCTGGTTTGAGCAACTGCGCTGGCGCTGAACATGGCGGCAGCAACCGAGGCACCAAGCATTGCTTTGAGCAAAGTATTCTTCATTTCATTTCTCCTGGATGTTTTTTAAGGGGGCATCTCGACGTCATCGTTGTGATCGTCGAGCGATGAATCCAGTGTAGGGACAGGCGTGGGAATGCAGCGCACGGTAGCCGGTAGGAAACGAAAAAAGTTCTTATTGTCGCGTTACTTGCGCCGATCGGCATGCCTTCTGCCATCAATTTCAACGCCGCCAGCGGCAGGCGCGGCATTTTTGGGCGGCGCCGCACGCGCTTTTCGACATCGGCGTATCATCCTTCCCATGATTCCTCTCTCGATACTCGACCTGTCGCCGATCGCTGAAGGCAGCGATGCGCGCACCTCCTTCCAACGCTCCCTCGACCTCGCCCAGCACGGCGAGCGCTGGGGCTACAACCGCTTCTGGCTGGCCGAACACCACGGCATGCCGGGCATTGCCAGCGCCGCTACCTCGGTGCTGATCGGCCACGTGGCGGCCGGCACCTCGCACATCCGCGTCGGCGCCGGCGGCATCATGCTGCCAAACCACTCGCCGCTGGTCATCGCAGAACAGTTCGGCACGCTCGAAGCGCTGCATCCGGGCCGCATCGACCTGGGTCTGGGCCGCGCGCCCGGTTCCGACCAGGTCACCGCGCGCGCCCTGCGCCGCAACCTGGCGTCCGACGCCGACGAGTTCCCGCAAGACGTGGTGGAACTGATGGATTATTTTGCCGGCTCGAGCCGCCGTTCGGTGCAGGCCGTGCCAGGCGCTGGCCTGGACGTGCCGCTGTGGATCCTGGGCTCGAGCCTGTTCGGCGCGCAGCTCGCCGCGCACCTCGGTCTGCCGTACGCCTTTGCCTCGCACTTCGCGCCGCAGATGATGATGCAGGCGATCGACATGTACCGCAGCAATTTCCGGCCGTCGACGCAACTCGACAAGCCATACGTGATGCTCGGCTTTAACGTGTTTGCCGCCGACACCGATGAAGAAGCGCACTTGCTGGCCACCTCGATGCAGCAGGCCTTCATCAATCTGCGCACCGGCCGCCCGACCAAGCTCAAGCCGCCGGTGAGCGGCTACCTGGAAGCGCTCGATCTGCCCGAACGCATGATGCTCGACAGTGTGCTGTCGTGCTCGGCGATCGGTTCGCCGGCCACCGTGTCGCACCAGCTGCGCGCCTTCATCGACAAGACCCAGCCCGACGAACTGATGATCACGTCGCAGATCTACGACCACGCGGCGCGCCTGCGCGCCTACGAGATCACGGCCGACATCCGGCGCGCCGGCTAAACCGGCTGCCTGCGGCGCCGTTCAGGCGTCGCCGGTGCCGGCCTGTAGCGCATCGATCAAGGTGCGCGTGGAGCGCACCCGACCCATGCGCGGGAAAATCGTGCTGCACGCGAAATGGTGGGCGTCGCCATCCATGCTGCTCATTGCATCCTCGGCGAACACCAGCTGGTAACTGCGATCGAACGCTGCGCGCGCGGTCGACTCAACCCCGAAGTTGGTCGCGATGCCGCCCAGCACCAGCGTGTCGATGCCGCGCCGCCGCAGCAGCTGGTCGAGTTCGGTTCCATAGAATGCGCCCCACTGGCGCTTGACGATCACCACATCCTGCGCCTCGACGCCAACGTCAGGCGCCAGCTGCGCGGCGTCGGGCGGCGCCGACGGCGCTCCTTGCGGACGCAGCGGCGCGTCAGCCGGCAAGGCCGGCAATTCGTTGACCAGTACCCGCACGTACACCACCAGCGCGCCGCGCTCGCGCATCTCCGAGGCCAGCAGCACGCTGTTGCCCACCACTTGCCCGGCGCTGTGCGGGGCCAGTTCGCGTCCGACGTTGCTGTTCTGAAGATCGATCAACACCAGCGCAGTGCGCGCCGGATCCAGTGTCAGTTGGTCCATGAGCTTTCCTCCTGGGCCAAGTATTGCCGAATCCGGCGCCGCCCGGCGCACGGCCAGGCGCTTCACACTTGCTTGCTGCAAGTGCGTATTGCAAACCTTACTGCAGCGGCTTGCCATCGGCGTCGATACGCCGCACTTCACCCAGGTTCTGGGCGCGCACGTCCTGCTCGACCTTGCTCATGTCGCCCACTACCACCCACACCAGCCGGTCGGGCGTGAAGCTGCGCGCCGCCAGTGTGTTCGCTTGCGACGGCGTCAGCGCCAGCGCCTTCTCGGTATAGGTGTTGTAGTAGTCCTCCGGCAAACCGTACTGCAGGATGGTCGAGTAGGCGCCGGCCAGCTGGCCCGCGGTCTCGAAGCTGCCTGGCAGGCGCAGGGTGCGGTTTTCGAGCGCGAACCTGAGCTCGTCGTTCGCAATCAGCTTGCCGCCCGCAATGTTGCGGTATTCCTTCACCAGTTCGCCCAGCGCGGCGCCGGTCTTGTCGGTCTGCACCGGCGAGATGCTGATGAACGGACGCTGGCCAATCGCCGATGTCAGCTGGCTGCGCACGCCGTACGACCAGTGCTTGTCTTCGCGCAAGTTCATATTGATGCGCGAGCTGAAGGTACCGCCGAACACATCGTTGACGATGTCCAGCGCCAGCGCATCCGGGCTGCTGCGCGGCGGCGCCAGCTGGGCGCCGACGATCACGCTCTGCAGAGCGCCGGGACGGTCGAGCAAATACACCAGCGGCTTGGCCGGTGCGGCGACCTGGGCAATGTCCTTGTTCGGCACCGGGCCCGCCTTCCACGCGCCGAACGCTTTCTCGAGCTGCGGCGTGATCTCGGCCAGCGTGGTGTCGCCCACCACCAGCAGGGTAGCGTTGTTGGGCTTGAACCAGGTGGCGTGGAACCTGGCCAGGTCGGCGCGGGTCATGCGCTGCACGGCCCCCTCGGTGCCGCTGCCGGTGAGCGGCCGCGCATAGGCATGCTCGGCGCCATACACCAGCGCCGGCAACACGCGCAGCGCCAGCGACGACGGATCGGCTTTTTCGCGCGCGATCGCGGCCAGGCGGTCTTGCTGCAGGCGCGCGAACTCGTTCTGCGGAAAAGCCGGGTGCAGGATCAGGTCGGCATATATGCCGAGCGCCTGCGGCAGCGTCGCCTTGAGCGCGTTCATGCTCACGAAGGCGCCATCGAGGTTGGCGCCGGCGCCGAAGGTCGCGCCCAGGCTTTCCAGCTGTTCGCCGATCTCGAGCGACTTGCGGGTAGCGGTGCCCTCTTCGAGCATGCGCAGCGCCAGGCTGGCCACGCCCGGCATGTCGGGCGCATCGGCCGCGTAACCGCTGTCGACCATCAGTTGCAGGTTGACCACCGGCGCATCGTGCCGCTCGGCCAGCACCACCTTCAGGCCGTTCGACAGCGTCGCTTTCTGCATCGGCGGCAACTTGAGCGACATCGGCTTGCCGGTGGCGGGTATCTTGCTGCGATCGACGCCGGTAGCGGTGGCGGCCAGGCCGGTCGGGTAAGGATCGATCTGCAGCACGAAGTCGCCGTCGCTGAGCCAGTCGTTCATGGCCTTCCTGACCATCGCCGGGGTGGCGTCCTTGATGCGTTCGAGGTAGACCTTGTAGCAGTCCGGATTGCCGGTAAAGGTCTGGCACGAGGCCAGCAGATCGCTCTTGCCGCCGAAGCCGCCGACACGCTCGACCATGCGCGTGTACTGGGCCAGGATGGTGGTCTTGGCCAGGCGCAGTTCGGCCTCGGTCGGGCCGGTTTTCATCAGCGCGCGCAGCTCTTCGTCGGCGATGCGTTCCATTTTGGCGACATCGGCGCCGGGGCGTGCAGTCAGGGTGATGTCGAACTGGCCGCCGATTTCGGATGCGTCGTCACTTGCCGATGCGCTGGTGGCCAATTGATCCTTGTACACCAGGCGCTTGTACAGGCGCGAGGTCTTGCCCTGCCCCAGCACCCGCGCCGCCAGGTCGAGCAGCGCTTCCTCGGGGGTATGCGCGCCCGGCACGTTCCAGGTGCGGTAGATGCGGGTCTGCGGCACCCGGTCCTGGGCCACGGTGCGGTGGGTGCCGCTGCGCTTGGCGACCCAGGCGTCGTGCTTGACCTGCGGCGGGCCGGGCGGAATGGCGCCGTAATATTGCTCGACCTTCTTGCGCGCTTCTTCTGGCGAGATATCGCCCGACAGCACCAGCACCGTGTTGTTGGGGCCATAGTTGCCCTTGAACCAGTCCTGGACGTCGGTCATCGAGGCCGCATCGAGGTCTTCCATCTTGCCGATCACGGTCCACGAATACGGGTGGCCGACCGGATAGGTATTGGTCACCAGCAGCTCGTAGGCGATCCCGTAGGGCAGGTTCTCGCGCTGGCGCTTTTCGTTCTGCACCACGCCGCGCTGCAGGTCGAGCTTTTTCTGGTCCACCGTGCCAAGCAGATAGCCCATGCGGTCGCTCTCGGCGAACAGTGCATAGTCGAGCATCGAGGTTGGCACGTTCTGGAAATAATTGGTGCGGTCCTGGCTCGTGGTGCCGTTGAGGTCGGTCGCGCCGATGCGCTCCATCGCGTTCAGGTAGGTCTTGTTGAAGTTGTCGCTGCCGCTGAACATCAGGTGCTCGAACAAATGCGCAAAACCGGTCTTGCCCGGTTTCTCGTTCTTGGAGCCGACGTGGTACCAGGTATTGACCGCCACCACCGGGGTCTTGCGGTCTTCGTGCACCAGCACCGTCAGGCCGTTCTTGAGCGTGAATCTGGTGTACTTGATGTCGGGGATCGGGATCTCCGGGACGGCTGACGCGGCCTTTGCCGGCGCCGCGTGGGCGGCGCCAAGGCCGGTGGCCAGCAGCATTGCGGCGGCCAGTTGAAGTCTGCGACGGGCGGATACTGCCATAGTGCGTCTCCTGAATAGTTGCGCTGGAAGGACGAAGTGAACGGCGCGCCGGCGCACGACCACGCGACGTCGATCATTCATTCTAGGCAATATTCAGGTGGCAACAAACAAAAATCTGGCGACCTCGGCTGCGCGGCGCCAGATCATGCGCCGCGCATTGAAACACTTTATTTACTGCGGCACGATACGCAACAGACTCCCCTTGGCCTCGTCGGTCAGCACATACAGCTGGCCGTCCGGTCCCTGGCGCACGTCGCGCACGCGCTTGCCGATCGCCAGCTTCTCTTGCGCGGTGACCTTGCCCTGTGCATCGAGCTGCACGCGGCGCACGTCTTCGCCGGCCAGGCTGCCGCTGAACAGGCTGCCCTGCCATTGCGGGAAGGCCTTGCCGGTGTAGAACGCCAAACCGGATGGCGCCGGCGACGGCGACCAGACCACGATCGGCTGCTCCATGCCGGCGACCACTTTCTTGCCGATCGGCTCGCGCGTCTTGTAGTCGAGCGTGTAGCTTTGCAGCGGCCAGCCGTAGTTCTTGCCGGCCATGATCTGGTTGATCTCGTCGCCACCGCGCGCGGCGTGCTCGCTGGCCCAGACGCGGCCGCTCTTGGGGTCGAGCGCCAGGCCCTGCACGTTGCGGTGGCCGTAGCTGTAGATCTGGGGCAATGCGTCGCTCTTGCCAAACTGCGGATTGTCCGGGGCCGGCTTGCCATCGTCCTTCAGGCGCAGGATCGTGCCCTGGTGCGTGGCCAGGTTCTGGGCCTGCTCGCGCGCCAGCCTGTCGCCCACCCGCTGGGGTGGATTGCCGCCATCGCCAATGCTCATCAAGAGCGTGCCGTCCGGCAGGAACAGCAGGCGCGAGCCGAAGTGCTGGCCACCATTCTTGCCCTGCTTGACCGAGAACAGGGTCTTGACGCCGGTGACGCGCTTGCCATCGAACACGCCCTGCACCAGCACCGTGCGGTTGTCGGCATCGGTGCCGCTGGCCATCGTCATGTAGACGCGCGGATTGGTGGTGTCGCCGGGATGCACCACGATGTCGAGCAGGCCGCCCTGGCCGGCGGTGTACAGATTCGGCAGGCCTTCGATCGGTATCTCTTGCAAGCTCTTGCCTTTGAGCAGATGCAGGCTGCCGGCCTTGCCGGTGACCAGCATGCGGCCGTCGGCCAGCCAGGCCATGCCCCATGGCTGCGGAATGCCGCTGGCGACGGTTTCGGCGCGCCAGCCCTTGGCCGCTGGCGGCTGGTCGACCGGGGTGACTTCCTGCGCCATGGCAGGCGCCGCGAATGCGGCCAGCAAGGCAGTCGCAAGCAATCTTTGAGGTATGGTTTTCTCGATAATATCCGACATACACAATCCTCTCAAAAATGATTAATGATTTGATATCGTAGCTGAAATATCGCGTTTTACCACATTTTATCTGCACGTTTTCGCGTTTTGACGTATCATTGTTTGCTCACTGAACCAGCGCAAGGATCCCCTTCATGATTCAACGACGTGCATTTCTCAAAAGTTCGCTCCTCCTCGCCTCCTCCTCCCTCAGTCTTCCAGTTCTTGCCAATAATGCATCCGCCATCGCGACCGGCGAATGTTGTCTGCGTTTCTATAACACGCATACCGGTGAAAAACTGAAGAGCACGTTCTGGGCGCAAGGCGAGTTCATTCCGGACGCGCTGCACGACATCAACAAGGTCTTGCGCGATCACCGCAGCAACAAGATCGCCGACATGGATCCGCAATTGCTGCTGTTGCTGGGCCAGCTCAACAGCAAGCTCGACAACAGCAAGGAACTGCACATCATCTCGGGCTACCGCGCCCCTGAGTCAAATGCTTTCCTGCGCAGCCACGGCAGCGGCGGCGTCGCCAAGCGCAGCCTGCACATGGACGGCAAGGCAATCGATATCCGCCTGCCCGGCACCGACCTGCGCAACCTGCAGAAAGCGGCCATGTCGCTCAAGGGCGGCGGCGTCGGCTACTACGCCAGCTCGCAGTTCGTCCATATGGACACTGGACGCGTACGGTATTGGTAACAACAATGGCGCGGTCGATCGCCCGCTCGGTGCTGGGACTGGCCTTTGCGGCTGTCATGACCGTCCCCTGGCTCCCGGCGCAGGCTGCCGGACAGAGCACGGTCAACGTCAAGTCCACGCGCGACCCGGTCGACAAATCCTATCGCAAGATGATCCGCGGCATGGAACGCTTCGAACGCGAGCGCGCCCTGGCGCCGAACGCCACCCTGCGCTTCCAGCTTCTGCCGCGTTTGCCATCGGTCGACATGCGCGGCATCACGCTGCGCATCGCCGGCGATACGGTCTCGATACCGGTCAAAGTAGAAACAAACAACACCTTCGTTCTGCCGCGCAATGAACCGGCGCTGCAGCAGGACGCCGCCCTGCTCGCCAGCCGCAAAACCAGCAGCATGACCTGGCGCGCGCGCATCGAGTCGCCCGGCGTGCCGGCCGGCAGCCGCCGCCTGGGCGACCTGCGCCTGGAATGCCGGGTCGGCAAGGAAGCCGGGCTGGTGTCGAACAGTTCGCCCATGTTCGGCTGGATTTCCGACGCGCTGAGCACGCCCGAGGGCGTGTGCACCAGCCCCGAGGGCAACTACCTGTTCTTTGCCGAGCGCCCGATCTTCTCGGTCAGGCTGCGCGCCGGCGAGCGGGTCGCGACGCTGCCGTTCTCGATGCTGTACGCCGGCGGCGAACAGACCCCCGACATGCTGCCGTTCTGCGACTGCCAGGTGCTGCTCGACCGTACTTATTACGTGCCCTTGTGGGACAGCTCGTGGCCCGACGACACCCTGGTCGAGTTCGACTACATGCTTGACCCAGCGCAGGCGCCATGATGCATCGCTTGTCAGCTTGCGCCCTTGCTGTTTCGCTGGTGGCCGGCTGCGCCACCCAACCCGCCGCGCCGCCCGGCGCGCAGGTGGACGCCGCGCGCCTGGCGCAGTCGGTCGTGGCCGGCCGCAGCACCAGGGCCGAACTGCTGGCCGCGTTCGGCCCCACCAGGTCAATCCGTTTCGACAGCGGCTATGAGGCCTGGGTCTATCAGTCGCCCGCCGGCGGCGGCGCCTTCACCGAATTCGTGGTGCTGATCGATCCGCAAGGGGTGGTCAGCAAGACCCGGACTGGGCCCACCAGCACGCCCTGAACCGCGACCGTGTTGGATCGGCGCATATCCGGACAAGAATCCCTCGCCCCCGCTAGCGATGCGATCTACACTACCCTGCATACCCGTTGTCGCATGAATTGCTGCAAGCGCTGAGTCAATGACCGGCGCGTCGACACTGATGAGGGCGCACATGCCGGTTACTTGTTCGCGCGGATTGTTCCGATTGCTCGGCATGGTGTTGCCGGCATTCCTGCTTGCCATGCTGCTCGGCGCCTGCGGCGGGGGCGGCGGCAGTCCCGGCGCGCCTGGCCCGGTCACACCGCCGCCGGCGGCAGCCGGCGCGCTGAACATCACCACATCCGGCCTGCCCGCCGGCATCAATGCCGCCGTGCGCGTTACTGGCCCCGGCAGTTACCAGCAAGACCTCGGCGGCTCGCAAAACCTCACCGGCCTCGCGCCCGGCAGCTATACCGTCGCCGCCAGCGCAGTCGCGAGCGGCGGCGTCAACTACCAGCCGGCGCCGGCCGCGCAAACCGTCAGCGTCGCCGCTGGCGCCAGCGCCAATGCCCAGGTCGCCTATTCGGGCGCCACGCTCACGCTTGCCGTCACCGAAGTCGTGAGCGGCCTCGACAACCCGACCTGGCTTGCCGCGCCGCCTGGCGACGCGCGCCTGTTCATTACCGAGCGTCGCGGCCGGGTGCGTATTTTCGACAACGGCATCACGCGCGGCCTGCCCTTCCTCGACATTACTTCACGCGTCAATATCGAAGGCGAAGGCGGCCTGTTGTCGCTTGCCTTCGATCCGGGATTCGAGCGCAACGGCTACTTCTATGTGTATTACGTCGACCTGGCGCGCAACATCGTCATCGAGCGCTATACCGTGGGCCCGAACCCGACCCAGGCCGATCCGACGTCCGGCCTGACGATCCTGCGCGTGCCGCATCCTGACTTTACGAATCACTACGGCGGCCAGCTGGCCTTTGGCCCTGACGGTTATTTGTACCTGGGCACCGGCGACGGTGGCGGTAGCGGTGATCCGAAAGGCAATGCGCGCAATCTGTCGGTGTTGCTGGGCAAGCTGCTGCGTCTTGACGTAGCCCGCTCGAGCGTCACGCAGCCCTATGCGATCCCGCCTGACAATCCCTACCGCGACGGCGTTGCCGGCCGCCCCGAGATCTGGGCCTCGGGGGTGCGCAATCCGTGGCGCTTCAGCTTCGATGGCGAGCGCCTGTACGTGGCCGATGTGGGCCAGGAGCGGCGCGAAGAAGTCACGATCACGGGCATTGCGCAGGCCGGCCTCGACTATGGATGGAACGTCACCGAAGGCACGCTGTGCTACGGCGCCACCAGCTGCGACCGCACCGGCATCACCCTGCCCGCCTACGAATACGAGCACGGCGCAGGCAACGCCAACGGTTGCTCGATCACCGGCGGCTTCGTGTATCGCGGCCGGGCGCTGCCCGAGTTGAGCGGGCGCTACCTGTATTCGGATTTCTGCGGCGGCTACCTGAAGAGTTTCCTGGCCGGCGCCAACGGCGGTGTGAGCGAAGAGCGCGACTGGAACCTGCCCGACATCGGCCGCGTGCTGTCATTCGGCCAGGATCAGCAGGGCGAGCTGTACCTGATCACGGCCAGCAGCAGGGTGCATAAAATCGTCCGCGCGGCCACGCCTTGAGGTTAGAATCAAGCGATGGCCCGTCTACAGCTCATCTTCCCCGAAGACCAGTTCTATTATTCGACGCCGCTCACGGTGCGCGTCACCGACATCAATGCCGCCAATCACCTGGCCAACGAGTCGATGATTTCGATGATCTCGGAAGCCCGGGCGCGTTTCCTGTTCGAGTTCGGCGTTGCCGAGACCGAAGGCGACGGCACCGGCATCATCGTCACCGACCTGGCCGCAACCTATCGCGCCGAGGCCTACGGGCGCGACAAGCTGCTGTTCGAAGTCGGCGTGATGGACTTCAACAAATACGGTGGCGACCTCACGTTCCGCATCACCCGTCCGCACGACAAGACCTTGATCGCGATGGCCAAATCGGGCTTCGTCTTCTTCAACTACAAGACCAGCCAGGTGGTGGCGATGCCTGACGATTTCCGCAACAAGTTCGACCGGGTCAACTGGATCGACTGAGCCGACGCCAGCGCTGTCGCGCATGGCGCCTCAGAAAATACGATGAAACGACAACGGCGCCCTCGGGCGCCGTTGTCGTTTCATCCCGCAACCGACCGCTCAGCCGCCACGTTTCTTTTCCAGGATCGTTTCCTCGAACCAATCGTCGATCATGCGCTTTTCGTAGCGCATCGGATCGCTGTCCGAGGCGCGATTGATACGCTGCATATAGCTCATGTCGGACAATTTGGCGCTACCCTCCTTGAGCACCTTGCCGTCCTGGCTCAGCGAGTAACGCAAGTTCATGGTCGGCCAGTCGGCCATCCCCTTCATCACGCGCAGCTCACGGCCCGAGCGCGGCGCCGGGTATTCGCGACCGGCCAGGTCGATGTCGGTGACTTCGAGCGTCAGGTCCTGCCCCTGCGGCAGGCGTTCGCCGAGCTTGTTGAAATGCTCGGTCAGGCGCTTGAGCACGTCCTCGCGATCCCAGGGCGAGAACGGCAAGTCCGCGAACTTGTCCGACTCGATATACGTCACTTTCACTTCCGCCGACGCCGCCCCGGCGCCAAGCACGAGCAGGCCGGCCACGGCCGCCTTCATCATTCGCATTTTCATCGTTGGTTCTCCATAGCTGTCAGCCGTTTGATGCGCTGGATCATGCCCTGAATATACGCCGCTTTGATCGGCGCCGCTCACTGCACCTGTCTTGCTTTATCGAAGTTTTGTAGCGAACTGTTAGATTCCGTACAGGACCATAAATGGTGCCGGATCAGAATGGCGCAAGAGGAGGTCACTGTGCCAGAAGGTCCGTCGCTATATATCCTTAAAGAACAATCCACCCGTTTCGTCGGGCAAGACATCGTCCATGCCAACGGCAACGTACGCGCCATCGATCCGCAGCGCCTGATTGGCCAGCGCATCGTCGGCTTGCACACCTGGGGCAAGCATTTCCTGATCGAGATGCCGGATCTGGTGCTGCGCATTCACTTCCTGCTGTTCGGCACCTACCGGATCGACGAAGACCGCGACAAGGCGCCACGGCTGTCGATCAAGGTGGCCGATGGCGGCGAGCTGAATTTCTACGCCTGTTCCATCAGGGAAATCGAGCGCGCCACCTTCGACGCCTACGATTTCACTGCCGATGTCATGTCGGACACCTGGGACCCGAAGGCCGCGCGCAAGAAGCTGCGCGCCGCGCCCGACCTGCTGGCCTGCGACGCCCTGCTCGACCAGGATATCTTTTCGGGTGTGGGCAATATCATCAAGAACGAAGTGCTGTTTCGGATCCGCGTGCATCCACTGTCGACGATGGGAGCGCTGCCGGCGCCCAAACTGCGCGCACTGGTCGACCAGGCGCGCCAGTACAGCTTCGATTTCCTGGCGTGGAAAAAGGCGTGGGTGCTCAAGGAACATTGGCTGGCGCATGCCAAGCGCATCTGCCCGCGCTGCGATATTCCGTACACCAAGACCAAGCTTGGCAAAACGCAGCGACGCAGCTTTTACTGTGAACGTTGTCAGAAACGCTACGAATAAAGTCAGTCTGTCTACTGTCTGCAACGCTTCATTCACCATGAATGGAGGTGTGACATGTTTGAATCCCAACTTTAATAGTGCGTGTTGTTACAGATCAATGGTCGTACTACAATCAAGTTGATTCTGGGCTACTTTTTAAGTGTCAACCATCGTTGGCCCGGCAACCAGAACTTCCCGACCACTTGATATCGGATTCGTCATGTCCTTCCTGTCTTCCGCCGCGCCCAAGCTCGCACCCTGGAAAGTATTGTTGGTCGATGACGAACCGGACATCCACGACATCACCAAGCTGACGCTGTCGCGCTTTCGCCTCGATGGCCGCGCACTGTCGTTCGTGCATGCCTACAGTGGCGCCGAGGCCAAGCAGGTGCTGGCGCGCGAAAGCGACATCGCGCTGGTGTTCCTGGACGTGGTGATGGAGCGCGAGGACAGCGGCCTGGAAGTAGCGCGCTGGATGCGCCAGGAACTCGACAACCAATTTACCCGCATCGTGCTGCGCACCGGCCAGCCGGGGCAGGCGCCGGAAGAACGCGTGATCGTCGACTACGACATCAACGACTACAAGGAAAAGACCGAGCTCGACCGCACCAAGCTGTTCACCACCACCTTCGCCGCCCTGCGCGCCTACCGCGACATCATGAAGGTCGAGGAAGCGCGCCGTGTGCAGCACACCTATCGCGAAGGCCTGGAACGCGTGATCGCGGCCTCGGCCCATATCTTCCAGCAGCGCAGCCTGAAGGATTTCGCCAACGGCCTGCTGCAGCAGGTGGTGGCGCTGCTGCAACTCGAGCAAAGCATGCTGCTGCGCCTGAAGGCGGCCAGCGTGATCACCGGCCAGAGCCAGTACGAAGTGCTGGCCCAGATCGGCGACATGGGCGACGACGAGATGGGGCCGGAGATGGTCGCCAAGCTCGACGATGCGCGCAAGAACCGCATCTCGCGCCTGCATGGCGATACCTACGTCGGCTACTTCCCGAACGCCAGCGGCAAGGCGTCGCTGCTGGTGCTAAAGGGCGTGGAAGAAATTTCGGACATCGACGCCCAGTTGCTCGAGGTATTCTGCTCGGGCGTGGCGATCGCCTTCGATAATATCTTGCTGAACCAGGAAATCACCGACACCCAGGCCGAGCTGATCCTGCGCCTGGGCGACGTGGTCGAATCACGCTCGCATGAAGCCGGCAACCACGTGCGGCGCATGTCGCAGGTGTGCCATATGCTGGCCCAGGTCTCGGGCATGCCCGAAGATGAAACCGCAACGCTGATGCACGCCGCGCCGATGCACGATGTCGGCAAGATCGCCACGCCGGATGCGGTGCTGCTCAAGCCCGGCAAGCTGACCGAAGACGAATGGGAAATCATGAAGCAGCACCCGACCGTGGGGCTGCAGATCCTGGACGGCTCGCAGCGGCCGATCCTCAAGGCTGCCGCCGTGATCGCACACCAGCATCATGAAAAGTTCGACGGCAGCGGTTATCCGCAAGGCTTGCGCGGGCATGATATTCACCCATACGCACGCATCGTGGCAGTGGCCGACGTGTTCGATGCGCTCAGCCACAAGCGCTGCTACAAGGATGCCTGGCCGGCGGCGAAGGTGACCGAGCACCTGCGCGAAGTGGCGGGACACCATCTCGATCCCTACTATGTCGACCTGTTGATCAAGAATATGGACCGCGCACTCGAGATCAACGCCAGGTGGCCGGATTAACAATCCGGCCCGGCAGGGTCGGCGACTGCGCCGCCAACCCTGCAACTAATGGGCGTGCGGACGGCAAGATCAGGCCGCCGCTTTCTGCTTGCGCTGCGAACGCGGAAAACGCAGCTGATAGCGCAGCCCTTGCCCCGGCGCACTGTTGACCCGCACGCTCCCGCCCAGCGCCCCGGTCACCAGGTTGTACAGGATATGCGCCCCCAGACCACTGCCGCCGGTGCCGCGCTTGGTCGTGAAGAACGGGTCGAACAATTTGTCCAGCGTGTCCTGGTCCATCCCGGCGCCGTCGTCGGCGTAGTCGAACACCACCCAGTCGTCCGCCGCCAGCGCCGCGTGCACGCTGATGTTGCCCGGCTGGTCCCTGTCAAACCCATGCACCAGTGAATTCATCACCATATTCGTGACGATCTGCGACACCGCGCCGGCGTAGCTGTCGAGCACCAGGTCTTTCGCGCAGCTCACCGCAACCTTGATCGGCCGCCCTTTCAGTTTCGGCTGCAGCGACAGCAGCACCTCGTTCAGGTACGCCTCGAGATTGAAGCTGCGGATCTCGCCCGACGACTGGTCCACCGCCACCTGCTTGAAGCTGCGCACCAGGCTGGCCGCCCGCTGGGTGTTGGTGGTCAATATGCGCAGCGACTGGTCGACGATGTCGAAGAAGCTGGCCAGACTATCCTCGGTCATGTCGCCGGCCGCCAGTTCCTCGCGCGTGATTTTCAGCTCCTGCACCAGGTGGCTGGTGGCGGTCACGCAGATGCCCAGCGGGGTATTGATTTCGTGCGCCACGCCGGCCACCAGCCGTCCCAGCGAAGCCAGCTTCTCTTGCCGCACCAGTTCGGATTGCGCCTCTTTCAGCGCGTGCAGGGCGTTGTTGAGCGCCGCATTCTGCTGCTCGAGCTCGAGCTTGGCGCGGCGGATCTTGCGGTCGGCCTGCATGCGAGCAATGGCCACCGCCACATGGCTGGCCATGAAGGCCAGCAGGTCGAGTTCGGCCTTGGTGTAGAGGATCGCCGGGTTATAGCTCTGCACCACCAGCACGCCGTAGGGCTGATCATGCACCAGCATCGGCGCGCCCATCCAGCTGGCGATGTCGGTGTTGCCGAGCGGCTCGGTGACCACGCCATTGGCCACCAGTTGGCGGAAACTGCCCAGGTCGTGCAACTGCGCCTGCTTGCTCGCCAGCACGTACGAGCACATCGCCATGCCGAACGGAAAGCGCTGCGATGGCGGCGTGCTGTCCTTTTCGTCGACAAAGTATGGAATGCTGATTTCCTGCGTGTCCGGGTGGTACAGCCCGATCAGGAAATTGTCGGCCACCATCAGTTCGCCGATGATGCGGTGCAGGCTGGCGCTGAGCTGCTCGGTGTCGAGCGCCTGCGCCGACAGATCGGCGATCTGGTACAGCGCGTGCTGCACCTGCTCGGCGCGGCCGCGCTCGGCCACCTCGTGCGCCAGCGCCGCCGTGCGTTCCTGCACCGCGCGCTCGAGCCGGTCCATGCTCTGCAGGCCCTGCAGCGCGTTCGAGACGTGATTCGCGATCAGGGCGAACAAGGCCTCGTCTTCGTTGCTGTAGGTGCGTGCGGTGGAATAACTCTGGATGACGATCGCGCCCAGCAACTGCTGGTTGCGGTCGAGCAGCGGGCAGCCCATCCAGTGCTCGGGCGGGCTGCCGTTGCCGTAGCTGACGCCGGCGCTTTCGCGTGCGGCAAAGTCGGCGCCGGTGAGCGTCAGGGGCATGGCGTTGCGCAGCACCCAGGCGGTGGGTGACTGCTCGGGTGCGGCCAGGTGGATGCGCACGCCCGGGTCCGGTGCTGCGTCAGCTTCGTCGACGAAATACACAAAGCGCACGCTGCCGTCTTCGCGGTCGGCCAGCGCCACGTAGAAGTTGGCCGAGTACATGATACGGCCCAGTGCGCGGTGCACGGCCTCGATGAATGCCGTGATGTCGCTGCAGCCGGTCGAGAGTTGCCCGATTTCGAGCAGCATCGACTGAACCGCTTCCAGCCGGTCTAGACGTTCCATGCATTCCCCTGCAAAAATTAAAATGCGCAGGGGAAATATTAGCAGTTACGCGCTCCGCTGCGACAACCCGTCGCGCAGGAATGTGGCGAGAATGCCTCTCGCCGGCAATTTAACCGCGTGGCGCGCGGAAATCGTTCTCGATCCAGGCCTGGGCCGATGCCGGGGTCAGCTTGAAGCCGGCCGACACCCGCACCCGCGCCACCTGCTCGCCCATCTCGTCGGTCGCAGCCAGCATGGCGTACGGGTCGTCGTCGTCCGGCACGATATCGAGCGTCACCTTCAGTTCGCCCTCTTCGGTCGACACGAACAGGTTCTTGTGCAGGATGGCGTGCATGTGCTGCTCGTGGCGGCGGATCACCTCGGACGCGGTCTTGATCAGGGTATTGAAGGCGTTGACATCGAGCGGCTTGGGGTTCTTCTTGTCGCGGCCCATGGTCCAGGGACCGACCAGCGCCGGTTCGGGCTGGCCGTCCTTGTACATCGCCACTGCCCAGCCTTCGTCATCGTCATTCTTGATTACGCGTGCGGTCCAGCCATTGCCTTGCCACAGTCGCGGTTGCTGCACCGGGCCGCTGTCTTCTTCGCCGTCGTCGTGATCCTGGAGTTGCTCGTTCATGGTGTCGGTATCCCTCGGCGATCTTGCGCCCAAAACCAAGATCATAGAGGAAACCAGCCCCTTGAAACAGCCCGTACGCTCAGGTAAAGCCGAGGCAGCGCCAACCCGGTCCGGGCGGTGGCGTCAGGGGCGGCCCGACCGGGGTGTGCAAGGGATCGATCGGGGGCAGCGGCGTGTGCCGGTTGAAAGGATTGATGATGATCGGCGGAATCGCGGGCGGCGCCGATGGCGGATCTTTGGGGCCGCTTCTGGCGCTATCGAAGCGGTCGAGAAATCCGTGAAACATGTCAGCCATAGGTCCCTCCTGTAACAGAGCAGGCTGTCAGTATAGGAAAGCGCACGCGCATTGCAAGCCGAAATTACCGGCGATGCCTGGCGATAAGTTCGTCGCGGATACGCACGTTTCAAGCCGCGAAAATTGCGGACTGTCGCATGCCGATGGCCGCCGCCGGCGCGCCCGCCTAGAGTGCAATCACACGAGAAGCACGCCACGCCAACCACCATCGACACAATCGGAGAATCGACCATGAAACGCGCCGCCCCCTACGTCATCCTGTTCCTGTTTGCCATGCTGATCTGGAACGCAGTTGCCTGGAACGGCGACATGAACATGCACTTCGATGGTGAAGAGATCGACGGTCCGCTGGGCTTCATGCTGGCCACCCTGTTTGCCGGCGGCGGCACGCTGATCGCGATCCTGGTCACGGTGGTGGTGGCGATCGTGCTGGCGGTGGTGTTCGCCGGTGTCGGCGTGATCGTGATCGGTGCGCTGGCCCTGGTGGCGCTGACCGTGGCGCTGGCGCTGTCGCCACTGCTGCTGCCGCTGGTGCTGCCGCTGGCCCTGGTCTGGTACCTGATGCACCGTTCGCACAAGGAGCGCCTGACCCGCGCCAGCGCACCCTGAAGACACAGGCCGCCTTCCCTTCATGACCCGGCTTTGTCCGGGTCTTTTTTATGCGGCGCTCACGTCGCGGCTTGCCTGGCAACGTACTGCTCGTAGCCACGCGCACGCAGCGCGCACGCCGGGCACACGCCGCAGCCATGTCCCCACGGATGGGCTTCGCCGCGCTCGCCCAGGTAGCAGGTGTGGGTGTCGAAGCGGATCAGGTCGACCAGCTCTTCGCCGCCCTCCTGGCGCGCCATGTCCCAGGTCTGCGACTTGTCGATCCACATCAGCGGCGTCTCGACTTTCAGGCGGGTCGCCATGCCCAGGTTCAGCGCCACCTGCAGCGCCTTCATGGTGTCGTCGCGGCAGTCCGGGTAACCCGAGAAATCGGTCTCGCACATGCCGCCCACCAGCACCGTCAGGCCGCGCCGATAGGCCACCGTGGCCGCCACCGTCATGAACAGCAGGTTACGGCCCGGCACGAAGGTGTTCGGCAAGCCGTTCTCCTGCATCTTGATCTCGACGTTGCTGGTCAGCGCCGTGTCCGAGATCTTGCTGATCAGGGACAGGTCGATCAGGTGATCCTCGCCCAGGCGCGCGTCCCACGCCGGATTCAGGGCGCGCATCTTCGACAGCAGCGTCGGGCGCACCGACAGTTCGATCGCGTGGCGCTGGCCATAATCGAAGCCGATCGTCTCGACCCGCGCATAGCGCTGCAGCGCCCAGGCCAGGCAGGTGGTGGAGTCTTGGCCGCCGCTGAACAGGACGAGCGCGGTGTCGGAAGAAAGCTGGGTCATGGTGTCAGAAGTGTTGAAAAACAGCGAAGAAACCGCGAATTCTGGCACAAACCGGCGCCCGCGTGTGATTGCGCCCAAGACGGCGCCGAGGCGCACACACAACATTACGCGTCCGACATCGCCTTTGCCAATAAGATAAGATGTGACGGAGTATGTCTATGGAGTGCCACGTTGCCGACCGAATCGAATTGCCGCCGCTTGCGTCCCCTGTCCCGCCTCTTGATGCGCGCCGGGATAGTGCTGCTTTCCACCCACGCATTGGCGCAGGAAACTGAACCGGCGGCACCGGCCGCGGCCCCCGCCGTCGCCACCCAGCAGGCCGAACAGACCAGCGCCACGCTGCAGGCCGCCGGCGCGCAAGGGGTGGACTACCGGGTCAGCATCGACGCTCCGCGCCAGCTCGAAGACCTGCTCGAAGAAAACCTCGATCTGATGCGCTGGCGCGGCAACAGCCGGGTCGATCTGGAACAATTGCAGCGTCTGGTCAAGGAAGCACCGGACCAGGTACGCAAGCTGATCGCCACCGAAGGCTATTACTCGCCCAAGGTATCGGCCGGCCTGGATACAAGCGGCGCCCAGCCGGTCGCGCGCGTGATCGTCGATCCGGGCGCCCCGGTCACGGTCGGCGACGTCGACCTGGTGCTGCAGGGCTTCGCGCCGTTCGACGAAGGCGGCGCGCCATTCGACGCTGCTGCGCTGCGCAACCGCTGGAGCATGCCGGTCGGCACACGTTTCCGCCAGGGCGACTGGGAAGACGCCAAGCGCGGCCTGCTGCGCGACGTGGCGCAGACCCGCTTCCCGCGCGCACGGCTGGTCGAGACCAGCGCCACGGTCGACCCTGATTCGCTGCGCGCGCTGCTGCGCGTGGTCATCGACAGCGGTCCTGAAATGCGCTTCGGCGAGCTGCGCATCCGCGGCCTGAAGCGCTATCCGGCCACCGTGATCACCAACCTGAACAAGATCAACCAGGGCGACGAATACAGCGAAGCGGCGCTGCAGGCGCTGCAGGCCAAGGTGCAGGACACCGGCTACTTCAGCAGCGTCGAAGTCAGCGTCGACATGCGCGCCGTGCTGGCCGCCGAGATCAAGGACATCAAGGACGACGACGACGCCGACGCCAACCCGGCCACGCCGGCGCCGGCCAATGGCGCCGGCCCGACTACCCTGCCGGTGGTCATTCGCGTGGTCGAGAACAAGCAGAAGAACGTCGAGGCCGGCGTCGGCTTCTCGACCGACACCGGCGCCCGCGCCCAGCTCGGCTACGACGACCTGAACGTGTTCGGCAAGCGCTTCAAGAGCGACCTGATCTATGAACAGAAGCGCCAGACCGCGCGCGGCGAATTCTTCTGGCCGACCACGGCCAGTGGCTACAGCGACAGCGTCAGCGCCGGCGTCCAACGCGAAGACCTGCGCGGCGAGATCACCACCCTGGCCAGCATCGCTGCGCGCCGCGCATGGGGTTCGCCCCTGCTCGAGCGCAGCCTGACGCTCGAGGCGCTGGCCGAAAAACGCGAGGTCGAAGGCATCGACCCGACCTACACGCGCAGCATTCCGCTCACCTACAGCATCACGCGCCGCCAGCTCGACAGCCTGATCCAGCCGACCAACGGCTATGTACTCAACGCCCAGGTGGGCGGCGCCGTGCTGCCGATTCTGACCGATGAAAAGTTCCTGCGCGCCTACCTGCGCGGCATCCTGTACAAACCGCTCGGCGAAAAAGGCGGCCTGGTGCTGCGTGGCGAACTGGGCGCGGTGGCGTCGAAAGAAAAGCTCGGCGTGCCGAGCACCTTCCTGTTCCGTGCCGGTGGCGACCAGTCGGTACGCGGCTATGGCTACCAGGAACTGGGCGTACAAGAAAACGGCGCCACCGTGGGCGGCAAGTACCTGGCCACCGCCAGCGCCGAATACCAGTACTGGTTCAAGCCGCCATGGGGCGCGGCCGTGTTCTACGACGTCGGCAATGCCGCCGACAGCTTCGGCGCCATCAATCCCAAATCGGGTTATGGCGTCGGCGCGCGCTGGCGCAGCCCGGTCGGCCCGATCAATGTCGACCTGGCCTATGGCCACGCCGTGCGCAAGGCGCGCGTGCACTTCTCACTTGGATTCACGTTCTGATGGTTACTCCCGACAACAACCAGGCGCCGACGCCTGACACCACTCCCGCCACCAGCCAGCGGCGCTGGCCGCGCCGCGTCGCCATCGGGGTTGCCGTCACCGGCGTACTCATTGGCGGCACCCTGTGGTACCTGGGCCGCGAAAGCACGCTGCAGATGATCGCCCAGCGCGTCGCCAGTTCCACCGGCGGCAAGCTGACCCTGAGCGGCGTCAGTGGCTCGCTGTACAACTCGATGCACATCGAGCGCCTGGTGTGGCGCACGCCGGAACAGATCATCACGGCCGAGAAGATCGATATCGACTGGTCGCCGGCGCAGATCCTGTCGCGCGGCATCCTGGTCGACAAACTCTGGGCCGCCAGCGTGCGCATGCAGACACTCAAGGAGACCGACGAGCCGACCGTGCTGCCGGACAGCCTGGCCCCGCCGTTCGCGGTCGAACTCGACGACGCGCGCCTGGCGCGCATGACGATGGTGAACGTGGCCGGGGCCGAAACGCGCATCGACAATATCCGCGCCCGCGTCAAGGGCGACAAGCAAAACTGGGTGGTGCAGAACGCGGCCGCGGCCACGCCGTTCGGCCAGGTCGCGGCCAACCTCACCCTCGGCGCCCAGCGCCCGTTCAAGATCGGCGCCGCCGGCAGCCTGACCCAGTCGCAGGCCAGCGCCGGCGCGCGCGCCGCCCAACTCACGCTCAAGGTGGGCGGCGACTTGCAGAACGCGACCCTGGTCGACGCCAGCGGCCAGGCCGGGCGCGCGGTGGGCGACGCCCATTTCGAGCTGGCGCCGTTCGCCGAGATTCCACTGCGTTCGCTGCGCATCAGCGGGCGCAACGTCGATCCGGGCTTCTTCAATCCGGCGCTGCCGACGGCCGACCTGGCGTTCGCCATCGCCGGCAAGCTCGACGCCAAGCGCAACATCAGCGGCAGCGTCGACATCACCAATGACGGCCCGGCCGGCACCATCGACCAACAGCGCCTGCCGCTGCGGGTAGCGCGCGGCCAATTAGGCGGCAACCTGTCGGCGCTGCAAGTGTCCGACGTCCTGCTCGACTTCGGCGCCGCCGGTAAATTCACCGGTACCGGCGGCGTCCAGCGCGGCAAGGACGAAGAAGGCATCGGCACTGCGCGCTTCGCACTGCACACCGACCGCATCGACCTCAAGCAACTGCACTCGGCGATGAAGCCGACCGCGATCAAGGGCGACATCGCCGTCACCAACGAAGCGACCAGGCAGACCCTCGAAACCAACCTGGCCGACGCCGGCCTGCGCCTGTCGGCCCTGGCCACGCTCGAGAACAACGTCGCCACGCTGCGTGAAGCGCGCCTCTCGGCCGGTCGCGGCAGCGTGCTCGCCAGCGGCAGCATGAACCTTGACGACAAGAAGGCGTTCAAGGTCACGGCCAGTGCAAACCGGTTTGACCCGTCCGAGTTCGGCGACCTGCCGGCGGCCGACATCAATGCCACCGTCAATGCGGCCGGCGCGATTGCGCCCGAGTGGCGCGTGGACGCCGACTTCGCGGTCAAGAACAGCCGCCTGATGAACCAGGCCCTGAGCGGCAAAGGCAAACTCAGCGCGGACGCCAAGCGCATCAGCGGCATCGACGCCGACCTGGCGCTGGGCCAGAACACAGTGGCCCTGAACGGCGCCTTCGGCGGCGCCGGCGACCGCCTGACATGGCGCCTCGATGGCCGCCAACTGACGGCCGTGCGCGCCGACCTGTACGGGGCCGTGACCGCCAACGGCGTGGCCACCGGCAGCATGGCCGCGCCGCGCACCACGTTCGAGGTCAATGCCCAGAACCTGGGCTGGGTCGCGGCGCAGAAAAAAGCCGGCAGCGGTAACCTGCGCGCCAGCGGCGAAGCCTGGCTGGGCGGCGCCGAGGGCGCGCGCGCAGTCGAAGTCAAGGCCAGCGGCGCCACCCAGCGCTTCAACCCGGCCGCCTTCGGTTCGCCCCTTGCCGGCAGCATCAATTCGACCTTCAGCGGCAGCGGCCGCGCCGGCGCCGACTGGCGCGGCAACGTCGACCTGCAGGTCAAGGATTCAACGCTGTCGAATTCGCCGTTCTGGGGCCATGCGCGCCTCAGCGCCGACCGCCGCCACGTGTCCAATGCCGATGTCGACCTGCACGTCGGCCCCAACGTCGTGGCCGCCAAAGGGAGCTTCGGCGCCGCGCGCGACACCCTCAACTGGCGCATCGACGCGCCGCAGCTGGCCGCGCTCGGCCCCGACTTCGGCGGCGTGCTGCGCGGCTCGGGCACGCTGTCGGGCAGCGCCGATACGCCGTCGCTGACGGCGTCGCTTGAAGGCCAGAACCTGAAACTCATGAACGTGCACACGGTGCGCGCCCTGCGCGCCAGCGCCAACCTGGGCGCCGGCCGTGGCGCGGCCGACCCGCTGGTGAGCGACGTGCAGGTGACTGACTACGCCAGCGGCGACACACGCGTTTCGTCGGCTCGCCTGCAGAGCAGCGGCACGCGCGGCGCGCATACGATACGCCTGTCGGCGCTGGGCGAGGCGTTCGACGCCAACGCCGAAATTCGCGGCGGCTTCAATCGCGACACCTGGAAAGGCACCCTGGCCGCGCTGCAGAACCGCGGCCGCTACGCCATGAATCTGCAAAAGCCGGTGCCGATCACGGTCGCCGGCGCGCCCGGCTCGGGCCTGATGGGACTGGCCAGCCCGGAGCGCATCGATCTTGACGGTGCGGTCATTGCACTGCCCACCGGCAGCATCACCGTCGACACGCTGACCAAGAACGGCCCACGCTGGGCCAGCCGCGGCCACGCCGACAACGTGCCGCTGACCTACCTGGCGCAGTTCTCGCCGGCGATCCGCGACAACGCGCGCGGCGACCTGACGCTGGGCGCCACCTGGTCGGTCGACATGCGCGCCCCGCTCGCAAGCAGCGCCGCGCCTTCGCTGGCCGGCAATGTGCGCGTGTTCCGCGAACGCGGCGACGCCATTGTCGGCGGCGACACCCCGGTGCCACTCGGCCTGCGCCAGTTCGAAGCCAGCGCCGATGTCGCCGGCAGCGGCCTGCGCGTGCGCCTGAACCTGGACGGCGCCCGCACCGGCCGCGCGCAAGTCGAAGCCAACGCCCAACTGCTGGGCGGCTTGCTTGAAAAAGACAGCCCGCTGCGCATGACGGCCAGCGCCGACATGCCGTCGATCGCCTGGCTGGCATCGCTCTCCGGGCAACCGGGACTGGAACTGGGCGGCGCGCTGCGCCTCGATTTGAGCGCTGGCGGCACGGTTGGCGCACCCACCCTGAACGGCAAGGTCGACGGCGACCAGCTGGCGGTGCGCTGGCCGGCACAAGGCGTGCGCCTGCAGAACGGCGAGCTGCGTGCGCAACTGAGCGGCGACCAGCTGCGCCTCGAACGCCTTACCTTCCAGGGCCGCCAGGGTAGCGCCGCAGCCTCCGGCTACGTGCGTTTCGCCGACGGCCAGCCGACTGCCGAAGTGCGCCTGACGCTCGATAAGCTCGAAGCGCTGTCGCGCCCCGACCGCACCGTGCAGCTGAGCGGCCAGGCCTCGCTGGTGCGCGACGCCAGCCGCTTTGCGCTGGAGGGCAAATTCCGCGCCGACCGCGCGCTGATCGAATTCGCCCCTGAAGGCGGCCCGACCATGTCGGACGACGTGATCGTGCTCGGACGCGGGACCGAAAAACCGACCCCCGGAGGCACCGGCAAGGAGGTGCCGCTGACGGTCGACCTCACCGCCGATCTGGGCGACGAGTTCCGCCTGCGCGCGATGGGCATCGACGCCACCCTGGCCGGCAGTGCGCGGGTGCGCATGAGCGGTGGTGGCCCGCCACGCATCAACGGCACCATCCGCGCCCTGAACGGCACCTACGCCGCCTACGGCCAGCGCCTGTCGATCGAGCGCGCCAACCTGACCTTCAGCGGCCCGTATGACAACCCGTCGCTCGACGTGCTCGCGGTACGCAAGCGCCCCGAAGGCGAGCAGCTGTCCGAGTCCAACGTCGAAGCCGGCGTGCAGGTGCGTGGCACCGCGCAGTCGCCGACCGCGCGCCTGGTCTCGACCCCGAACGTGTCCGACAGCGACAAGCTGTCGTGGCTGGTTCTGGGCCACGGCATGGAGTCGACCAGCGGCAGCGAAAAAGACGTATTGACCGCCGCCGCCGGCGCCCTGTTGGGCGGCAAGGGCGGCACCGGTGGCTTCCAGACCAAGCTGGCAACCTCGCTCGGCGTGGACGAAGTCGGCCTGAAGCAGCGCGACATGGGCAGCGACGCCTCGGCCCTGGAGAGCACCGTGGTCACGGTCGGCAAGCGCATCTCGTCGCGCGCCTACCTGAGCTTCGAGCAGGGCGCCAGCACTGCCACCAGCCTGGTCAGCCTGCGTTATAAACTCACGCCGCGCATCTCGCTGCGCTTCCAGACCGGCACCAACAGCGCGCTCGATGTACTGTATTCGTGGGCGTTCGACTGACGCTTTGATCAAACCCGCGCCAGCATCCTGCATCCTCGGGGCGCTGTGCGCCCTGGCCCTGCAAGCCGCGGCGGCGCAGGGCCAGCACGACCTGCTGCACGCGCCCGGGCGCATCGAATTCGATGCCGGTGCGCTCTACGAAGGCCGCTTTGCCGACGGCACGCCGTTTCAGATGGCGCTGGCCTACCCGGAGCCGGACGGCCTGGCAGAACAAGCCAGGGGCCTCATGCAAAGCGCGTACTGGTATCCACGCCGCTTTACCGGCCAGGTCGCGCCGCTGACCGCCCAGGACGGGCCGCCAGGAATGCAGGTGCTGGCGGTGCTGCCCGATTCCGGCGCTGCGGCGCAGGAGCGGTTTGCGATCGCGCTCGGCGCCGACCGCCGCGATGGCAAGGGCAACTGGACCTCGGCCGCGGGCAAAGAGTTGACCTTCACCCTCAAGCGCAGCGTGCGCTATCGCGCGGTGGTGCTGGCGCGGCCCGCGCCCGCGGCGCAGGCTGCGGGCGAAGAGCGGCAGTTTGTCTTCAGCGCCTTGTTCCCCGTATTCGGCGAGCGCGCGCTCGACGCATGGGTGCGCGACGTGGCCGGCCATTGCCGGGCCGACCTCGAATGCCGCAACCAGGTACTGGTGCGCTGGCGCTCGCCGGGACAACTGTCGCTCGACGCCAGCAGCTGGACCTACAGCTATGGCGCCGCGCACGGCAACTACCGCTCGGGCATGCGCCACTACGCGACAGCGGACGACGCCGCCGTGCTGACCCGCTTCACCGCCTTTGTCGGCGCCAGCGCCGCCTGCCGCGACCAGGTCTCGGCCGCGCTGGTAGCCAAGCTGGACGCGCAGGGCCTGACCTGGGCCGACCAGGGCGCGCTGGACTATCTTGCAGAACCGAAGTTCATCCCGACCCCGGCCGGCATCGAGTTCCACTGGGACCCGTATCAGGTCGGCAGCTATGCCCAGGGCGCGCCCAGCGTGTTCCTGACGCGCGCCGAACTGGGCGACTGCGCAGGCAGCTTGCCGCGCTACGATTGAGCGGTCAGAAACGCGTCAACCTGACCCCGCGATCTGGGGCCGAGGCTATGGCACCGAACTGGCGCTGGCGCGCGCAATCAGTGACAAGCAGACTTCAAGTAAACTGATTCCGAGAGTCCATACACTATGCGTTCGTGAAAGGTCAGCCCATGAAAATACACAGCACCACGCCCATTCTCCGCATTTTCGATGAAACCAAAGCCAAACAATTCTATGTCGATTACCTTGGCTTCAATCTCGGGTGGGAACATCGTTTTGAGCCAGGCCTACCGGTGTATATGGAGATAAGGCGCGACGGGTGCATTCTTCATCTGTCCGAGCATCATGGCGATTGCTGCCCTGGTTCAGCCATGCGCATCGAGGTCGACGACATTGACGAACTTTACGCCGATTTGGGTACGAAGAACTTCAGCTATGCACGTCCGACTTTGCTCGAAACCCCATGGGGTACGCGCGACATGTCAGTGAAAGACCCATTTGGCAATCGATTGACGTTCACCACCGCGATCAGTACTTGATGCCAGCCTTACATCTTGGCGCATTGGCGCATTGGCGCACGCCTCCTCCACCAGCGACGCCAACTGAATAGATATTTACTGCGGCGGCTGGCCGTTGGACGCCATCAAGCCGGCATCGACCGGCAGGTTGACGCCGGTGATCAGGCGCGCATCGTCGCTGGCCAGGAATGCCATCGCTGCCGCAATACCATCGGCGTCCTCGGGCGCGCCGAGCGGCATGCGCTCCTTGAACTTGGCGACCAGTTCCGGATCGCCCACCATATCCTGGGTCATGCCGGTTTCGGTGAAACTCGGATTGACCGCATTCACCCGCACCCCATGCCTGGCCGCATCCATCGCCATCGCGCGCACCATATTGCTGACCGCGCCCTTCGAGGTGTTATAGGCGAACATGTTCCAGTCGCCGCCAAGACCCGAGACCGACGAAGTCATGACGATCGAACCGCGTGTCTTGACCAGTTCGGGCATCGCCGCCTTGGCCATATGGAAGTAGCCGGCCACATTGACCGCCATGACGCGTTCGAAGTCTTCTTCGCTGGTCTGCGTGATGTCGCCCTCGGTGGCGACCCCGGCATTGTTGATCAGGATATGCAGGGCGCCAAAGCGCTCGAGCGCGGCCTTGACGGCGTTGCTGGCGGTTTGCTTGTCGGCGGTATCGCCCACTTGCTGCAGAACACGGTCGTGCGGCAGTCCGGCAGCGGCCCTGGCGAGGCTGGCCTCATCGATGTCGAGCATCACGACGCGGGCGCCTTCATCGAGAAGGCGGCGTGCGGCCGCCAGGCCGATGCCGGAAGCGGCACCTGTGACGAGTACGGTTTTATCGTTGAAACGGTTCATTGTTTCTCCTTGTATGTCGGCGCAAGCGGCTTGTGCGCAGCGCCTGCCTGACGCCGCCGCCGCCGGCAATCAGCTCGGATTGGGATCGGGCACCGGCTCTTCGTCGTGCGGCATATGGCCCGGCTGGTGATGCGGATGGGGCGCGTCGAACGGCTCCGGCATTGGATCTTCGGCCGGCGCCGGATCGGGGGCGCGGTGCGCGTGGATTGCCGGATGTGGCGTTCTGGCCGGCGTGGACATGGACATGGCGTGCATGGACGGGTTCTCCCTGAAACAATCGTCGGCCAACCTTACCATGCGCCCTCGCGCCGCGGCGCGCGCCGGCGGTCGGCTACAATGCGCAGATTCCGAACATCGCCTTTGTCGCCGCACCATGGAAATCACCGTCACCACCCTCGCCCTGCTGGTCCTGGCTCCGCTCCTGGTCTGGCGCATCTACCTGCGCATCAAGAGCCAGATGGCGCACCAGCGCTCGATCGTATCGCGCCACTACACGGGGGTGCTGGTGTTCTTCGCCATGATCCTGGTGCCGGCTGCGCAGCTGTTCGGCAATCTGTACAGCCTGGCCGCGCTGCTGGTGGGCGCGGCCGGCGGCATCGGTTACGCGCTGTGGGGCCTGAAGCTGACCCGCTTCGAGGCCAACCCGCAAGGCTACTGGTTCACGCCGAATGCGCGCCTGGGCATCGTGATGGCCATGATCCTGGTGGCGCGGCTGCTGTATTTCGGGGTCGAGATCTATGCCAACCAGGGCAAGGACGTGGCGCCGCAAAAGCTGACCGATTCGCCGCTGACCATGCTGTGCGTGGGGCTGACGGCGGGCTATTTCGGGATGTATTCGGCCGGGTTGCTGCGCTGGCGGCGGCGCATGCGCAAGGAAGTCGACGCGATTTGATGCTTGGGTCGGTTGGTGGTGGCTGGTGGTTGGCACTGTGCCGGGTGCACTTGGGTCCCCGCCTGCGCGGGGATGACGTGCTGGAGAAAGTGGCCGACGTAGAATTTTCAGCTGATCACCGCACTAAATCAACGTCATCTCCGCGTTCTGGAAAAGTGGCCGACGTCGAATGGTTTGCTGATCACCGTAATAAATCAACGTCATCCCCGCGCAGGCGGGGACCCAAGTCCGCCGCCCACCACGACGCCACACGAAGCAAAAAAGGGGTTCATCGCGGATCCCTTTTTTTATGCAGCGACTGATGATGCAGCGACTGATTACGCAGCCGCCTTGTCCGCCTCTTTCCGGCGCTGCAGCACGAAGATCGGCTGCGCCCACTGCATGTCCTTCTTCTTCTTGCTCGTGATGAGCGTCAGTTCCGAAGGGTCATACACGTCGGTGTTGTGGGTCAGCGGGGTCGTCATCAGGTACTGGGCGTCGGTGTTCTTCAAAAACTCGCCGACCAGCTGGATGTTGCGGATATCCAGGTGGGCGAACGGTTCATCAATGAACACGAAGCCGCCCGAGCCTTCTTCCGATTTCAACAGCCCAATGAGCAGCACCAGCGACTTCATCACCTGCTGGCCGCCCGAGGCTTCGCCGTCGTTCATCCCGATCTGGTCCTTGCCGTCGAACTTGAAGCGCACGTGCAGGCCGGCCTGGGCCAGTTGCACGTCGTCGTTCTCGAGGCGCACCGGGTCGGCCTGGACGTCGATGCCGGCCAGCGCGCCGAGCTCCTTGATGTTCTTGGTATAGGCCTTGATCGTGTAGCGCAGGCGCTCGATGTAGGCACCGCGCGCGTTGCCGGTGGCTTCGATCGCGCGGTTGTTCTGGTAGCGCCGTTCTTCGGTTTCGTTCTGGCGGCTGTCGAGTTGGTCGTGCAGGCGCGCGTACTGGTCGATCACGGTCGGATCGAGTTCCCAGTCTTCGCGCGCCAGCGACAGTTCGAGCGAACCGAGGCGCAGGCTGACCTGGTGCGCATTCTGGTGCTTGGCAACCAGCTCGGCGCGCCATTCCGGGTTTTTCCAGTTGGCCTGCACCACGCGCCAGTTGCGGCGCAGGTCGAGCAGCGCCTTGGCGTGTTCGCTGCGCTGGTCGATCTGGCGCCGGTGGTTTAGGCGCATGCCGGCTTCGGCTTCCGAGAGGGCCATGCGCGCGTTCTGCCACACGGTGTCGGCGCGGGTGCGGTTGACGGTGGCGTTCTTGCTCAGGGTCTGCAATTCGCCCAGGCGCGCGCCCACTTCCATGCGCTCGGCCTTGAGCGGCTCGAGCGCACGCGCCGCTTCTTCGAATTCGGCCTGGCGCGCCGACAGTTCCTTGGCCGCGTCGACGCCGGCAATGCGCGTCTTGAGGCCGCCCACTTCGGCCGCCAGTTTCGAGATCGCCAGCGTCAGCGCGTCTTCTTTCTGCTCCAGCGCCGGCAGCGATTTCTGGATCGCTTCCAGGCGCTGGGTCTTGCCGGCGGCGCCGAAGCGGTAGCGCGAGGCTTCCACGAACAGCGAGCGGCCGCCACGGCGTTCGCGGTGATAGGCGTCCGGCGTGATCCATTCGTCCGAACGGCTCTTGAAGCCTTGGTCGACCGAGTCAACCCGTTCGATGCGCTCGAGCTGGTCGATCAACCAGCCCGGCGCCTTGCCGGAAAAACGCACCACCGACAACAGGCTGTCGTCCTTGACCACCGGGGCATTCACGCAATCGGGCACGATGAAGTGGCGATAGCGTTCCTTCTCGGCCAGGCGGTAGGCCGCCGGCGCATCCTTGGCGTTCTCCAGCAGCACCACCGAGGCGTAGCCACCGAGCACACCTTCGACCGCGCCCTGCCACTTCGGGTCGGTGACTTCGACGATGTCCGACAGCATGGCGTGGGCGATGCCTTCGTCGCGCAAGGCGCGCCGCATCAGGCGCTGCGCTTCCGGTTCGGGCATCGCGCTCTTGCCCTGCAGCGCCGAGATGGTCGACATCTCGGCCGCAATTTTGGTGCTGATGGCGTCGCGCGCGGCGCGCTGGCGCGTCAGTTCGGCGTCTTTTTCGTCGAGCTGCCTGGCCACTTCGGCGATGTCGGCGCCGGCGTCGGCCGACAGCTTCTGCAAACGCTCGCGCTGCTCGAGCAGGCTTTCCAGCGGTTTCAGGCGCGTGTTGACTTCGCCCAGGCGCTTGGCCAGGGTGCTGTTTTCTTCTTCCAGCTGCACTTCGAGCTTTTGCGCCTCGGTCAGGGCGCGCTGCTGGCTGGCGAGCTGGCTGCGCTTTTCGGCCAGCTGGCTGTCGGCCTGCACCAGCGGCTTCTTCGCTTCGCGCAGGTTGCGGCTGTTGTTGGCGGCCTTTTCGCGCGCCTCGATGTATTCCAGCGCCGGCAGCACCTGGTCCTTCAGCGCCTTCTGTTCCTGGTGCAGGTCGGACCATTGATGGTGGTTCGAGACGCGCAGGCGCAGGCCTTCGAGGTTGATGCGCGAAGTTTCCAGTTCGGCTTCGAAACGCTTGAGTTCAGTCTCGGTGTCGCGCTGGTGGCGCTTGGCTTCGTCATAGGCGTCGAGCACCTCCTTGTCGCCGAACACCTGGAACACCAGGTCGAGCAACTGGCGCGGCGCGTATTCGCACAGCTTGTCGGTCTCGCCCTGCTCCAGCGCCAGCACTTTCGACATCGCCGGCGACAGGCCGGCCGAGGCCAGGCGCTTGCGATAATTCTCGACGCCGAGCCAGTCGGTGGCTTCGGTGACTTCTTCGATGTCGACGTTCCCGGGCCGCATCAGGTACTGGCGCTTCCAGTCGCCGCCGTTTTTCTGCACCTGGCAGAACAGCGTCACTTCGTCGTCGGCAAAGAAGCCCGAATGACGGAACGGCCGGTTCGACAACTGGCGTCCGACCGGCTTGTTGTCGACCACGGCGCGCAGCCAGGCGCTCTGCTGGCCCGAGTGGCGCGCATAGTGCTTGTAGGTGCGCCCCATCGAGCAATCGAGCCCGAACAGGGTGCGCATCGCGTCCAGCAGCGTGGTCTTGCCCGAGCCGTTCTGGCCGGCGATGGTGATGATCTTGGCGTCGAGCGGAATGTTCTTGATGCGCTGCCAGTAATCCCAGTGGACCAGTTCGAGTGATTTAATGTGGAACATCGGCTATCTCAATTCGGGGTGTCGACGGCGTCACCCGCCGCATCGTTGTTCTCTGCGGCGTCGCCGGGGGCTTCGCCGGTCGCGTCGTTGGCTGCCTCGGCCTCGGGCGCATCGATGGCGGCGACCTTGCGCGGCGCGGCGGCGATCGGCGCGCGCTTGAACACTTCGGTCAACGCGCCGTTGATGATGCGTTCCTTGAGCACGTCGGTGTCCATCATCAGGTCGAGCAGCGGGCCTTCCAGGATCACGTCGCCGCGGCGCTCGATGAAGCCCAGTTTCGACAGCACGCCCAGGTTCATGTCCATGCGCGTCTTCTTGCCCAGTTTATCGCCGAAGTCCGACAGCAGCGCGGTGTACGAAATGCCGATCGAGGTGTCCTCGGCGCGCGGAATCGGCGCGTCCTTGTCGAACATGTCGGTCTGGTCGTCGATCACGGTGGTGTGGGTTTCCTGGCGCTCGCGCTTGGGCAGGATGATCTGCGCCCACAGCACCACCAGCAAGGCCACGCCGTCGCGCGTCAGGCCGAAATTATTGTTCTGCCAGATGTCCTTGGCGCCGAAGATCTTCGGCTCGACGTTGCGGTGCAGGGCAATGGTGACGTGGTCGGCGTAGACGTTGTCGAGCAGCTTCAGGCCCGACTCGAGCAAGCGCTTGTCGACTTCGGCGCGGAACTGGTCGTCCGACAGCGCGCGCTTGACCATCTTGTCGTCGCGGCGCAGGGTCTGGTGCGTGAGCAGGCGCGCGATCAGGATTTGTGCGTCGTCATTCATGGGGCGTGCCGTGGTCCGGGTCTAGGGTAAGGGAAAGCGTGGCGATCGACATGGCCGCGACTTCAGGGTCGTCCAGTTCGATCATCTGGTCTTGCGCTTCGAACGTCAAAGGCAGGCGCGCCAGTTCGGCGGTCGCGCCCTGCAGGCTCGCTTCGGCGGCGTCGCCCAGCAGCGGCAGCAGCGAGGCGCGGTACGAGGCCAGCGCGAAGCTGGCCGGCAGCAGCGACTCGTGCAGCTGCACCCGGCGCGGCCCGACTTCCGAGAATTCGGGGAAGTTGCCCAGGTTGGCGAAGTCGGCCAGCTTGCTGATCCAGTCGTTCAGTTCGAGCTGCATGGCCGGATTGTCGTTGATCGTGGTCGGCGCATCCTGGCCGCTCGGCAGGCCCTTGGGACCGGTCGAGATCACGCGTTCGGCCAGCAGCTCGGTCTCGGCCACGTCGATCATCTCGGCCGGGGTGCCGAACAGCGGCGTCACCGGGCGGTCGATTGCGCCCGAGGCGAGGCTGGCCAGGTCGTCGTGCGCCAGCAGCCAGCGCTTGACGTCGGTCGTCGACAGGCCCGACTGGCCCAGGTGCACGCGCTGGCGCTCGATCTGATTGAGCGCGCGCGAGAACATGCCCTGCATGTTCAGCAGCGCGCTCTGGGCGCGGCCGATGGCCTGCGCCGCGCGGTGGGTGGCGCCGTCGGCGCGTTCATCGGACGTGATCGCGCGCAGGATCACCGAGCCCTTCTCGACCCAGTCGCAGGCCATGTGCCACTTGGCCTGCGAGGTGCGCAGGCGGAACTCGGAACCCGAGGCGATGGCGTCGCGGAATTCCTCGGTCAGTTCGACCAGGCGCCCCAGCAAGTGCTTGAGCTGGTCGACCGTGACCCCGCCCACCGCCTGGGCCCCGGCCACCTGCGACAGCAAAAAGCCCATGTCGCCGTCGTCGTCGTCAGGCTTACCCAGCGCCAGCAGCGTTTCGAGCGCGGCCAGTACATTCCTCGCCAGCGGCGTGATGCGGTACACGGCGCCCGGCCCATCCCAGGCCAGCAGGCCATGGCCGCGCAGGCGATTGAGCACCGTCTCGAGGCTTTCGGGGATCAGGTAGGCCAGCTTCTGGTTGATGTCGGCGCGCGAAAACGCCGAGCTGGCGGTGTCGCCGGCCAGTTCGCGCAAGACCAGCAGGCGCACCAGCACCCCGTCCTGGGTGCCGTGGAACAGGGCGGTAAATGCCGACAGCATCGGCTGGGCGCGCTTGAGGTGGAAGACCTGCTCGATCTCGTCGGGAGCGATGCCTTCCTGGAAGTGCGCCTGCAGCGGGTCCAGCTGTTCGGAATCCTGGGTCGTGCTCAAGGCGTCGGCAGCGAGGGCCGCGCCGGCAAGTGGGTCGATCATCGTTTGGTACCAGTCTCGTGCGCGGTCTGCCGGAATGGGCTGGCAAGCACCGCGGGGGCGTCAGTATAACAGTTTAGACTGGGCAATTAACCAAAGAGGACCCCGACCCGGGGCTTGAATTGCGGGAAAGACACACTAGGCGCGCGGGCTTACATTGCCGAAATTGCAACCCCTGGTCGCAATTCCGGCCTGCCCGGCTTTCGAAGCGGATGGTACGGGTTCTTATTGCCTGGTCACCGAGCGCAAGGTCTGCTCGATGGTTTCCTTGTCGCCTTCGGTGAACCGGATCTTGACCGGATACCACTCGTTGCCCGGCGCCAGCCAGACGTCGATGCTCTGGTCCTTGCTGTCTTTCAGCGCCTTGCGCGACACCATGATTGCGTCCACCTCGCCCAGCCCGGTCTGCACTTTCTCGCGCTTGATCACCTTGAAGGTCCAGGTTTCGGCATCGCGCCGTCCGGCAACAAAGAACGGCCATTCGCTGCCCGGCTTGAATTTGTCGCCGGCGGCGCGCGCCACGGCCGCCAGTTGCCAGGTAATCGACACGCGGTCCTGCTCGCCGCCCTTGAGCGGGTAGGTTTTTTCGCCGTCCGGGAAACGGATGGTCTTGCTGTCACGGTCGAAGCTAACCACGGTCGGGTCCTTGCGCATGCGCTTTTCCCAGAACTGGGCCGGGGCCAGGCCGTACTCGTCGATCGCGCCTTCGCTGCGGTCGTCCGATAGCGTGCCCAGGATCGCGGCGCGCGATTCCAGGCGCGTGTTGTACTTGCCGTCGGCGGCGCGCCAGGTGACGATCGCCTCGCCCTTGAGCGCCAGGCCGCGCTGGCGCGCCGCCAGGTCGTAGCTCAGGTCGGCCGAGGGCGGCAAGTCGAAGGCGCGCTTGAGCGCTGGATGCGCAGGCTGGGCTGAGGCGCTGCCCAGGACCAGGGCCAGCAGCACAGCGGCGCCGGCTTTTTGAAAGTTGCTTATTTGCATAAGAAGTTCACGTTCCTGAATGGCTCAATTCGATATTATTCACTGTTTGCGTGGTGACTGCTCCACT
>Ga0265797_10001345_pt1 | contig 43290 bp, 53 predicted proteins | sample P2T30metagenome_FD_192433 | JGI IMG/M metagenome (GOLD analysis project Ga0265797, IMG submission 192433) | Plant litter microbial communities from East Loma Ridge, Irvine, California - P2 T30 | ecosystem: Environmental > Terrestrial > Plant litter > Unclassified | place: USA: California...
ACAGTCTGTGCTGGACGGGTGTGAGAGGGGGGGGTATGAAGTAGCGAGGAGATACCTATGGTATCGTGAATTGCTAGGTTAATGGCTACCCAGGGAAGCTATAGGACGGATAATATCCTTGTATTGCAGTTTCAATCCATAGCGGTCCAGAGTCTTACTGTAAAGTTCTCCGTGCGTCCAACTCCACAATTGTAATTCAATCTTCACCCCCACCCTTCCCCATCCGCATCTCGACTCACATGATCCCCACCAGCCTCCCTCTCCCTCGCAGCCTTCCCAGCCTCACTACTCATATCCGCGATATAATCTTCACCCCCTGTGTAGTTCTCGTCATCGCTCCATTCCTCAGGCACGAACAAGCTGCTCGACTTGCGCGTCTTGCGGGCTGGGGGACTTGGAGACTTGTCGACGGCGCTGTCGGAGTCGAGATTCTAGGTGGGATGTTGATATAGTATGAGGGGATTAGGGAATTGGTGAAGCGAAGGGGAATGGGACTTACGGTGTCGTTGTGTTCTGGTGGTGCTGGAGCGAGATTGGGTGTTGCGTTGGGGTTTGTGGCCGGGGGTGCTGGGACGATGTATGGTAAGGGACCTTGAGTCTGTTTGAATACTAGCATTAGTATCCAAGTGATGAGGAATTGCGACTCACACTCCCACCCTCCACCATCGGCCCATTATTCTCTCCATCTCGCTGCCCTCCAGTCTCTCCAAAATACACATCCCCATCCTCCTTCACCACCACAATAGGCTGCACAATCCACACCTTCTGCTGCCCAGCCCCCGCCTCGACAAACTCCAGTTCCCCCCTCCCCCTCCTCCCCGCCTCCACACTCTGAAAATGTGCAGTAAACTCCACCCTTCCACCAGGCCAACACCCACCCACCCGCATTCTACACCTCCTTAGCCACGATATTGTCCGCCGTGCAATCCGTGTCCTGGCGGTAGTGAATGTGGCATGTGAAGAGGTGGGGTTTCATGCCGAAGCCTTGCTGTGCGGCTTGGATGAGGGTGGGGTAGGATGTGAGCCAGGCGTGTGTGGCGGGGAGGCGGAAGAGGTTGTGGCCTGTGTGAAAGCCGCGGAGGCCGACGATTGTGGTGGTATTATTGAGGGTTGCGGGGTCGGGTTTTATGATGGGGATTTTGGGGTGGGGGGGTGTGGGTAAGAATGAGGGGAGTGGCGCCGGGATGGAGTTGGGAGGAAGACATTGTTGATAGAGAAGTGTCTCGGGGGGTCTTGGAGGCGACAAGGTCGTGCGAGGTTGGTTGTTGTGGAGGGATATACGGTTGAGGTGAAACTGGGTGTGTTGTGATGGTGTATAATGTGTGGCGGAAAGTGATGTAGGTATACACTTGAGGTGCAAAGAAGGAGGTTACGAGACGTATTTTGAGGGCGAGCGGTACTTGGGCGCGACGGAGGGCGCTGGACGGGGGGAGCTTGCTGGAGGGGGCGGCCCCGGGGGGAGGCGAGGTCTCGAGGCCCCAATCGTCGTCCAGGATATCGTCTTTTGGAGCGCGCGAGGCAGTCTCCTGCGGACAATGAGTAAAGCTCAGCCTCTGGCAAGTGAAGTTCCAGACCTTCTTTGTTGACAGGTACTTGTCAAGCCAGTCCCAGCTCACTTCCTCGCCATCCTCCTCTTTCTTGACGACCGGGCCCTTCATATCCTCGTCCAGCTGCTCAAAGTGCGCGAACAGCACCAGGTGGCCGTCGACCAGGAACTCAGGCTCAGAGTAGCCGCCGGCGTCCCACTCGCTTGGGCTGAGTCTGCCCACGCAGGTGTTGTTGCTGAGGTGGAGGTGTATGCTGTGAGTTGTCCAGGACTTGTCGAACGTGTCGTAGAGGTGGTTGAGAGATTCCTAAGCGATTGGTAAGCTCATTGTATCGTAGTGAGGTTGCATGGTGAGGTAAAGTAGCAGTAACGTACCCAGTACTTACGCGCTCGCCGGGCTGAGAAGCGGTAGCTGATGTCGGGGCCCGCGAACTCGCGGACGAGGATTTGGGGTAGAATACACATTGAGGAAGGCGCAATGTGCTCTATGATGGTAAGATTGTGATCAATCCACACAGGCGTACGGCGTACGAGTGGGGTGGAGGAGGGAGGAAGGCAGGCAGGACGGCGGGGGCCGTATTTATTGGGTAATCAGTTGAGGGCTAGGAGTGAGGACGGGCCGCAATACACGCAGCTGCCGGGCGGTGACTTGTAGAGACGTGTAAAAACATATAGTCCCAGATCGTATGTGTACGATAGCTTGAAGGGAGGTGAGGTCTGGTCGTTGGCCTGGGATAATAAAGCCCGAGGAGGATGGGATGGGCAATATGTTTCTAAGAGAAGGGCGAGGGCGGTCCAGAAAAAGCGAGACGGCTCACGCCACGCAGTCAGTAGATGCGCAGTCTGTCGTGATCTCTGCGGAGCGAGGTGGCGTCTTGTGCCGTGGAGAAGGAAGAAGAGCAAGACAGCTGATGTCATGTTCGTATACCATCTCGGTGTTCCAGTTGAGAATCTGGGCAAAGAAAACCACCAGCAAAGCAAGCAGTGGTCAATTGGCAGGTCACGGAGCCGCGTAAAGATGCCTACGATTTCCAACATCCAAATGGGCAGTACGAAGCCGAGCGACGATGAAATGGGGCGCGTGGAGCATCGGCGTCTTCTTCAATACGAAACGGCCCGCATTGCTCAAAAGTTTGACGATCTGACAGGTCGTGATGGACATGCAGAGGCTTGTGGCAAGTACAAGTATGAAGAGGAAAGAAGGGAGATTGAGTGCAACGGGGGTAAGACGCCTACACCGTAGGAATCGTATAATGAGTAGTAGGCTAGGGTCTAGGTGACGTGAGACTCCTGGTAGACAACGAAAACAGGCACCGTGTTATGTCGAGCACAGCTTGAAAGAAGAGATGATTCATCGCGGGTGGTCAGGCGACCAGAAGTAAGACCATCTGCGCATCTATTGAAAGTAAAAGTTATGAATGACTCGTGCAGGAACGAGGAAGGGAAATGTGGACGTAGTTTAGCACAAAGACTAATAGAGTAAAAAGTGAATAATCTCAGTGATGTAAATAGTAACGGGGTATCATAAACAAGAGAAAAAAAAAAGCGTACCAACAAGAAATTCACCCTAAACCCCCACCATCCCCCCTCCCCCCATTCTCCTTCCCCTTCGCCTTAACCTTCTTCGCCACCCCATTCCCCGCCCCCGCACTACTAATCGCCCTCTTCCTCCTCCCTACCCTCGCACTCCCCACCGAAGACGGCGTACCATCCCTCTCCCCCTCTCCCCCCAAATTCTCCGGCAAAAACTTCCCAGTACCAGTAGCTTCCCGGACAAGCGCAGCGTAGAATTCTTCAACCGCGCGTTGACTCGCGCTCACGTCCTGCGAGGGTGCGGCGTCCTCGTTGAAGGAAGTGTCGGCGAGTGGCTCGGGGGCGAGGAGCTTTAGGCGCTCGGTGCCGAGGTGGAAGCTGTTGCAGGATATGCGCGAGATGTGGGCTTTTGGGTGGGATACGTCCAGCGCGAGATGGGTGTTGAGGTATTGTGCGAGCGCAAGCGTGAAGCCCTTCGCGGGCCCTCGACTCATAAAGCCAGGGACATCTGCGCCAGCGATTGTGATTTCAACGTGCTTCAAAACGGTTGTGGTTGTTGGGAACGCTAGTTGGACGTGCAATTGCCGTATCACATCTTGTATGCGCTGCGTCGATGTATGTGCGGAGAGGTGCTTCAGGTATGTCTCGAGACTACTCGTGATGAAAGCGGAGGGCAGGCGCAAGGGCGCTACATGCGCGTCGAAGGCGGTGCGCAGGTAGTTGAGGAATATCTCGCGTATGGGACCGGGCATCTTCACTAGTAACAGTGGTAGCGACGTGAAGCCATCGGGGGAGGTTGTCACGCCCGGGTCGCGCAGCAGCAGCGCATTGTACGACTGCTTCTCGTACTCGAGGCTGACTTCGATGCCACGCGCGCGATCCGGGCCCGGTACAGACGACAGCTGTGACGCATCTGGGTCGACGGACTGGCGGTGGCGGTCGATCCAGGCATCTTCGTCGCCAATGGTGTCCCAGCTGCATTCGTCGAGGGGGCCGAGTTTGGCGGTGTCGTCGGCGGACGCGAAGTCGACTTGCACGCCGCGCACGTTGTCGCCTTTTAGTTGCTCTTTTAGGCGTTTGGCGTGTGTTCGGAGGGATTTGTCGTTTAGGAGGGGGGTCTCGCCGTGATGCAGGGGCGATAAGCGGTACAGGTTGTATGTTCTGTTGTAGAGGGGATATGGTGCGATATCCATGGTGAATTAGTGCTTAGGTATAGCTTTTTTCTCTCCCTATCATACAGCTTCCCATTGAGTAGGCTGAACGGCCTCAAAAGTGGTCTGAGAAGTCGACTTTGACAGAAGCACACATATCCATGCCAGTATCTGCTAAAACGCGTGATGTCGATGTCGGCGCGTTGTTGTGAGATCGTCGCACGCGGTGGGCCCTGACGGCATGCTTGGCGGCGGGACTAACTGAAGTTACGGCGGGGCTAGCAATTTGTTTCTGCGAGCTTCTCACCATTTCTCGCATTTTCTACGTCAAGCGCCAGCCTTGCGGGTCACTTTGACAGCCCATTCACAAATTTCTTGCTGCGAGCGTCTGCTACCTTCACACACCACACCACACCACACCACACCAGATCATCTCCCCACCCGCAGCCAGCGCATACACTCTCTTCCCTCCGCTGAGATACCCCGCCATCCCCCCGATACACAAAACACGCAAACATGTCTGTTGTGGGCATTGACCTGGGCACCGTCAACAGCGTCATTGCTGTTGCCCGGAATCGCGGCGTCGATGTGGTGAGTACTCGAGCATACAAATCGCACACGACTATACTGACGTCTTCCAGATCGCAAATGAAGTCTCCAACCGCGCGACGCCGTAAGTACCTTCACCGCCTACACACTATACACCACAACACCATGCTAACCCCCCTCCAGGTCGCTCGTCGGCTTCGGCCCCAAGAGCAGGTACCTCGGCGAGCCCGCAAAGAACATGGAAATCTCCAACCTCAAGAACACCGTCTCGTCCTTTGTGCGCCTCGCCGGCCGCTCCCTCAGCGACCCCGACGTCCAGATCGAGCAGGACTTTGTGTCGGCGCCCCTCATCGACATGGGTGGCCAGGTCGGCGCCGAGGTGACATACATGGGCAAGAAGGAGCAGTTCACCGCCACGCAGATCACCGCCATGTTCCTGAGCAAGATGCGCACCACCGCCTCCGTCGAGCTCAAGCTGCCCGTGTCTGACGTCGTGATGAGCTGCCCCGTCTGGTACACCGACGCCCAGCGGAGAGCCATCCTCGACGCCGCCGACATTGCCGGCCTCAAGTGCCTGCGCCTCATCAACGACAACACCGCCGTGGCGCTCGGCTGGGGCATCACCAAACTCGACCTGCCCACCGCCGAGGAGAAGCCGCGCCGGGTCGTCTTCGTCAACATCGGCCACAGCAACTATACCGCGAGCGTCGTCGAGTTCCGCAAGGGCGAGCTGGCCGTCAAGTCGAGCGCGTGGGACCGCCACTTTGGAGGGCGCTACATTGACAAGGCGCTCGTCGAGCACTTTGCCAAGGAGTTCAAGGAGAAGTACAAGATCGACGTCATGGAGAACGGCAAGGCGCGCTTCCGTCTCGCAGCAGGTGTCGAGAAGGTCAAGAAGGTCCTGTCCGCAAACGCCCAGGCGCCACTCAACGTCGAGTCCATCATGAACGACGTCGATGTGCGCGGCATGCTCAAGCGCGACGAGCTCGAGGAGCTGATGAAGCCGCTGCTCGAGCGTGTGTTGGCGCCCATCGAGCAGGCGCTTGCAGAGGCCAAGCTCACAATCGCGGACATTGACGCCATCGAGATGGTCGGTGGCTGCACGCGTGTGCCCGCCATCAAGACTGCCATCCAGGAGTACTTTGGCAAGCCGCTGTCATTCACCCTCAACCAGGACGAGGCCGTTGCGCGAGGATGCGCCTTCAGCTGCGCCATTCTCTCCCCAGTCTTCCGTGTCCGCGACTTCTCCGTCCACGACATGGTCAGCTACCCGATCGAGTTTGCCTGGGAGAAGTCGGAAGACATCCCGGACGAGGACACCAACCTGACTGTCTTCAACAAGGGCAACGTCATGCCCTCGACCAAGATTCTCACATTTTACCGAAAACACCCCTTTGACCTCGAGGCCAAGTACGCAAAGCCCGAACAGCTGCCCGGCAAGACCAACCCATGGATTGGCCGCTTCTCGGTCAAGGGCGTCAAGGAAGACCCCAAGGGCGACTTCATGATTTGCAAGCTCAAGGCGCGCCTCAACGTACACGGCGTGCTCAACGTCGAGTCTGGATACTACGTGGAGGAGACAGAGGTCGAGGAGCCCATTCCCGAGCCTCCACAAGAAGAGAAGAAAGAGGGCGATGTACGTGAACACTCTCCTACTAATCCTAGTAACGGCCAGCCCGCCGCGAAACGATTCAAGCCCAGCACTGAATTTGTACTTGCGCGTCCCGCTTCTGCGACCGTGACAGATGAGCTAACAGATCACTCGCAGATGGACGTCGACAAGGACGCGCCCAAGGAGCCACCCAAGATGCGCAAGGTCAAGAAGCAGCAGCGCAAGGGCGACCTGCCGCTGTCTGCTGGCACCGCATCGCTTGACGAAGAGTCCAAGGCGGCTGCCCACGAGAAGGAAAACGCAATGACCATGGAGGACAAGCTGGTGCAGGACACCGAGAACGAGAAGAACAACCTCGAGAGCTTCATCTACGAGCTCAAGGACAAGATTCTCGACGTGTACGCCGAGTTTGCGAGCGACGAGGAGAAGTCGAAGCTCAACACCAAGCTCGAGAGCATCGAAGTAAGTCCCAATGCTCTTTCTTTACACAGCCCCGATGCTAACAACTGACAGGACTGGCTGTACGACGACGGCGAAGATGCGTCAAAGGCGCAATACGTCTCCAAAAAGGAAGACATTCGCTCCATCGCCGGCCCCATCATCCAGCGCTACAACGACAAGATCCAAGGCGAGCGACAAGCCATCCTCGAGAAGCAGGAGAAGGAACGCTCAGCGAAGCAGGCAGAGCTCGAGCGCGCAAAGCGGGAAGCTGAGGCAAAGGCACAGGCGAATGCGCCGCCGCAGCCAGAGGAGAAGGACACGGAGATGACGGACGCCGAGACGCAGAAGCCGGATGGTGTTGAGGAGGCGTAGAGGTGCGTGGCATAGAGCAGAGGGCAAGCTTTGGAGTGATGGTATGAACGTGAATGTGAATGTCATGATATGAAAAGCATTGGTGGCGTGAGAATAGGTTTCCGTTTCCTTTCTTGGTAGCGATGGATGTTTATGATATAGACTACGCAATAGATAACATGCAGACATTGAACGTTTTCTTTCGAACTTTTGTCACCCGCGTGCCTAGCAACATAGGCGGTCTACGAACCTCATGGTCGTGAATTGTGTCCCCAATGAGAGAAGAAGACAAATGCCTCTGTAGTATAATCGCCAAACTTACGAGTCGTATGGATGTTCTTTCTTTGTGGCGTGGGTTTGTTCCGCGGACTAGGAAATGGCTTAGCATGGCACGACGTGAGTATGGACGTTCGCAGACGATTCAGTTGCATTTTCACAGACGAAGTGGTTTTTAAGACGAGATGTTCGCTGATTGACGTGGTAATAGCAGCAGGGGCGACGAATAAACGCACTTTTGCTACCCATCGTACTACCTATGCGTCACACATCTATTGTTAAAACTCCTTGTCGAGCACTTCCCCCACTGTGTACTGTGAAAGCCTCGACGTCGCTAGGCTAGGTATGCGATATCGCACGCGGCACGACAAACTCTAGACCCATCCCAATCCAGTCCAGCCTTGTAATATCCACTCCCAAAAGAAGCTAGTCCGACGCCACGTGCGCATAAAAGAAGCCTAGCGCGGCATCGTTGTGGCTTTTTTGGCTTTTTTTCAGCCGCAGTGCAAGGCTGTTCGGCGGCCCCGCGACTTCGCTTGCACGTCGTAGGATTCCCGATCTTCGTGAGCGAGGCTTGTTTGGTTGGGGTTGCTGGGAAGAGGCTGGCTAAATTGAATTAAGTGACAGCGGGATGGTCTGGGGGACTAGAGAATATGGTGTGGTTGCTACGTTGGGAAGGGGATTGTGGGAATGGATGATACTGTTGTGCAACGCAGTGGACTGTTTGGTTCACTTCGAGGTGAATTCGTGGATACAGAAAAGAAGTTTTTAGCTTCGATGTAGTTCGTTTTGTACTTTTGCGTGGAAAGCATATTGCATGTCGAATCAAAATCCTAATTCCACCCGTTTTCCGTGGCTGCGCTGAATCAAAGCCACCAATCTCACCTCGAATAGGAAATAGCTCTCCCTACCCAGGAGTCAAGACACTTTCGTGGCGCACACTACACATGGCGCCTCGGTTGTAAGCCTCGCGGTCGACATAAGATTCGGTGCTCCCATCTTCGAGTCGCTGCCAGCTTATACTTTCATTCGATTGAACTGCCGCTCCCAATGCCTTCGCTAAGCATATGGGCCGTTGCGGCTCTGAGCTGCTTATCGCTTGCAGCTGCTACGAGTCCTGTTATCTCGAGGGACGGAACGTGTGGTGGTGCTAAGGGATATACATGCGTGGGATCTACGTTTGGGAAATGTTGCAATAAAGACGGCGTAAGTAACACCCACCCCATCACTTCAGCCCCGAAAAGCGACTAACTCGAATGGAGTACTGCGGAAGTTCAACGACATGCTGCGGTACAGGATGCAACCCACGCTTCGGAACATGCTCATCCAGCATCCCATCACCATCACCATGCAAACTAAGCACCCTCTCAACCCGCATCTCCACCACCAAAACCCTTACAACTCCGTCCTCAACCCCCACAGCAATTAAAACCACTACAAACGGCCGCTGCGGCAAGGGTTTCGGCTCCACATGCCACGGCTCCAAATTCGGCAGCTGTTGTCGCTCAGATAGTTACTGCGGCAGCGAAGACGACGACTGCGGCAAGGGATGTCAGTCGGGCTTCGGAAGATGTTCAGCTGATGCTGCGCCTCCGAGTGCGACGGGGACTTCGATTAATGGAAGGTGCGGCAGGGGTTTTGGATTCACGTGTCAAGGATCGAGGTTTGGGAGGTGTTGTCGGGCGGATGGGTATTGTGGGAGTGAGGATGATGATTGTGGGAAGGGATGTCAGGGGGGGTTTGGGAAGTGTTTTGCTGATGGGAAGGCGTCCAGCACTTCTTGCAAGACGAGCTCGACGAAGACGACTAAGGCGTCATCGTCGACGGCGAAGATGAGCTCTACGAAAACATCTAAGGCTTCGTCATCGACGGTCAAGACGTCGTTGTCGAGAAGCTCGTCTGCGAAGACGTCGTCTACGGTCAAATCGTCGTCTTCGAGTTCCTCTACGGTCATTTCATCGTCTTCGAGCGTCTCGCCCACGCCATCGAGTTCGTCCAGTAGCATCGCAATCTCCAGTTCGTCGGTTGTTGAACCTTCACCCACGCTATCGAGCTCGTCTATCGGATCGTCTAGCAGCATCGCGGTCCCCAGCTCGTCGGTTGAACCTTCACCTACGCCATCGGAATTGTCCAGTAGCATCGCGGTCTCCAGTTCGTCGGTTGAATCTTCGCCTACGCCCTCGAGCTCGTCTGTCGGATCGTCAAGCAGCATTGGAGTCTCTAGCACGCTGATTGGACCTGAACCGACCCCTAGCCCCACCCCATCGCCAGAGCCAACTCCTGAACCGACTCCCGAACCAACTCCAGAACCTACGCCAGAGCCAACTCCAGAACCCACTCCAGAGCCAACTCCTGAACCAACCCCCACGCCAACCCCCACTCCGTCACCATCACCTACTCCCATCCCTGTATGCAACAGCTCCCCACCAGGCAATCTCATCACAAACCCCGGCTTCGAGACCGGCAGCCTCGACCCCTGGTCCTACCTAAACTACGGCTCCATATCCAACGTCGGCGTCCGCTCCACAGGCGGCCACACCTGCCCGCACTACTTCTTCGGCACCATCAACGGCGACGGCGCACCCACGTTCCTCATACTCTCGCAGACCTTCGTCGTGCCCCCCGGCTTCAGCAACGTCGAGCTATCGGCGTGGGTGCGCGGCACACGCCAGCCCGGCGATCCAGACGACACGGTGTTTATTATCGGCGTGGATGGCGATCAGTGCGGGTATGTGTCTACGTATCAGACGGATCAGTGGGTGCAGGTGAGGTGTGGGAGGATTCCGGTGCCGGAGGGGACGCATGAGCTTGAGGTGCAGATTTCCAGTATTGCGTCGTTTGATCAGAATGGGTCGTTTGGGGTGGATGATGTTGTTGTTACGATTGTGGATTAGATGCTGGGTTGTGGCTGTTGTTTGGGGGAGGAAGAGGCACACGGTGCTGGGCTTGTGGAATTTGCATAGTAATCTACATATTGCTCATTTGTGTCATGTAAGCGGAAAATGGGGATTCGGAAGTTCTCTGGATATCGTGTTGTCAGATCAAAAGAGGCTGGCTTGAGTTTCAAGGTCGGCTAGAGGTTGAAACCCGCATTACTCAGCCAGAAGCGAATCAGAGGATTTCGATAGCGAGCCAGCCAATGATGAGCACGGGAACAACGGGTTAAGCGAAAAGCGAAACGCTACGCTACTTCCCTCCCTTTCCCCGTCGACCATCTTTACGATGCTTTGCGCACATTGTATTGACGTGATTCCCATCACGCAAAATTACCATGATTGTGCTGCTTATCGTCTTATAACATTACTGTTGACTAGCCCGATGACACAACATGAGCCCTTCGACGTACCAAATAGAGACACCGAAATCGCGGCGCAAGACGAAATCTGGATGTCTGACGTGCAGGTACGCCTAGTTTAGTTGATCACGGGACAAGATATTATCAGCAGGATGGCGCGGTAATATCGCATCGTCATGGAGTATTGGCTGAGACATACCAGAGCCCGTAAAGTCAAGTGCGACGAGCTTAAGCCAGTCTGTATTCGCTGTCACAGCAGTGGCAGGACCTGTGATGGATACGGCATCTGGGGCGGCGGAGGGAATGGCTATGCGGAGAGGTATTGCAAGAAAGTCAAGACCTATGCTCCGCCTCTTCCCAAAGCGTATCCCGTCATCGCTCTCGGCTTTTCCGAACACCAGCATCTTCAACGGCTTCGATGCAGAATCGAGCAGGGTAACGTAGGCTTGTTGGGCTTCGACTTCTGGACGAAGCTCGTACTGCCCGCGACCTGGAATGAACTTGCGGTAATGCACGCTGTTGTTGCGCTCAGTTCTGCGCACACGAGTGGGCAAGGCCATCAACACAATCCAGCAAAGGCCAAAGATGAATCTGTCACTCTGGAACATTACACCAGAGCAATCAATCATCTCCAGCCACTTTTAAGCGGCAAGGATGCTAAGTCTGCTGCGGTTGTGCTGGTTACTTGTCTGCTGTTCGCTCTTTTAGAATACACCAGAGCTCACTACAGAGACGCCACGATGCATTTGGCCAACGGCCTCAATGTTCTGAAGGACCTACACCGCGACTGCTCTCAGTCTGTCCAGGATGTCTTGATCATCAGACCATCACAAAAGCACGTCATTGATCGAGCCATCTTTCAAGGTTTCGCTACATTGCATGTCTATGCCAATCTCTTTGGCGATCAAACTTCCAACAATGCCCTCCTCTTACAGCTTACGGAAACGGAGATGCCGCCTTCGATGTATTCGTCGTTGGAAGAGGCCAGGGACTCGCTTTACAAGCTCATTCAAGGCGTTCTCTTAATATCAAAGAACGCCGAGACGGCCAGAACGAAAGTAGTCCCGCTGTTCGACGGCGTGAGAGCTACGGCGCTTGCGCTCGAACATCTCAAAAGCTGGAGAGGCGCATACGAAGCAACTCGAGAATCTTTGGCGTCGCAGTATGGTCGGAAAAGTGTGTACTATAAGCTCCTGCTCAGTTACTTCTACATGGCGATCATCATGTGTCAAAGCATGCATTCGACAAGCGAGATGGTATACGAAGACTATTCGGAACACTTCATCGCTATCATCGAACACGCGATTGAGCTCTGGCGACACTACACCTTGAAGTCAGCAAGCAAAACCGCATCCATTGCTATCGATGTAGGATGGATACCGCCGCTATACTACACAGCGGTTAAATGCAGGAATAGCCGGATCAGGACACATGCGATTCGCTTACTTCGATCCATGCCACACAGAGAAGGTGCCTGGGACTCGAAGATAGCTGCTACGGTAGCGGACAAAGTGAGACGGCTTGAAGAAGCGACATTCCAGAGAGAGCTTGAAATTGCTCTGGACGAGCTTCCCAGCACCCTAAACGAGATCCAGGCAGGTTCGCCGTTGGAAGTGAATCGCTTTCAGGACGTGCATGTCGAGCTACAAGAAGACAACCACGTCGTCATTACTTGCACACGGAGCTTTAACCACAACGTCCAGACCGTACTCCGTTGTAAATTTGACGGCAAGCGTTGGCACGACACTGCCCTAAGATACAACTAAGTCGTCTTATAGCACGCCTTCATATGCTGACATCTCCCAATTCTCGCTGCGTCCACTCCCACAGTTTCTCTCCGAACTCCTCGTCCCGCACATGTTCACTCTCCCCTCCCTCCACCCCGACAGGCTCATAATACTGCCCGCTCACCACATCATCAGCCGTAGCCGCCCACAACCCATTCTTCGCCCCTTCCTCCAAACTCACACCGGCTAGCGGCGCAATGTTCGTAGCCAGATACTCAATCTCTGACCCGCCGCCTACAGCACCCTTGGCGAAGAGCTGCGTCGCCACGTCCTCGGGATGAATCGAGACGGATATCAGAGACGAATAGCGCATGGCGATTTGGCGCGCGTAAACGGCGTTTGCGAGCTTGGATTGCGTGTATTTTAGTATGGGCATGAGTTCGAGTTGCGCGGACTTAAGCGTGTCGAAGTGGATGCCGCCGGTGGGTACGCGTATTTTGTGGCCGCGAGAAGAAGTGGTGACGATGCGTGCGGCTGGGGTGGAGAGCACGAGCGAGAGGAGCAACTTGAAGAGCAGGGCGTGTCCAACGTGATTCGTGCCGAACTGGAGTTCGTGGCCTTGTGCTGTTACGCCTGGGGCGCCGCCCATCTATAACCTCAGGTCAGCCAGGGACATGCCCATCGGTAAAGAAGACGTACAATGCCGGCATTCAGCATCAGTACATCGAGTCTCGTACAGCCGTCTATAATCACTTTCGCGGCTCTCTTGACGCTCGCAAAGTCTGCGAGGTCCATGGCGACGAACTTGACGTCCACCTTTCCGTCACTACACGCCTTCTTTACTTTCTCAACGGCGCCTTTCTCGGTGCGCCCGGACAGCCATATCTGCGCTGGTGCGTGCTTGACCAGCTCCATGGCCGTTTGAAGGCCAATGCCTGATGTTGAACCAGTGACTGCAAATCGTGAGCACAAAGGAGACTGATTCGTGGGATTAGACGTGAGCGCGTACTGAAGAAGACTTTCCCGGCTTGCGATGCAATGTCGGTGGCTGGATTGTATGCGTGAGGCTCCGAGCGTTTGAGTTTGGGCGGGATCTTGGAAGCGATGGAGGATGGCGGCGTGGACATGTTGGCTTGTTCGAAAAATGGTTTGATGTCTAGGTGGGATCAGGATGTACATGGCGGAAGGATGAGCTTTATACACGTCCTCCGATCATACACGGGATGTAGTTGGGCCATGGATTTGTTCGCCCTCACTGATCTGCCCAATGTTCCATAGTGCCTTACAGAAGACCGAGCACACCAATGATGTTGCTTTGCATCTACAGGATCAGTTTTGGGTGTTTTGACGCCCTAGTCGGAGAATATAGCTAGGCCTCCAGAACTCCTTGGAGCCAATCGATTCCGAGTCCACCAATGTTGTCGCCGCTCAAGGTAGATCCAAGGTCGTATAGGGCGACGAGGAATTCCACTCACTCCTCTAAGAAGAAGTCTTGATGTCGTTTTCTGTCTTACAACGACACATCGTGCGAGGACAATGCGTCAAAGAATGCCGGAACAATACGGATTTAGCATAGGAGTCTTCATAGTAGTACCACAATCTATCAAGTTTTTGCTGTATACCTTCCTCGTTCTTGATGCTTGGCTGCTGGCTGCAAAGTCGCTTACATCGACAGCGTCTTTTCGTCTGACCAGCTAATCATTTAGAACTGGTTATACATGAACAGCTTGATAGATCGCGGTATGTTGTTCGTGTAATTTGAGCCTTTATCGAATTATGAACCTGAGCGCGCGAAATTGGAGGGGCACAGCAATCGACAGGTTTCATGCACTTTTCCGTATGCGGGATGTTGAGATATGCAAGGTGCCCCACCCTCTCCTGCCACCGAAGTCATCTTTTGCATAACGCCAAAACACCAACTTTCAGCATCCAGCTTTTCGCTGCGCGTCCGACGCCCCCAGTTACGATGCATCTTCACAGTCTCCCGGCAGAGCTACGCAATGCCATCTACGAGCATGCCTTAACTGGCCCTCCATCGTCGGATATTCTCTTCGACATGATTCTGGACAGGTTGCAAAATACGCGACCCAGCTATGTTATCCTCTTGAATGGCAAGCCCTTCAACAACCTCAAAAACACATGCAAACAGCTTCGCATAGAGACTTCCGGCCTTGAACTTGCGTTCAACACAGTAGTTCTGGAATCGAAACGTTCAACGCCCGCCGAACAGCTGCGACGCCTTCGCAAAGCTCTAATAGACGCTGATATCGCGCGCGTCCTGAGTATCAAGATTAAGAAGTCGGTCGCCGACAAGTACGCACCTTTCGAGGGCTTGAACAAGCTCGTAATGTGGTGCAAGCAGTATCCCGCTATTGCTATTAAATACGTCCTACCAAAACTTGTCTTCGCGCTAACATTGGCTGACTTTTCATCGAACTTCTGCCTTCGGATCACAGCAAGCGATCTGCCGAAGGGTTGCTATTCGCCGGCTGCTACAATGAACCGATTCTGCGCGGCCGTCCTTAGCCTCCAGCCATCTCGAAGACTCGCGCGACGGCCGCAATGTTCGTGAAGAACAAGATCCTTATTGACTCGGTTTACTCGACCCACTCATTACAATTTGTCTGGTACCTGCCCGACGACTGTGAGGATGTGGAAGCGGCGAATCTAAGTTTTTGGCCTACTGATTTGGGCCCGGAGGAGGTGTGGAGAAGTGCATTGATGGAGCTTGCTGGCGAGGGAGGGGAGGAAATAGGCTGGGAATGGTGCGATTTGGTGGAGAAGTGGGTAAGAGAGGGTATCTGAGGATGTCTTGGATATGGTGTTGATGTATCTCCATCTCTCACATGACCAAGGAATCAGATCGTAATCGGAGCGAGTGCTTATCACTCCAGGGCTCCTGTAATCGAAGGTGTGTAACAAATCGTCTAGACCTGACGTATACAGTATGTTGGATGTGTGCCAGGCACCGTGGCACCCCGCCCCACCTTCTCACATCTGCCTAATAGCCCAGGTACTTTACGAGAGACACTTTTACACTACAATCCAGACGTGAGGCAGGATCAAAGCATGCATCTTCTCGCCTTGCCCGCCGAACTGCATAAACCCATATACCAGTATGCATTGACTGCCCCCTCATCTACTAGCCTCGCGTAAGCCGAACTTCCCACCTCTTCAGGTTAGAAGCCCCAGCTAGTCTAGGTATGCCTTGCGTGGCGAACCTTTCAACAACCTGAAGAATGTTTGTCGCCAGCTCCGCGCCGAAACGTCTGAATTGGACCTCGCTTTCAACGCGCTGAGTCTCAAGCACGGAGACCCTCGCGCACGATGTTCAGCTGCAGCACTTTTGCGAACGCGCAACTGACGCCGAATACGCCCACATGTCCATGCTAACATTGGAGAGGATGAAGAGCTTGAGGCAATGATTGCGCAAATCAAAAACATCGCGCAATGGTGCAATGTCCGCAGCGGCGTCACAGTTAATTACTTCGTCAAAGATGTTCGCTTTACGAAGCCCGGAGTTCCACCCTACCACAGAGCGTTCAAGTATTGCGCGCTTCATGGTATCGAAGATTATATAGCGCTCACGGAAATCTTCGTGGCGCCCCGAATCTGGACGAGCAGTGGCATCGCTCGGCCATCGTTCCACGGAACGTCATGCAGCTCTGTGCAGCACGCAAGGCATGGTTGTGGAAGCACTTTGATGCTGAAGATGTGGATGCACCGAATCTCAGATTCTGGTTAGATGGTGCCGAGGGCAGAGGAATGGGAAGAGACCATCATGGCTCTTTTGGGCGAGGGAAGGGAATCGCTAGGGAGAGAGTGGTGTGGCATAGTGGAGAAGTGGGTTACTGAGGGTATTTGATGGAGTGCGAGAAGTAATCTCGAGGAGCGGAAGGCAAGGTCTTGCTTTCAACTTCCAGACCATGCTGACAGCCAAAGATTCTGCGAGCACCATTCTCCATTGAAATAAGGTATTGATGTTCTCCGGAAAATCGATTCGAGAATTTACAACGACCAGTCCAACGTTCTGGCCCGCAGACAAACGAATTTTACGAGCGAATACAGGTTGCGTGCGGCTGAAAGACTAGGCTGATTTGGCAGTGCTTTCAAATAGCAGTTACCCCGCTTCAACAGGTTCGCAAGGAGACAGTTCTTCGCACCGTCTTTCATGCGCATCTATTGAAGCTCATGGAATTATCGACCACGAGTTGTCCTTCCTTGTAAGTCTGACGCATGCTGTTCTGCTGTTGTTCAAAGTGCATAGGAATACGCAATTCCAAAAATTCCTTCTGGGCTATACCTACCCAAACGTGGTTTTCGATCCATACTGACTTTGCACAGTTACGTCCGGAATGCCTCCTGTGTACTACCCTTTAAATGCAGAAGAGAACGAAATCCGCCTTATCACCATTATACCGGGCCGCCATTGGGACCAGATTGAGTGCAGATTAGAAACACATTCACTAGAGAAAGTTGCCCCTACATACCAGGCCTTCGTCTCCTCCAACGACCTCACCTCGCTCGGGGACCCTGTAGCGCTTGAACGATGGATTGAGAACCGGTTACCACCAGCGTTGGCGAAGCTCAAGCCACTGGAACGTGTTCATAGTACGCAGCCATTGGCGGAACTGCATCGCTTCCTGTGGGGGGACTTCGTAGCCCTTTCATATGTCTGGGGCGACAAGGCCAACACTCGCGAAATAGTTGTGAACAAGCAGAAGCTGCATGTTACCGCCTCCTTGGAACGAATTCTACGCGACTTTCGAAATGCAGGGGAGTTTTCGGGTCGTTGTAGAGTGTGGATTGACGCGCTTAGCATTAATCAAGCTGATCTAGAAGAACGAGCGGCTCAGATCCAGCGCATGCCAGCAATCTACGGGATGGCTTGGACTGTTGTGGCGGACATGGGTGCGGCATCTGCTCGTAGTACAGCAGCACTCAGTCTCGTGCAAGACTTTGCAACTTTCAGAGAGCTTTCGTGCGAGCAAGAAATAGAAAGGCTGCTCCGAGCAGACTCGCGTGCGCTGGGAACCGTGAATTGGCTGGGTTTACACGAATTGATGCAACGACCTTATTGGTTTCGCCTGTGGATCATCCAGGAGCTGGTCATGGGAGGAAGTCGCGTTTGGATAAGATGCGGCGACGCTGTTCTGGATTGGTCAACATTTTGCACTGGCATTCGCGGTAAGGAAATATATGCTACTTGCAAGTAACATCTGTGACAATGCTGACACCGCGCGTAAATCAGTGCTGCAGGAGCATCTTTGGCTCGCAAAGGACCGATGTTTACTCAACGATATCACTGCAGCTGCCGGTAACGTCGCGCCTGCATGGAGTACTGGGAGCTTACATCTTGTATACCGAGACCTCTCTCACCTGAACCGAGAACCCGCATCTGAAACAGCCCAAAAGCTTAGTTTAGGAAGACTTTTAGACCTGGCCTGTAAATCGAACTCTTCTGACCCTAGGGACAAGGTCTACGCACTCATTGGTCTCATGCCAGCTTCGGTAGCGAGCTTGTTACAGCCAGATTACACCCTACCAACAGCGGAGGTATATCTTCGTGCAACTAAAGCTTTCATACAAGCCCTAGAAAACCTCGACTCCTTAAGAGAAGCAAATCCCTGGGGCCCAACTGCTTGCCCTTCGTGGGTGGCAGATTGGCTTTGGGAGGGACGTAATTTGGCGTGGTCGGGTCGCATTGATGCCCCATTCTGGGGCCCATCCAACCTCTTTCCCCGGCGCACGAATAACCTCAATCACGCACCATACAACGCCAGCCGCGATAGCAAACCCAATGCGAAATTCTACCTAGGAAGACTTTTTAGCTGTCGTGGGGTCGTGGTCGACACCATTTCGGGTCTTTCCGCTCGTGAGATCACGTATTTTACGTGGGATAGTGACTCTATCCACTCTGCAGACCACTTCGAGAGTGCTTATGGGAGCCACGAAAATACTGCTGAGGCCATATCTCGTACTCTTATTGCCGATCGAGACGTTCACGGACAGCAAGCAAACGCGGGACATGTGGCCATCCTTCGCCTACCTTCAACCTTCGAACTCGCAGAGCCACAGTTCCAAGAGCGGGGGTGGACGTGGCTCGCAGGGCAGAAGGGATACTACTTTCGATGGGCGGGTTTTCGCAACTTCAACAGGGGATTCCGCTTGGGTGAGCTTTTCTTCGAGGACTTTTTCCAGGAAGAGATCGATGCGAATGCATCCGAGGTCGATGTTAGCGAGGTGTATACTTGCTTCGACCGCAGCTCGCAAAGAAGACGGTTCATGACGACGGTCGGTGGGCATGTCGGTTGGGCGCCGGATAATATACACGGTGGTCCGAAGGAGCAGACTTGTGTCGGCGATTTGATTGTCATACTGCTTGGGTGCAGCACGCCGCTTGCGATTCGACCATATGGCAATTACTATCAAGTTCTCGGCGAGGCTTATGTACATGGCATAATGCATGGGGAAGCCATAGATGATATGGACCGTGGAAAGTACAAACTCTCAACATTCATCTTCTGCTAGGTAGTCATGCGTAATGCATTCTATCTTGCCAAATCGAGTCGTCTCTGGACCAACGGAGTGCGCAGGCATTTCGAAAGCTTTCCACCACGCTACCAAGTCGAGTCAAGCTTACAGAAACGATGAGATTTGATGGAGGAGCTTGTGAGCTTGGAGTGGCCGACGCATGTCCTCAAATGGTTGCTCGCTTCCATTAAGCTACTTGGACGTGATCGACATTTTGTCCCAAATTGGTTATAAGTAGGCAGGTGACTAAGCGTCTGCGCAATGCTAGCTTACATAGGAAATGCCTAGCCTTGAAAGCTTATGCAGATCATCTCCCGCGATTCTGGTAGAGCGGTGTAAAGGTTTGGTCTGGTCTACTGATTGGGCGCGGTGCTAGTTCCGAACGAGCGCGATGCTTGGTCGATGTCAGCTTATGTTCTAGCTAGAGACGAATGATTTTGACCATATCGGCTGGACAACTTACGACGGTAGAAAATCTCCGTGTGATACAGGAGGGACTGTCGGGTAGACATAGTTCAGCCGCAACCGCGAGTACATAATGTTACCCACCTCCCCGTGCATTTACATTTCGCCCGAGAGAAAATCCATCATCTGGCCAGTATAATGCGGTCAAGCGTAATCATCGCTGTTGCCGTTGCGACTGTGGCACAACTCGGCAATGCAACGAAATTGTACACCTCCGTCGACCAACTTCAAACCACCGAATATGACTTCATCATCGTCGGCGGAGGCACAGCAGTAGGCCAAAGCTCTAGTGAACTCTCTATCTCTTCATTCCTACTAATAACACCTGCAGGGTTCCGTACTTGCAAACCGTCTCTCCGCCGATCCGTCCATCACAGTCCTACTAATCGAAGCCGGCGCCAGCCACCACGACCATTTCACTTCAAAAGTACCGCTCCTCGCAGCAACTCTAGAGCACACAAACGCAGATTGGAACTACACGACCTCTCCACAGAAAGGCTACAATAATCGCAGCATCGCTTTCACGCGTGGGCATGTATTGGGTGGAAGCAGTTCGGTCAATTACATGGCGTACAATCGCGGGTCGAACGAGACTTGGGATAAATGGGCGGCGATTATTCGAGACGACAGGTGGTCGTGGAAAGAAGTCGAGCCGTCGTATCGTAGGAACTCGCGTCTGGTTAATGGACTTGATGAGGAAAAGGTTATGGCGGCTGCGCATGGCGACGGGCCGGTGGAACTGTCTGTCGCAGCGGATCCGTACGAGCTGGATAGAAGGGTTATTAAAGCGAGTAAAAGCTTGGGCGGAAGGTTTGCGTTCAACCGCGATTTGAATGGAGGCGATTTTGTGGGCTTCTCGTGGCTCCAGGGTGCGGTTGCGAAGGGCGAAAGAGTTAGTGCTGCGACTGCGTATTTGGACCCTTTGTTCGCAGAGGAGGCTTCAAATCGAGAACTCGATGTGTTGTTGAATACCGAAGTGACAAGACTAATACAGTCAGGAACAAACACTGGCGTTCCAGCTTTTCGAACAGCAGAAATACTGTCGCCGCGTTCAAAAGCTACGACAACGATAACAGCCCGTAACGAAATCATCCTATCTGCAGGTGTAATCGGCACGCCCCAGATCCTCCTCCGCTCTGGCATCGGTCCCGCATCACACCTCTCAGCCCTAAACATACGCACCATCGTCGATTTGCCATCCGTAGGCGCAAACTTTACGGACCACCCCATGAACACGCTCTTCTTCCGCGTCAAGCAAAACACCACCACCGATCCTATCTTACAAGACCCCACCGTCGCCTCGCAAGCTTTTGCTCAATGGATGACGACTCGCGATGGGCCCCTCGCAAAGGTCGCAGGCAATACATGGGGTTTTATGCGCCTCCCTGATGACGACAGCGTGCTTGTTAGATCGGGTGACCCGGCCGCTGGTCCGTCGTCTGCTCATACAGAGATGTTATTTGGCGAAGGATTCTTTCCGTTGAATGATTTCACTATGCCTGAGAGCGGGAATTACATCACTGTTCTATCAGTCATCACTTCCCCAACCTCGCGTGGGAGCGTCACGCTGGACCCTTCGCACCAACCCATCATTAATCCAGACTATCTCACCTCCGAATTCGACGCGCACGTCGCCGTGCAAGCTATGAAAGACATCTTCACTTTCTTCGATGCGGCGGCATTCGAAGGGTACATAGGGAGTCCGTACGGACCGTTGAAGAGATTGATGACGGATAGCGAAATGCTGGCGTATGTGCGGAACTATGCGACCACAATTAACCACGGTGTCGGGACGGCGAAGGTGAGTCGCAAGGGCGAGGAGTGGGGTGTTGTCGATCCGGACTTGAAGGTCAAGGGGACCAGGGGCGTGAGGGTAGTGGATGCGTCGATCTTCGTGAGTCAGGTGTGAGATGTTGCGGTGTGACGGTGCTAATGTGTTGCAGCCTGAGATCCCGGAGTGTCATACTATGGCGCCGGTGTATATTGTGGCGGAACATGCTGCTAATTTCATTGCAGAGGAGTATGGGCTGAAGTGCTGAAACGGAGAAGTGTTGCTACGCGGGTGTGGCATTGCGTGGTCGATTGATTATACTCAGATGGTTTTCCGAGAGGAATTAAGGTTTATGTCCGGATTCCTTTTGGTTCTAAAGAACTACTATGTCAGTCTGAGCTACATAGGGCTGAAGACGAGGGTGAACAAACCTTGCGATGTTTCCACGGATTTCTTTCCTGACCTAGTAGAGCTTGGGTAATAGGACGGTGGAATGTTGTTGCTCCTACTTCACAAGGTATTGACGAAGAGACCGCACACCAACGATATACGTGATCCTAAGGAATATATCGGAAAGCATTTTTATGATCAGAAGGGTTGATTGGATTCGTCTATCTTATTCCGGCCGCATGTGTCGGTACCTGCACAGCACCACTTCATACACCATCCACCTTCAAGGCCCATGATACGCTGTGCATCGAATGATTCAGTTAACCTTCGCCTGAGACAGGTTGGTAATTTGGGTTGCGCCATCCTGAATCCGGCCACTGGCGGCCTGGAAGCGGCACAAAACGCCAGAGCGCTCAGGTACGTTGTTGTCGCAGATCAGCTGGTTGGTAGCGACGCAGTTGAGCGCGCCGTTGCCTATTGAAACACGTGAGTACTACTCTAGATTGCGCAAGAAGGGTATCACCTACAGCCAGCGGGTCCTCCAGGCACACACTTTCCGGCGGCGCCGTTGACAGTACAGTCATCCTGCTTGAGCGACCGGTTGGGAATACAGCACACGCCGTTGGCGGCCTGGCGGGTGTCGAGCACGGAGCGAGCGACGCCGTAGACGCCCTCGACGTCGGTGACGGCGGCGGAGGAGAGGGCCAGAAGACCGAAGAGAGCGGCGGTGATGGAGAACTGCATTTTGGTATTGATTTGAGTGGGTTTGTTTGGGCTATGGTAGAGAGTGTTGTTGAATTATTGACTGTTGGTAGTGAAGGTAGGCCGCACAGCGGGAAAAAATAGACGAATGTGATCTGATGGTCTGAATCGAAGACTGGCTTGACTGATTAGCAGAAGAAATGCCTGATGGGGCCTTCTTATACGAAAGCTTCTTGATACCCTGGGTCAATCATGCTATGATGGATTTGGCGGAAGTGTCAAGACGATGTCCAGTCACGTCTCATGAATCGCATTAACAGCGGCATCAAGGCCGCTTCTGACAAAAGCGACGGTGCATTGTGCATCTTGCGACTTTTTGGAGCTCCTGGACACGGAGCGAGGTGCCTTGACGGAAGTAAAGAGCAGGGTTGTAGCAGCTCAAACCACGGAAATGTGCTCAATGGGTTATGCGACGGTCGTAAGAAAGCCTAGGCGAGCAATGTGGAGCACGCGTGAAGCCGGTCTCGAAGCCTCGGAGAACATCCTCACAGGCGCGAGGCAAAACTCGTGATTGGAACAAGCAGCGCAAATTGTATAGCCGCTGGTTAATGCGTCAAACGGTAGGCATTGTGGGACATGAGACGTGAGACGTCAGACAGCCCGAGACATCGGCAAGCCTCAGGATGCACCCAGGGCCAGCACGTTCAAGCTCGCATATAACGTGATATACCGTCGCTCACTGGCGATAGAACTAAGTCGAAGCCTCATGGCGTCCATTGGAAGTTGATCGCGTGATCGCTTGCTGTCGCCTTGTGCAATACAGGTGGGCGTCATTTCCGGTGTAATTGCGCAAGAGAGACGATGAAGCACACTCTGGACTCGCAGAGCGTACTGTGGTCAAGTAGTCCAAAGCCCCCACCATTAGGCAGTAAATTGTTGTCGACGATGGTGGAGGACGATGGAGTTGTGGTTTGCAGGTGTTCAGCCGCAATCACGTCATTGTTCGCGGTCGGCTTGTGCCGTAACTTCCGCTGCAATCAGCGCTAAGCATGTGCCTACCCGCGCAGTGAATACAGGTTTTGCCCGACCCCGCCCTGAGCGATACAAGACTGGGACGGCGCATACACCGCGGGACCCTCCCTGCTTCGCCTCTTCACCAGCCTCAGCCTCTTGTCAAGCCTCACCCCGAGCAGTCGCCAGCACACGAACGCGATCTGCATCCGCACGGCCCAATCATGTCCGATGGATCCGCCGAGGGGTCAGGCACGGGGAAGCGAGGGCTGAAAGAGAAGCTGTTCCACCCTTTCAACCACAGGGCCAGCGAGAAGATCGAGGAGATCCAGAGTAAGCTTGCGAGTACGAAACTGGAGAAGCCCATGATCAAGATTGTGCATGCAAAACACAAGGCCGGGAAATTCACCAACATCTTCAACACCAACCATCGCCATGACGAGGAGCACGAGCAGGCGACGGACGATAAGCGGAGTCGTATTGCGGAGAACCACCGCTTCAACTCATTTGCTCCGGAAAGAGAAGGCAACCTCGTGAAGTGGTATGTAGACGGAAGAGACTACTTTTGGGTAAGGCAGACCAACATCGTGACGTGTGACTTTAATTGATGTCCTCAGGCTGTTGCCGAGGCGCTGGAGCAAGCAAAAGAGACGATCTACATCGCCGACTGGTGGCTGTCCCCAGAACTTGTGAGACTCTCGCACCGTGCTGTACCACTCTTGCTCACCCCAGTAGTTCCTCAAGCGACCGCCATTCTATAACCAAACATCGCGTCTGGATCAGATCCTGAAGCGACGGGCACAGGCTGGTGTGAAGATCTACATATCCGTCTACAAGGAGGCATGTACAGCACCTGATTTAATGTAACACAACTAATGCCAACCAGGTGACGGCAGCGTTGACATGCAACAGCCAGCACACAAAGAAGGCGCTGATGGGCATGTTCGAAGAGGGCGAGCCTGGTTACGACAACATCAAAGTCATGCGACACCCTGACCACAACGTCTTTGAGAATGCTGGGGACATGACTTTCTACTGGGCGCATCACGAAAAGTTCATCGTCATTGACTACGCCATGGCCTTCGTCGGCGGACTGGACCTTTGCTATGGCCGATGGGACAACAAGCAGCATCCGCTGTCAGATGTTCATCCATCTGGAGTCCAGAACAACATCTTTCCCGGTCAAGACTTCAACAACAACCGGATCCTTGATTTTGAAGGTGTGGATGACTGGAAGTCGAACAAGCTTAACAAGACCGAGTATGGCCGAATGCCCTGGCACGACGTTGCAATGGGTCTCATTGGTCCTTCAGTGTATGACATTGCTGAACACTTCGTCCTGCGCTGGAATTTCATGAAGCGCGACAAGTACAAGCGAGACGAGCGATATGAATGGCTCACTTTGGAAGGTCGCGAAGGCGACGACGAAGATTTGGTCGGTGTACAGAGACCAAAATTTCCCGTCGGCGGATACGTACACCACCCCAAGTCACCCCTAAACACCAAGAACCTTGACAACCGCGGCACTGTCCACGCACAGCTCGTCCGAAGTAGCGCAGACTGGAGCATGGGCATTGCACCACACGAGCAAAGTATTCAGAACGCCTATTGCGAGCTGATTCGGAACGCGGAACACTTTGTCTACATTGAGAACCAGTTCTTCATCACTGCCACCGGCAAACACGACGAGAGTCCCGTACACAACCAGATAGGAGCTGCAATTGTGCACGCAGTCTGCAAGGCCGCCAAAGAGGGTCGCAAATTTCGCGTCATCATCGTCATCCCTGCCGTCCCTGGATTTGCCGGAGACTTGCGCGACAATGCAGCAGCAGGAACACGGGCCATAATGGACTACCAATTCAAGTCAATCTGTCGAGGTGAAGAGAGCATATTCGGGCAATGCAAAGCGCAGAACGTTGATCCAGAAAAGCACATATTCTTCTTTAACCTGCGCTCGTACGACCGCATCAACATCACCCCTTCGCTCACGCAGCGCGAGAAGGACGCTGGCATGACATACATGGAGCTCGAAGAAGCCGAAATCGAAGAACTCGAAGCATCGCCCGAAGAATCTGGCGAAGAAGCGCGTCGTAGAGCCGCTGAACTCCGAGACAAATTCGCAGGCGAGCACAGATCCGTCGGCCTAGGCGATCAAGGCGGTGTCATTGATCCTGACAGTATTGCCGACGACGCCATGCTCACGGAAAAGAAGCCCAGCACTGAAGAATGGGAAGGCGATCCAGAGTCTGAGAAACAGCACTTTTTCCAGGAAGAGCTATACATCCACGCGAAGCTCTGCATCGTGGATGACAAGTACGTTATCTGCGGGTCCTCGAACATCAACGACCGCAGTCAACTCGGCTTCCACGATAGCGAGCTGTCGATTGTGCTGCACGACAGCGATGAGGTCGAGATCGAAATGGATGGGAAGCCGTATAAGGCTGCAAGACTCGCCCATGAGTTGCGCAGTAATCTCTGGCGCGAACATCTTGGCCTTCTGCCACCGCAAGCCCACGACGCAAAAGACGACCCCAACGCGCAACCACCTGGCGACGACAGCCCTAACGACTATGGCGCCGGCCCCGAAGCAAAATTCGTTTCCGACCCACTATCTTCCAAGGTCTGGGACGAGTGGTGCTCCCGCGCGACGACCAACACGAAGGTATTCCGCGACTTGTTCCACGCGGATCCTGACGATTCCATCTTGACTTTTGAGGACTACGATAGCTTTACGCCGAATCCGAAGGCCGACAAGGATCACAAGCAGGGGCATTTGTACGACTGGAAGAATGGCAGGAGCGCGGCTGAGGTGAGGGAGGAGTTAGATAAGGTAAGGGGGCATCTTGTGTGGATGCAGTTGAAGTTCCTTGAGAATGCGGAACTAGCGGAACGAGGGCTGGCGGTTAACTCGTTCACGGAGAGTGTGTATACTTGAGTGAGGAGAGAGGAGAGGCGTATGAGTATGTTTCGCCCTAAGTGCAATAATATATTAGGTCATGAACTACGTTGGCACTTTTCTCCAATGTAAGGTCGTTTGCAGGAGGCAACTATCTAGATCGCACTATCCTGCTTCGCAAACTGTCTCCCCAACGCCTCAATACTACCCACCACCCTCTTGAACTCATCCTTCTGCTCGCCCTCTACTGTCGCTGCCGCAGCTGGGTCGTTTTCCTGATTACTCCACTGGATCTCGAATGTCGCGAAGTCAAGCTTCGTGTCGAGACCGTAAATGTCTGTGTTTTCGGACGAGGGGAAGCCACGCAGTGTGCTGATGAGGGACATGAGTTCGCGGACGTCGTCTCTGGGGGGTGGGTTAGTTCGGTGCTGGAATCTTTTGTGGTGAAACGAAAATTGTATGGTGAGAAGTGACGGAAGGATAGAGGAAGGAAACTGGTGTGCGGTGAGCGGATTGACAGAACTGACGTACTGCGCGATATCGCCCCTCTTCTCAGATGACTTTGCGTTGCCGTTATAGTTTGTCATGCGGACGCTTGCTGTGCTGTTGAGTTCGCCGATGACTTCGATTTGGTGTGTTGGCGTGCCTGCATTGCATCAGTATTTTTTTATTTCAAGCTTTGAACAATGTTGACATACCGGAGAACGGCTTCGACAGGACGACCTGGAAGCTCTCGCCTGCCGGCTGGGGTGCGACCATTCGAGGCATGATTGTAGGTCTCGGTGGAAGAATGAGTAAAGGTGGTGATGATGTGTCGTTTCTACGTGAGTTGTAAGTTTCTTTGGAACCAGAATAATGGTGTTCGAGAGCTCGAGTTCATCTCATTCATGTGTTCAGTTTTGTAGCAACGAGTGAGCTCATCGTATGCAGGTACCCGCTAGTCGCGGTCCTGATGTCATGATGAAAACAATGTGCATCTCTAGCGCTGGATCAGCACGCGACTTCATCATGGTAACGTCGTGATGTGGTGGGTTGTAGCGAATTGGAAAGAGGTGGTGGGATGAGTGTGGAGATCGTTGTTGTGGTGTTTTTGGGTGGTGGAGATGGTATGCTAACGCTAAGATACGTGCAGCGCGGTAACATCGTCATGGACATGTGACAAGTATATCTTTTTGGGTGTGTCGTGTGGAACTGCTCTTTTAAAAATGATCTTTCTTTTTTTCGTAGAATTTGTTATGCTGCAAGACCGTTGGATGTGACATGTCGCCGATGGTCTGATGATCAATGTGTGACTCGAAATGTCAAGCATCCATATTGATCAGACCATAGCAAGTGTTTATGCCTCCCACATGTGATAATTTTACTTTTGTTTTCACTTTATGATTGTCCATCATCTCTCGCGTCCTCATCGTCGTTTAGTCGACCCTCAATCTCTTCATCCGTCACGCCATGCTCGCTCAACATCTTCCTCAGCATCCTTTCTCGCTCTTCTGAGCTTTTGGCGGTCGTACTTCTCGTTTCAGGTTTCTTCGAAGGCTCGGTAGCGTCGTCTGATCTCTTCTCCAGTTTCTTGGGCTTCTTGCGATCACTTGCTGGCGTCTGGGTCGCATTCCCATCACCCTTCGACTTGGTCTCCAGTTTTCGTGGCTTCTTGCGGCTTCCAGTATTCTCATGTCCATGATGCGCACTCTCGGTCGATTTCTTGTCGGGCCCTTCACTGTTCTGCTTCTGATCCCCATCACCGTCGCCGCCACCACCCATGGTTGATACCATATTCTGTGCACAGCTCATCCAGCCCTCATCAACCACGGCGGACCCGCCTTCTTCATGCATCTTCTTCAACTCCTTCTCATCCGGCATATCTTGTTCCTGAATCTGACCCATCATATTCTCGAGAGCTTGTTTCTGCTCGTCACTCGCTACCCAACTGGGCAGCTTGCCGGTGAACTTGCGTACTCCTTTGCCCGCTAATTCACCAAAGCTCTGTATTGCAACGAATAAGCAGAGAGTCTTCACCTTGTTTATACAATGGCACGTACCACCATAGGCCCGCCTATGGCGCCAGCCGCCGTTCCAATTCCGCCACCCAATCCACCCGTGATCGTGGAAGTAACACCTCCTACCAGCGTCCCCGTCACCGCGCCCAGAGTAGCGCCAGGAGCGATACCGAGTCCTGTGCCTACCGCCATACCCTGAAACGCACCCGATTGCATGTACTTTGCTGTCTTGCCGAACGATTCGGCTTCGACCTGCGCATTGACCGCTTGTTCGGTTAGCTTTTGTCGCTCATCTGGATCGCCTGCACCCGCGGCCGCAGCTTCGAGTTCTTTCGCTTTCTTTTGCGCATTCATGGAGGCATGGGCGGCTTTTGAGGATTCTTGTCGCACATCTTCGTCTGAGAAGGGCTTGTCTTGTGGGTTGGATTGGTTCTTCGCTTTGCCGTGGTCTCTTTGGTCGTTTTTAGGTGACATGGTTGCGATTAGAATGTTCGATAGTCGTTGGTGCGATAGTGTCGTGTTTAAGGAGAGCAGGATCCACCATGCGCTTTGCGCGACCCGTACGTCATTTGGCACTATCCCTGCACCGGAGACCTGCTCTTTCGAACCAACATTTCTTTCGCACAAAACTGAGCACACAATGAAGAATCAAATCCTTGTCAAAATCTCAGTGCTTTTCAGGCGAGATGGACCAAATGTGACCAGCTTTTCGTCCAACATCGAAGCGGTGCTTCGACTGCTGCATGCACATCTAATTACTAGGTCCCTTTTGATAAGCTGCGACTCGCATTCAGACCTAGCCTATTTATCGAATTACTGCTCGCCGCATCAGCTTTACTGTTGTTCCAGTAGCCATCGCAAGCCTTCCGCCCCATCTTCTCTTTGCTTCAGGCTGAATGAGGCCTTTGGCCACCAAGATGAAAATCCATGTGGAAGTCCCGGGTACAAATTCATCTTCGTACGGATGCCGGCTTCTTCCCGCAAGATTCCTTCATATATAAGTCCTTCATCACGCAAAGGATCCATCCCGGCAATTTGGAAGTAAGTTGGTGGCAGATTCTTATGTGACGGGAACAGAACTGGCGACATCAATGGCGAGGCGGGATCGGCTTCGTACAATTCTGTTGGCCACACGTCAGTACTACTCGTTTCTCGACACGACCGAGAGGTGGCATACTCCGAAACAAAGCCATCGCGCCCTGATTCAATATAGGAGCGTTCTTGTGCTGCTCTCTGCTGAGATATACATCCTTGTAGCGATCTGGAACCACACTTGGATCCAAGAGCGAAGGAATAGAAAGCCAGCAGCCACTAAGTGCTGGAGAAAGTCCATCCTCGCGAGCCAGATGCGTAATGGCAACCGCCATGTTAGCACCAGCAGACACGCCAGTAACAATGAAGCCCTTGCTGAGATCGCCCCCATGTACCTCGGGATGCGATGCAGTCCATTTCACCGCGTCGTAGCAGTCATAGACGGGGACCGGGAACTTTGCTTCCGGAGCGAGGCGATACTCAACATTCAATGCCACGCCATGAAACTCCTCGGCCCATCTTCTGCAGAGTAAAGCTTCATTATCGAGACCTCCGAGTGCCCAGCCCCCACCATGGAGCATCACTAACACCGGACCGGATCCACTTCCTTTGCGACTGTACGTGCGTACCACAATGCTGGCGCCGTCACGTGTCGGGATGTTGTAGTCTGTCTCTTTAGTGTCGGAAGCAGATGGCGCCGCCGCAGCTGTCATCCCCTTTTTCCTGGCCAACAGTATCTTGCGCAACGCGTGTATATCAGTGGAGGCGTCAAGCGATTGTGGAGGGCCTTCGGTCTTTAAGAGCTGTTTCTGCACATTAGTCGAGACAATGAAGAGATACAGCAGCACTATGCACCTCGGCAAGCTCCGGATTGACATAGAATGGATCCTTCATTTGCTTCATGATCGAGGCCATTTTCGTCGTGCGCCTGTTGACGAATTGTTGGGGATGGTGATGGTGTGATCTGAAAATGCCATCTAACATTTGGTGGCTGGTTAGCATGCCTAATCTTGTCAGCGTAGGTACTACCTACTAGTTTCGGCCGAGGCTGCTCGGCTCGCCCGCACCTCCACCCTTCTCTTCTCTTCCTCCTTCTTCAATTTCGCGCGTCCCTAGATCGCCACCACGCGACAATGACTATGCTCCCCGCGTATCGTTCCCCAGATGCGATATGTCGGTTAAGCCGGTTCATTATTAGGCTGAACGATCGGAACTGTTGGAACCGCGATCCCGGGATGCAGTCTCCCAGAACACGAATCGGAGTTCGACTTCGGTTGCTCGGATTCTCCGAGCTTGTCATGCCCCCACTTGCAACGCGATAAGGCATGCCATGACTACAGTATGGATCTGCATGTCAGGAGTGTTCCCCAGGCTCCACAATGTCCCCAGATTCTACCACAGGAAGCGCCTGTTGATGCGTATAAAACAATGATCTGTTATCGGTAATGCCGATCTTTCATGCACACGATCAGCCAACTTCGATCGTGTCAACACTCAATTCAGATCAACCATCATGGAGAAGACTAACAGTTTGCCCGTTACAAAGCAGGAGCATTGCGAGAGCGAGTCGGCCGTCGATTGGAGCCCAGGAGAAGAGTCGTCGCTACGAATGAAGCTCGACCTTCGCATCATGCCCATGGTTTTCATCCTCTTTTTGCTCTGCTACATCGACCGGTCCGTCAAAATTGTACGATGGTACATTGAATCGCACTGACAGACTACGGACAGAACCAACATTGGAAATGCCCGTATACAAGGGATGGAGGAGGACCTTGGTCTTACTGGATTTATGTTCAATTGGGCTTTGAGCATCTTCTACATTGCTTGTAAGTCTTTTACGCTTCTCGTGGCAAATCAAGCTGAACGGTCTGTACAGACATTGCGATCGAAATTCCAAGTAACATCATGCTCAAGATTGTTGGCGCTAAACTGTGGTTGCCTACACTTGTCTTCGGCTTCGGCATTGTATCAGTCTGCACGTCTTTTGTGCATAACTTTGCTGGTCTAATGGTCTGCCGCTTCATTCTCGGTATCTGCGAGGGTGGAGTGCTACCAGGAATCGCATACTATCTATCCACATTCTATCGTCGGAAAGAGCTGCTGTTCCGCATCTCGATCTTCATCATGGGTTCCTCAATGGCGGGAGCATTTGGAGGGCTACTTGCAGCAGGACTTGCACAGGTTCCGGAGTGGGGTGCAGCAACTCGACCCATTCACACCGTGAGTCGTCTCATTCATCATGGTATGGTGATTTGATCACTGACTGAATCAGTGGCGCAACATCTTCTTTTTCGAAGGCCTGGTCTCCATCATCGCAGCTCTCTTTGGTCTATGGATTTTGCCAAATGCGCCCAGCAATGCTGCTTTCCTTTCCGCCCGTGACCGTCAAATCGCAGCCGATCGAATGCAGAGAGAGTACAAAGAGTCGGCGACCGAGAAAGTGCAAGTTCGCCATGTCAAACGAGCGCTCACGAGTTTTCACGGCACCCTCTGCGCATTCACCTTCTTCTTCCTCAATATTGCTCTTCAGTCCTTTTCTGTCTTCCTACCCACCATACTCAGGGATCTCGGTTATACAGCGATACAAGCCCAGCTTCGGTCCGTTGCGCCATACGTAGTGGCCTGCGCGTTGGCCATCGCCATGGCTTGGTCATCTGACTACGTTGGCATGCGCGGCCCCTTCATCTTTGGTTGTTCCCTTATATCATCGATTGGGTACGCCATACTTGTCGCCTCGGACAGCGCAACAGCCAAGTACGCCGCCATCTACATCGCCGCCATGGGTATGTTCGCAGCGGGTCCAGCGACCGTCAGCTGGGCGCTCAACAACTCTGCTGGACCGACAGTGCGCTCAGTCACATCGGCGTACGTGGTGTCGGTGGGCAATTGCGGTGCTTTGATTGCCACTTGGACGTATCTGCCCTCCATGTCACCTGATTACACCTTGGGACACGCTCTCAATCTGATTTCCGTGAGCTGTGCGGCCATCCTTGCTGCAGTTGGCTTCTATTGGTGCATGAGGGAAAACAAACTTCGAGCGAATGGACGCCGTGATGCAATCTTCGAGGGCAAAAGCGAGGAGGAGATTGGCAACCTGGGCTCAATGCACCCCGATTTCCGTCTCATGCGGTAAAACTCATCGCTTGGTACGACATTCCATTGAAACACGGGCGGTGGATGTAGCAAATGCATTGGCTGTCATGTTGTGTAGAGCCTCGCAATCTGGCTTGAGTGAACTTCCACTGGGCTAAATGATACGCCTCCTGATCTCTCATAGTAACGACAGGTCTCTGCTCAGCAAGCCTCACTCCCAATCCATCGGCTTTACGCTGTTACATGCAAACTTCCAAAGAGTCGACAACTCTCCAACCAACTACTTCAATGCAGCTTGCCAGTATCTCAAAACCCTTTGCCACCACCAGCAATGTACGCCGTCAAGTTCGCAAAGAACTGCGCGCTGTATTCACTATCTACATACTCCCGAACCTCGTAGATCTTATCCTGGCACTCCGTCATCTTCAACATGAGAACATACTCATTTGCATATGGTCCGATTACGGAAGTCGCAGTGCTGGTGGCTTGAAGGGCGACGCGATTGGCACTCTCGTCGACGTAGGCGTCGATGATCATGACGTTGAAGTCCTTGTAGAGAGGCAGGAAGGCAGAGAAATAGGTGCGGTATTCGGTGTTATTCATGTTCGGTCGGCTGAGTCGGGCAGGATAGACGCGATGCATGCAGTTCTCCGCGCGTGGGGCGAGGATGGCGTCCATGTTCCATTCGTTGTAGCCAGCAATAAAGGCTAGCGCAGTCGTGAGAAGTTTGGAAGGGGTGTGCGATGGAGTCATATTTTCGTGATTCTTGTGTACTTGAAAGGTATAACGGAATAGCTATCAGTCCTATTCACGATCTTATAATCTCAAGGCATGAAAATTGCTGATGGATGTGTGGCTGCTGACACATACGGCTGATGATTGAGCATCGTCTATCAGTGCCTTCATACAGAAGGCGTGTAAGAACCAAGAGGTCAATTTTCAGCAAGTTACTTCTTCGAGCTTGCGCCCCAATGGAAGAAAATTTTATGTACCCGCTGCTGATATGATTTGGAGATGTCTTCAACGACATGAGTCAAACGACAACGTTGCCGCTCGCCAATTGAGTGGCACGATGACTGCAGGAAGCGTGTTTGGCAGGTCAAGAGATCGTGACCAACTCCATGCAAACAGTGATGTCCTCTTGGTTCCACATCTTCAGCGATGAATTGCGTCTACGGACAGGCCAGTCATAGCGTCGCACACACACCAATTCGAACGACGACTTCGCTTAACCTCTACCCCGCAGTACGTAGGTACGGGTGCTACTTCACATGTTATCCCCGCCAGTACTCGGCAGCACCGATACACTTCTTGGAGCACTAGACTGGCCTCGAAACATCTACACATGCGTATTATTTGGCAAATGACATGCGTGCTTCACCCTCGCATGGCCCCGCACTAATGCACACATGCCCAAACATCAACGGTAAGGTGGCAATCAATTGTTCGGGCCAACGACACCTGGAAATTCGAAAGCTGGTTCATGCTGAATGACAATCAAAAGTTTTTGAATTACGGGCTATCTCTAGCTTGTGTATGTGCGGTCCACACCACAATGTTTACCGTCTCGCTCGCAGTAGCTACATTTACGCTGCTGATCGCAGGTGCGGCATTATATTTCTACCAACAGCTTTTCCCGCGACCCCTTCCCGGCATTCCGTACAATCTCGAGGCCGTGACCAACGTGCTTGGAGACATTCCCTCTCGACGAGCATGGCACCAAAATCACGGCGAGGTACGGCGGTGGTATCAAGCACAGTGTTTACAACACAACTCGCCAATCATTTAAGTGCTCATCAACCCGCTGAACGGACATCCTTCCGTCCTACTATGCGATCACCAGGAGATCCTCGAGATCCTGACCAAGAGGCACATGGAGTTCGACCGTGGTGCACGCGAGCAGCAGGCGTTTGGTGCATTGCTCCCACAGCAGTTCCTCTCCATTCAGACACCAACATCGAAGTTCAAATTTCATCGCGAGCTGATGAAGGACCTGATGCTTCCTAGCTTTCTGCAGAACGTACTGAAAATCCCCTCTGACTTAAAGTCAGAGTCTGACACCTGAGCAGGGCAACGCACCAGAAATTTACAGGAAGACCATGAATATTGTCCAGCTTTGGCAATTAAAGAGCAAGCTCGCAAACGATAGACCATTCGATACCAAAGTTGACATGTCGCGCGTGGCCTTCGACATCATTATGGCACTCGCATTCGGGCTGTACGACGAGGAGAGCTCCACACACCGTCAATTTCAGTTTACCAAGGGCGGATGCAATGACCACAGCGATGAAACGTCTGAGCAACAGCCCATGAAATTTTCCATTGCGCCTCTGAGTGCCGAAAACCGAGCGATCCTAGATCTCACCGCCAGCATCCACATCGGAGTAACCTCCATGCTTCCATACGTTCACAGCTGGATCGCTCTCCGTCTGCCGCCGCTCCGTCGTGCAGTCCATCTCAAGGAAAAGATGATCTCACAATACATCAGTGAGGCGGTTGCGAAGATGTCGACGTCTAAGTCTAGAAATGAAGCGGAGGCAACAGCAAAAACTGCACTTGAACTTCTCATCTCTCGCGAACACACCATGGCGCAAAAGGTAGGAAGACCGGCAAACTATCATGGACGATATATATACGATCAGGTGAGCAGCAAAACCCACAATCAACAAATCAATGAACCGACGTGTGTCACAGTTACTTGGCTATCTCATTGGCGGCAACGACACCACATCCAACATTCTGGCTTGGGGTCTCATTTACCTCGCCGATACTACTGGCCCTCAGACCAAGCTTCGTCAGAGGCTGCACTCTGCATTTGCTACCTCGCGAGCCCCGGGTGTCGAAGAGATATTGGCGACACCCCTACCTTATCTCGAAGCCGTCATAGAGGAGATCATGCGTCTAAGTATCGTTGTTCCCGTGGTCGCTCGCCGTGCTACGTGCGACACTACGGTACTCGGACACCATATCCCGAAGGGGACTGAGGTCGAGTTCGTCCTGAACGGTCCGGGATTCCTAAAGCCACATTTCGACGTGAAGAAGGCGCAGCGCACTGGTACAGCGAAGAATTCACCCGTTGGTGACTGGAACGTAAACAACATTCATGACTTTGTGCCGGAGCGATGGATCGAACAAAACGAGACCGGCGAAGAGACGTTCAATGCACTCAAAGGCCCAATGCTAACCTTTGGTGGGGGACCAAGGGGTTGTTATGGGAAGCGTCTTGCGAATATGGAGATGCGCATTATAGTTGTGTTGCTGGTATGTCACTTCGAACTGTTGCCAATCTTACCGTCGCGAAGAGATTTTGGTATCTTGGAAAACATTACGACGGAACCAAACGAATGTCTGGTTCGATTAAAACCGTTACTTTAGCACGAGACGGAATCAAAGCGATGGCTATCAGTTGCATCCGTTGTAACGATCAACAAAGAGGCTGTACATGTTTGGGATGATGCCCAGTTGTTTTCAGCTAGTGATCGATATCAGGATGGCGACCACATGTTTCAAAGCCTTATAGCCTAGCCTTCCGTGAAGAGACGCCGCGGCCCGATTTCAGAAGCCCTGCAATATATTAGCAAACGTCTCAGATCTCTAAAATTACGCCTACCTTCACCCAGAGTCTTCACATCGATCTTCCTCAACTTTCCGTTCGCAGTCTTCGGCCACTCCTTGGGTAATCCCAACATCTCATCACCAAGCCACCATATGTGTGCCGGCACCTTGTGTCTCGACAAAATTCCCTGCACCCAGTCCTTGAGCTCCAGATCGCTTGGCTTCGAGTCGCCGTTAAGCTCAAGCATTGCCGCAACCTCTTCGCCGAATCGATCGCTTGCAACGCCAAAGACAACGGCTAGCTTGATGGCAGGGTGCTCGTAGAGTACGGATTCAATTTCGACTGGCGAGATATTCTCTCCGCCGCGGATGATGAGGTCTTTAATACGGCCCGTGATGACGAAGTAGCCGTCCGCGTCGAGGTAGCCTTCGTCGCCTGTGTGCATCCACTAAAAGCCGTGACCAGCTAATTGCGCGTGCTCCGCATCTTCTTCGTGCTTCTTAATTGTCGCACGAGTCTGTTCTTCATTTCCGTAGTACCCATGCATCACCGCCCAGCCACTGATGACGATTTCGCCTTTGGTGCCCCAGGGAAGCACCTGACCCGTGTTGGATTCAACAATCTTACCAAGGAGGTTCGGCAACAAACGACCTGCCGTGCGCATCTTCTTTGCTACATTGTCTGTCGCTGTGGTCATGGTCGCAATGGAAGAGAGCTCGGTCATACCCCAATTTGTGTAGAGGCGCGGTATCGGAAACGTTGTCATGACACGCTTGAGAAGTTCTTCGAGCATGGCGGAGCCAGCCATTATTCCAAATCTACGCGAACACATGAGTGAGAGGATGTCCATTCACAATGAAAGAGGACTGAGTGAGAGGATGTTCATTCACAATGAAAGAGGACGCACTTGAGAGACGAGCGATCCGTCGTCGCGAATCGCGGATGGGACAACTCGTCAACAAACATAGTGGTGACGCCGTACAAGCCGGTGCACTTTTGCTTCTCAACTGCGTTGAGAGTTGCGCCTGCGTCCCAGTATTCGGAAGGCAATACCACAGCAGCGCCGTATAGATAGGCGGTACACACTCCTGACTCATAGTCAGCTCGGATTGCCTCTTGGGCATTGGAGTGACAGAGCTCACCTATGATGAGACCGAAAGCGTGAAAGAGTGGCACAGGTATCACAATGGAGTCTGATGCATTGATCTCCATTTATGCGCCAATGTACCGCGCGCTGTTCAACATTCCGCGATGCGTTAGCGAGGCGGACTTGGGACGACCGGTAGAACCGGACGTGAATTGTAGGTTCAAGATATCATTCGGCTTGACACTTAGTTCGATTTTTGCGATGTTGACGTCTGAGGTCTGCCTCATCTGCATTAGATCATCGTAGTTTGTGCATGTATCCGATGCAGTGAGATCTGATGTGGCTGACTCGCCACCAATCTCTTCGAGTAGGATGATGTGCTTGAGAGAGGCAGTAGAGCTGCAAACCTTTTCCAACATGGGTACATAGTTGAATCGTGACGTCCTCAGCGTTGTGAAGAGTACCTTGGGCGTTGTAGCCTCCATAGCACCGATGAATTCGTGGTCTGAGTACGCATAATTGATGAGCGTCGCATAAGCCCCGAGTTTCCCGCAAGCCAAAAAAATCTGCCATCGTTCTTAGCATCTTCCAGGCAGGCACCTATCTTCCTTCGATGGCCATGCCTCGACGTACTCCGCGCGATTACCCAGCAGTAGAGCCACTCGGTCACCGCGACCTATTCCAAGCCCGTGTAATGCGGAAGCAAGACATCGAGTGCGGCTCTGGAGTTGCGCGAATGTGTATTTTATGCGTTGATGTGTACATATGAGCGCTGTGTGGTGTCGGTGCGTTCTGCATCGCTCCTCGAGTACGTTGTTGAAGGTCCATTCAAGCAATGGTGGGTTTGTTGGACCGCTGATAATGGAAAATCGGGTGCTATTGCTTGTTGCCATGCTTATTGAGGAATGGTCGTTCTCTCTAAAGTAAGTTGCAATGTACTGTTTCTCATTCACGGCCTTTCTTTGACCAGAAATGTGCGTCCAGCGAAAAATTGGCATTCGCAAATTTGGGCTCACACATTGCCATATGACACCGTCGCCGAGCCATCAACCTTTCTCGCATAATGCCTCCGAACAGTGTCCCTGGCGCCTGCTTGGAAGCTCGGCAGGATCATGAAAGAATTCGGGGTGTGGGTCGCGTGAGGAGTCAACCTCGATTGGCTCTAGTCGCTCGGTGTTCGGTATGCATCCGAGCCCCGAAGGATGAAGGAATTCATTCATGTGGACGGTGGCATTTTGCCGACCGTACGCCCTGAAAAAAGAAGCGACCACAAGTGTCGGGTCGGAAAGCCGAAGTGGGAGCTTTTAATTGGGAAGGAACACATGCAGGTCATTCAAAAAGAAGAGTACTACTACAAACAAAGAACTGAAAGAGTGAGCAAGGTCAGTCCGAGTGCCCCCGATGGATTGTATTGTGACTATCTACAAGCCATCAGAATCTCCCTGACTTGCTCGGCCTTCACGAGTGGCACCGGATTCGTAGGACTCCACTGGTCGTGCAGCGCTCTTGCCGCCAACTTATCGATCATGTCTTCGCCAATACTCATCTCGCTCAGCGTCCGCGGAAGTCCAAGAGCGCGAATAATGGAGTCGATAAGATTTCCCAAGTCAACGCTGGTGTCAAATCCAGCAGTCTGGAATTGGCTTGCGACTTCTGGTATCGACCACAGAATGGTTTGTACCAGGCTCTGCCGCCGAGCAATTTCAGGATTATCCTGACCATGCTTAATATTGTACTGCATAACTGCGGGACACATGATGCAACTCGTAACTCCATGCGGCACGCCCAGTGGTCCAAGTTGATGACCAATGGCGTGCGAACCGCCCATTGGTATGCCGGCTCGCACATTGTCCATCGCTAAGTTGACAGCCATTTGGCACTGTCTGCGAGCTTCGATATCCATGGGATCTGCTTTGCAGCGTAGAAGTCCTGGAACTAGCAGTCGCAGACCGGTCTCTGCTTTAGTGTCTGACTTTTGTGTTGCTTCGAGACTGCAAAGTGCTTCGACGCAATGATCCATGCTGCGGATACCTGTTGATAGCCAGTGGTACTCCGGCGTTGTCAAGCAAAGCTCGGGGTCGAGAATGATCAATCTAGAGCCCATGCCGGAGTGTAAGAAGGCCTGCTTATGATTCGTCTCTGTGTCGGTGCCTCCTGCAAGAGAGTAGTACTGTAGGAAATCAGTCCAAACGTTCGTAGGTTAGGGCTATGTTTCCTACCTCGCCGCCGCTGAGACTGGTAGGAATTGTGATCAGCGGTACTTTGGGCTCGTGGACCGTTGTAGGTATGTTCTCACTCTCGATGGAGTACAATGCCAATTGATCCTTTGTTCGTATGTCGTTCGCCAGGGCCTATACACCACTCATGTTAGCAGAATAAGCGATACGAAAGCTCCAATTTCTCCATACCAACACAATAATTTTCGCCGCATCTGTCGTACTTCCAGCGCCTATCGTAATCATACAATCAGCCTGCGCCTGGCGAGCCTCGTCGGTAATGTCCAGTATCTCATTCCATGGTGAGTGGCTCGTTATACCCTTCCGTAAACCCACCACATGCTCTTTCCCAAGCGCATGGATGAGCTTGTCGACCTTGTCTGTGTTTCGTGCGAGCGAACCAGAGCAGATGATATAGACTCGTCTTGCTTGGAACGTGTCTTTGACATGTTTTGCACACGCGACTTCATAGGGGAGGCCGTAAGACAAGTAGGGCGACCTCAACTTGAGACCGGTGACAGGCACACCAGCCAACTTGATAGCTGGTGGATCCGTGAAGGCTTCCCTGAAGGTCTCGTCTTGCATCATCTTAGAAGATATCAAGCACTCAGAGTGTACTTTGACGAACTTAGGTGATGTTGTTCGATCGACCACATGACGTCATGTAGAGGTCGCGGCGCAATAACCCGCGCCTGCCGCCACCGTTTCCTGGCTCCATCCATAACTATCAGATGCCCCGGAATAGTTACCCTTCCATGGCGGCGAAAAAGATCCTCCGTGTATGGCTTTTTTTCCACCGAGAGATTCGGGTGAGCCGAAGTACCCCACAAGCCCCTTTTGTGGGCCGATGCGGGGTGTTCATCCGAGGTCAGGGCAGATACCAAGAGATACCCTCCACCGCATCACGCGACCACGTGTCTGGGTACGCGATGCGCAATTGCATGTGCGATAAATGCAGCTCGTACCCAAACTTTCCAAGCATACGGAACAATTGAACAATATGGGTGCCAGCGCCAAACCAGTCATGACTATCTCGTCCCAGGTGGATGTGGATGCCATTCCCGCTTCAGACGCACATCACGACAACACATGGTACAACCAAGACTTCGACGGTTACAGGATCTCGGAGCATCCAATATACGAGAAGCGACAAGTGCGTATCGTTTGCGTAGGGGCTGGTGCCGCTGGACTTCAACTGGCATACAAAGCCGAACGCGCGCTTGAGAATGTCGACCTGCGGATCTACGAGAAAAACGACGACGTGGGTGGTACGTGGCTCGAAAATCGCTATCCGGGCTGCACTTGCGATATCCCCAGCCATTCGTATCAGTTTACGTGGAATCGCAATCCGAACTGGAGTGCATACTATGCGTCTGCTCCCGAGATCTGGCAGTACTTCAAAGACACTGCCACCAAATTTGACTTGGAGAAGTATGTCTTATTCAAGTCCAGTGTGAAGGGGGCAGTCTGGGACGAAGAGTCGAGCCAGTACAAGCTGAAGATCCTTGGGCCGGATGGCAGCGTGTTCGACGACCATTGCGATATCCTGGTCTCTGGTTCAGGTGTGCTCAATAGCTGGAAGTGGCCAAGTATTCCTGGTATCGATCTCTTCACAGGAAAAATGATGCATAGTGCAGCCTGGGACAACGAGTACGACCTGACCGGAAAGATAGTTGCGGTCATCGGTGGTGGTTCCTCGGCCGTGCAAGTTGTGCCTGCAATCCAGCCAAAGGTGAAAAAGCTCTTTGCCTTCGTCAGATCGCCTGTCTGGGTGACAACTGGCTTCGGTGCCAAACACGCCGGACCTGGCGGAACCAACTTTCAGTACTCCGAGGAGCAAAAAAAGAAGTTCAACGAGGACCCTGCAGCGTACTACCAGTACTGCCGCGATGTTGAGGGCGAACTGAACAAGCGCTTTACACTCATGCACACAAAGGGTAAAGACCAGAAGGCTTCGCGAGACTTGATCGCTGGCATCATGTCCGAGCGCCTTGGCGAGAACGAAGCTCTCAAGAAGCACATAATCCCGGAGTTTGCACTTGGGTGCCGACGCATGACGCCAGGCGCCGCCTATCTCGAGTCACTGAACGAGCACAATGTCGAGCCAATCCACAAGGGTGTCTCAAGATTGACTCAAACCGGCGTTGTCGATGACGACGGCGTCGAGCACGAGGTTGACGTGATCATATGCGCCACTGGGTTCGACACTTCGTTCACTCCTCATTTCAAGCTCGTTGGACGGCAAGGCATCGACATCAAGGAGCAATTTGGCGATTTTCCCAAGTCATATCTAGGCGTTACTGTACCGAATTTCCCGAACTTCTTTCGTGAGTGTTGAGACCTTTTATCACAAGCTACAAGATTTTAACACACGATGTAGACCTCATCGGACCGAACGGACCAGCTAGCCACAGCTCTATTCTGCCCATACTCGAATGGTACACACGCTACTGCTTCCAAATGATCGAGAAATTCCAAACTGAGAACATCCGCGCCTTTGAGCCCAAACAAGCGGCCGTCAAGGACCTCTACAACCACACGCACGAGCTCATGAAGCGTCTCGTATGGTCGTCACGTACGACTTCTCCCCCAAGATTGATCTACCCTATACTGACTGTTCGCAGCTTGTCGATCATGGTTCAAGAACGGCAAGATACACGGCCCCGTCACGGCCATCTACCCAGGCTCGCGGCTGCATTTCATGGAGCTGCTCAAAAACGTGCGCTTCGAAGACTACGAACTGGACTATCGGACCGAAAATAGATTCCAGTTCATGGGTAACGGGTACACGCATTGCGAGTTGAGCGTCGAGGGCGACCCGGTGTGGTACTTTGAGGACGAGTTTGTGAAGCTGTAGGGCACGGAACTCATGTAATTGCTTTAACTTTTTAACTGTCTCAATGTACACAATTATACTCTTACAAACTTCGTATATCACCAATCTCGCATGCTTCACATGATAAGCGTGTATCTATATTCGCACTAACCCGAGCACAGCGGATGCAAGTGCATAAACGTTTGCAAAGCCCAGGCTGCATCCCGTAGTTCAGCACGTACTCAGCGTCATGAAATCATGGCATCTCGAGAAATGTTTTGACTACCTTCAAACGCCCCTGTTCATTTCATCCACAGCGGCCGCTCCTCTAGCCTGATATGACACTCCACCGGCTCCACCGTAATTTGCTCGTGCCTGCGATAACTGCGCATCTCTTCCGGAATGTCCAACAACTTAAAGTTGTACAACAACAGCACAATCAGAATACGCATCTCATATAAGCCAGCCTCTTCCCAAAGCAGCCTCGAGGTCCGCCTCCAAAGCTGTTCATCGGGCCTTTGCGCGGATTGAACGACCCGTCATCCTCCAGCCATCTCTCCGGCCTGAATGTGTCCATGCTCTCAACGTCCCAGCCAGCCACCTTCGCACTCTCTTTTGTGCGAAGACTTTCGTCAACGGCGATGCCGCGACTGAAGAACGATGGTCCGTTTGAGAGACACATGACCAGTGTGCCCATTGGTATCGGGTAGCCCAGGATAGTCGTATCGACCAGTGCCTCACGCGATATCATGGGCAGCACAACACTAACGCGTAGGATTTCTTCTATCACGGCATCGACATACGGGGCGTTAGACGTGATGATCTCTTGGACCGTTGGCTGACGTTGCTCGGCGACAGTCTGGCTGAAAGCATGCGCGAGATGATAGCGCAGTTTATCTTGCGACTGTGGATGATCGGCGAGATACATGAGACCCCAGGACAATGTGGAGCTAGTGGTGTCATGGCCCGCGACTACGTATGCTAGCATCTGTACATGGTCAGTAATCATGCAACTCTGTCGCTAGGCATGTAGAGCGTACCTCATCGTATATGTAGGAAGCGTGGTAATTTGGTTGTCTACTTGCTCGTTGCGCAAGAAGTCGCTCGCGATACAGCACAGCGTAGCCAACAGCCAGTACTACTGACCAGTACTGTACTGGTGTACTAGTACTTTGGCAGTAAGTACTTGACTTCGATTGGATCAGTACAGTAACAGTAGCAGTACGGCTGTTTTTGGTGTTGTA
>Ga0265797_10001346_pt1 | contig 43282 bp, 33 predicted proteins | sample P2T30metagenome_FD_192433 | JGI IMG/M metagenome (GOLD analysis project Ga0265797, IMG submission 192433) | Plant litter microbial communities from East Loma Ridge, Irvine, California - P2 T30 | ecosystem: Environmental > Terrestrial > Plant litter > Unclassified | place: USA: California...
ACGGCACGCCGCTGCCGACGCCATGGCCCAAGGCCGAGTATGAAGAAGAGTCGCGCGCCTACCAGAAGAAGCGTGCTGCTTTGCGGGCGGAGAATCGGCCGGAATCGGAGATGAGCGCCTTGTTCCGTGAAGACCTGCAGCGCTCGAACGCGCTGTTCGATAAACAGCCGCATCGACATGCGATAGGCGCGTTCGAAGGCGCGAACTACGAGGCCAGCGGTTACTACCGGCCTGCGATGCAATGCCTGATGTTCGACCGCAGCGAGGCGTTCTGCCCGGTGTGCCAGGACGGCATCGCTGACATCATCGATCTCTATGCGGGAGCAGCTCGGCGGTAATCTTTGCTTACAACTCTGACAATTTGACTGTGGGCTGTCTAACAGACCCGGCGATGAGATAAGCCTATTCTGGAATCACTGAAGAACAACAACGACTGCACAGGCAAGCAGAACTGTGCAGAGACCAACCAGAAAGGAACACATCATGAACAAACTGATCGCTACCCTCATCGCCGGCCTGATGGCTACCGCTGCTCACGCTCAAACCACCGCGCCAGCGACCACCGCTGCCGACAACCGCATCGTCAAGGCCGAGGCCAATGCCGAAAAAGACGTGATCAAGGCCGAGCAGAAAGAAATCAAGACTGCCATCAAGGCGGACGAGAAAGTGAACAAGACTGCTGCCAAGGCAATGGAAACCAAGTCGAAGGCACACGCCAACCTGGTCGAGTCGCACACCGACGCGGCTGCGAAAGTGGCCAAGGCTGACCCGGAAGAGCGCGCCAAGGCGATGGCCAAGGCTGAAGAAAAAGTGGCCGATGCCAACCTGAAGGCCGAGAAGAAAATGATCAAGGCCGATGAGAAAGTGCTGAAGGCGCAGGTTGATGCGGCCGCCGACAAGGCCACCGCTGCGGCCAAGACCGAGCAGGTGCGTGCTGAAGCGCAAGCTGACGTGCACAAGGCTGCTGCCCGTAACTAAGCACCATGCTTGAAACGAAAAATGCCGGCTTCTCAGCCGGCATTTTTTTATCGCGCGTGGATTGCCTTGCTAGTTCATCCTTCAGCCCGCATCGCCAGATCCTGCGCCTTCAACCTCGCCGACAAGGCCTTGCCCTTGCGCGCCCGCTTGCCAAAGTGCGGCTCCAGCCCCGATGCAAACAACTCCACGGTACGCGCCTTGTCCCCAGCCCAGGTGCCAAGCACATTCACACCCTTCTGGCTGATCGGCTGCGCCGCCAGCATCGTTTCCTTCGGCTCCAGCTCCATCAGGATCACGCCCCGACCGCCATTGGTCAGCACTTTCATCTCATCGATACCAAACACCAGCACGCGGCCCTTCTCGGACAGGCAGGCAATCGCCCCGGCAGTATCCGACACCACCCGCGGCGGCAGCGGCACGGCGCCGTCATTCAAGGTAATGAACGACTTGCCACCCTTCAGGCGGCTGACCATATCGCCCGCCTTGGTAATGAACCCAAACGCGTCCGAGGTCGAGATCAACAGGCGCGTATCCGGATTGCCCGCGAAGTAATGCAGGATCCTGACCCCACCCGACAAGTCGACCAGCGTGGTGATCGGCACTCCATCCCCACGCGCTCCCGGCAGGGCGGCCACCGGCACCGAATACACCTTGCCGTTATCGCCAACACCGAGCAAATGATCCACCGTACGGCATTCAAATGCCTTGTACAGCGAGTCGCCAGCCTTGAACGTGAACTGCGCCGGATCGTGCCCAATGCCAGTGCGCGCACGCACCCAGCCCTTCTCGGACACGATCACCGTCACCGGCTCGTCGATCACCTTCTGCTCGGCCACCGCGCGCTGCGCTTCCTCGATGATGGTGCGACGATCATCGCCATACAGCTTGGCGTCGGCTTCGATCTCGCGAATGATCAGGCGCTTCATCGACGACGGATTTTCGAGGATGTCCTCGAGCTTTTCCTTGTCGCCGCGCAGTTCGGCCAGCTCCTGCTGGATCTTGATCGCTTCCAGGCGCGCCAGTTGGCGCAGGCGGATCTCGAGGATGTCCTCGGCCTGGCGGTCGCTCAGGCGGAATTCCTCGATCAGCGCCGCCTTCGGCTCATCCGCATTGCGGATGATGGCGATCACCTTGTCGATATTCAGCAGGACGGTCTCACGACCTTCCAGGATGTGGATGCGGTCGTTGACCTTGCCCAGCTTGAATTCGGTGCGACGCCTGACGGTCGTGAACCGATAATCGATCCACTCCTGGATGATGGTGCCCAGGCCCTTCTGGCGCGGACGGCCATCGCCGCCGATCATCACCATATTGATCGGGCTTGAAGACTCGAGCGAGGTATGCGCCAGCAGCATCAGCATGAATTCGCCCTGGTCGACGTTCTTCGACTTCGGCTCGAACACCAGGCGCACCGCGGCTTCGCGGCCCGATTCGTCGCGCACCGCATCGAGCGCGCCGAGAATCGTGTTCTTCAGCGCCAGCTGCTCGGGCAGCAGCGCCTTCTTGCCGGTCTTGACCTTGGGGTTGGTCAGTTCTTCGATTTCTTCGAGCACGCGCTGCGACGAGCAGCCCGGCGGCAGTTCATACACCACCGCCTGCCACTGGCCGCGCGCCAGCTCTTCGATCTTCCAGCGCGCGCGTACCTTCATCGAACCACGCCCGCCCGCGTACATGTCGGCGATCTGCGAGGCCGGGGTGATGATCTGGCCACCACCCGGGAAGTCCGGACCCGGGATATAGGTCATCAGCTCGGCGTGGGTCATCTTCGGATTGCGGATCAGCGCCACCGCCGCCGCCGCCACTTCGCGCAGGTTGTGCGCCGGGATCTCGGTGGCCAGGCCGACCGCGATGCCCGAGGCGCCGTTGAGCAGCACCATCGGCAGGCGCGCCGGCAGGGTGCGCGGCTCGGTGGTCGAGCCGTCGTAGTTCGGCTGCGAGTCGACCGTGCCCATGTCGATCTCGTCCATCAAGAGGCGCGCGATCGGCGTCAGGCGGGCTTCGGTATAACGCATCGCCGCGGCGCCGTCGCCGTCGCGCGAGCCGAAGTTGCCCTGGCCGTCGATCAGCGGATAGCGCAGCGAGAAGTCCTGCGCCATGCGCACCAGCGCGTCGTACACCGACTGGTCGCCGTGCGGGTGCAGTTTGCCGAGCACGTCGCCGACCACCGCGGCCGACTTGCGCGGCTTGGCGGTCGGGCCCAGGCCCAACTCGTTCATCGCGTACAGGATGCGGCGCTGGACCGGCTTCTGGCCGTCCGCTACGTCGGGCAGCGCGCGGCCCTTGACCACCGAGACGGCGTAATCCAGGTAGGCGCGCTCGGCGAAGGTGGACAGGGTGAGCGTCTCGACGTCCGAGGGCTCGTGTTGTTGCTCAAAGAGGCTAGGTTGATTCGTCATGATATTCGTTCGGTGTTCTGCGGGCATTCCTGGCGGTGCGGAGAGCCTTGGGTCCCCGCCTGCGCGGGGACGACGTGCTTGGGCCGGTGGCTTGAAGACCGTCGTTCCCGCGCAGGCGGGAACCCAAGTTCAACTAGCAAACAGTTATCCTCATCAGATATCCGCCTCCGTCTCGTTCCCATGTTCCTCGATCCACGCGCGGCGCGCGGCGGCTTCGCCTTTACCCATCAGCATATTGAAACGCGACGCCGATTCGGCGTGGTCGTACTGGCCGAAGGCCACCGGCAGCAGGCGCCGGGTGTCCGGGTTCATGGTCGTTTCCCACAGCTGCTCGGCGTTCATCTCGCCCAGGCCCTTGAAGCGCGAGATGCTCCACACGCCTTCCTTCAGGCCTTCTTTCTTGAGCTTGTCCTCGATCGCCAGCAGCTCGCCGTCGTCCAGCGCATACAGCTTCTGGATCGGCTTCTTGCCGCGCGCCGGCACGTCGACCCGGTACAGCGGCGGACGCGCGATGCAGATATTGCCGTTGCCGAACAGGGCAGGGAAGTGCTTGAAGAACAGCGTCAGCAGCAGCACCTGGATGTGCGAGCCATCGACGTCCGCATCCGACAGGATGCAGATCTTGCCGTAACGTAGACCCGTCAGGTCGGGCGAGTCGCCGACGCCGTGCGGATCGACCCCGATCGCCACCGAGATATCGTGGATCTCGTTATTGGCGAACAGGCGATCGCGGTCGGTCTCCCACGAATTGAGCACCTTGCCGCGCAGCGGCAGGATGGCCTGGAATTCCTTGTCGCGGCCCATCTTGGCCGAGCCGCCAGCCGAGTCGCCCTCGACCAGGAACAGTTCGTTGCGGGTGATGTCGCTCGACTCGCAATCGGTCAGCTTGCCTGGCAAGACCGCCACGCCGGACGATTTCTTCTTCTCGACTTTTTGCAGCGAGCGCAGGCGCGATTGGGCCTGCTTGATCACCAGCTCGGCCAGCTTCTTGCCGTATTCGACGTGCTGGTTCAGCCACAATTCGAGCGGCGGCTTGGTGAACGTCGACACCAGCTTGAGCGCGTCGCGCGAATTCAGGCGTTCCTTGGTCTGGCCCTGGAACTGCGGGTCCAGCACCTTTGCCGACAGCACGAACGAGACGCGCGCGAACACGTCTTCGGGCAGCAGCTTGACGCCTTTCGGCAGCAGGCCATGCAGCTCGACGAAGTTCTTCACGGCGCCATACAGGCCGTCACGCAGGCCGGCTTCGTGGGTGCCGCCGCTGACGGTCGGAATCAGGTTGACATAGGACTCGCGTACCACGCCGCCTTCTTCGGTCCAGGCCACGACCCAGTCGGCGCCTTCGCCTTCGGCGAAGCTGTCGTCTCCCGCGGCCGCAAATTGCGCGCCTTCGAACAGCGGGATCAGGGTCTCGCCGCTCGAGCTCTGGGCCAGCGCTTCATTCAGGTAGCCGCGCAGGCCTTCGTCATAGCGCCAGGTCTGGACGTCGCCGGTCTTGCCATTGGTGAGCGTGACGGTCACGCCCGGCAGCAGCACAGCCTTCGAACGCAGCAGGCGTTGCAGGTCGCCCAGCGGGATGTTCGGTGAATCAAAATATTTACCGTCCGGCCAGGCGGTGACGCGGGTGCCGTTCTTCTTGCCGCCGCGGTCGAACGGGCTGGAAGTGAGCGGCTCGATCACGTCGCCATTGGCGAACACCAGCTTGTGCTGGCCATTGCCCTGGTCGTCCTTGCGCCAGACCTCGATCTCGAGGCGCTTCGAGAGCGCATTGGTGACCGAGACGCCGACCCCATGCAGGCCGCCCGAGAAGGCATAGGCGCCGCCCGAACCCTTGTCGAACTTGCCGCCGGCATGCAGGCGGGTGAACACGATCTCGACCGTGGACACGCCTTCTTCCGGGTGGATGCCCACCGGAATGCCGCGGCCGTCGTCCTCGACCGTGATCGAACCGTCGGGGTTCAGGGTCACGCCGATATTCTTGCAGTGACCGCCCAGCGCCTCATCCGAAGCGTTGTCGATCACTTCCTGGATGATGTGGAGCGGGTTCTCGGTCCGGGTATACATGCCCGGACGCTGTTTCACAGGTTCGAGCCCTTTGAGGACGCGGATGGATGATTCGCTGTAGTCTGGAGCGGGTTTCTTGGAGGCCATCTTGAAGATTGATTGTCGAATGCTCCGGCATTCTAACTTGTCATGGGGAAAAGGTTAGGCTTTTTTACTGTTTAAATATACAGTAGTTCGCGTTGTGGCGTGCTTTTCGCTTCGCACGTTTGTGCTAGATTAAGCTGGATATCCACGGCGATGCCAGGGAGGCGCTCTACCGATGCACTTATCCAGCTATCCGATCACCGTCCGCCTGATCGGTTTCGCGTCAAGCGAAGCCGCCCAGCTCGAAGCCTTGCTGGCACAGGCGCCTGGCCTGGGGCCGTCGTATTCTTGCCTGCATGACGATAGTTTGCAAGAGCCCGATTTATATATCGCCAATAGTGACAGTCCGACCGCACTGACGCGGCTCGGCTGCCTGCCGCCCGGATCGCTGCAGCCGGCGCTGGTCATCGGCGCCATCGAGGGCAGTCCCTGGCCCACCCTGGCGCGCCCGATCGAGCCCCTGAAACTGTACGGAGCCCTGGCCCACCTGCTCGATACCCGGGTCCACGCGCTGGTACAGCAGAGCATTCGTCCCCGGCGCGTGCTGGCCGAGCGGCGTCGCCGTCCGCGCCTGGCACCTGACTGCGAGACGGCGGCATTCTACACGCGCCAGCGCCGTGGTCCGGTAGATGGGGCTGTTTTGATCGTCGACCAGGAATGCAAGCTGCGCAACCAGGTGGCGCACGTGCTGGGGCCGCGCCGGGTAGCGGTCGAATGGACCGACAGCCTGTGCGCAGCGGTGCGACTGTGCGACGAAACGCCGGTCTCGCTGGTATTGATCAATACCGCGGCGACCGGCATCGAGCCGTACGAGGTGTGCAGTTCGATCAAGTCGCAGGATGGCGCCCAGCGCACCCCGGTCGTGTTCCTGGTCGAGCAATCGTTTCATTACGACACCGTGCGCGCACGCCAGGCCGGCGCGCGCGGCCTGCTGACCACGCCGGTCGCCGGCCGCCACTGGATGCTGACGTTCCAGAAACTGATGGATCTGCCAGTGTAGCTGGTCGACGCTTAAAACGACGTTTTGTAACAACTTTATATCGTGCGAAGCGATGGTGAAGTTATATTAATAACCATGGCTGAAGACGATCAAATCAAGCGCAAGGACGGCGACGATCCAGCGGGGGATGTCGACGAGCGCCGCGAAACCCGCGTCCGCGTACCCGACCGCCGTGCCAGTGGCGGCCAGACCGCGCGTGGGCCGGCCCGCTATCTGCGCGATGGCGACAACGCCGTGGCCCTGGCGGGCAGGGTGATCACCTCGCGTTTTCGCTCGCTGCGCGAACGCTTCAACCGCGACTTCATGCAGCGCACGCTGCACATCGGCGTCTCGGCCCGCATTTTTCATCCTGCTGCCGGGGCCAAGGGCCTGCTCAGCAAGAACCTGCAGTATCTCGAAGAATCGATCGCCCAGTGGGTGATGTCGCGCGATGTGCTGGTGTTCATGATCCCAACCGTCAATACCAACGGTCTGCTCCACCCCAGCAATATCACCCTGCGCCACTATGCGCGCCATCTCGATGGCCTGGTGCTGCAGGGCGGGGCCGACGTGGCGCCGCAAACCTATTCCGAAACCCCGACCCGTCCCGAATGGAGCGGCGACCGCGCGCGCGATGTGTACGAGCTCGAACTGCTGCACGAATTCGTCGACGCCGGCAAGCCTGTGCTGGGCGTGTGCCGTGGTTGCCAGCTGATCAATGTCGCCTTCGGCGGCACCCTGCACCAGGACGTCGCCACCGACATGCCCGAGGCCCTGGCCCACGTGCACGATGTCTACGACGCCCACCGCCACGCCATCGTGTTCCCCAAGGGCTCCTCGCTGGGCCGCATGTTCCCCAAGGTCGAGCGGGCGATGGTCAATTCGATCCACCATCAGGCGGTCAAGGATCTCGGACGCGACATCCGCGTCGAAGCCATGTCCGAACCGGACGGCGTCATCGAGGCGATCCGCTACCAGCGCGCCAATTTCGTGATGGGCCTGCAATGGCACCCCGAATTCCACCGCTCGGGCGGCGTCGACCTGCTCGATTGCACGCCGGTACTCGACGAATTCCTGCGCGCGGCGCGTGAAACACGCCTGTAAAAGTTGCCCAAAACTAAGCTGTGGTGTGCGCCGTGATTCGCTTGCCGAAAACGCTTGCTTTCGCCGCGTGACGCGTGAATAATGAAATGAGAATCATTCGCATCAACTAGGAGTGCGGATTCATTTCACCTTGATCGTTGCGCATCGCAACTGCTCGCACCGCAACCGCTATTTGGGAGACGCCTGCATGACCATTTCCACTGGAGACACGACGTCGTCGGAACCGCGCAGCCAGGACGCGCTGCTGGTCGCTTCGCTTTTGCACCTGATGTCCAACTACACCACGCGCGGCGATGGTGAACAGCCCTGCGTCAAGCTGGCCTCGGTGATCGAGCGCCACCTGTGCGCGCTGTCGCGCCTGCCGAATATCGACCCCGTACTGCGCGCCACTTGCGAACAGCTGTCCGACCAGTGGGCGGTGGTGGTCGACGCCAAGTTGCCGGCTCCGGCGCCGGGCCGCCAGCCGCTGCTGGCGCGCTTCATGAAGGGCAGTTGGGTCGGCAAGACCGCGCCACTGGCTGGCTGATCCCAGCGTCTATGTCGTGCGGCCGCCGCGGAAGTGCCCGATCGCGGCATTGACCATGCCCTCGACACTGCCTTCGCGCTCCGCATGGCGCCGCAGGATGGCGGCGTCACTGCCATCGTGCACCGCGGCCGACAGGTGGCGCAGGGCGTCCACGCTGCCCAGCGCCTCGGCGTGCGGCAGCATTTGTTCCAGCGTCGCCAGGATGTCTTCGCGCATCGGCACGTTCTCGTAGGTCTTCGGATGCGTGATGCTGCCTTCCAGGCCGAAGCGGCAGGCCTGGAAGCGGTTGTAGTTGTAGACCAGGTAATCGTCTTCCACCGGTGCTTCTTCCTTGCGCTCCAGCAGGTGCCGGCATAGCGCCTGCAGGTAGCCGGCCAGCGCCGCCGCCCGCTCCACCGTCAGCGGCGTGTCGCACACGCGCAGCTCGATGGTGCCGTACTCGGGCTTGGGCCGCAAATCCCAATAAAAATCCTTCATGCTCTTGATGATATTGGTGCGCTCCATCTTGGCAAAGTAAACATCGGTGAACTCCTGCCAGGTGAGCGTGAACGGCGCGCGCCCGCTCATCGGGAAGGCGAACACCGAATTGAGGCGCGCCGATTCGAACAGGCTGTCATGGCCCTGCACATAGGGCGACGAGGCCGACAGCGCGATGAAGTGCGGCAGATAGCGGTTGAGCGCATGCAGCAGGTAGAGCGCATCGTCGCCGTTGGCGCAGCCGATGTGCACGTGCTGGCCGAACACCGTGAACTGCTTGGCCAGGTAGCCGTACAGCTGCGACAGGTATTCGTAGCGCGGCTTGGCCGAAATCCTCTGGTCGGACCAGTGCTGGAACGGATGGGTGCCGCCGCCGGCGATGCCGATATTGAGCACGTCGCTGGCCGCCACCAGGGTGTCGCGGATCTCGGTCAATTCTGCCAGCAGTGGCGCGTAGGCCGTGTGCACGCTCGAGTTAATCTCGATCATGCTCTCGGTGATCTCGGGCGTGACGTTGCCCGGGAAGGGTTTGCGCGTCAACAGGTGCATCAGGTCGGGGCTGGCCGCGGTCAGGTTGAAATCCGACAGGCTGACCAGCTGCAGTTCAAGCTCGACCCCGAAGGTGAGCGGCTGCGAGGGGTTGAAGGCTTCAAGCGGCATGGGTCGACTCCGGTGCTTCGCGCGCCCAGATCAGTGCGCGCTGGATGATGATCGGGCCGAAGACTTCGAGCAGCATCGTCACGGCCGCCATCGCATACAGTTCTTCGACCACTTTCAGGCCGGCATAGCGCGCGTGCTCGAGCAGCAGGATCACGAACACGGCCAGCGGCGCCAGCCCGAGGCCGGTCAGTGCGCCCTTGCGCCAGGTGACGCCCGACAGGTGGGCGAACGCCGTCACCCCGGCCACCTTGGCGAACATGCGCACCAGCACCACGCTAATCGCCAGCGCAGTGCCGGCCGTGACCAGGCGCCAGTCGAGGGTCGAGGCGGCGTACACGAACAGCAGCACGGTCAGCACCTCGCCCAGCGCGCCGAAGTTGCGCTGGGTCTGGGTGAAGGCCACGCGCCGGTAGCGCACCGTCAGGCCGAAGGCCAGCGCCGCCACCACCGGCGACAGGCCGATGCTGTCGCACAGCGCCACCAGCAGGATCACGGCCAGCGCGAAGGCCACGGTGGTGTCCTGTTGTTGATTACCGATCGCGCGCAGCAGGGCCGGCACCACCACGCCGAAGATCGCGCCGGCGACGATCGAGCCGGCCAGCATCACCAGGCTTTGCCACAGCGCTTCGCCCACCGCGTCATAGGTGCGGAACAGCCAGATGCCGATGATGGCGTTGAAGGCGAAGACCGACAGCACGCAGTTCTGGGCCGACAGGTGCAGCACCCGCTCGGTCATCTGGCCCGAGCTTTTCTGTTCGTTGACCACCCGCACCACGGTGGCGGGCGAAGTCGCCATCGACAGCGCCGCCATCAGGAGGGCGGTCAACTGGCCGGTGCCGAAAGCGCTGGCGACAAAATAGACCAGGATGAAGGTCAAGCCCGCCTCGACCAGCCCTGCCACGCCGATCCAGGGATTGTTGACCAGCCAGCGCAGGTTGATGCGGTTGCCCAGTTCGAACAGGATCAGGCCGAAGGCGACATTGGCCAGCAGCGAGACCGGACCCATGTCGGGGGCGGGCAGGGCGCCGATTTGCGTGCTGCCGAGGGCAAAGCCGACCACGCCATAGAAGCTGATGCGCGGCAGGCCGGTCCAGCGCTGGCCGAATTCGCCGGCCAGCCAGGCGAGCGCGATCGCCAGCGGCCACGCGAGACTAGTCAACAAGGAAAGCAGGTCTGGCATTCGGATTCCCTCTTGATCTTGTGTTGTTGTGTTGGGTTGGCGCACGTTGCTGGCCGCTCGCGGATTCTACTAGCGGTCCAGCCACGCACGATTGTCCTGGCTCGCCCGTCCCCGCGCCGTGTGTTGAGACACGGCGAGCGGCGGGCGAGTGGCTAGATCATAGCGATTCCAGCGGGGCCGTCCGTGTCCGCACTAACACAGTGCGTAAGGACATTGCTTTTGCTAAATTGTTGTCGCATGTATGCAGGGATGCACGCACGCACCACGCACCACGCACGGACGAACGCAGCGCGCACGAACGCAGCGCGCACGAACGCACGAATGCACGCACGAACGCACGGATGCACGCACGAACGCACGGATGCACGCACGAACGCACGCACCACGCGCTTACGCACGTCGTACCCGCGAAGGCGGGTACCCAAGTTTGTTTGCGTTGAGGCTACGTTCGATCGCGCCGGCTACGCTGGGGACTTGGGTACCCGCCTGCGCGGGTACGACGTTTAGCTTTGTGTGGGAACGGAGGCGAAGCTATTTGCTGAGCAAACGCATAGCGCGTTCCAAGCCTTCGAGCGTGATCGGGAACATGCGCTTATTCATGATCTGGCGAATCAGGGCAATCGACTGCCGGTACTGCCATAAATGTTCCGGCTCCGGATTGAGCCACGCAAACTTGGGGAAAGCCGACACAAAGCGCGCCAGCCAGGCCGCGCCCGCTTCCTCGTTGTTGTACTCGACCGAGCCGCCCGGCGCCATCACCTCGTAGGGGCTCATGGTGGCGTCGCCGACAAAGATCACCCTTGTGTCGGCCGGATACTTGCGCAATACATCCCAGGTCTCAAAGCGCTCGCTGTGACGGCGCCGGTTGTTCTTCCACAGGTAGTCATAGACGCAGTTGTGAAAGTAATAGAACTCCATATTCTTGAATTCGCTGCTGGCGGCCGAGAACAGTTCTTCGGTGCGCTCGATATGGTCGTCCATCGAGCCGCCCACATCGAGCAGCATTACCACCTTGATCCGGTTCTTGCGCTCGGGCCGCATGCGGATGTCGAGCCAGCCGGCATTGCTGGCGGTAGCGCGGATGGTGTCGTCCAGCGCCAGTTCGTCGGCCGCACCCTGGCGCGCGAAGCGGCGCAGGCGGCGCAGGGCTACCTTCAGGTTGCGCGTGCCCAGCTCGCGCTCGTCGTCATAGTCGCGGAAGGTGCGTTGCTCCCACACCTTGACCGCACTGCGGTTGCGGCTGGTTCCGCCAATGCGGATGCCTTCCGGATTGGTGCCGCCATGCCCGAACGGCGAGGTGCCGCCGGTGCCGATCCACTTGCTGCCGCCGGCATGGCGTTCCTTCTGCTCCTTCAGCAGCTCTTGCAGGCGCTGCTGCAGCTTGTCGTAGCCGAATTTCTCGAGCTGCGCCTTCTGCTCCGGCGTCAGCTCGCGCTCGAACCGCTTGATCAGCCAATCCAGCGGGATATCGGCCTTCTCGTCGAACACCGCATCGACACCCCTGAACCAGGCGCCGAACACGCGATCGAACTTGTCGAAATGGGCTTCATCCTTCACCAGCGTCAGCCGCGCCAGATAATAAAACTCGTCGAGCGAAGGAATGATCACGCCGCGCTGCAGCGCTTCGAGCAGGGTCAGGAATTCGCGGATCGAGACCGGCACCCTGGCCTCGCGCAGGGCGCGAAAGAAATCGATCAGCATGCTCGATCCAGCGCGCGGGCCAGCCAGCTCATCGCCGGTTCCTCGCCATCGCCATCAGGCGATCGAACAGGGCGACGTCCTGTTCGTTCTTGAGCAGGGCGCCGTGCAGTGGCGGCGCGCTATTCTCGGTGCGCAGCGCTTCGGCCGGCACATCCTCGGCCAGCAGCAGCTTGAGCCAGTCCAAAAATTCAGAGGTCGACGGCTTCTTCTTGATGCCGGGGACGTCGCGCAGCGCATAAAAACTTTCCAGCGCGGCCGCCAGCAGGTCCTGTTTCAGGCGCGGGAAGTGCACGCCCACGATGTCGGCCATCGTCTCGCGGTCGGGGAACTGGATGTAATGGAAGAAGCAGCGGCGCAGGAAGGCATCGGGCAGCTCTTTTTCATTATTCGAGGTGATGATCACCAGCGGACGGTGTTTGGCCACCACCATCTCGCGCGTCTCATACACATAGAACTCCATGCGATCGAGTTCGCGCAGCAGGTCGTTCGGGAATTCGATGTCGGCCTTGTCGACCTCGTCGATCAGCAGCACGGTCGGCTCGGGCGCCGTAAACGCCTGCCACAGCACGCCCTTGACGATGTAGTTCTGGATGTCGCGCACGCGCTCGTCGCCCAGCTGCGAATCGCGCAGGCGCGAGACGGCGTCGTATTCGTACAGGCCCTGCTGGGCCTTGGTGGTCGACTTCACGTGCCACTGCAAGAGCGGCATATTGAGCGCGGCCGCGACCTCTTCGGCCAGCATGGTCTTGCCGGTGCCCGGCTCGCCCTTGATCAGGAGCGGACGGCCCAGGGTGAGGGCGGCGTTGACGGCCAGTTTCAGGTCAGCGGTGGCGACGTAGTTGTCGCTGCCTTCGAAGCGGGAAGATGCATGCATGGCGGGTAAGGAAGAAATCGAAGAAGTTGGGGCGAGTATATGCCAGAAATATGGCGACCCCGCGCGTCCGGGCAGCGGACGCCAGTTTGTAGACTGGTGTCAAGTCTTCAGATAGAATCGGCCGGTTGGTAAGCCTTTGCTAAGTTTTTGTGCGGTTGCGATTTTCGACTTATAACTAACGAGACGCCCATGAAAAAAACTCTGGTCCCACTGGCGCTGGCGGTGTTCGCCTGCGCCGCCGGCAGCGCCGTAGCTGCCGAAGTGGTCGGTAATCCCCAGGCGGCTACCGCCAAGATCGAGATGTGCATCGGCTGCCATGCCATCCCCGGCGGCTATAAAACGGCATTCCCCGAGGTGTACCGCGTGCCGATGATCGGCGGCCAGTCGGCCAGGTACCTCGAGGCGGCGCTCAAGGCCTATCGCAAGGGCGACCGCAAGCATCCTTCCATGACCGGCATCGCGCGCTCGATGAGCGACCAGGACATCGCCGACGTGGCGGCCTATTATTCCCAGCAAACGTCGAACCAAGCGACCGCCCAGCGATGAGGACCGCCATGAAGAACACCATGCTCCTGCTGGCGCTCGGCGCCATCTCCTTCGGCGCGGCCGCCAACGACGTCAAGCGCGGCGAAGCCCTGGCCCAGAAATACAACTGCGCCTCCTGCCACGGCGCCGACTACAACAAGGCGATCGACCCGACCTATCCGAAGCTGGCCGGCCAGCACGGCGACTATCTGACGCATGCGCTGCGCGCCTACAAGCGCGGCGCCGGCGCCAATGGCCGGGTCAACCCGATCATGGCCGCCATCGTGCAGCCGCTGTCGAACCAGGATATGTCCGACCTCGGCGCCTATCTCGCCAGCCTGCCGTCGCAGCTGGTGGTCAAGAAGTAGCAGGGCCGCCGCACGCCTGCGGGCGCCAACTGCTGACATGCGACACGTTCATCGTCGCCGTGCCGCACACACGCCGCCGATCCGGCGCACCTGATCCGGGTGCGCCGACGGATGCCGTAGCCGTTACACCTTCGCGCGCGTCCCAGGTTGAATCCCAGCCCAGAACTTTCCCGATCCCGTCGCCGCACCATCCAGGCCGGTCTCGTCAATTCATTACACATTGGAATCATGCGGCCTGGAACAGAGGCACGTGATGGATGGGTATATGCCTGCGGTATCAAATCCTTGATTGGCTTCGCTGTCAACTCCTCAGAAGCCATACATTAAGAATATATCGGTAATCGACAACTATTCAGAGCGGAAGTGCGCGTGAATGAATCGATTTTTTGCACTTTTTATATTTTGTGCAATCCGCTACAGTTTCTTTCACCTCGTTGTTCCAAAAAAATACCATTGGGAACTGGTCGGATTATTTGCCAAGGAGTTGTCATGTCAAATGCAATCGTTTCCAATAATATAGAAATCGCGCAGGTGCAGATATTATCTTTTCCTTTCATGCCGAATTTGCTCATAGCGTTGGCAGTCAGCTTCTCGGTTTGTATTTTAATTGTCGCCACGCAACGCTGGCATGGGCGCTTTTCTCTGGATTCAGATACCGGGGGAGTACAGAAAGTTCACAAGAAATCGGTGCCACGAACGGGTGGCATCGCTTTATGTGCTGGTGTGTTTGCCGCTGCATGTTTCGACGCGTACGCGGCGACCACGACTGCCGCCGGAACGCAGGCCGAAACCAGGATGTTCATGCTGCTGCTTGCGTCGATTCCCGCTTTCTTCTCTGGTGTCCTGGAGGACCTGACCAAGTGCGTTACGCCGAGAAGACGCCTGCTTGCCATCCTCGCCAGTGCTTGCCTCGCGGTCTGGCTGCTGGGGGCGTCGTTGCCCCGTGTCGATGTGTGGGGCCTGGACAGCATGCTCGTGTTTATTCCTTTCTCGATCGCAATCACCGTATTCGCCGTCGCGGGGATCACTAATTCGATCAATATCATCGATGGTTTCCATGGTGTTGCCGGCATCGCCATCGTGATCATGCTGACCGGCATGGGCATACTGGCGTGGCGCTGCGGCGATATGCTGATTCTTCAATTGTCAGTCACTGCAATTGGCGCCACCATCGGGTTCCTGATGCTGAATTATCCGACTGGCCGGCTGTTCATGGGCGATGGCGGCGCTTATTTCCTTGGATTCCTGGCAGCCGAAATTGCAGTATTGATGGTATTGCGCAATTCGACCATCAACGCGTGGCAGGTTCTTGCAATCTACGCTTACCCGGTCATCGAGGTTTTATTCAGCATTTATCGCCGCACAATGATTTACGGCGCGCGGGCCGGTGCTCCCGATCGCCTGCATCTGCATTCGCTGTTCTACCGAAGGTGTGCCCGCCAGAGAATCAGCGCAAAAAAGCATCCGTGGATGTGCAATGCAGGGGTCGCGTATTTCATCGCAGCCTGGATCGGCTCGGCGACCGCTTTTTCCGTCTTCTTCGGGAACACCATTCCGGCCGCTGTCGCTCTGGTCCTGTTCCAGTTCGTGCTCTACATCGCCGTGTATATGCGGCTGGTACGCGGCCATTGGGGGCACTGCCGGCATCCTGCGGTCATCTTCGGTCTGCGTCCGCAGCCGCGACATGCCCTCGTTGACGACGTCGTCGTCGTTGGCCCGCGCGCGTTTGGTTGAACCGGGAGCAACTCATGAACACCGTCGACGACATCGAGCAGGACCTGCAACAGCGCCCCCGCAAGTGGCTCGTCACGGGCTGCGCGGGATTCATTGGCTCGCACCTGACCGAATACCTGCTTCGACATGATCAAGTGGTGGTCGGCCTGGACAATCTGTCGACCGGCCACTACCGGAATCTCGAGGATGTGCGTGATCTCATCAGCCGGGACCAGTGGCGCCGTTTCAGTTTCATCCAGGGCGACATTCGCGACAGGGTGGCATGCCGGCATGCGATGTCGGGAATTGACAAGGTCCTGCATCAGGCCGCGCTCGGTTCGGTGCCACGCTCGATCGAGGATCCGGTCGCTACCAATGACACCAACGTCAACGGTTTCCTGAACGTGCTGGTCGCCGCCCGAGACGCCGCAGTGGAATCGTTCGTGTACGCCGCATCGAGCGCCACCTATGGCGACCATCCCGGGCTACCGAAAGTCGAGGCGCACATCGGCACGCCCTTGTCGCCTTACGCTGTCACCAAGTACGTCAACGAGCTGTATGCCGATGTGTTTGCACGCTGCTACGGGTTCGGCACGGTCGGACTGCGCTATTTCAATGTATTCGGCAAGCGCCAGGATCCCGCCGGTGCGTACGCGGCGGTCATCCCGAAATGGATTGGCGCCATGCTCGCCGGCCACCAGGTCGTGATCAATGGAGACGGGCAGACGAGCCGCGATTTCTGTTTCGTCGATAACGTGGTGCAAGCGAACATGCTTGCCTCGTATGCCGGATCGGTCCCGGCGTCCCGGATCTATAACGTAGCGCTCGGCGATATGACAACGCTGACCCAGCTGTTCGGCTACCTGAAGGAACTGTTGACGCTGAACGGGATCGAGGTCCGCCAGCAACCGGACTACGCGCCATTTCGCGCTGGCGATATCGCGTGTTCGCAGGCGAACGTCGACAAGGCGATGCGGGAACTCGGCTATGTGCCGCGGTACCGGATCCGCGAGGGACTGGCCGCTACCGTCCCGTGGTACGTCGTACGCAGCAGGGCCGCGACTGGGGCGCGCCAGGCCGGCGCGTCGGTCGGGCGTTGTGCCGCGCAGGGATAGACCCCATGCGGCCCGGCTACACCAGATCGGCCGTCCTGCAGCCTTTGCGGACGCTCGGGACGCAACTCCATGCGGCTGCCCCGGACCATGCTGCGATCCTGAAAGGGATGCTCACGGTCGCTGCCTTCGTGTTCGTCGGCAAACTGGTGAGCGCCATGAAGGAAATGGCCGTGGCCTACCGCTACGGCCTGGGAGCGGAAGTCGATGCCTACCAATTCCTGTACACCGTGATCGGCTGGCCGCTCGGAGTGTGGTCCAGCGTGCTGACCGCCGTCCTGGTGCCGCTGGCGGTGCGCCTGCGTAAGCAACAGGCGCAGTTGGAAAAATTTCGGGCTGAACTGCTCGGGCTCGTAATCGTTGCCGGGTTTGCATTGGCGGGACTGGTATGGCTGGTCCTGCACACTGTGTTCCAGCTCGGGCAAAGCGGCTTGCCGCCACGCCTGGCCGGCCTTGCCGGGGCGGCGCTGCCGGGCCTGGTCCTGATGCTGCCGCTGGGGATGCTTACCGCGCTCCAGTCGGCATGGATGCTGGCGGCCGAGCGCCATGTGAACACGCTGCTCGAATGCATCCCACCTTTGTCGATTGCGACCCTGGTCATGGCGCTTCCCGGTGGCGGCATGCGCGCCCTGGTGTGGGGAACGGTTGCCGGTAGCGCGCTGCATCTGCTGGCGCTGATGGCACCGCTGGGCCGGCACGCCAGGGAGGGCGCGCCAAGGCTGGCGCGCTCGTCGCCGCAGTGGAGCTGGTTCTGGCAGGGCTTCGGCATCATGGTCGGCGGTCAGGCACTGATGAGCCTAACAGTCGTGATCGACCAGTTCTACGCGGCCGGCTTGGGCACGGGTGCGATCGCCATGCTGGGCTACGCGAACCGGATCTTGTCGCTGATCCTGGGGCTGGCGGCAATAGCGGTGTCGCGCGCGACCCTGCCCATCTTCGCGCAAGGCGCCGCGCACCTGCGCGCCGTCGCACACCTCTGGGCAGGCATCCTGTTCGCGCTGGGTTTGCTGGCGATGCTGGCCGGCTATGCGGCCGCGCCATGGATGGTGCAAGTGCTGTATGAACGTGGCCAGTTCGGCGCAGCCGATACGGTTGCGGTGGCAGAGGTACTGCGCTACGGGCTGCCCCAGATGCCATTTTATTTCTCGTCGATGGTACTGGTCAGCTACGCACTGAGCCAGCGGCGCTACAAGCTGGTGTTCTTTTCAGCCCTGATCGGCTGCGCAGCCAAGATCGCCGGCAACGTGCTGCTGGTGCCTGCGCTCGGCGTGAACGGCATCGCGCTCGGCACGACGCTCGTTTACGCGTCAACCGGACTGTTCTTCTGGTACACCCTGATCGTCCGTGGGGCCAGGGACGAAGGGCTTGCCGGACTGCGCGGGCGCGCCGCGGGAAAGCCGCGCACATGAAAATTCTTCTGTTTACCCATAGCATGGCCGGCGGCGGCGCCGAGCGCACCGTCGCCACGCTCGCCAACCACTGGGCCGACCGCGGCTGGGACGTGACGGTGGCCACGCTGGCGCCGCAGGGCGAGGACTTCTATGACTTGCGTGCAGGCGTGCGGCGCATCGCGCTAGGCCTGGCGGGCGACAGCAGTTCGCCCCTTGCCGCTGCGCTGCACAACGCGCGACGTATCAGGGCGCTGCGCCGCGTGCTCGCACAGCTGCGGCCGGAGGTCGCACTCGCCATGATGAGTACCCCGAACGTGCTGCTGGCCCTTGCCAGCGAGGGAATGTCGTGGCTCGTGCGCGTGGGTTCGGAGCGCTGCTATCCACCTCATGCGCCGTTGGACTGGCCGTGGAGCAGGGCGCGCAGCGTGATGTACGGCCGCCTGGACGCCGTCGTGGCGTTGACGGACGAATGCAGGCGGTGGATCGCAACGCATACATCGGCCCGCACCGTTCCCGTGATTCCGAATGCCGTCGTCTACCCTCTACCGTGCGTAGCGCCCTGGATCGTGCCGAACAAGGTCATCGGGCCCGGGCGGCGGGTGCTGCTTGCGGTCGGGCGCCTGGACCCCGTCAAGAACCTCGCAGGCCTGCTCGCGGTGTTTGCCCGGCTCGCCGATCGACATCCGCAGTGGGATCTCGTCATTCTCGGAGAAGGCCCGGAACGTTCTGCCCTGCAGGTGGCGCGCGCAGCACTGGGACTCGAGGGCAGGGTCGTCATGCCCGGTATCGCCGGCAACGTCGCACAATGGCATGCGCGGTGCGACCTGTATGTGCTGGCGTCCCACTCCGAAGGGTTTCCGAATGCGCTGGCAGAGGCGCTGTGCCATGGCATGCCAGTTGTCAGCGTCGACTGCGATACCGGGCCACGTGACATCATCCGGCACGGCATTGATGGATTGCTGGTCGCGCCAGGCAGTCCGGACGCACTTGAGGGGGCGCTCGGCGCGTTGATGGAAAATAGCGCGCTCAGGCGACAGTTCGCGGCGCGCGCAGCCGAGGCGCGGCAGCGCTTGAGCATCGAGCGGGTCGCAGGCATGTGGGAGGCGCTGTTCAGTCGCCTCAAGGACGCAGGCGAGGCCTCCAGGGGCGCGGCCGGCGTATCCGACAGCCGGGAATTCCTGTCATGAGCGGCAAGCCCTCCATGATGGCGAATGTGTTCCGGGTGCGGGCCACGCCGGCCGCAGCGCTGGCCCCGGACCTGCACAGCGGCCTGTTGCGCTACCAGTGCGCCGTCCTCGGCCTTGCGTTGTGCGCCATCTACGCGAACGCACCGATCTACCTGTACACCCAGGATGCGTCGCTGCCACCGAAGTACGTGTACTTCCTGCTGGTCCTGCTCATGGCGCCATCCCTGTTGGCGCGGCGCTCCATGCTCGTCGCCTACCTGCTGTCGCCGTTCGCGCTGTGGGCCTGCGCACTGGTCGTCCTCAACCTGATTCATCTCTTGACCTGGACCGCGGGCGGCCAGGCCGGCGGCACCTACCTGGTCGACCAGGGCGACCAGCTGCGGGCGGCGCTGGTGCTGACCCGGATCCAGTACATCATGGTCGCGATCCTGCTCGGCTTTGTCGTGTTCGTGACACCCGCGAGGACCTACCTGTACGTGGCAGCGGTACTGATGGTGCTGCTGCCATGCGCAGTCCTGCTCGATTTCGCCTACCAGGACCTGTTCTACCAAACCGACATCGAAGGAGCAGTCCTCGGGCGCGCGGCGGCGGTGTTCATCAATCCGACCATGGCGGGCGAGGCGCTGCTGCACGTGTTCATACTAGGCAGCGCCGTGATCGGCCTGCGCTATCGCGGGCCACTGTTGCTGCTCACCGGCGCGGCGATCCTCGCCACGTTTTCGCGCTCGTCGATCATCGCCTGGGGCGTCATCCTGGCGATCATGATCGCGCGCGGGGCGCTCCCACGTTCCATGGCCGTGGCCACGGCGGTAGCGATCATGGCGCTCGCGCTTGGCATCGGCAGCTTCGAAAGCTACCTGCAGTCCCGCGACGAGTTCGAGGGAGCATCCAGCAATATCCTGTCGAGGATGGGATTCTTTTCCAATTTCAGTTTTGACGACGACAGTTCGGAGGAGCGCGCGAGCGTCGTCAAGGCGGCCTGGGAGCTGTTCCTGCACAACCCCGTGTTTGGCGCGGGGGCGGGGAGCACGCTGTTCTGGTCGCACCGCGGCGGCACGCATAACCAGTTGCTGATGCTGGCGGCAGAGTACGGGCTGTTCGGGATCGGGCTGTGGACGTGGCTATTGGTCATCCTGTGGCGTGGACGCTTCTTTGCCGAACGCGGCCTGCAGATGGCGATGGTCTTCCTGTTCACGTGGATGTCGATGTTCACGCACCAGATGCTCGACGCTAACACCTATTGGATGGCGACATTTGCGCTGGTGGGCACACGAGCGGCATGGACCGCGCCCGGCCGGGCGCTTCAGCAAGGTCCGTACCGAAAGGCGAAGCTGGGGCGCTACGCCTGCTGCCCGCCCGATCCGGACCGCGCAGCATTGCAGGAGACGCGAGCATGAGCCATGGCAAATTTGTGATTTCCCTGGATTTCGAAATGTTCTGGGGTGTCGAAGACACGCAAAGCATTGCAGCCTATGGCCGCAACGTGCTGGGCGAATGGCAGGCTGTTCCTCGCATGCTGGCGCGTTTTCGCGCCCATGGCGTCAACGCGACCTGGGCGACCGTGGGCGCGATCATGTGCCGTGACCATCGCGAGTGGCGCGCCCGTCGGCGCGCCAGAACACGAACTGCAGTCGAGCCTGGACCATACGTCGACATCGAAGATGCACTTGTCAGGCAATATCCAAGGCTATTCTTCGCCAGGCCACTGGTCGAGCGCATCCTCGAGACGGACGGACAGGAGCTGGGGTCCCACACCTTCAGCCATTTCTATTGCAAAGACAAGAATGCAACGCCCGCGGGCCTGGTCGACGACCTGGCGCGCGCGGCCACCCTGGCAACCGAGATGGGCGTCAGCTTCCGGACCATCGTCTTCCCCCGCAACCAGATTAATCCGGAATTCCTGGCGGTGCTGCCCGCGGCCGGTATCCTGGTCTATCGCGGCAACGCCCAGCACTGGCTATACCGTAACGGCGACGCCGTGCCGGGTGGAACGGCAGGGCGTGTCATGCGCCTGGCCGATGCCTTCGCGCCGCTGAGCGGCTCATGCTGCCGGCGCGAACAGGTCGATGGTGAGCTCGTCAACGTCCCTGCGAGCGCGTTCCTGTATGCGTGGTCTGCGTTTGCCAAGCCATTGATGGCCCTGCGCATGCACAGGATCAAGCAGGGCATGAGCGAGGCCGCCCGTACCGGTGGACTGTTTCACCTGTGGTGGCATCCGCACAACTTCGGCGTCAACCTCGAAGCCAACCTGGCCATGCTGGAAGAGGTCCTGCTGCACTACCGCACACTGGCCGACAGGTTCGGCATGCAATCGCAGTGCATGGGCGCCTTCGCCGGGATGGCGGACGTGCAGCCACCGGCGCCGCAGTCCTGCCCCGTACAGTCAGGCACGACGTACGCATTTTTCTGGCAGGGGGCACGATGAAGCGCCATGTCCTGCACGTCATCAGCGGCCTGTCTGTCGGTGGCGCTGAAATGGCGTTGTACCGTCTGATCCTGCAGTTTCGCGACAGCGACTACGACCATACCGTCGTGGCGCTCACGCCCGGTGGGGGCATGTCCGCCCGCTTCGAGCACGTGGGCATACGCCTGATCGTGCTGGATGTGCGGCATTCTCCTTTCGCGCATAGCGTGCAGCTGGTCCGCCTGATCCGCAGGCTACGGCCCGATATCGTGCAGACCTGGTTGTACCACGCCGATTTCCTGGGCGGCCTGGCCGCGCGCGTGGCCGGCAACAGCAAGGTTATCTGGGGAATCCGGACCACGGACCTGGACATTGGCTGCGCCCGTACCACGTCCCTGGTGCGCCGTGCCTGCGCCCTGATGTCGCACTGGGTGCCGCACACGATCGTCTGCGTGGCCGACGCGGCGCTGCGTTCGCATGCGCTGGTTGGCTATGACACCACGCGCATGACGGTGGTCGCCAACGGCTTCGACCTCGGGGCGCTGACGGCAAGCGAGGCCGAGCGCAACGAACTGCGCCGCCGCTGCGGTTTCAGCGCAGGAGACATCGTGGTCGGAACGCTCGGCAGGTTCAACCTGGACAAGGACCACGGCAATTTCGTGGAGGCGGCCGGCAAGCTGGCGGCGAAGGACGACCGCGTGCGCTTCCTGATGGTCGGACGCGACCTGGACGCCGCCAACCAGGCCCTGGGCCAGTGGATCCACGCTACCGGCCATGCGGACCGCTTCGTGCTGCTGGGCGAACGCGACGACGCTGTGGTCTGCCTTGCAGCGATGGACATCTTCTGCCTGTCTTCGCGCACCGAGGCTTTCCCGAACGTCGTCGGCGAAGCAATGGCGATGGGCTTGCCCTGCGTCGCGACCAACGTGGGCGACGTCGCCGTGCTCCTTGCCGATACGGGCGTGGTGGTGCAGAAGGCCGACCCCGACGCGCTGGCACGCGGCGTGTCCGGACTGATCTCGCGCGGCCCGGGGTATCTGTTCGAACTGGGGCAGCTGGCCCGGGAACGCATTCGTGCAACCTACAGCATGCGCTGCGCGCGCGCGCGCTTCGAGTCGATCTACGACAGTGTCATCAACGAAGGGAGACTCTCATGTGCGGACTCACCGGCTTCTTGAAGGCGGACTCGTTTCATCCGCGCGAAGAACTCATGCGGCGCGTGGCGCGGATGAGCCTGACGCTCGCCCACCGGGGGCCCAACGATGCCGGCCACTGGTGCGACCCGGCGCATGGCATCGCGCTGGGCCACCGGCGCCTGGCGGTCATCGACGTGTCGGCAGCCGGACACCAGCCGATGCCGTCGCCCAGCGGCCGCTACGTAATCGTCTTCAATGGCGAGATCTACAACCACCTGCTGCTGCGCCGGGAGCTTGATGCGCAGATGCACCCGGTGCCGTGGCGCGGCGGATCCGATACCGAGACGCTGCTGGCCGGCTTCGAGCATTGGGGAATCCGTGCAACCGTCGAGCGCGCGATCGGCATGTTCGCGCTCGCTGTCTGGGACCGGCAGACGCATACGCTCACGCTGGCGCGCGACCGCATCGGCGAAAAGCCCCTGTATTACGGCTGGCAGGGGCAGGGGCAGGCGAGGACCTTCCTGTTCGGGTCTGAATTGAAGGCACTGCGTGCCCATCCTGCATTCGACGATGTCATCGACCGCGACGCGCTCTGCCTGCAAATGCGCCACGGTTACATAACGGCCCCGTATTCGATCTACAAGGACGTCTTCAAGCTGCCTCCGGGGTGCCTGCTGACCTTGGTGGAGCCGTTCCGCGCACACGCGCTGTCGGTCTACTGGAGCGCACCCGCGCAGATGGCAGATGGCGCGCGGCGGCCATTTCGCGGCTCGCCCGAGCAGGCGGTGGATGCGCTGGACGTGTTGCTGCGCGATGCCGTGCGCGCCCAGATGGCGGCCGACGTGCCGCTCGGCGCGTTCCTGTCGGGCGGCGTCGACTCGTCCACGGTAACCGCCCTGATGCAGTCGCAATCGTTGCGCCCCGTGAAGACGTTCTCCATCGGGTTTTTTGAAAGCGACTTCAACGAGGCGCACCACGCAAAGGCGGTGGCCAGGCACCTCGGGACGGAGCACACCGAACTCTATGTGACAGCGGCGCAGGCGCGTGACGTCATTCCCTCGCTCCAGGATGCCTACGACGAGCCGTTCTCCGACTCGTCGCAGCTTCCCACCGTGCTCGTGTCGCGCCTGGCCCGGCAGCAGGTGACGGTGGCGCTGTCGGGCGACGCCGGCGACGAACTGTTCTGCGGGTATAACCGCTACCAGTTTGTCGACGCCCTGTGGCACAAGGTCAGCGCCGCGCCCCTGGCCCTGCGCCGGCTCGCCGCCAGGGGCATCACGGGTGTATCGGTCGAGTCGTGGAACCGGGCGGCGCGGATCCTGGGCCCACGCCTGCCACGTGCCATGCGATTCCAGAACACGGGAGACAAGCTGCACAAGGGGGCCCAGGTCATGACCAGCGCGTCGCTCGATGCGCTCTACCTCGGCCTGGTGTCGCACTGGGACCATCCGGCAGCGCTGGTGCGCAGTGCTACCGAGCCCCCCACGGCCCTGAACGGGGACGCGCCCGACCTTGCCGCGCTCAATGGACTGCAACGCATGATGGCGCTCGATCTGCTGACCTACCTGCCGGACGACATCCTGGTGAAGGTGGACCGGGCCGCCATGAGCGTAGCGCTGGAAACGCGGGTCCCGTTCCTGGACCACAGGGTAGTCGAGTTCGCCTGGCGCCTGCCGCAATCCTACAAGCTGCGCGACGGGGTCACGAAATGGATCCTGCGCCAGGTGCTGTACCGCTACGTCCCGAAGGCCTTGATCGAACGTCCGAAAATGGGCTTCGGGATCCCGGTCGGCGACTGGCTGCGCGGCCCCTTGCGTGAATGGGGCGAAGCCCTGCTGGCGCAACCGAGGTTGATCGATGAAGGTTTCTTTGAACCGGCATTGGTCAGGAGGTGCTGGACAGAGCATGTGTCGGGCCACCGCAACTGGCAATACCAGTTGTGGAACGTGCTGATGTTTCAGGCCTGGCTCGAGCATCGCCGTGCGGACCCGCGTACGGCGAGCACCGCGGACATGGCAGACGATTTGACTGGAGCCATCTCATGAACAAGAAAATTGTCATTTCCGTCAACACGGCGTGGAACATCTGCAACTTCCGCGCCGGCCTCGTGAAGTCCTTCGTGCGCCAGGGTTACGAGGTCCTGGTCCTCGCCCACGATGACGAGTACGCGCCGCGCCTGGCGACGCTGGGCTGCCATTTCAAGCAGCTGCCCCTGGATCAACACGGCACCAATGCGAGCCACGACCTGGCGCTGCTGGTAAAGTATCGCCGCATCTTCCAATCGGTGCGACCATTCGCCTACCTGGGCTTCACGATCAAGCCCAATGTCTACGGATCGCTGGCCGCGAGTTCACTGGCGATCCCCGTCATCAACAATATCGGTGGCCTGGGCACGACGTTCCTGCACGGTGCGATGCTGACCAGGCTAGTCAAGCAGCTATACCGGTTTTCGCTGCGCCGTTCCAGCCGGGTATTTTTCCAGAACCGGGACGACCGCCAGCTGTTCCTCGACGCGGGGATAACGAGTGAAAGCGTGTCGGAACTGCTGCCGGGATCGGGCGTCGACCTGCGTCATTTCCTGCCGCTGCCGATGGCGGCGTCTGCGCCGGGCGGCATTCGATTCCTGCTCATTGCGCGCATGCTCAAGGATAAGGGAGTCGAGGAATACGCCGCGGCAGCACGGATCGTGCGCCGACATATGCCTGCATGCGAGTTTCAGTTGCTTGGGGGGATCGATGCCGAGAATCCGAACGCCATACGCGTCGACCAGATCCGTAAATGGGAAGCCGAAGGGCTGGTACGGTATCTGAAGCGCACCGATGACGTCCGGCCTTACCTGGCGCAGGCCGACTGCGTCGTCCTTCCCTCGTACCGCGAGGGCGTGCCGCATTCTCTACTGGAAGCGGCGGCGTCGGCGCGGCCGATCATTGCTACCGACGTTGTCGGTTGCAAGGATATCGTCGACGACAACTGCAACGGCTTCCTGTGCCGTGTCAAGAGTGCCGGAGACCTGGCGGACAAGATGATCCGCATGGTGTATCTGACACCGGAACAACGCATGTGCATGGGCGCGACAGGGCGCGCAAAAGTCGTGCGCGAGTTCGACGAGGACATCGTGATCAACAAGTACCTCGCCGCGATCCGGCAGATCGAAGAGGCGGCCAGCGTCTCAGGGCGAGGGGGCGCGGTGGTGCTGCCCCAGGCAGCGCCGAATATCCTGCGGGAGTAACCATGAGCCTTCTGATCCTCGCTGGCGACGGGGCACTGGCACATATCGGTTCCGATGCGTTCACTGCGCTGTGGAAGGCGCTGCATGCACGCTGTCCTTGGGCGACTGGCTGCCAGCACCCCGATTTCGTCCTTCCCTGGTACGACATCTATCGGGAGCGGTACGCGTCGCTGGTCCTGGTCGACACGGCCGCGGACGGTTCGCTGCGCGGCCTGCTCACACTCGCCTTGAGCGAAGATGGCACGCGGCTCACTGGCGCGGGTGCAGTCCAGGCCGAATACCAGGGCTGGATCGCGGACGCGATGCATGCCGACCGGTTCGCGCAGGACGCGTTCGCATGCATTCGCAGCGCGCTGCCGCAGGCGCGGACGAGCCTGAAATACCTGCCGCCCGGTACTCCTCTCGGGTTCCTGCGTGCCAGCTCCGGCGAGCGCAAGTACTGCGTGCTGCATGGCCATATCCGTCCCGTGTTGCGTCCTGACCCGGTGGCGATGGAAAAGCTCAGGCGCAAGAAAACGCATCGGCAGAACGCCAACCGCCTGGGCCGGCTTGGCCCGCTCGCGTTCGAACGCATTACCGAGGAGGCGCAGTTCCGTCGCGTGTTCGACGACATCTGCCTCCAGTACGATTTCCGGCAAGCGGCGCTGCACCGGCAGACGCCGTTCCTGAGCGATCCGCTGAAAAAACGCTTCTACCTGGAACTGCAGCGCCGCGGCATGCTGCACACGACGGTGCTGATGGTTGGCGACGCGCTGGCGGCTGCACATATCGGTTTGTTGAGCAAGGATCGCACTGTACACCTGGGCATCAGCACCCATGCACCGGCACTCGCCGCGCATTCCCCGGGCCAGCTGCTGCTTGCGCTGCTCGGCAGCCAACTGGCGGCGGATCGGATCGACATGCTCGACCTCACTCCCGGCGGCGACCCATACAAGGAACACTTTGCTTCCGACCACGATGAGGTCTTCGAGCTGACAATGGCGGGCAGTGTCACCCAGCGCGTGCGTGTGCAAGCGGCGGACTGCGTCAGGCGCACCGGGAAAGCACTGTTGCAGATGAGCGGCAGGCGCAAGGTCGACGTGCTGGAGGCGGTGGAAAGACTCCAGGCCCTGGCCCGGCGCGTGGACGCTGATGGGGCGCGCGACGCAGGCCGCGCATTGTGGCGCCTGCCCCCCGGCAGTGTGCGCCGCAACGCCGGCGCGCTGCCCGTGTCGCGCAACAGCCTGGAAGACGTCTTCAAGTACGACGATTCCGCCGCCACGGTAAAGCGCGGCATCTTCATCGGTACCGCGATGAAACGCCTCGAGCAGGGTTGCGAACTATTCTGCTACGCCCCATGCGACAGGCTCGTCCTCCATTGCTGGGCCTCTGCACGCTGCGGGAAGGGCGCATGTCCGCCGCCCGCGCAATCGGTCGAACATGACGCGACGGTCCTGTTCGACCTGCAGGCGCACAGCGCGGAGGCCAGCGACGACCTGATGCAGCGCTTCGTCGAGCGCATCGTTGCGACGCTCGACCAGCGCGCCGCCGACGCTGCTGTCTACTATTCCGGACGGCTCAGCAGCATATGCCGGCAGAGCATCCGTCGTTGCGGTTTTGTCGATGCCACGCAGGCAGGGAGTACCCAATGAACCAGTCCGATGTGTCTTGCTACTTGCACGACGTTCCCGAATTCGTCGAGCACGAGCTCGCCGCCAGCTACGAGACGCTGCATTCGTCGCTGCCGTTCTTCAGGGTCTGGCGCACGCTCGGCAATGCCAGTTGCTACATAGACCGCAGCGCCGGCCGCGCGCCGCAGATCCTGTTGTTCCATTGCGAGCAGCGCCAGCTGGTCGTGCTCAACGAGATGATCGACATTGCGCCTGCGGCCCTGGAGCGTTTCGTGCGCTATGTCTTCGAACATCTTCCTGCAATCGATGTGATCCGGTTCAACGCCGTGCGCACTGAGCCGGCCCGAATTGGTTTTCCGATGCAACGGCATAATGCCAAGGACACCTGGGTGATTCCGCTGCCGGCCATGCCGGACGACTACCTGTCGGCGTTAGGGAAATCGACACGCGCCAAGCTGCGTTCCCGTCTCAACGGTATCAGCAAACATTTTCCTTCCTTCACGATCAAGTATCTCGTCAATGGCGACATCGATGAAGATGTGGTGCGCCACATCGCGCGGCTCAGCGAGCAACGCATCGGTAGCCGGGGCGTCCGGCTCAAGCACGATGTCGGGCGCATGATGGCGCTGGCGCGGACCGGCGGCCTGGTCACACTGCTGATGATCGATGGACGCCTGTGCGCCGGATCGCTTAACTATTTTGTCGGCACCTCGTGGTTCGGCGAGGTCACCGCGCACGATCCTGCCTACGATCGCCATGGCTTGGGCGAGCTGTGCATATACCACACGATCTGCGAGAGCATCCGTCGGGGCGGGCGCAAGTTTTACCTTGGCGGCGGCCTGTTCGGATTCAAGGAGCGCATGCTTGGCGAGCGAATCGACATGGACCAGCTCCATATCTACCGTTCGCACCGGTGCCTGCTGGCGAACCTGGAGATCGCGGCAGCGGCCTTTGCGCACGGCAAGATCCGTCGCCTGAAGATGCAGCTGCATCAGCGCAGGGGTACGTGGCTCGCAGACCTGGCGTTCAGACTGTTTCACGCATGCCGGAACAAGGCAGGCGCATAGCGTGGACGCTTCAAACAGCGCGCAACGGCGAACCTTCCTCGTCCGCGGGCTCGCGGCAGGCGCGCTGGCGCTGGCAACGCCGGAACGGCCAGGCTCCGGGTTGGTGCCGGTATGGCAGCCGCGCGACCGGGACGCAGGCGCCCCGGTGCCGGATACGACGGTCGTTCTTGACGCCGCCGCCGGCCGGCCCGGCGCCGACCGGTCGGTGCTGGCCGCAGCATTTCGACAGGGTCTTGCAGCGCTGGGCCGGGCGGGAGGGGGCACCCTGCTGGTGCCGCCAGGCACCTACGATTTTGGCGCGTTCGACCAGCCGGAAAACATCCTGCTGTGCCGTGATCTGCGCGATATCGTGATCTCCGCCTACGGCGCGGTGTTCGTGGCGAATACGGCCAGGCCCGTCGTACCGCACATGTTCTACTTCTACAACTTCGACAACGTGACCCTGGCGGGAGCGACCTTCGTCGACCACGGCTTCTTTCCCTGGTTCGACTGGCAGGGGATGTATTGCGTGGGGATACAGGCGGACAGATCAAGCAGCGGACTACGCCTGGTCGACTGCCAGGCGGAGCGCGTGCTGGGTCTGCTTGCATCGAATAACGATGCGGCCGGCCGTCATTTGCTGTCCGATATCCACGTGCAGGGAGAGGTCAGGCATGCCTATTATGGCGTGAGCGCAAACTACATCGGGGGGCGCGTCAGCGTCGACCTCGACTGCCATAACGTGCGCCGTGCCTTCATCGCCTATGCGGCGCGGCACGCCGATGTCGTCGTCAGGGCGTCTGCCAGCCGGGCCTGGCCCGGAAGCAATGGTTTCGTCGCGCTGGTGTGCCAGGGCGCGCGCCTGGGCGATGTCGAGCACGTGCGCGTGCGGATCGACGTGTCGGGCGATTGCATCCATGACAGCTACGTGCATTTCTATCACCAGGGGCCCGAGCCCAAGGGCGTCATGCGCGACATCGATGCGACCGTCAATGTCCTTGGCACGCAGTCGACCGCGACCATGTTCTTGTTCGACCACGAGATCCATGGCGTGCAGCCCCGGACGGCACGGCAATGGGACCGGATCAGCCTGCACGGCTCGCGAGCCTCCGGGAGCTCGGGCAGGGTGGTCGCCAATCCCTCCTTGTCGACTGCAACCGGGACTGTGTACCTGGACCGCAACCTGGCCGGGCTGGCGGGCGCCATGCCTGCCCGATTCCGGATTGCCCCGGATTATCCGTGAGATCCCCATGCGACTGCTGATCTATATTCATTCACTTGAAAATGGTGGCGCCGAACGCGTCGTCGCCAATCTCGCCAATTACTGGGCATCGATCGGGTGGCAGCTCACGCTCGTGACCGTTGCGGCGCGTACCAGTGACTTCTACGTGCTCGATCCCGCCGTCGAACGTGTTTCCCTGGATCTGGCGGACACGCGCCCGAACCTGCTGGCGGGCATCGTCCGCACATTGCGGCGCGTACGCGCCCTGCGCCGCGTGCTGCGCACCGTACGGCCCGAGGTCGCGCTCTCGGCCATGCACACGGCGAACGTGGTCCTGGCTGCGGCTGCACGGGGCCTGCCCGGCCTGTGTACATTTGGGTCCGAACACAACTTCCCGCCCAGGGCGCCAATGGGGGTTCTGTGGGAAACGATGCGCCGCCACGCGTATGGGCGCCTGTCTGCGGTGGTTGCGCTGACCCAGGAATGCGCGCACTGGCTGACGATCAATACTGCGGCACGCAGCCTGGTTGTCATTCCAAACGCGGTCACCTGGCCCCTGCCGGCCCAGGCGCCTTGTATCGATCCCCGCGGGTGCTGCGCGCCGGACCGGCGTGTCCTGCTGGGCGTCGGCCGACTCAGCGCGGAGAAAAACTTCGCCGCCCTGGTCAGCGCGTTCGGCCTGCTCGCGTCGCGGCATCCGGAATGGGACCTCGTCATTCTCGGCGAAGGTCCGGTGCGGGGCGCCCTGGAGGCGCAGGTGCGCAATGCCGGATTGCAAGGCAGGGTCTTCCTGCCAGGTCGCGTCGGCAACCCGGGGGAGTGGTACCAGCATGCCGCGCTGTATGGCATGAGCTCGGATTTCGAGGGATTTCCCAATACGCTCCTGGAAGCGATGGCCTGCGGTCTGCCTGCGGTGAGTTTCGACTGCGATACGGGACCGCGGGACATCATCCGACATGGTCTCGACGGATTGCTGGTGCCGGCCGGAGACGCCGCGCTGTTCAGCGCCGCGCTCGGCCTCCTGATGGGGGACGATGAGCTGCGCCACGGGTTCGCTTCCCGTGCGACCCAGGTGCGCGAGCGGTTTTCGATGCCCAAGGTCGCAGCCATGTGGGAGGCCTTGTTCGCCTGCCATGAGATCCGGCCTCAGCCCTGAAGCCTGGGGAAGACAACGCGCTGCGTCGCGCTAGCTGCAGTTCCTCTCCACCGCCAGCGACAGAGCCTGCCCAACGGGCATCTCGCACATTCCACCATCTCGGCAAGCGACGGCCGCCAGCCTTCTGCCTGGCGTTGCCGGCCTGTCCGCGCCCCTCAGCTTGACCGTAAAGCTGCCACTTGGCAACAGGTGCGGCTTGCAATAAATGATCCCTGGAACACACATTTGTACGATAGGGGATTCGTTGGCGAAATTTTTTTTATTCCGACGGGAACTAATCGCTTTACAGCAAGTCTAATGGGCTCTTCTTCGCTGAAGCAATGCGCTCAAGACATTTGCGAACCGGCCTGGAAAGCAAGAACCGTCGTGCTCGGGAATTGACACTATCGCATCATTCCATGAGCAATCAAGCGCTTGACGCGTTACGACGGTGCCGATGTTCGGCACACACGCCATGACCTCTCCGCGACCTCCATAGCAGGCCGGCAATTGTAGGTTTCCGTGCAAGTGATGCAGCTGATCCATTACTTTTCAAAAGGATGGCTGGATTGTTACACCCATTACTTTTCATAGTGAAAGAATTTGCATGTCCCTGACCAAACACATTTCTGTCCCCTGTACGCTGCGCAAAAAGAACCTGTTCTTCGCTAGTGCCACCTTTGCCGCGAGCATGTGTGCCGTGTCCGCTCAAGCCCAAGTCGCTGTCCCCACTGCGGTGGCCGATGCAAGCGACGTGCATATCACCGTGTCGCACACCACGACGCCGACCTGGACCCGGGTCTATATTGACCGGGACCGCAGCACGACCACCGGCTATACCGCCTATGGCGTCGGCGCGGATTTTCTGATCGAAAACGGTCAACTGTACAAGTATTCCGGCATCAAAGGCTCTTGGGCGTGGACGTCGGTCAAGGCACTCGTCACGACCCCCGGCACTACCCGGACTTCGCTGACCGTGTCACGTGCCGACCTGGGTTCGCCCACCGCGATCAGTTTCGTCGCGCAAACCGATCCGCCATTGAACGTGTCGCCGGTCACCCAGGCGAACCTGTCGACCCAGTCGGTCGGTGGTGGTAGTGGTGGTGGCGGTGCGACCGTGCCAGTCAAGTACACGGCATCGACCGCCACCATCGCAAATCCGGAACGTGGCTTCTATCGTCATGTTCCCTGCACCACGCCGCTCAGCCAGTCTCAGTTGAAGGGTTATCGCACGAACAGCAGCAGTTCGATGATTCTGTGCGTGTTCTACCTCAAGGATTTCGTCACGAAGCCCATCAGCCAGGCCACGCTGAATCTGTTCCAGCAGCAGATGGCCACGGTACGCAGCACAGGGATGAAGGCGATCATTCGCTTTGCCTACAGCGATTCGAGCAGCCCGATCGACGCCAAGCCGGCGATGGTCAACACGCATCTCACCCAGCTGGCACCGTACCTGGCGTCCAACAAGGACGTGATTGCGGTCGTACAGGCCGGTCTCATCGGTAGCTGGGGAGAGTGGGGCAATACCCAGAATTATGGCGACAGCTATAATATGACTGCCCAGAACATGGCGGATCGCAAGTCCATCGTCGACAAGCTGCTGAGCGTGGTGCCTGCAGAGCGCATGGTCCAACTGCGTATGCCGCTCTTCAAGACCAAGCTGTACAGCGCATCGAACCTGACCGTCAGCGAGGCGTACACCAATGCGGCCAAGGCGCGCCTTGGCTTCCATAATGACTGCTTCCTGTCGAGTGCGTCGGACTATGGCACGTACGTCAATCCATCGGTCGAATTCCCTTACCTGGCCGCTGAGTCGAACTATGTCGCCATGGGCGGCGAAACCTGTGCTGTTGCGCCGCCCCGCAGCGACTGCCCGACCGCAGTTGCGGAAATGGCGAAATTCAAATGGTCGTATCTGAACCTGGACTACAACACGACGGTGTTGAACAACTGGAAGAACCAGGGTTGCTTTACCACGGTCGACCAGAAGCTGGGCTACCGTTTTGTCATGAGCTCGGGGTCGTACTCGGGCACTGCCAAGCCAGGCGGCACCTTTGCTGTGAACTTGTCTGTGCAGAATCAGGGCTGGGCAGCGCCGTACAACAGCCGTAACGTGGAACTCGTGTTCCGCAATACTGCGACCGGCGCATTGCACTTCGTGAAACTGGCTGCAGACCCACGTCGCTGGGCGGCGAGTCAGACGACCACGATCAACGAAACTGTGACGCTGCCGTCCAACATGCCGCGTGGTAACTATGCATTACTGCTGAACCTGCCCGATCCGCAGACCACGTTGCGCAACCGTCCGGAGTACTCGATCCAGATGGCCAATAGCAATACTTGGGAAGCAGCAACTGGTTTCAACCAGCTGAACCACACGGTCGGCATCGCTCCTTAATGCGTCGGCATTAAACCGATGGCTTCATAGCCTAGCCATAGCGCACCGCGGTGCGCTATGGTTTTTTTTTTGGTGCGCCGGCATGGGCGCACTCTTGTGGGTGTCGGTACCACCTGCCGGGACAGCTTGTCAATGTGCTCGCAGCGCTGCGGCAAGCATCACGCGCGCCCGATGAATACGGCTGCGGACAGTTCCAACGGGAACATGCATTTGCGCCCCAATTTCACTATATGACAGTCCATCGAGTTCGCGTAGCTCGAACGAGATGCGCTGCTCTTCCGGGAGTGTTTCCAGTGCGGCCTCGAGCAAGGCCAGCGCCTCCTTCGTTTCCAGCCTCGATTCCGGCGTGTCCAGGTCCGCCCCTGCTTCCATCATTGTCTTGCTGTCGTCGTCGTCGTCACCCATGCTGTTCAGTCCCAGGCCCTGGCGCTGCCGCAGCGCCAGGCTGTCCTTGGCTGCGTTGGTTCCGATACTGACGATCCAGGTTGAAAATGTGGAATCGCTGCGGAACCGGTTGATCGCCAGGTATGCCTTGATAAACGTTTCCTGGATTACGTCTTCGATATCGTGGGGGTCGCGCATGAAACGGTGCAGATAGCGGGTAAGAGGAGGGGAATAGCGCCGCATGAGCGTCTCGAAAGCACGGCTGTCCCCGGTCTGTGTCAGCTCGACCAATTCGCGATCCTCTTCCAGTCTGCTTTTCATAGTCGCCCGCGAAACGGCGCCGATGCCGTTGAGCCGACCATCGCATGCTAACCGCCGGAATCAAAGAGGACGACGGCAGGGGCATTTGTCAAGATGGCCAGCCACTTCATGTGCCGCAGGCCTCCTTCTGCTCGTAACGCTCGACGAAACTGTGGCGCGATAGATCAAGATTTTTCATATCACCACCTCAGGGCAATAAGCATTAGTGTCGTTGTTCAAGCTTACGGATAACACGATTCGGTCGACAGGTTCGCATGCAGTTTTTCTATACTGCTCAATCTATAGATAAATAAAGATGAAGTGCTCTGTTGCTAAAATTTAGTGGAAGAAATTATAGGAAGATCGCAGTAGAAACGCATGCAAAGATTCGATGGATTCAATGGGCCGATAATCTGTGGGTGCCTGAAATTGTAAGGCGCACTGGGCGGTTACGCAATACGGTATAGATTTGCCTGATTACTGCAGGGGGAGATTTCGAATCCAGCGCATCGGAAAAAGTCAGGATCCCCATGGATATAGAGCGAGAATTTCTGTGGAGTGAAATGGAACGCATCGACGTGTGCTGATCTGGGCAACGGCCATCGATCGAATAAATCGATGTATTCTACATTTAATGTGGATACGCTACATGATAGCGTGTTTCACCATGAGGATATGCTGATTCAGGTTGCAGCCAAAGCCGATCGATAATATCGATGTTTAGTGTCACTTCGTTCGGATATCGTCGAATAGACTCTGGGGGATTAGATTTTTTCCAGGAAAAATTTATGTGCGATAAGTAATATTTTTGTTCATTCAACTCAGTGTCTGGATTTATATCGCACAAAAAATACGTCGTAAATACATCGCATGACGACATTAATTAAATTGCATAAGGTATAGTTATTTATGTGAAAAAATGCGACGCCATATTGTTGCATTCAATCATGAATTGACCGCAAGCATATGCGTACGTTTTATAATTTTTTAAAAGCACGTGCCCTCGGCCTTATAATATCTTAATATAAACAAAGGTGAGCATATGGACACCATTGGGCAAATGGATGCCAAAACGAATAAGGATAGGGATAGCCAAACACAAGCAGTTTTTGAGACGCCAGAAATGACGCAGTTCAATGAACGTATGCCGCGGATCAGTCTGAAGCAATGGCGGCTGTTCCATGCTGTTATCGATAACGACGGCTTCGTCGGCGCCGCAAACAAGCTGCACATCAGTCAATCCTCGATCAGTCACGCGCTTGCCAAGCTCCAGGATCAACTCGGTGTGCCGCTGTTGACGCTGAAAGGTCGCAAGGCACAGATTACGGAAGAGGGAAAAACCTTGTTGGCGCGCTCAAGGGATCTGCTCAGACAGGCCAGCCAGCTCGAAAAGCTCGGCGAACTCCTGAGACTGGGCGCGGAGCCTCAAATCCGCATTGCCGTTGAGCCAAGCTATCCAGCCGAGCTCTTGATTCGGACCTTCCATGACCTGAGCGGCCGTTCGGAAAAGCTGCGGTTTAATGTGACAGAAACTGACTTTGCAGAAATTCAGCAGTTAATGAATCAGGATGAGGCCGATCTCGCCATCAGTACGGGGACCTTGTCTGGCTTTGTAAGTAATAAATTGATTGAGCTGGAGCACGTTGCCATCGCTCCCTCGGACAGCCCATTGTTCAGGATTAACAGGGAAATCACGGATGAGGACCTCGCTCGCTGCCTTCAAATCATATTCCGCGTTGGAAGCAGCGACGCGGAACCGTTTGGTATGCGCCGCCTGGCCCGGGGCTTGCCTGCGTGGAAGGTAAGCAGCCTCGACAGTGCGGAAAACGCATTGCGATTTGGCCTTGGCTACGCTTGGTTGCCAAGATACCGGGTTCAGGGCTGGCTCAATGATGGCTGGGTGCGCATTCTTCCACTGGACTGTGGTGCCAGCCACATAGTGCAGATGTATCTTACTCGCGGGCAATCAGTCGTTGCCGGTTCGAGCGCGCAGCGCTTCGCCGACGCATTGCAGGTAGTAACGAATGAGCACGTCACCAGGCCCGGCTACCGGCCCATGCGCGATGTGGCTTTTCGGAAATGTACGGCGTGTCATGCCACGGCTGCAAGCCCTGAGTAACTATTGCACATTCCTTCGAGCTAAGCATGACAGTGACGCAAAGAACTGGAGCGAGATATGGACAAGCATGTGCAAACGATACGCAGGAGAGACCAGCAGCAGTCGGTCGAGGCGGTGAGCCGTTTGGCGAGCATCTTCGACAATAGGTGGCTGATCGCCTTTGTATTCATGCTCGTCACCGCATTCGGGATCGTGCATACGCTGACCGCGACGCCTTTGTACCAGCTTGGCACAGTTATTCAGATCAAACGCAATCCAGGGTTCACGGGCGATTTTCTGACAGACGATAATGTAAGGACCGAGATGGAAATCCTGAAATCGCGCTCGATACTCGCCCCGGTAGTCGAGCGTTTGCAACTCGACATCACGCTTGACCCGGCATCGCCCACAATCAGGGGCGTCGTCCACCGTATGCTGGACCGGGATCAGGTGGCTGGGGGCGTGGTTTCTCCCCATACGCAGGTGGATATCGCCCGCTTCGACCTGCCTGCGGCTCTGCTCACGCGACCATTTTCGATGACGATAACGGCCAGGGACGCGTTCCATCTGGCGAGCGACGAACTCGGTATCGAGGTCGAGGGTAATGCTGGAACCCCGGTCAGGATCGAATCGCGATACGGACCGATCAACATCCTCATCCGCAGAAGCGCCGCTGCCCCCGGTAGCCGGTTTGTCGTGCGCCGTATTTCCATGGCGCAGGCGACGGATCAGCTACAGCGAGCGCTCGTCGTCGCCGAAAATGCCAAGCAATCCGACGTCATCAGGTTGACATTGCAAGGCTCCAATCAGCAATTGATGAGCCGTATCCTGCGCGAGATCGTCGCTGAATATATACATCAGCGGCGCACGGAGCAGCAATTGGAAGCCGCCAAGCTGGCCGCATCGTATGAGCGGCAACTCACGGCGTCGAAAGCGGAAATTCAGAATGTCGACAATCGATACGCCAGCCTGTTGCAGCGGACGGGCATCGGCGATCCGGAGGTGGAAGGCCAATTATTACTGCAGCAGTCGAGTGCATTGGAAATGCAGTTAGCGACTGCGCGACAGCGAAAGGCCGAGCTTTCAGCCAGGATTGGCGACGTCCATCCAGAGATGCAAGCCCTTAACGGCCAAATCGCCGATATGGGCCGGATACTGAGCCGCAACGCGGTCAAATACGAGGCGCTCGCCGTGGCCGCCCGCGAATTGACGCAAGTCCGACGTGAGAAACAGGCACTCGACGAAGCTACCCTGGCATCATTTAACCAACGTAGCAAGCTTGGTGCCGTGACCTCGGCCGAGCGCGACGACGTAAAAGTGCTTGAGCAACCCGAACCGTCGCTTCACCCCGTGACGCTCGGCCGGTCCACGATGCTGATATTGTCGGCATTCGGCGGCATTGCTGCTGGCCTGTTCGCATCGTTCACCAAGAACTTCTTCTCGCAGCGCAAGCGTGTGCTCCTGTCAAAGCAAGGTAACACCCGTTTCCGCATGATTTCATACGGTCGCACCGGCTGAAGCAGGGATTCACGCGATTCAAGCGCGGGCTGTCAGAACCAGGATTCCTTGACAGTGATGACATCGTCCGCCTGGACGGTATCTTCGAGCTTCGCGTCGCTGGTCCGGGATACGCCGCTCGCATCGCGGCGCGTGACGCGCAGCCCGCGCTGGGTGCCACGCGGCGTCAGGCCGCCCCCGGCCGCAATCGCCTGTTGCACGGTCATCGCGCGTTCCACGCGCAATGGTCCTGGACGCTGCACCTCGCCCATGACATAGGCACGCGGCGCGCGCTCGACGAAGATGATGTCACCGCCGCTGACTTCATGATCGCGGTTCACCTCGCCCTTGTGCACGATGTCGACGAGGTCGATCGTCTCCCGCGTCGCGACCCCGTTTCGATTGCGTACCAGGCCAACCATGTCGCCACCGTCGGGGCCGACCCCTCCGGCCAGGGCCAGCATGTCGAGCAGCTTGCGCGGTCCATCGACCGGATAGCGCCCGGGGCGATTGACCTGGCCCAGCACCGACACTTGCTGGCTTGTAAAGGTTGTGACCAGAAGATTGACTTGCGCTAGCTTGAGATAGCCCTTCTTCTGGAGCAAACCGCCGATCTTCTGTTCCGCCTGTTGCGTCGTCAGGCCACCAACCTGCACCTCGCCCAGCAGCGGAAATGTCATCGCACCGCTATCAGAAATGCGTGTTTCGATCGTGAGATCGGGGTTGCCGTAAACCGATGCCCTGACCACGTCGCCCGGGCCGAGCACAAGGGTGGCCGCACTGGCCACGCAGACATTCAACATCAGAACGGCCGCGATCACCAAACCTGTCAACCGATTCATGTTCACTCCTTATTGATCGTTGAAATCATTCAAAGGTCTGCCTGCGTCGTTTGCAAGGTCAGAACTGCGCACTGGCTGACAGCGTCATGCTGTTTGATCTGATGGCGGCGCTGCGAAGCGCCTCCACCCAGGTTCGCGCCTCATGCGCGAACATGACTTTTACCTGCAAGGTCGGCTTTGGCGACCAGGTCGCCGAGAGGCTGCGCGCACGGATGGCGTCGCGGCTGCCTTCCGGACCGGAGGACCCTTCGCGAATAACGTAATTGCGGCGTACGTAGGCGGCGCTGGCATCGACCCTGATCTTGGCTGTCGCGTCCCAACGGGCGCCAAGGCTGGCGCCGTCGTTCAATGTATAGCTCACGTCCGTGCTTTCGAGCGGCGCGAAATCGCGCCAGGCTGCGGCGCTGTAGGTCACCTTGCCGCGCGGCTGGTACGACGCCTGGATCCTGCCCGTCAGGCTGCTCGCTGTGCCGGATCCGAAGGCCGGCTGGTCGCGCCGCGTGTAGCCGACGAGCGCGTCGACGTTGGTCGAGCCGGTCGCCAGCCACCGCACGCGAATCCCCAGTTCGTCCTGCGTGAAGCCGTCGTCGCCCGAGCTTGGGTCGATGCCACGCGAGTAAAAATACCGGCCTTCGATCCGGCGCGCCACGAGACCGACCGTGCTGCCACTGGCAGGCAGATAATCGAGCTCGATCGCAGTGGTGTCCTCGGTCCGGTTGTTGAAACGCTGCGCAAACAGTTCGTAGTCGTAGGTGTCGCGCCGCACGCTGGCGCGTGCCTGCCAGGACGGGTGGAAACGCCATGCGCCGTCCACGAATCGGGCACGGCGGTTGCGCAGGTTGCGCTGCTCGCTTTGCAGATCCGTATAGGAAGCCAGCACCCGCTCCTGGAGCATGCCGGCCTTGCCCTGGAGGCGGCTGCCAAGCTGCCAGAACCAGGTTGCCTGCAAATCCTTGCCATCGTAATCCAGTTGCCGGAAGCGGTCGAAGTTGTATCTGGACAGCTTGGCCACGAGCGAGATCCGCTGCCGGCTGTAGGACTTGTCGAACAGCAGCCCTGCCTCGCGCTGCCACCAGCGGTCGCCACGCGCACCGCGTAACGCCGCCCCGGCTTCAGGAACGCGCAGCAGATTGTCGTCATAGCTGTAGGCGGTACCGCCATACAGCTGCAGCGCATCATTGGGAGTCGCCTTGGCAGGCGTCATGAGCAGGCAGGCAGTCAGCAAAGCGACAAGCCACCTGCAGCGGCCAGGTATCGGGAATGAATCGTTCTTGCGTTCCAGCGGCATCATCGGATTCGCTTTCAGCTCAACGCATCATCGTGCGCATGTTTGCGCATCCTGCACGCAACCCAGCGCAGACTTGTGTATAACGAGACGACCTCAGCATGGTACACCCATTCTGTGTGCTTTTTGCCCACTTCGTGTCCCCCTATTTGCCCCTTATTGCCCGCTTATCTGCCCGACGACGGTTTCGGCCGCAAGCGGGATTTCACCCCACCTTTCATCGGTGACCGGACCCAGCGTCCACGAACGCACCCTCGATGCGAAACAAGCCATCGTCGTGTCCAAAATGAATAAGTCTGAACAGCGTTGAGTGATTTTCAAATACACTGGCACCCCCTGTTGCAGCGCAGCGCAGGGATCATCATTTTTGCCTGCTGGAGCCTGTGTGCCATCGTTTTCCCCCGCTTACCTCAAGATCAACCTGCTGGCCGGTCTCACCGTCGCGCTGGCCCTGGTGCCCGAGGCGATCGCCTTCGCCCTGGTCGCCCACCTGTCCCCGCTCACCGGCCTGTACGCCGCGGTGATCGTCGCCTTCATCACCTCCACCTTTGGCGGCCGGCCCGGCATGATCTCGGCCGCCGCCGGCTCGCTGGCGGTGGTGATGGTGGCGCTGGTGGTGCAGCACGGCGCGCAATACCTGCTGGCGGCGGTGGTGCTGATGGGCGTGCTGCAACTGCTGTTCGCCGCCGCGCGCCTGGGTAAATTCATCCGCATGGTGCCGCACCCGGTGATGCTCGGCTTCGTCAACGGCCTGGCCTTATTGATCTTCCTGGCCCAGTTCAACCACTTCAGGCAAGCCGGCCCGGACGGCGCGCCGCAGTGGATGGCCGGCCCCGAGCTGGCGGTCATGGCCGCCATCATCGCCGTCACCATTGCGGTGATCTACCTGACCCCGCGCCTGACCAAAGCAGTGCCGTCGACCCTGGTCGGCATCCTGGTGGCCAGCGTCGGCTGCGCGCTGCTCGGCATCGAGACCAAGACCGTGGGCGACCTCGGCTCGATCGCCGGCGGCCTGCCCAGCTTCGCGCTGCCGGACGTGCCGTGGAACCTGGACACGCTGCGCATCGTCTTCCCCTATTCGCTGGTGCTGGCCGGCGTCGGCCTGATCGAGTCGCTGCTCACATTGACCCTGATCGACGAGATCACCGACACCCGCGGCCAGCCGAACCGCGAATCGCTGGCGCTGGGCGCGGCCAACGTGGTGGCCGGCCTGTTCGGCGGCATGGGCGGCTGCGCCCTGATCGGCCAGAGCATGATCAATGTGAACAGCGGCGCCAGCGGGCGCCTGTCGGGTATCGCCGCCGCACTGTTCCTGCTCGCCTTCATCCTGTTCGGTTCGACCTGGATCGAGGCGATCCCGCTGGCGGCCCTGGTCGGCGTCATGTTCGTGGTGTGCGAGAAGACCTTTGAGTGGGGCACGTTCCGCCTGGTGGGCCGGGTGCCGCGCGCCGACGTGTTCGTGATTGTGCTGGTGGCCGGCATCACCCTGGTGTTCGACCTGGCGGTGGCGGTGATCGCCGGCGTGATCGTGTCGGCGCTGGTCTTCGCCTGGCAGCATGCCAAGCAGGTACGGGCTGCCGTCTCGCAGGACGAGCAGGGCTGGAAAGTCTATGCGCTGGAGGGAACCTTGTTCTTCGCGTCGGTGACGCCGTTCCAGTCGCTGTTCGCACCGAAGGACGATCCGCAGGACGTGGTCATTGATTTCATGCGCGCGCGGGTGGTCGATCACTCGGCGATCCAGGCGATCGACGCCCTGGCCGAGCGCTACCGCCTGCTCGGCAAGCGCCTGCACCTGCGCCACCTGAGCCCCGACTGCCGCGAGCTGCTGGACAAGGCGCGCGGCATGGTCGAAGTCAACGTGGTGGAAGACCCGCGCTACCGGGTGGCCGACGACAAGCTCGGTTGAACGTCGCGCCCGATTACGCGAACGCGCGCCGCCGCACGCATTCGATATAGGCTTCGGTATCGGGCGGCACGCCGCCGCGCTGCGAGGCCCAGATCATCTCGCCCAGGCACTCCATGATTTCGTGATGCGCGTCATGCGCGCCGCGGCGCGCGACCAGGGCATCGTGGGCGGCGCGGATGCCGCGCGGCTGGTCGATCGAGATCTGTTCGGCGATCGACAGGTGCATCGACAGGTGCAGGAAGGGGTTCGGCTTGCCACCTTCGACCGAATAGTCGGCCGCAATCGCCGCCTCGACATCCTCGAACTGCTCGTGGTATTCGGGATGCTGGACGATCCAGTCGGCCGCGATGGCGTCCATCGGGGTCAGGATCTCGCCATTGCGGTGCTTGCGATAGGCTTCGCAGAAGAAGCGGCGCACGTCGTGCGAGGACGGAGTGAACATGGCAAGAAGGGGCAAATAAGGAGAGAGCCGGCATTGTAGCGCGATGCCGGCCCGGGCGTCAGGACGCCGCCTGCGCATGAAATGCTGCGTCGTGTTCACGGAAACGGCAGCGTTGGCCGCCGTTTCTGTAAATACAAAACTACTTGTTCGGCACCAGCACCAGCGATTCAGGCGCCACCGGATTGGCGCCGTTGGCCGCCGCGACCATCTCTGGCCCCGGCTTGCCGCCCTGCGCACGGCCGTGCGGCTGGCGCAGGTAACGCGCGCTATGGCGCCGTTCGCCGTGCGGGCCCCTGGCCGGCCAGGTGACGAAGCGCGACAGCTCTTGCAGGGCGCGTTGGTAGACGTCGCGCTTGAACTCGATCACGACGTCCAGCGGCACCCAGTAATCATGCCAGCGCCAGGCATCGAATTCAGGGTGGTCGGTCAGGCGCAGATTGACTTCGTTGTCGCGCCCGACCATGCGCAACAGGAACCAGATCTGCTTCTGCCCGCGGTAATGGCCGCGGATCTCGCGCTTGATGAAGTGATCGGGCACCTCGTAGCGCAGCCAGTCACGGGTTCGCCCCATGATCTTGACGTGCTCCTGGCGCAGGCCGATTTCTTCCTCGAGCTCGCGGTACATTGCCTGTTCTGGCGTCTCTCCGTACTTGATCCCCCCTTGCGGGAATTGCCATGAGTGCTCGCGCACCCGCTTGCCCCACCAAACCTCGTTGTTAGCGTTCAGCAGGATGATGCCGACGTTGGGCCGGAACCCTTCACGGTCGAGCATAAGTACACCTCGATACTTTCTGCCGGCGGACGTTCCCTTATGTTTTTACCTACAAATTCTTTGTGTCCGTGGGGTTTCCGCACCGCTTGCGCGGTAGATGCTGCTGGTTGCGGCCCCAGTTTGTAGAAAGTTTGGACGCATCAGCCGGCTAATCCTTTAAAATTAGGTCGATTATAACCCTCTCTTTTTAAAAAGAATTCACTGATATGCGCGCCTCACGATTTTTTATTTCAACTCTTAAAGAAGCGCCTTCCGAT
>Ga0265797_10001348_pt1 | contig 43281 bp, 58 predicted proteins | sample P2T30metagenome_FD_192433 | JGI IMG/M metagenome (GOLD analysis project Ga0265797, IMG submission 192433) | Plant litter microbial communities from East Loma Ridge, Irvine, California - P2 T30 | ecosystem: Environmental > Terrestrial > Plant litter > Unclassified | place: USA: California...
TACGTCATCCATCAGATGCCACCTGCAAGCTGTGTCAGGGCGTTGTTCCCGCCCATGTCGGTTTCGCTGAGCAGCTTAGCGCCTTCAGCGATCTGCGCCATCTGCTGGGTCTGCTGCGCCTGGGCTGCGGCGTCAGCGCGGCCCTGCCGAATCGCAGCCACTTCCTTCTCGTCACGCAGCACCCGCGGGTCAACGCCAACGGCGGTGTAGTAGGACGAGACTGCGGCGTCGACGTTGATCAGGTCGGCGACGTCGGGGAACGACTGCGCCAGGCTGCCGGTGAAGGCGAACGCGCGCTCGATGGTGCTGGCGCCGATCTGCTTGGAAGCCTGAGCGAGAATGCTGGTGTACTCGACGCGCAGATCCATACCAACGAGTTCCTGAGGCGGTGGCGGGATCAACGGGCGGCCCTGCACCAGGCCGTTCCAGATGGGCAGCGACTGTTCGAACATCATGTTGAAAGTTACGTCGATGATCAGGTCCAGCAGTTCATCGTTCTGGCGCTCTAGCACAGGGCCGAGCATCAGCATCTTCTCTTCCTTGCGCGCCAGTATCTCGGTCGCGGTGCGCACGTTGTCCATGCGGCTGATCATCAGGAACAGGTCAACATAGAACGCTTCGTCAATGCGCCGCTCGGACTCCTGAATCTTGGAAGCAATGGCCGGCATGGCTCGCGTGTCGACTTGGAACAGCGGCTTTGCCTCGATACCGATCTGGCTGTCGGTGATGTACGTGACGCCACCGGGCAGAAGAGAGACACCGCCCTGATTGCGCAGCGATGCGGGCACAGCGAGTGGCGGACTTACCACCTTGTCAACCAGCTGGTGAGAGCGCAGTTCAGCCAGCTGCAGCGCCTTCACGTCGCCGATGCAGGTAGACCCCGGCCCCTTGCCATACACGTTGTCGCCTTTCACGTCCCAGCGCGCGGCCATGACGTTGAAGCGGTTCAGGCCTGAGCTGCGCAGCACCTTGTTGCGGTCGCTGCCACGCTCCCAGTAGACAGACCGGTACTTCATCCGGGTGTTGTGCTGTGCGCGGCCTGGGCGGTAGTTGTCGTTCGGCTCGATCGCGTGACAGACACATACCCACGTCTCTGTACCCTTCTCCAGCAGCTGCTTGGTTGTGGGGCTCAGGTTGTCTTTGCCGAACTGCTGGGCCATCTGCCGTGGGGTCATGTGGAAATCGCGATACAGCACGTCCACCTTCTGCCGACTGCTGGTGGCCAGCATGTAGGTGCCCACGGTGAAGTTGTAGAACCGCACTACTTCGTCGTCGTCGGCAACTGCGCAGATCACGCCTTGACCGAAAACGCCCTGCTCCCCGTAACAGGTGGGCAGGGCGTTGTAGAGGTTGGAACGAACGAAGATGCCTTCCATGACCTTCTGCACGGTGAACAGCCAGTTGCGTACCGGGCCGTACTCGTTGAGGCCTGGGTCTGGCGCTTCCAGCTTGAACCAGGGCGATGCTGGGTTGGTCATGCCCGAGTGCATGCCGGCGGCCAGGATCTGCGCCGCCATCGTCGGGCTGTTGTTGATGATGCGATCGCCGCGCCGCTTGCCGTCGTTCATCTTCTCGCCTTCGAAGCGGCCGGCGGTTGGCTCGATGTAGTCGCGCAGCTCTTTCCACGGCTCAATCCAGCTCTCGCGCTCGGCGTGCAGCTGGGTGCGGCGGGACTCGAGCTGTTCGCGAAGAGTCTGGTTTTCCATGGGTTACTGCCCCAGTAATTGCTTGCCGCTGTTGTTGTTCCCGCCCAGGCCAGCGGCACCGGTGAGGATGGTGGAGCTCTGACCAGCGGCACCAGCACGACGGCGGCGCTCTGCCTCGCGCGCTGCACTGACTGCCTCGCTGTCCATCGTCGGGGCAGACCCTGCTCGCGCGTCGGACATCGCCTCACGGTCTAGCGCCGCCTGCTTTTCCTGCTGCTTTTGCGCCGCCTCGGCCTGCGTTCCCCACACGTCCATCGGGTCGAGTACCTTCGTGCCCAGAATTTTCTTGACGCTGCTCATGCTGTTCTTCTCCTGATGATTTTGAATTGGTGCAGGTCAGTCCCATCGGGCGCGCCGGCCTCAATCACGCTTTCGAATCGGTACCCAAGAGCCCGGAGGAACGCACAGGCTGTGCGGTCATCTGCTCGGGCGCTCGCCTCTATCCTATGCGCCCCGCTCTCTGCAATCCATTTCTCTGATTGAGCGCGCATTGTACGCACAAGCTCCACGCCGCACCCCTTCGCAGCCAGCCGGTCGACCAGTGCAAAGGCACCAGCCACGCCCGGCATGCTGGAAACATAGCCCATGCAGCAGATCAGCACGTCGCCCTGCCAGATAGATCGCAGCCCGTGCACACAAAGCTCGGCATCTTCGCCCAGCAGCAGGAAAGGATCGAACGCACCATTGCGGACAGCAGCAAGATCGCCAGGGCGATAGGCGCGTAACTCAAGCGAAAGGGTCATAGTCCACCTGGGCGCCGAACTGGTTGGTATGGGCGTTGCGCCATTCCTTGGCCTGGCTGGCCAGCTTCATCACCGGCATGGTGAAAGTCAGCGCCAGCGCGTCGCAGTCGTCTGGGGAAATGCCCAGCCGCTTCTTGATCTCGTCCTTCTTCTCGAGCGCCAGCTGGTCGGTGTTGTTGTGGCCGTACTCCGGCGCCGTCATCTCGGCTTCCAGTTCAGGCGAGCTCTCGATCGCCAGGCCCGAACGAAGCGACTCACGCAGCTGCCACCAGATGTACGAACGCATGTTCGCGTAATGCCGATCTGGCGCCTTCATGGCGAAGTTCACGTCGATGATGGTGACGCCGGGCATCAGGCGTCGCAGCTGGTCAGCAACCGGGCCACCGACACCGGTGCTGTCTACGAATACGGCGTCCGGTTCGTGATCCTTCACCAGCGTGCACACCTTGGCGATGAACAGCGTGGTGTCGCGCGTCTCGCTGCCTGGTATGCGCACCGGCGGGATGGTTCGGGCGTCCATGCCGCGCCGGAACCGGATCACGTTGTTGTCGTTGCCGCCGCGGGCAATGTCGATGCCGCAGATCAATGGGTCTTCCAGGCTGTACACGGCTTCGCGCCGCATTGCTTCGGCCACCCAGTCGTTCGGGATCAGCTGCAGGCTGGACGCCCGCGGGAACATGCCGCGGACACGGACGCGGAAGATGTCACTGTCTTCGCCGAAGTCCTGGCGCCACTTTTCGATTTCGGCCTTGTTCGTGCCGTCCACGGTGCGGCTGTCGATCTGTTTGCCGTTCCAGCGGTGTTTATACCGAGTGAAGCATTCACGGAAGCGCCCTGTGTTCCGCGTTGGGTTGCCGAAGGCGATCCAGATGATCTCTGTGTTCTCGTCCGTCAGCGCGCCCTGCGCCACCTCCCATACCTTGTCGCTGATGTTCGATGCTTCGTCGAAGATCAGAACGATGCGCTTGCCCTTGTTGTGCAGGCCGGCGAATGCCTCGGTGTTGCTGTCGCTCCACGGCACCGCGTCTGCCCGCCAGGAACGGGCGTGGTCAGGGTCAACCGACGAGATCGACGTGGCCGTCACGTTGAACCAATGGGAGTTGATCGCCAAGCGGAACCACTTGCTCACCTCGGGCCAGGTCTTGGTCAGCAGCTGCTTTTCAGTGTTGGCCGTTACGATGACTTTGCAGTCTTCGCAGGTGGACATTGCCCAATTGATGATCTTGCTGATGGCTGCCGACTTGCCGATACCGTGACCAGATGCCCGGGCAACCAGCAGGGGCTGGAAGCGTGTGACCGGGTTCTGCAGGTGCTGGTCAATCTCACGATAAAGATCGTCCTGCCACTCGCGCGGGCCTTCTGCGTCCTGTAGCTCGCCCTCTTCCTGCCAGGGGAATGCGTAGCGGGCGAAGCCCTGCAGGTTGTGTGTGAAACCGGCGATGTCGCTGATCAGCTGGTCTTCGGGGTCGATATCAAGTTCGTTCATTCGTCCTGCGCCTCGTCATCCGCCGGCCGCGTGCCGGGTTTCTCGCCAGTGACACGCTTGCGGGCCTTGGCCACACGATCGGCCAGGCCGTACTTCACGTTGATATCCACCTTGTCGACGAACATGCCCAGGTGCCTGGCTGCGTTGTCCAGCGCCCGGCTGGGCTCACGGAACTTGATCTCGACGCCGCCTCCGCGCAGCTGCTTGATCGAAGAGATCATGCGGCGCTGTGCCTTCGTCAGGTCGCGGCTGTCAGCCATGAACACCTTTTCGATGCCCTCGCCGTGGCATTCCGGGCACTTGTGGTTAGGCCTGGCTGTCTCGTTGAATCCGATACCGCCGCGGGGCGATGGCTTCTGTCCTGAGCCGCTTCCCTCGGCGTTGGCCAGCAGCTCGTCCCACTCCGATTGCCTGTACTGGTAGCGGAACCCTTTGCCGTGGCAGTAGCGGCAGCAGACGCGCCTGATCTGGGATATCTCGACGGGATCGAAGTTGGCCTCAGCCCACCACATTTCCAGGATCTTGTCGGCGCTGATGTCGACGCGCTCGCTGCGCTCTTCCTGTAACCGGCGGATCTCGGCGATCACCTCCGGGTCTTTCATCAGCCTGTTGGCTGACCGCCACGCCCCCGACTTCGCATAGCCCGCATTAAGCGCTGCCTGGGTTGCGTTGGCGTTGGGCTCCGCCACGAATGCCGCGGCGAAATCCATTTTCATGGAACGACCGCTGACCATTTACGTGTTCGCCCAGTGACGTACCAGCTCGCGGAAGATCGGCGCCAGCCCGATGAAGGTGACCATCACACCGCCCACCCACATGATGCCCTTGGCGAAGGCCATAAACTTCTCTTGCTGACCCTTCAGCTCGCTGACCTGGACCATCTGTCGCGTGGACAGCTCTTTGAACTCGGCCGCCATGGTGACGCCCAGCCCGCGGGTGATCTCGGTTATCTGCTCCACCTGGCTCTTCATCTGCTCGAGCGTGTGCTCGGCCGAAGCCATGCGGTGCGGAAGGCGCTCGTTCTCCAGCTGGGTGAGCCGGTGCTCAAGCAGGATCAGCTGCTGCTGCCCCAATTGCCTGCGCTCTGCGTCCATTGGTTCGTCCTCAGTCATACAGCTCCCCGTGCCGCTCGAAATCGATCAATAAAAAACCCGACGCTCGGCCGGGTTGTTGTGTTCTGTTGCGCGCTACAGCCGACAGATGTTGCTGATCGTACTGTCATCGGGCCACAGCGGCAACGATCACGCTTGATCGTCGGCCAGGTCGTCAAGTTGCTCGAGCTCAGCGGCTGCGAGCTCAAGGTCTTGGATCGCCTCCGCGAGCTCTTCGTTCATTGCGGTGCGACTGCCGGTGCGGTCATGGCTTCGAAGTCAGCCACGGACATGACGCCAACGGTGAGAACGATCAGCTCGCCCTCTTCCAGGCTCTGAATCTTCGATTGCTTGAGCAGGTCAGCGGCTTCCTGCACGGCGTACTGCAGCGCGTTGCCGTTGCCTGCGACTTCGCAGACCTGGCGGTCGACGGAGTAAACGAGAGCGGGTTTCTTCATGGGTGGTCGCCTTCAGTTCTTGGGTTGGCCGGTTACTGCTGGTCAGCAGCAAGCTGGCATTTCAGATGGTAACCCATCAGCGGCCAGATCTTTTGCACCGCATTCTGCCTGGCGATATTGCGACCGATCTCAGCGTCAAAGTTCTCAGGGCTTGCACAGGCGCTCTCGCCGGTCACGGTGAAACCGTTGCGCAGCACCAAAACGCAGAAGGTCAGCAGGTGGAGCGCATCGGGCGTAGCGCGGGAAGCAGCTGCGTTCAGCGCACCACCGGAAAAGGCTGCATCTTCCACCGCTTTGGAATCGCCCTGGCCTGCAGTGAAATAGTGCTCACTAGAGATGTTCGCCTCGACGTCATCCGGAGTGATGCGCGGAGCGGTCAGCCCCTTGCTCTGGATTTCCTGCTCAATCGCTTTGTCGTTCATGGAATCACCTTCTCGGTTGGTGGGAACTGCGAAGGTCGTGAGCATAGTCCGCGGGCAAGAAAAAGCCCAGCGCGGTGGCTGGGCTCGTTCTGATGCTGATGGCCGGTGCTGATCTCCGGCTTGCTGACCTTGTACATATCCGCCAAATACGCCCGCTACCGTTGCCGCCTAAGCGGTGTGGCTTTACATAAACTTAGTCGATTACGCTCGCCAGCTTGCGGCGACCCAACTAGCCCATCAGCCTGGGCATTCATCTGCATCGGTCATCACCCGGTGGCGTCTGCTGATCCCCTGCACCGTCGCGCAGTTCGGGATTTTGTCAGCGGAGGTGCGCACCCTGCTATCGCACACTGGGTGATGACCGATACAGCCTGGCATCCACCAGGTGCATCGGCCTCGTCTTTCCGAGGTGTAACGCGGCGAGCAAAGACAACGAGAAGGCGACCAAGCCGGAGCAACCGCGTGCCGCAGAGGTTAGGCGGGCGCTCAGGCAAGGTCAAGCGCTGGCTGATGCACTTCGCTGGCCTTGGCGCTCAGATCAGTCACGTTCGCCAACACACAGCCCTCTTCGGCGTAGCGCTTCGAGACGATCAGCTCGACCACCTGCACGTCGTCAACCCACACGACGCCGTTGAACGCATCACAGATCGCCTTTACGACGTTATCGATGTCCGGCTTCTTAGTCGGCCAGATTTCACCGCTAAGGCACTTCGCACGCTTACCCTTGGGGTAGCTAGCGGGTACTCCGAGATATAACTCCAGGCGCAGCTCCACGGGTCCAGAAAGCGGCTCCATTCCACGCATCGAAGCCAGGGCCTCGTCTTTGACGTGGTTTTCGTACGATTTCGTCTTAGCAGGCGTGAACATCCGCGCATGCCCACCGATGGTGCTGACGCGCGGCCGGCCCTTCCCGACCGGCTCGCCTGGCATGCAGATCGTGATCATTGCAGAGTCTCCGTCTTCTCGGCCGGATTGGTGGATGCAAATACTGACTCGAAGTCGTAATCGCCGTCTGGATTGCAATCGCAGCTCTTGCCAGGCGAGCAGCAGGTCTCCCCGCTTTCCAGCTCCCAGCGAGTTCCGCACACCTCGCAAACCCAGCCAGTTCCCGAGCATCGCGAGCACGTCATCCCTCGATCCTCGCGTCTGGCCAGATCAAGCGCGCTGCCTTCTGCGCCTGCGCCTTGCTCATGGGCTCACCCACGATCTGGAATCGGTGGCCAGCAGCGCACACCGTCCAGCTGTTGCGCAGGTTCAGGGCCATAGGGCCGCCCCAATCTCCACCGCTGCAGCCGCCGCGGCACACAGGCCGAGTACGCCAGAAGCCCAGCGCAACCTGCGCAGCTCTTCGCCGGCGATCTGGTTCGCCTGGGCCAACACAAGGCCCTGCTCTGCCATCTTGGACACCAGGGTTTCAGACACTTCCAGCTGGTCACGAAGCCTTGTCCACCAGATGGCAGCCCCAAGCTCAGGGGTGTAGACCACCAATCTCAGCCCCTTCAGTGCCTCATTCCTTTTCTTCATGGTTTCCTGCTTTGCCATGACCATCGCTCATACCCCCTGAAACAGACCCGCAATAAGCACCAATACAATGCAAATCACGGTGGTGATCAATCCGCTGGTAAATACCACCGCGGCCCAAGTACCGGCCATAACGGCCAGGAACAGCGCAAAAAGTTTCATACGATGCCGCCTTCCATCCGTTCGAAAGCCAGGTGTTCACGCCAACGCTCGAACGCAGCCCGAGGGGTAACGGCAATCCCCTGTATACGGCGGTTCTGCCCGACGGGGCCCCTTATGCGCCGGTGATCGCTTGAGCAAATCCAGAAGCCCAGCACGGTATTCAGGCGAATGTGTGGCTTGATAATCTTCACAGCGTCATACCTCGGTCTTGGTAGCGTGGTGGTGCTGGTCGCTCTTCAGGGTCTTCCCAGTCAGCGGCCAGGTCGGAGAACTTCGAGTACTTGCCCTGGTACCGCATACGCACAGTGCCTGGCTCGATATCGCGAGCAACGGCGATGATGATCTCTGCAACGCCGCGGTACTCGGTGTTCTGGTTATAGATTTCGTCGCGGTAGACGAAAATGATTAGGTCAGCGTCCTGCTCGATCGATCCGCTGTCGCGCAGATCGCTGGGTATCGGCCGTTTGTTCGGGCGCTGCTCGAGCGCGCGGTTTAGCTGCGAGACCAGAATCACCGGGATGTCCAGTTCCATCGCCAGCAGCTTGGCCTGGCGGGTGATCTCGCTGATGCGCTGCACGTCGTTCTGGCGGCGGTCTTCCGCGTCAACGAGGCCGATGTGGTCGATCAGCAGGATATCCAGCCCGTGCTCGAGCTTGTGCCGCCTGGCCATGGAGCGGATTCCGCTGATCGTGATGCTGCGCCGGGCGCTCATGTGGAACTTGGCGTCGGTGATCTTGTTCGTGACGCCGGTAAGCGCCGGCCAATGTTCGTCCAGAAGCTTGCCAGACTGCAGCACGTTCAGCGGAATGCTTCCCTCGCTGGCGATCACTCGATCCATGAGCTGCGTGTTGGACATCTCCAGGCTCACGGCGAGAGCGGATTTCTTCTGGTGCAGCGCAACGTGCGTCACGACGTTCATCGCCAGCGTGGTCTTGCCCATCTTCGGGCGACCGGCGATCACGACGACCTGCCCGCCCTTGAGCCCCATCAGCTTTGCATCCAGCGCTTCACTGCCAGTGCTGAGCCCGTCGAGCTCGCCATCACGCTGGAACCGGCGATCGATCTCGTCGATATGCGTTCGCAGCACGTCCTGGGCGCTGATCGTTTCCGCTGTCGCAGCCTGGCCGTTGATGCCCATGGCCAGCGCCTGCACCTGGGCGATCTTCGTTTCCGTCTGCTCGTCGCTGTCGGCGATGTCTTGGATCTCTGAGGCCATGACCTGAATCGATCGGTCGACAGAGCGCTGCAGCACGATCTGCGCGTAGGTCTTGGCGTTCGCGGCGCTGGGTGTATTGCGAAACAGCTTGTCGAGATATGGCATCGGGCTTTCACCGTCAGCCATCACGCCGATGGTCTCAGCCACCGTGATGATATCGATCGGCTTGCTCTGCGCCATCAGCTTGAGGATCGCCGCGTACACGTCGCGGTTGTCGCTGAAAAAGAAATCGCCCTTCGCCAGGTCCTTGGTCAGGGTATCGGCGAGCTCTGGGCGAATCAGGATTGCACCCAAAACGCCCTGCTCCGCTTCGAGGCTGTAGGAATCACGCATTGGCTTGGTCCTTGTGGTAATTCCCTTCGAGGATCTTTTGGAAGTTGGCCGGGTTGATCAGCCAGTCCAGACAGCAACCGTTCCATGGCTTCGCTGTTCTCCCCATGAGGAAATCCGATTTGGCCACGTACTCGAAATACTTCACGAAGAAATCAGGCTCCGCGTATTTGCCCCCCCGCTTCGCGATCGAGCGTATTTTCTTCCTGCGCGCCTCGGTGATCTCCCGTGGCTGTGGAAGTGCTGGCAGCTTCTCCCGAAACGCTTCCTGGATCTTGTCGTAATCGATTCGAGGCTCTGGCTTAACGTCGCGTGGTTTGCTCGGCAAATCACATGAGCTTTTGATCTTTTCTTTATCTGTATCTGTATCTGTATCTGTTTGGTTGCCCTTTCGTTGGTACGTTCGTTCAACGTTCGTTGGAACATCCGTTGCATCGTCCGTTGAATCGTTTTCTTCAAGTGACTGTTTTGCAAGGATTCTTGCACGCGCCGAAGCCTTGCCTGCATCGCTGTTTTTCTTCTGCTTTTTGGCCACAATTTCGAGGTCAGATTCAACCCTGAAGTGAATCCATTCGGTTTTTGTGATGTGGAAAAAAGTTTTCAACACCGGCTCTATTACCTCCCACCGGTCACCCGGGAGACGAGAAATTGAGGCCAAGCGATCAGCCCGCAGTGGCTTGCCCGTCTGCCAGTAATTGAACAGCAAAAGCAGGTATGCACCGTGCTCTTCGGTCGTCAGGTGCCCGGTGTCAGCCAGATAGTCGGCAACGTACAGTTGCATGTACGGGAGCGCCGCCATGATCAGTCCTCCCCCAGCGCCAAGAACTCGCTGACCTTCATGCCGAACAACTCAGCCAACTTGCTAACCGTGCCGATCCCGCTCTGCTCCTGGTTCATCAGCTGGCCTATGTACTGCCTACTGGCCCCCATCAACTTGCACAGGTCAGCGGGCTTCATATCCCGCTTGGCCATCGCAACCCTCACACTTTTACCGACGTTCATGCTGTCCGCCTCCCTGGGCGTTTTACTGATGGCCGGATTCTAGTCAGTTGCTTTACCTATTAGCAAGCAAATAACTTTAATTATTCTGTTGACAGGGTAAGCCGCGAAATCTAAAGTTCGGCTCAGCCTCACCGACCAAGCGAGCAGACAATGGCAACCACGCAGACGATCGAAATCGGTCGCCGCTCACTCGACATCGAGATACAGAGCGTCGACCTGGCGAAGCGCAGCATTACCTGGCGCATCGACTACGAACGCGAATACAACGAGCACGGCAGGCTGATCTGCTGCGGCTTCCACGAACCACGGCTGGAGAAGATCACCCGCGACGATGGCGTGCTGATCGAGGCGGCACTGTGGGACATCATCGACCGAGAAGGAATGAGCGAATGAACCAGCAACAGAAAATTGACAAGTTGGCCGAAGCGTTGCGCGATCTCGTGGCGGTGCTCAGCCGCGATCTGGACGGTTTGAAGCTGATCCAGCCAGAGCTGCGCCAAGCTGAACAGGCGCTGGGCTGCTTGGATATCGTCGACGCCGAGGTCGTAACCTGGAACGGCGAAGGCCTGCCGCCGGTTGGGACGGTGTGTGAATACCGCTGCGGCTATGTTGAGCAGCCTTACGAATTCTCTCAATGCACTGTCATCGCCCATTTCGACGGCGAGTCCGGTAAGCGGCTGGCCGCATTCACCTACGTTGGGCACGACGGAGTTGTCCAGCTTGGCAGAGGGGCACCTAGCCTATTCCGCCCAATCCGCACGCCCGAGCAGATCGCGGCGGATGAGCGAGAGAAGGTGATAAGCCAAATTGCCATTGATGCCCTGCGCGGGAGTGGTGAACTTATCAATAAAGAATGGTGCGCAAACCTCCACGATTCCGGCTGGCGTAAGGTGCAACCATGACCCGCGCCGAAATCCGCAAGCAGTACCAGGAAGAGCTGGGCGTCGACATCGAGCGCTTCATCGATGCAGAGCTCGCCGCCATCACCCGAAGCTACAACGGTTGCCACAACCGCGCCGTGGGGATGATCGATATGGCCATGGGGCTGCGCCTGCTTTCCGGCGAGCGCTGTGACGTTCTCAAGCAGCAGGCCCTGGCCATCAGCCGCGCCCGCGTTCAGCAAATCGAGGTGTCGTGATGATTCTTCTGATGATCACCGTCTGCGCCACCGCGGCGATGGACGATTGCTGGGTCAGCCGCCTGGGCGAGTTCGAAACGCCGATTGCCTGCACCATGGCCAAGCAGCGCGCCGAGATCGTGCTGGGCCGCGGGCCTGATCAGAACTACCGTCTGGACTGTGAAGAAGGGGAGGAGGTCTGATGGAAATCGGCGACCACACCAGCACAGCGCTCCGCGCCCTTGAGCAGAAGGTCTTCGACGAGCTCGCTGGATGCGTGTCGAGCCAGCTTGAGAATGATGTCTCACGCGCCGAAATCGCAGAACTCTGCTGCAGTGGTCGCCTTGTTGCTCACCACTTCCAGGCGGATGGCGCGACGGTCTACATCCTGGGCGAGAAACAAATTCTCTACGTCGGAAAGGTTACGTTTTCGATGGACGGGGACACCATCACCGCAAGCCAACAAATTCAGAGGCTGATATGAGTACTTCGCCAGTAGCAAGCACGACTGATGACGAGCTGGAGTCTTTGGTCCAGGACAACAAAGGATATCTGCCGCAAGGTCGCGCATTCATCACGCATGGGCAGCTGCAGGGCCTGTTCGCCCGCCTCCGCGCCGCCGAGAAGGACGCGGCGCGGTATCGGTGGCTGCGTGACGAGGCTCTGCATGTTTCGACTGAATCCCCGGCTGTAGTGGTTGCTGACGAATTCGGCAATCAGTGTGAAGGAATTCTTTATGAGCAATTCCTAGACAGAGCAATAGACGGGGCCATGGAGCAGCAGCCATGAGCAAGCACACACCAGGGCCGTGGTCTTTTTGGTCTGGATACAACCACGTTGACAAAATCGAGGCGCAGGTAACGGCCGAAGATGGCGACATCGTTATAGCCTCATACAACCACATGATTGCAGAGGGCGAGAACAACGCCAGATTGATCGCCGCCGCGCCTGATCTGCTGGGGTCTCTTGAGGATTGCGTTTCAGAGCTTGAGTTGTACGCGAATACTCATCACCCGAAGGGTGCAGATGGAGCCAGGGATCATATGGTGAAAATCATGCTAGCCCGATCAGCCATCGCTAAAGCCCGAGGCGAGCAACCATGACCCTGAACCAGCAGTACTCCGAAGCCATGCACGACGGCGATCACGCCCGCTGCATTCGCATCGAAGAACAAAACGGCCTGTACGGCTACCCGCCTGAGCTGGTGTCCACCGGCCTGGCTGAAGTCGACGCCGGCCGCGATCCGATGCCGGCGATCAACGCAATCATCGAGGGCAAGTGATGGGCACCATGCAGCCAGTCGGCGAGCTCGATCGCCAGCGCTACCTGGGCGGCAGCGACATTGCCGCCATCCTGGGCGCCAGCCCGTGGCGCACCCCGCTGGACGTGTACCTGGACAAGACCGAAGGGTCGCAGCCGGTCACCGCGGACAAGGCCAAGATATTCAAGCGCGGCGCCCGGATGGAGCCATATATTTTGGATCTGCTGGCAGAAGAGCACGGCGTCGAGATCGTGGCGCGCAATAACCGCTACGTCGACCCGGTGCACAACTTCCTGGCCGCGGAGATCGATGCCGAGGCCGCGACCGGTGAGAACATCGAGGCGAAGTCCGCGAACCAGTTCGCCGCGAAGAATTGGGGCGAGCAGGGCACCGACGCGATCCCGGTGTACTACAGCGCCCAGGGCATGCACGGAATGATGATCACCGGCGCGCCTGCCACGATCTTCCCGGTGCTGATCGGGAGCGACGATTTCCGTGTCTACCGCCTGGAGCGCGACGAGGAACTGATCGGCATTATCCGCGAGAAAGAGGTCGCATTCTGGGATCGCATTCAGCGCCGCGAACCGCCGGAGCCGACCAACGTGGCCGACCTACTGCGCCTGCACCCGAAGTCGGACGGCGCAATCATCCAGGCAAGTGATGCGATTCTCGATCGCTTCAACGAGATGAAGGCGATGATGAAGCGCCGCGATATGCTCGACAGCGACATCGAGGACGCCAAGCTGGAACTGCAGATGTTCATGCGCCAGGCCGGCATGCTCAAGTTCGGCGCCACCCCGCTGTGCACCTGGCGCGAGCAGGACACCACCCGCTTCAGCCTCGAACCGTTCCGTAACAAGTACCCGAAACTCGCGAAGAAATTCAGCGAAACCACCACCAGCCGCGTTTTCCGCGTCCGATAGGAGATTCACCAAATGTCAGGTCAACAGCTACGAGAAGCGGCCGGCACAACGCCGGTCACCAGCAACAAAGCCAAGGACATCGCCAGCCTGATGTCGTCGCCGGCAGTTGCCGCCCAGATGCGCCTGGCCATGCCCAAGCACATGACGGCCGATCGCATGATGCGCATCGCGCTGACCGAGATCCGCAAGGTCCCGGCGCTGGGCAAGTGCAATATCGAGTCCTTCATGGGCGCGATCATGCAGTGCGCGCAGCTCGGCCTCGAGCCCGGCAGCGCCCTGGGCCACGCCTACCTTCTGCCCTTCGGCAACGGCAAGGCTGCCGACAACAAAGCCAACTGCCAGCTGATCATTGGTTACCGCGGCATGATTGACCTGGCTCGCCGCTCCGACCAGATCGTCAGCCTCAGCGCGCGATCTGTGCACGCCAACGATGATTTCCGTTACAGCTACGGCCTGCACGAAGACCTGCACCACGTCCCCGCCGCTGGCGACCGCGGCGACCTGACCCACGTTTATGCCGTGGCTCGCCTCAAGGGTGGCGGCGTGCAGTTCGAGGTCATGAGCCGCGAAGACGTGCAGAAGGTGCAGAAACAGAGCAAGGCCGGCAGCAATGGCCCCTGGGTCAGCCACTTCGACGAGATGGCGAAGAAGACAGTGATCCGCCGCCTGTTCAAATATCTGCCGGTCAGCATCGAGATTCAGTCCGCTGTCACACTGGACGAGCGCGCCGAGGCTGGTATCGATCAGGACAACGCTGCAGCCCTTACCGGCGAATACCAGGTTGTCGGTGACGACGTGGTGAACACCGGCACCGGCGAGATCCAGCAGGATCAGCAGGAAGAAGAACAGCAGCAGGAAGCACCGGCTCAGCGCCAAAAGCGCGCTGACACGCCGAGCATGGATTAAGCAACGCCCGCCCGGTTCGCCGGGCAACCCAATACCCTCCGCCCAAATGGGCATCGACCAAGGAAGCAACCCATGAAGTACGAACATAAAGCGATCATTGACGCCGCCAACCGTGAAGGGAAATCCCCGTCCGAGATCGCCCACGAACTGCTCGGCCATGACCTGCTGAAGGCCATGGTCACCAGCATCAGCAAACCCGCCGTCGCGTTCAGCAAAATGAGCGAGCAGCAACAAGAGGCCCTGATCGAAGACCTGCGCCGCGAGCTGCTGCCAGCCATCAGCACCGCCATCGGCGTGATCGCTTCCAACAACACCCACACCGTCCGCATGAAACTGAAGAAAATGGCGGTCGGCACCAACTACCAGATCACCGGCCAGGTGGACAAGACGCAAGACTTCATCCATGAGCTGATGGACAAGACACACGACCAGAGCGACGTACTGATCGTGCTGCACGAACGCGACTACGTGCAGGCTCTGGACGCCATCAAAGGCGAGAAGGACCAGAAAGAACTGCCGATCGAAACCACCAGCGATCAGCCAGCCAAGGGAAGCAAGGCCAAGAAGTCCGACCCGAAAACAGCAGCTCAGCCAAAGGCCAAAGAGATCGATCTCACCCCTGGTCTGATCGGCCAGGCCCAGGAGTTCGCGCAGAAGTTCCAGAACGCCACGCACGCCGGCCTGCAGAACCAGCTGAAAATCGGTTTCGATAAAGCCGAGGCTCTGCTGGCCAAGCTGGAAGAAACCGGGCACGTCACTGCGGCCGACAAAGACGGCAACCGCAAGGTGATCCGCAAGGAAGAACTGCAGGTTCTCGAAGCTGCAGCGACTCCAAAGCAAGAAGACAAGCCCGCCATTGCTACCGATGACGACGGTTTTGTCGTCATGAGCGACGAGCTGTTCGAGGCCGCACGCAGCAAGGTGGTCAAGGAACAGAAGTTCAGCAAAGGCGCCCTGGCGGTGGCCTTCGACCTGGATGATCCTGTCGTACAGGAGCTGATTACCCGCCTCGAGTCCGAGGGCGTGATCAGCGAAGCCGACGAGATGGGCGCCCGCGAGGTGTACGAACTGCCGGACTGATCGAAGAAAATTGAGAAAGGGGCCTTATGGCCCTTTTCTTTTGCCCAAAATACGGCAATACTCCGCAGCACAGCACAAAAGGAGAGTGGGAAATGGAAGTCGCCAAGCCAGTCGAGAGCGCCGTAAAACCAGCCTGCTGGGTTGCGACCCGCATCCGGGACGGCGCCATGATCGGGCAGTACTTCCACCCGCGAACCTTTGCTCAGCTGAGCACCGCTGTTTACCGAATCGAGACGGCCGAGCAGTACCTGTGCCGGATCGGTGCCAGATCGCAAAGCCCAACGAGAAACCGAAATGGCTGAAAACCTGCTGACCAAAAAAGAACTGGCCGAACGCCTGGGCGTCTCGACTGAACAGATCAGACTTTTGATCAAGGCAAAAAAAATCACCGGCGGCTACAAGGTCGGTGCGTTCACTAAATACATGCTGAGCGAAGTGCTTGCCCAGCTCGCTACCAAAACCAAAGAAGGCGACCAGCAATGAAGATCAAGAAAATCGAAATCGCGGATGTCCTGGGCCTGGCCCGCGCCGACATCGACACCAGCCGGCCGATCACCGTGATTGCCGGCAACAACGAGGCCGGCAAGTCCACCATTGCGGACGCGATCAACATGGCACTGATAGGCCAGCCGAAGCGCGTGAAGCTGAAGAAGGAACTGGCTCAGCTGCTGCACGACGGCGCGAAGAAAGGCCGCATCACGCTGCTTGGCATGGATGACGAAGCCATTGGCGAATACAAATTGCCGGGCGGCCAGCACGTTGTTGCTGAGAACATCGCCGGCGCCGACTTCCTCGAGTTCGTTATCGACCCGAACGCCTTCGCCCGACAGTCCGCTGCTGACCGCCGCTCGCTGCTGTTCAAGCTGACGAAGTGCAAGGCCAGCCCGGACGCAACCGAAAAGATGCTGATCGAGTCCGGCGTATCTCCCGCGCTCGCCGCCGAGATCAAACCGGCTCTGCGTTCTGGCTTTCCCTCTGCCTGTGAAGAGGCGAAGTCCAAGGCCACCGAATATAAGGGCATCTGGCGCAGCATCACCGGCGAGAACTGGGGCGCCGCCAAATCTGCCGACTGGGCGCCGGAAGCGCCAGAGGTGGAGATCACCCAGCAGCAGATCGATCAGGCCGCAGACGAAGCCGCAGCGCTCGACAGCGATCTGTCTGAAGCATCAACCACGCTTGGCGAGAAACGCCAGCAGCTGAAAGCGCAGAACGAATCGTCGGCAGAGCTCGCCCGCCTGGAAGAGCAGGCCGAATTGCTCGAGCGCCGCCAGAACAAACTGAAGGTCGACCAGGACACGTTGGCAGAGTGGGAAGCCAAACTGGTCGCCGCTGAGCAGGCCGCAACCGGAGCCCCTGCGCACAACGAGCTGACTTGCCCGCACTGCCAGAACACCGTCGCGCTGATTGAGGGCGAGCTGCAGGCGTACGAAGCGCCAGAACATGCTCCTGACCTGGAAGCCGGCAAGCGTGCAGCGGAGTACCGCGGCTATGTCGACACCACGAAACGCGCGATCGAGAACGACCGCCGCGACATCGCCCAGTCCGAGGCCGCCGCCGAACGCCTGAAAGAGCTGCGCGAGAACCAAGCCACGGTCGTGAGCGAGGAAGCCATCGCCAACGCAGCCGAGACGATCAACACCCTGCGCATCGAGCGCGACAAGGCCCGCGCCAAGCACACCGCCCTGACGGACGCCTTCGCCGAGATCAGCGAGCGCGACAACAAGATCAAGGCCGCTGCGACCAGCCACGAAAACGTTATGGCCTGGCTGGCTGTTGCTGATCAGCTGTCTCCCGATGGTATCCCGTCGCGGATCCTGGCCAGCGCCATCGCGCCGGTGAATGAATCGCTGGCAGTTCTCGCCGGACGCGCGTTCTGGAAGAAGACCCAGATCACCAGCGACATGGAAATCACCTGTGATGGCCGTCTGTATGGGCTCATGAGCGAGTCCGCCAAGTGGCGCGCCGACACACTGATCGCCCTGGCCATCGCCCAGATCAGCGGCCTGCGCTTGGTGGTCCTCGATCGCTTTGACGTGCTGGACAGCGACAGCCGCATCGAGTTGCTGGGGCTGCTCAAAGACCTGGCCGAAGCCGATGCCATGGACACCATGATCATGTGCGGCACGATGAAATCGCTGCCCGACTTCAAAGACCCGAACGTCGGCGCCGTCTGGGTAAAGAACGGCATTGCCGAATCCTGATCATCACGCAAGGACACACTGATGAAACCGTATATCTTCGACACCGAAACAACGGGCACCGACCACGAAAACGACCAGATCATCGAGGCCGCGTGGTTGGAGCTGCCAGAAAAGCCGCACCTGTTCGCACAGACTCGCAGCCCTGAAGACTTCCCGCATTACCTTGAGCGCTTCCGCCCGAGCGTGCCGATTCAGCTGGGCGCGCAGGCTACGCATCACATCATCTGCAGCGATCTGGTCGGTTGCCGTGAATCCAAGGCGTTCAAACTTCCGAAGGACATCGGCTGGATGATCGGCCACAACATTGATTTCGACGCCAAGTTCTCGAAGGGCATGAAGCTGAAGCGCATCTGTACCCTTGCCATCAGCCGCTTCCTGTTCCCGGACAAGGACAGCCACACGCAGAGCGCCATGATCTACATGATCGGCCGGCGATACAGCAAAGAGGAATGGGCTCGCGGCCTGCTGAAGAACGCCCACGCCGCGCTCGATGATGTCCGCAATAACGCCATATTGCTGCGCTTCCTGCTCAGCGAAGCGATGGATAAGGGCCACGCCTGCGACACTTGGGACGAGGTGCTGGAGCTGAGCGATACCGCACGAATTCCAACAGTGATGGGCTTCGGCAAGCACAAGGGCACGCCAATCGTCCGCGGCCAGCTCGACCCCGGCTATGTGCGCTGGTACCGGCAGCAAGCCGAGACCGACGAGTATTTGCTGGAAGCGTTCAAACGCGCCGGCTTCTGATTCAAACCGCCGCCCGGTCGGTCACCGGGCACCCACCAAGCAACGGAGCAACACCCATGAAAGCAATCCGAATCGCAACAATCCTGGCGCTTGCCTTGGCGAGCACCTACGCAGCCGCCGACCTGGACAAGATCATTCCGGCCAGCAAGTACGACGTGAAGACGGAGCGCGACCAGCGCATCGCCGGTGACGCGCACCTGCAGGGCCAGATCAATGACCAGGGCAACCAGATCAACGCCGTGCAGAACGCTGCGCAAATCGCCAACGAGAAGGCCGACGCCGGCGCGGTGAGGATGGATGGCATCGAAGGCAGCCTGGCCAATACAGATGATCGCTCGATCAACAACGCCGTTCGCCTGGATGGCGTGGAGTCGGTGAACACTGCCCAGGACAAGCGCCTGGACAAGACGAACCAGCGTGTTGATGCGGTGGCTTGGACTACGAACAGCAACACCACGCGCATCGGCAAGGTCGAAGGCCGCACCACTACACTCGAGGCCCGCGCGGACGATACGGATCTGGCACTGATCGACCACGGCAACCAGCTGCAAAACCACCACGGCCAGCTACAGCAGCACGGCAGCCGACTGGATGGGCACGACCAGCAGTTCGCCAATCAGGACATGATCAACGCCGCGGTGGGCAGCAGCCTGGCCGGCCTGTATCAGGACACGTCCGCACTTCGCAGCGAAGTACGCCAGTCGCGCCGTGACGCCAAGGAAGCACAGGAACACGCAGCCATTGCGCTGGCGGTTGCTGGTCACCAGTTCAACACGGACCGCTCGGCAGGCTTCCAGATGGCGCTTTCGGCTTCCACTGTCGGCGGCAACCAGGGCTATGCAGTCGGTGCCGGTGGCGCGATCAACGACCAGCTGTTCGTCAACGTCGGCATCGCAACCAGCGGCAGCCAGACCGGCGGCGTGGTGAGCGGGACGTATACCTTCGGACGTTAATTTGTAGATACAAAACCTTGACGCCTCCCTGTTGTGCATATACGATTTGCACATACAAACAGAGAGGCGTTTCTTCATGAGCAACCAGCAAAAAGTCAGGCCCATCCGCATCAGCGATGACCTGTATGCCAAGTTCAAGCGAATCGGCGGGCCGTCCTGGCTTCGCCAGCAAATCGCGCAAGCAGCAGAGCCGAACGCAACCCGCGTCTATCTGAGCGGGCCGATGACCGGTCTTCCTGATTTCAATTACCCCGCCTTCAACCAGACCGCCGGCGATCTGCGCGCCGCGGGTTACCACGTCGAGAACCCGGCAGAGAACGAAGTGCGAAGCACCTGGGCCGAGTACATGAAATCAGCAGTCGCCCAGCTCACCGCTTGCGACAAGATCAAGATGCTGCCCGGCTGGGAAGCGTCCCGCGGCGCGCGCATCGAGTACCAACTGGCTCAAGACCTTGGCATCGAGGTGATGGAATGAAGACCTGCGCAACCCGCTACACGCAAAAGCAGCTGGCCTACATCGCCTATTGGGAAGGCCGCGGCTACACGTTCAAGCCCGGCGAGGTGGTATCGGAAGACACCCGCATCGCGCCAGGCGGCGATAGCCCGAAAGCGATCGAGCTGCTGGTCACCGGTTTCCTTCTGGTTGGCGCCTTTCTGCTTTTGGCTTGGGGCTACGCCGATGACGGCCTATTACAACGAGTTTGACCCGTATGCCGCACAGTGGCTGCGGAACCTGATAGAGGCCGGGCACATAGCGCCAGGCATCGTAGACGAAAGGAGCATCGAGGATGTCATCCCATCCGACCTTGAAGGATTCACCCAATGCCACTTCTTCGCTGGTGTTGGCGTTTGGTCCCTCGCTCTTCGCCGCGCGGGATGGCCGGATTCTCGACCAGTTTGGACAGGAAGTTGCCCATGCCAACCTTTCTCCGCGGCAGGCGAAGGAGCTGGGTTTGCAGACGAGCGCCACCTCTGGCCAGCTTTTGCCTGGCTCATCGCAGAGCGCCAGCCTGCAGTCGTGTTTGGAGAGCAGGTTGCAAGCAAGGCTGCAGGGCCTTGGCTCGACCTTGTACACACTGACCTGGAAGCCATGGGTTACGCCCTCGGGGCTGTACCGTTTCCGTCTGCGGGCGTCGGTGCGCCGCACATCCGGGACCGACTCTACTGGGTGGCCGACGCCAACATGCAACGCGAATGCACAACCCGAGACCGCGCGCGGCCTGGGGACGCTCGCGGGAAGCGCCAAGCTTGCAGGGTGGAACACCCCAGACAGTACGATGACTCAGGCAAAGTCACGGCCACCCGTGCTTGGGAGCCGAAAGCCGACCGATCCACAGATATCGCTGGCGGATCAAGCGTTCCACCTTGCCGGCTGGCAGACGCCGACGGCGATCGACAGCCGGCGCGGCGATTACCAATACGACCAGGGCGACAAGAGCAAGCCCAGGCCATCGAATCAGGGCATGGCCAAAATGTGCGGCCCGGCCCGGTTAACGGCCTCTGGGCAGATGCTGACTGGCTCTTCTGCCGGGATGGAAAGTGGCGGCCAGTTGAACCCGGCACATTCCCGCTGGCTCATGGGGCTCCCTCGAGAGTGGGACGACTGCGCGCCTACGGAAACGCCATCAATGCTGAAGCGGCGGCGCAGTTCATAGGCGCCTTCATGGATACCGAACAATGATCTGCCCCATCAAACACCCGCGCCGGTTCGCCGCGCATGTGGAGCGCCAGCAGGCAACACGGGCGAAGGCCCTGTCCATTGCACTGAGCGCGCCACAGGCCGCAAGCCGGATGGGTATCAGCACACTGCGAGCCGAGCAACTGGCGGCGCGCTACGGATTCACCTACCAACCAACGAGAAAAAGACCATGAGCATTCACGACCTGAAGATTGACCCTCAGCCGTTCGCCGACCTGGTGTCTGGCGCCAAGACTTGCGAAGTCCGCAACGATGATCGCGGTTTTGAGGTCGGCGATACCGTGCGCTTCCCGGGCGGCCACTGCTGCACGATCAGCCACATCCAGCGCGGCTATGGATTGCCGGACGGGCTCTGCGTTCTGAGCTATGCCCAGGACAGCGCCGCGCCTGAGCAGCAGCCGGTAGGGTACGCCGATCCTAAGTCGTTCGATAATTTCAAGAACCTGTCCCACCTGGGTGGCCTGTACCTGCATGAGTGGATGTGGGCTAAGCCTGCGCCAGGGCTGGTCGCGCTCTACACCCATGCAGACGATGGCGAGGTGGGGCGGCTGCGGGCTGAGCTGAAGGCGTGGATGAACGCCGAAGCCGATAAGGGAATCGAGCTTGTTCAGCTTCGCCGGCAACTGGCTGAGTTCAAATCTCTGCACAGCGGCGAGCATGGTCTGCCAAACGATGGCTGGCCTGAATACCACAAGCGCAAGATGCGAACGCTTCGAGACCTGATAACTGGGCGCTATGAACACAAGATGGTTGCGGTTGATCAGAAACTGGCCCAGGCGCAGGCGCTGCTGGCGAAGGTTATCAACTCCGGCGCACTTTCTGACGATCAGCACGAAGATCTTGAGGCTGACATCTGCGCAGCGGTCGATGTGGTGTCCACGCTGAAGAAACAGGGCTTCGCGGATCACCTTGAATCCGAGGCGGAAAAGGCTACCGCAATGCCGGATTACAAGCGCGAGTGCGTGAAGTCTCCCGCCACCGCCCAGCCTGCCGATGGGGTGAAGAGCGATGAGTAACGAACTGCTTTCGATCGACAAGATCAATTCGTTGCCGCACCCGCTGATGATCCGCGAGTTCAGTAGCGACCCGTGGTACGAGTTGATTGAGATCGATGTTCAGACCGGGGTCCACAGCATTGATGTTTGCGGTATGCGGCAAGTCAACTTCCATCTTTCCAGCTGCGGCCAGATAAAAGATGACCATGGCGAGGTCCACGACATTGAAATCTTCTTCACGGATTGCGAGGCCCAGCCAAATGACTAACTCAACCGATCAAGAGCTGTTGCCTTGCCCGTTCTGCGGCAAATCCGAATTTCTCGTTGAGCGACTGGATAATTCAGCCTCGGTAGTCATTTGCCAGAGCTTGGTTGACGAGCACAGCGCATGCCTTGCCCGTGGGCCGGTTGGCGTGCAGGACGATGACGGGGAGGACCAGCCGGGTTATGCGGCTGCGGTACGTGAGTGGAACAAGCGCGCCCAGCAGGCCAAGCCATGAACGGCATCACCCTGCCCCGATGGCTGCAGTCGACCGCCACCATGCAGCTACGCCACGTCGATATCGTGGTTGCTCTCGCCCTGGTGCTGCGCATCCACGGAACCGCTGCCGCTGTGCGCAAGGCGGCGATGTACATGCGAACCCGCATCGCGATGGAGCATCGGCCGAAGATGGCGTATCTGGCCCGCATGCCGAGCGACGACCGCGTGCTGCAGGTGGCGCACAACATCGTGCAGGACGGAACAGATGCGTGGGGAATCCTGCCGGGCGTGCCGTTCATGCCCAACATCCAGACAGCCCCGCGCTGCCACTACAAGCACATGCAGCTCGCCGGCGATCCAGGGGCACGTCACTGGGCCTGCCAGAGCTGCAGCCATATCAAGCCGATTAATTGGAGGTCGTCATGAAATACAAGGCACGCTGCAGTAACTGCGGTAAACAGATCGAGGGAGACGGTGACTTCAAGCTTGGTGATTGCCCTACCTGCGGACAAAGATCGTGGTCGGTTGTTGTTGGAGGTTCATCCCTTCCGAAGGGCTGGCTTCCGAAGGGCTGGGTTACTAATGGGAAAAAAGGAGGCGGATCATGACCCTGCAATGCACCAACTGCCCCGGCGCCACCGACCACAGCACGGCCAACTGTCCAATCCGTCCCGAGTTGTACGCCGACAGCGCCCAGGCACGTACCGGTACCGAGCTGCGCACCGGCGGTTACCAAGAAAAAACGTTCGACTGGCACGCCGCCCAGCAGCGCCGGGAAATTGAGGCCACCAATATGCGCGTGCGTGTGCTGGCAGCCGTTGGCATGATCGAAATGAAGCTCGGCATGGCCGGGAAGGGATGCCCACCATGTCGGCCAAACTGATCGTTGCGACGGTGGTGCTGCTCACCTTGTTCTTCTGCGCAATGGCAGCGCTCTATCTCAACATGCAGGAAAGCGTGATTGACGACCCCGACGATGAATGAGTGACCAAAGAAAAGGCCCGCATTGAGCGGGCCTTTTATTTGCCGGATTGCCCGCCAACCAGGCGACACGACTTATGCAGGTTCCTCAGTTGCTTTTGCAGCCCGATTATCTGGGCTCGCTGGTCTTTGAGTCCTTGCTGTAGGGTTGAATAATCCTGTTCAGCACTGGCTGTAAGTCGCGGGGTTCCCGCATCAGTGCCGGGTCCAGCGGCGGAGGGCTGCCCATCTCGCACGCAGGTGGCGCTGATGCGCAGCCCGCAAGTGCCGTCAGCAAGGCAGCGGCGAAGACGTTCGGCCTCAGCGTTTCCATTGGCGATTTCCTGTTGGTACCCCGCGGCGGCCTGCATGTTCTCGTCGGCCAGTTCGCGGGTGAGGTTCAATGTGTTGCGCAGCGAGTCCGCGCGCGCCGTCTGTTGCGTTGCTTCTGCTTGGGCCAGGTCTCTGTCGGTCGACACACTATCAATGCGCCAGAGCGCCAGGACGAGGCCAAAGCCGAGCGCTACGATCAGGCCGATCATTACCCGGCTCATAGCGCGCACAACTCCGCTTCAGCCTGGCGGCGTTCCCACAGTCCGCTGCACCATGGCTGCGTTGTCGAGCAGTCGATCTTCTTACCGTCGCGCGTGATGAACCGCCAGCTCAGCATGGCCTGGCAGCCCTCCGCTTGCTTGCCCTGGTTGATAAGCCGAACAGCCGTGGATCGAGCACAGCCGGTGTTGCCAACGTTGAAACAGAACGAGCCAGCGCCAGCCCAAGCCGGTTCGCTCATGTGCGCCTTGATCACACTGCGCGCGAAGGCCAGGCGCTGGGCAATCTCACCCTTGCGCCACTTCTCGCACTGCTCGGCAGTCATCACGGACAGCCGAGTTACCCCGGCCGTCTTGCCGTCACAGATCGTCCAGACCCTGGCGCCGTCCATGTAGGCCTTCAGCTCAAGCCGCCCGCTGCTTTCCTTCTCGCGAATAAACTGGTCCATGATCACCGGAGCAGAAGCGCCGCCGGCGATCAAAGCCAGCACGGCGGCGCTGAGTAACGACTTGCGCTTATTCGTCTTTTTCATCGCGCACCTTCGGCTGGTGGATAAGTCGGGCAACTGTAGCGACGACCAGTGCCACGCGGTAGATCGTCAGATCCATGGTGCTTGGTGCGTAGTCCATGAACGCCCGCAACGCATCGGGCAGGAACTGCAAGACGAACAGCACCTGGACGCTTGTGAAGCGCCAGGCCTTACGCCACTCGGGTATTATTTTCATACGACACCTGATCAAAATTTTTCCTTCAAAAGATAACCCCCGCCTATGCGGGGTCTCTTTCAGAATGCAGAGAGCGTTGTGCGCCGGCTGGATGTAACGCCACTAACAGCAGCAGACTCAGGACCGGTACTGGTGACTATCCCCTGCACAAGAGATGCCCAGGTCGCTCCTGACTGGTTGGATATCCGGTATGGGCCCGCAGATCCTGGAGCGTCTATGTGTACATCCGATATTGCAAGACGACGATTAACCGCCTCGGAACCGTAATTCCTGATATTCAAAGGGAAAGCGCCAGGCAAGTCGGCTCCTTTTATTTTCATTCCTCGGATATTCATCAAACCGCCGAGGGTAGTGTTCGGCCCCCAAGTGATCGCATCAAAAACACCGCGCCCGGCAGGAACCGCAACTCGGCAATCAATTTCGTTATCAAGGAACTCAAAGTCACAACCCTTCGGTTCAGAACCGAAGAACCCATAACCAGCGGTTCCAGTTATCATTTTGTTCCCGCGGTAACGGTTTTTGTTACCACCAAACGTCGCGCCCCCAACGAGGGTACACCCCTCGTACGAGCTATTTTCCACGTTACCGTGGAAGTCAGCCGCGCCGTCTCCACCGCCTGTCTGCCTAGAAACTATGTAGGCCCCTTTAACATGACAATCTCTGGTAACAATAGAACCGACACCGGTTGCGCCGCCCATGGTTATACCGTGACGCTCACTTATAAAGGTGCCGCCATGCACTCTTACTCGCTGAGCGTTCGCAATGCTCAACCCGTACTGCGTGCCAGCAAGAGTATTTTGCAGGGTAAGAGCCTCGCACCCGTACATGTCTACGTCGAGGCTTTGCCATACCCCGATTTGTGCATAGTTCGCGCTTCGCGCGATCAGACCAGAAATAATGCTTCGGTTGAGGTTTTGCAGGCGAATACCACTGCCGCCCGTTATAGAGATATTCGGGCCGATGATTTCAGTTCCTCCGAAATCGAACTCGCCTCGCAACGGGGCCATCTTGTAGACGGCAACAGAAGAAGCGGCATAGCTGTCATGTAGAGGACTCGCCAAGTACACAGTAGCTCCGTCGACCCGAAGAACCGTCGCGTATTCCCCGGCATAGTAATCAGCCCGGAACGCAGACCAAGAGCTAGCCGCTGGGTTGAATATACAAATTACATCGCCCGGAGAAAGTCCGGCTGGCGCGCTAGCCAGCGTGAATTGTGTTGCGTACTGGGGCACGTCGACAGATAGGTTCGGGAGAGTGCTGAACCCGCCACCCGTGACCAAAAGTCCACATGCCAAGGTGTCCGCAAAGCCCGAGGCTGGCGCCCCGGAAAAGTCAATAATCCCACCCTCGAACGTGACCGGCACCTCAATCTTTACGCCGCCATTGAGCTGGTAGGTATCTTTAGGAACGAACAGCCTTTTCCCCCCAGCCTTGGCAGCCGCAGCGGCATTACGCAGGCCTGTCAACTGCTCGTCAGGACTGCGACCAGACCGAAGACCATACCAGCTAGCATCTATGTGGTTACGGATAAGAAGCTGAAGTACAGCATCAGAAACCTTTACCGGCTGCCCCGATCCATCTTCAAGAACTGCGTCAGCGCTAATCGTTTCGATGTCTTGATTGATTTCATCAAGCGCATCGCGAACGGTACCCCCGTTGTACCCAACCTGCCCGGCCCCCTTCGATGGGTCCGTTTGATTAGCCAAGTCCAATGCCAACGATGTCGAGCTTCCGTCAGCTGGCGCTACAACAACTGGGTTCCCATCCGAATCGAAAGATAACAGGCGATTGGCGCGCTCTTCTGCTCTGGGCATTGGATTCATAACCTCCGGGAATGGCGCGCGCAATGAGCTATCAAGCGTCCTGAGCTCCGTACTCAACTGCTGTACGAGCATTGTCAAATAATCAAAAGCACTCTCATGAACTTCCGGGAAGAACTTGCCCTGATTGATAAAACTAACGTCCTGTACTGGCCGAAGAATGCGGGCGGCGTAAAGTGTGAAGCCCACAGGTAGTGGCCCAGCAATAAGCGTCACCGATCCTCCGCTCGCATTCCCTGCTCCCGATACGGAATAATCGGCCCCAAGTGTAAGACCAGTAGAAACGCCAGTGCTGGTATTGGTAATTATAAGATTTAAGTCGCTGTCTTCAAAAAAACGAAACGTTAGAGGGAAGTTTGTGGAGACTCCATTTCCTATAAAGGTCTGGTCGCTGGCTTCGGTATTTACCGTCATGTCATCTGCTCACTGTGGTTGATCAGTCTTTTGGCGGGCCAAACATGATGCCCCGCATGAATTCTAGCGCGTTGTCATCATCCCTCTCGCCGGCCGCTACGTCGAACAGATAACGAAGTGTTCGCTTCGGCTGCGCAGATGGGATGCCGAACCCGTAACCGGCGGCGTCGAGCAGTGTCATCGTGATGCGCTCGGCGTCGGGCTCTTCTGCTTTCACGTTGTCCGACAGCCTCACGATCGTTTCGCCCAGGGCGCCAATCGGGGTGGCGCCGCGGTAGCCCCAGCCGCTTTCGATTGCCCCGGCAACGTCACGCGCAAGCGGTATGCCCATCAGCGGATAGGTCACGATCTTGAGCATGGCCCATTCGCTCCACTCGTCATCCTCGCCAGGGCCTTGACCAACCAGCAGCGGGGCGACAACAGCCGGCAAGGCGATCAGGAAGATCGTGCGCTCGAAGGCCTGCAGGTAATCGCTCACCGACTGCGCAGATTGCAGACTGCGCTTGATGTCCGTCTGCCGGTTGTACAGCAGGTTGAAGTAGCTGTAGACGATCGTGAGCGCTTTCATCAGCCCGTCCTTACGCTGTACAGCGGCCAGGTCTTTTGGGCCTGCCGCCATCTGCGAAAGGCGAACAGCCCGGTCGCCTGCCTGGATGGCCAGATCGGCGTCAACGCCCTGAGCCATGGCCTGATGGTAGCCAGCCATCCACGTCGGATAGTCGACCATCGCCTGGATGATGCTGATGTGCTTGAACGCCAGGCGCTGGACAGCCGGCAGAACGCCGACCTTCCCGCTGATCCGGCGCATCACGTCGCGCATGTTGTTATCCAGGTTGGTGTCACGGTTGCGCATCTCGCCAGAAAGTTCACGCACGAACTGGATTGTGCGCAGCGGATGGGTCACAAACTCACGCATGCCCTGCAGCATGTAGCGCCGGCCGCCCTTCTGGCTCATGAACTCGAACGACTGCGACATGCCCATGATCTGCTGGATACCGGTGCTCGCGCTGAAACCCATCCAGGCCACTGACAGGTTGGCACGCAGCTGACCCATCAGCTTGGTCCAGGCGTCGATACCCTTCTGGCTATCCATCACCATGTCGTTCGCGATGCCCTGCAGCCACGGGTTGAACTGGTTCGCCAGCGGCTCGCCCAGAACATCGTTCAGCGTCTGCTTGACCTCTCGGTTGCTGATGATCTTGGCCGCGTCACGGATGGCGCGACGATGGGTCAGGTCGTGGATCACCTGCCCCAAGTGACTGGTCACGATGCCAGTGTCGAGGATGATCGGTGCGGCGAACGAATCCACGCGCGCCTTCGTGTGCCCCTTTGGCGTCGTCGCCTTGGCGTAGCCCTGTTCGAACAGCCCGGTATTATCGGTCAGCTGGTTGGCCACGCCGGCATAGGCCGCGGCACTGGTGTCGTACACAAGCGGCCAGTAACCGCCGCTGAACTCCCCGTGTTGGGTCAGCACCGGCGTTGCCTCTACCTTCGCCGGCGGGATGCCGTGCATGTCCTTTTCCAGCTGCTCGATCTGTGGCCATAGGCGTTCAACCAAGTCCCACAGCGATTGCGCGAACTCCCAGTCGGAGCGGTTCATGTTGGACAGGATCGCAGCCAGCTGGCCCTCGTCCCAGCCGTATCCCTTGAGCAGCTTGTCGCGGTTGCTGGCGTTACCGGTGTTCAGCGCCGCGCTTATGATCGCGTTGCGCGTCAGCGACTGTCCGATCTCTGGGATAAATATCTGCTCATGCATGGCTTTCTGCCCGCGCTGGCGGGTGTACTCGTCGACCATCCGTGTCATCTCGATCGTGAAATCACGGTTGAGATCGTCCTTCGCGACCTGGGCCTCAACGAACGGCTGCCAGATCGTTTGCCGCCAAGGCCCGTCAATCTCTCCGCCGTCCAGCCATTCAACTACCTGCTCCATCTTCAGCAGGCTGGCCGACATCTCGTCAGCCCAGTTGTTGGTGCGCGCCAGCAGACCCATCGTGGTTTTGTCGATCGGCAACGGCTTGCGCTTGTCCAGGTTGGCGCGAGCGGTTGCGACCAGAATGTTCTTCGCTTCTTCGAAGTCACGCAGGCGCTGGTTGGCCAGCAGTTTGTTCTTGAGCCCGGCCAGGTGGTTGACGTTCTCGACGAACTCGTAAAGCTCAGTCATCTGCTCGAGCGACAGATCCTTGTAGTTCACACGGCGCGATGTGTTGAGAATGAATTCAGGGACCATCGGCTCGTTCCCGAGCTCAAGCTGTTTCTGGTACCACTCAGCGAACGACACCCGCTTATCCAGTTCGCGCAGGCTTACCGTGCGGAACTCGTACTGCTCCATTACGGCATCGATCTGGTCCAGGTAGTCATGCCCGGCCTTGCCCAGTTTCTCGCGTTTCGTGGTGCGGTTGTAGCTGTACAGGCGTTCGCTCATTTTCTCGACCTGCTCCCGCGCCTTGCGGGCCTCGCGCCACAGGTAGAAGTTGAGCAGCTGAGCCTGTTTCTGCTGGAACGCTGTATCCAGATCGCCGCGACTGGCTGCCTCGAACGCCAGGCGCCCGGCTGTGGCTTCGGCACGCTGATACTCGAAGGGCTGGATCTCGCGCAGTTTCCGCTGCTGCATGATCCTTTCGGCGGCCTGGCGCATGACCTGCTGGCTGGTCATGTTGTTGCGGTTGCCACGCTTACCCAAGGCGCTCAGCTCTTTGATCAGCACCGCGGCACGCTTCTCGTTGTGCACGGCAGCCATTGCCGCTTCTGCCGACTCGCCACTGGCACGCGGCCCATGACGATCAAGCATCCGCTGATCTGTCTCGATGCGCAGCGCTTCAGCCCGGCTTGGCGTAGCCAGGATGGCTTTGATCATCTCGTCGCCGGAGTTGTAGCCCAGCACCTCGGCGGCGATGTCCATCTGCGTGCCGCCCTTCTTGGCGTGCATGAATGGCAGGCGGCGCAGCACCGTGAAGCCGTAGCGCTCACGTATCTCGCTGCTGTCGAGCTTGATATCCATCCGGGTGCCGTCCGGCATATCACCGGAGCGCAGCGCCTTGATCGCGGCGTACTCGCGCACCGTGTCCAGTTCCTCGGCTACCTCCTGACGAACCTTGGCCATTTCCTCGCGCCACCACTTCCCGCGGCGGCGCTCCTCTTCGCGGATAATCTGCTGCTCGACACTGGTTGCCGCCTCGGCGTGCGCCAGTTCGACGCTTTCCTGGTACCGGCGAAACTCAGCATCGGTCATGCCGGCAGCGGCAGCGCTTTCGAACAGGGGCATCGCCTGGGTCACGCGCTCCGCATCGCGGATCTGTTCGTCAGTGGCGACGATGCGGTCCATTACGCTGCGGATCTCGTCGGTCAGTTCCACGTTGAGGCGTGTCAGGTCTTTGTAGATGGCGATCATCCAGCGCTTGAACCGCGAGAAAGCGCCCTGCAGTTCTGCGTTGGGCGCCTTGCCTTCGGCCAGGTAGCGCTCGAAGCCGCGGGCAAAAGTTTCGTGCTGCTCGATCTCGAATGGGCCGGTTTCTTTCGCGCCGGTCCACTTGCGGATTGCCACCACGTCAGCAGCCAGTTGCGGGCTTGCATCGGCATCAGCAGCCAGGTCGGTGATCACTTCCAGATAGTAGTGCCCGAACTCATGCAGCAGCGTCGACAGGTCACGCCGGCCGCCGAGGGTTATCTGGAAGTCACGCTGCCCGCTGGTGCTGAAATTGATCGAGCCGCGAACGCCGCTGTCGTCGCCCTGATTAAGCGCCGGCAGCCGGTACATCGATTCGCTGATCTCGTAATCTTTCGTCCGTCCCTTGTTTTCAACGAACCCGAATCTTTTATAGAAACCGCCAAGCCTTGCTTTCGACCCGCCGAAATCAGCAGAGGGCGTGAGGGCAAGCGTCTTCCGGCTCTGATCTGCCCATTCTAGAAGGTCAGCCATTACGGCACTTCCCACGCCAGACTCGCGTGCATCCTCTGGGACAACTATTCGAGACAGCGTTACAACGTCGCCACGCCCCGCCAGGTCAAGTTTCAACCCTGGGTGCTTGTTCCTCAGTCGTTCAGAAATATCCTGAGCGCTTACCGGGGATTGATTTAGAGAACGACTAGCAGGGTAATAGACAAACTCCGTCGAATCATTCCCCATAAGCAGATCACGAACGGGGACCCGCTGCTCGATGATTCGGGCACTGTCACCGTCTCGGTCGATAACGTTCTCAAGCTCCATTTCCGCTACAGCTCGATCGACGCCAACAAAGTCATCAGGGCGGATGCTGTCGCCAATTGTTGCGCGGTAGATCGTGACCACGTCGTCGGCAGTTTTCACCCGCCGCAACGCAGGGTTGTTCTGCCTCAGACGCTCCCAAGATGGGCCAGACATTGACAGGTTGCTAAGCCGATTGTCCTCGCTGAATCGAGAGGACTGGTTGAGCGATCGATCAGCCGCCTGTTCTGGCGCAGCACTGCGCAGCATCGCCAGCACTTCGTCGTCGGTGAGCGTGGTCAGATCAACGTCCATCTGGTCCAGATAGCCCTGCAGCTCTTCCAGGGCGACGGCCTGATCGCGGAGCGTGGCGTTCTCCTGCTCCACGCTGAATCGAGGAATGTCGTTCAGGTCGTCGCGGATAGCATCAATGATCAGCTGCGGGCCGACATCCTCACGCGCCACACCCGGGAAATAGCCGCGCTCCCATGCCGCCATCGCCGCTTCGTCGAGTGATCGTCCATCAGAACGCGCCAGCCGGTTGCGGCCGACCTTGCCCACGTCAGCATCAAGCGCCGCCAGTTCGCCGCCGTCATCCAACAGGCCACCGCTGTCGCGCAGGTACTGAGCCAGGGACACGCCGAACATGTCGCGACTCTGTGGCACGTCACCGGCGCGCAGCCGCTGGATAGCCAGGCGCATGTCGTCAACCGGGATCTGTCGCACCGAATCCGGCGGGGTGTTGCGCACGGACAGCGGGAACCGCTCGAGCAGTTCGCCCAGCGGCTTGCCGGTGCGCTGCGCCAGCGTGGACATTGCCGATAGGTGGGTGGCCACGTATTGCTCGGCGTCCTGCCGGCGGAACCCGGACTGCTGCAGCTCACCCATCATCTGGATATAGGCCGCATCCCGCTCGTTCGGCTCACGCACCATCGATTCCACTAGCGCTTCCATCTCGCTGGCCTGCTCAGCCTGCCAGGTGGAAACATCATCGAGGCTCATGCTTTCGCTGCCCACGCGCACGGCGCCAGCGAGCTGTTCGTGGTACTGCGCGAAGTGGGCCAGGTAATCGGCGGTCGGCATCATCACGTCACCGCCGCGGGCCTCAGCCTCAGCCAGCTGTTCGGTCATGCCAGGGATGGCGTCGAGTATCTGCTGTAGCGGCGCAGCAGCGGACTGGTTGAGCCCCAGCAACGCCTTGGCAGGGATGCTGATCATCTCGAGCGCGGAATCTTTCAGCTGCTGCGAGGTGAGCTGCTGGTATGAATCAACATCGCGCCCACGCAGTTTGCTGTTGAGCGCAGAGTCGACCATCTCGCCCAAGGCATTTGCACCGGCACGGGCTCGACGGGAATCAGCCAGCCCCTGCTGAACATTCGACATCAGGCGGTCACCGCTGAACACGGCCACATCCAGCGACGACATGGCAGAGCCGGATATCGCCTCGAGCAGCACCTCGCCCCAGTCCACTTCGCCATCAGCCAGCGCCTGGCCGGCGGCTTCACCGGCGCCTTCAGTGATGCCCTGTACGGGGAATTGAACAGCCAGGTTGGCCAGCTCGCGCTGCGTACCGGTCAGCGCACGGCCGCCAATAGCGGTCGGCACCAGCAAGCGCCCAGCCAGGCCCATGCTGAGCACGTCGACGGCGGTAGTACCCAAGGCCTTCAGGTTGGCGCGCTTCTCGGCCTCGAGCATCAGGTCGTCGTTCTGCAGAGCCTCAAGGATCGATGTCGGATTCGTCAGATCGACGCCAGCCTCGCGCAGCACGTCGATGCGCTTATAGCCCTTCTCCGCATTGAACCCGACCGCGGCAGCGCCAGGCAGGCCGGCCACCAGTGCGCCGCCCAGCATCTCGACAGTGTTCGGCGCTGACTCCGCGGTGACACGCCAGATATAGGCCGGGTCTTCGCTGATAGCCTCAGCCGTCGCTGCCAGGCCTCCACCGAGTTCTTCGGTTCGCAGGGCGCCGGAGTCAACCGGCAGCTGCTGAATGTTCTGCTCGCGCTGCGCCACGTTCTCGATCGATACGTCTTTTCCGCCGATCAACTGCTGCCGCATCAGCGCACGTTCTTCTGGCGTGCCACGCAGGTATTGCAGGCCATAGGCGCCCAGGCCTTCGCGCTCCTGTCGTGTCGGGAATGGCACCTCGCCGGCCGCTTCCGCCGCGTCCACTGCGTCAAAGTTGGCGATCTGCTGGTCGTTGAGCATCACCTGGCCGAACGAGCTGCGCTGGCTGCGCGACTCCCACCAGCGGGCCGCCGGCGTGAACAGGTTGCGCTCTGCCCAGCCCTGTTCCTCGAACCGGGTCTGCTGCGCCGCACGCTCGACGCGGGACAGGTTGTCGATATCGTCCTGGGCCAGTGCCGCCATGCGCCCGTCAGACAGCGCGCGCGCCGTCTTGGCATAGCTGTCGTAGAGGGCGCCGTACTTGTTCCCCTCGAGCAGTCGGTCCATGTCCTCGCGGTGCTTGTAGAGCACGTCAGCCGACACGCCGCTGTAGCGCTCAACCTGCACGGCCTTGGCGAACTGGTCAGGGTTTACCGGGCGAACAGTCTGCAGCGTGGCCGTGAAGTCCTGGCGCTGGCGGTCCTGGGTCTGCCGGATGGCATCGGTCAGCACGCTGGTGTTCCCAGGCGCGGTGCTTTCCGGGCTTGGCGCGTCCTGCAGCGGCAGGAGCATGTCAGGGATATCGGCCATTATTTGATTTTCACCCCGAGGGTTGAGAGACGATTGACGTATTCAGTGATGATATTCGCCTCACTGGCCTGGCGTCCCGTGGCACGCAAAGCATTGACGATCTGGCGGCGATCACCCGGCGGGATCTTGTCGATCTTCACGTCGCCTTTGTCGAGGTAGGATTTTGCCAGGTCTTCCGGCATTACCTTCCACAAGGCTGTTGCTCTGCTGTCGCCGTAGAATGTCCCGCCACCGGCGAGCTTCACGTCAAGCAACAGTTGCTGCGCGAGATCCTCAGTTTCGGCAATGGTCGGCTCTTTGCCGCCGTTCGCCATCATGAACGAGTCTTTGCGCGAGTCGAGCGCGGCCCGGAACTGCTGCTGGGCCTGCAGGTTCTTCGGCTCCATTGCGTCTTTCGAGTTGCCCGTTACGATGCCGGCCATGGCCATCGCGTTCTTGATGGCGTCCTCGCGACCCTTGGCGACCTTCTGCGGCGTCTGATCGCCTTGCGTTGCAGCGGTCCAGGCTGTGCGCACCACGTTGAAATCAGCTTTCGACAGGTACGGCTGGATATCCTTCGCCAGCCCCAGCTCGGCCAGCTGCTCGGTCGGCATAGCCAGAAACTCTTCGAGCTTCGTGTAATCGGTTTCTGGTTCCAGGCCTTTGCGGCGATAGTCATCCATCCGGCGAAGCTTGATCACTTCGTCCGGCGGCAGGCGGGTCAGCAGCTCAGTCGGCACCGCGGAATACCCGCCCTGCTGCAGCGCCTCGGCGGCCTGCTCGAAGTCAGCAGCGACCTGGGCACCGGCCGCCTTCTTCCGATCGTCCAGATTGTCCATCACCATCTTCTTGAGCTCAGGGTCAGCGATGCCGTTGGCGACGCGCAGGCCGTCAGCGTAGCGCTGCGAAGCGGGCAGGCCGGCAGGCACAGCCTTCTCCATGATCTTGGCCGTGTACTCGCGTGTTTCTTTGAAGGGGATGCGCTTCACGAATTCGGCCATCGATATCTCGCCGGTGCGCGGATCTCCGATGTCCTTCACCCACTTGTCCACGGATCCAGGACCTGCGTTGTAAGCGGCCACCGCCAGCACCTGGCTGCCGTCGTACTTGCCCAGCATCTTGTTCAGGTAAGCGGTGCCCAAGGCAGCGTTGTATTGGGGATCGCTCAACAGACGCTGCTCGTCGTAGGGCACACCGATATCGCGGGCGACTTCCTTCGCCGTGTCGGGCATCAGCTGCATCAGCCCAAGAGCACCTTTCGGAGATACCGCCGCGGGATTTCCGCCGCTCTCTGCCTGGATGATCAGGGCAGGAAGGCCGGAACTGCCCACGTCGCCATTGTCCCAAACGCTGGTGGCGATGTTGTTCGCCATCTGCTTGCGCACAGCTACGCCCAAGGTCTTGTCGACTGCGGCCTGGTCGCCAGCGCTCATGGTCTGATAGTTCTGTGCGTAATACTGCTGGGCCTTGAGCGGGTCGAGCGTGGCCATCCGCTGGATCACACCAGCTGATACCGTACTGCCGTATTCGCGTTGCTGCCGTAGGATTTCTTCGGGCGGCAGGCCTTTGCGCATTCCCTCTTCACCGATCACGAACTCGCCCTTGCTGCGGTAGAAGGCGACCTGCTCAGGATCGTTCGCGTACTTTATCGCGCCCTCGGCAGATACCTGCAGGTTCGTCTTCGCCACCTGGTCATAGAATTCGTTTCGCTGGCCGAACTCGTAGCGGTTCAACTGACCGTTAAGCTGGTTGCGCTTGTTTGCGACAATGCGCGCGTACTGCTCGCGCTGGCGAGGATTCTGCAGATTCCGCCCCAGCTCTTCGGCAGCCTGGTCGAACGCCGGCAATGTCTGGTTGGTGATGTCCAGCGCATCACGGCCGCGCCGGGTGTACACGCCGCCTTCCGGGTTGAACATCAGGTCGAGCTCTCGCTGGCTCAGCTTGGCCTCTACGTCCATGATCGCGGCAGTATCAGCGCGCTCCATCTCACGTTCGAACTGGTTGGCGACCATCTTGCCAGCGGCCTGGGTGAGATCTGCCGATGCATCCAGGCGCTGAACCTGGCTTACCTGCGGAGCGCCAGCGGCACGGCTCTGTACTTGAGGCCCGTCAAGGCCTGGAATAGTTGGCATCGTTAAACCCTCACGCGTAGCCCTGATTATTGTTCAAGCGGCTGCTCCCGCTCATGGCTGACATTGTGCCGGCGCCGAACGTGCCGATGGCGCTGCCGCCGCCACCCATGCCCCCGCCGCCCATCATCCCGCCAACGCCGTTCATGACGCCGCCCAAGAACGAAGATCGAGATGCGGCCTGCCCGTTGGCAACTGTCTGGCGGGCGTTCGAGAACCCTTGAATGGCCTGGACCTTGTAGCCGTACGCTTCGCGCGCCGCGTTGTTCTGGATGGTCAGTGCATCCAGCTCGCCGAGGGCTGCGGTGTCCTCCTGCAGCAGGGCATTTGAACCATCGTTCACATCACCGCCATTGGCTGCCGCTACCGCGCGCTGTGTGCCGATCATCTGCTGTGTTCGCAATCGCTGCAGGCCGGCATCCTTTCGGCCTCGCTCCATCGCATCACCTGCCGCCTCGTTGGCGAACATGGCATTGGTTCGCAGCTGTGACGCCTGCGAGTTAGCGGCCGCCTCCTGCTGTCGCCCCTGGGACATGCCGCCCACCACGCTGATTGCCAGCGGTATCAAAGCCATCCAGCACATGGGTGTTACCTCTCTAATTTGAATGGGATGAAGGGTTTCCCCTGATGGCCGTATGGTACAGCCGTACCGAGCTCGAAACCCAGCCAGCGCAACCAGCGGATGGCCGCGGTATTGCTGGCGTCGACGTAGTTCTGCAGGCGCTGGTGCCGACCGAGCATTTCATCCACCAGCGGCTTCGTCGCGCGCAGGAACTCCCGCGGGTATCGCTCGACGTGGATGGTGCTGATCAGCCAGGGCACGCCAAGCCCGTCAAGGTGCTGAGCGTCACCAACAGCAGCTAGCAGCAGGCCGTTGTGCACGATCTTCTGACTCTTGCAGCTGTGCGGTATCAGCAGCCCAACGGCCGTCTCCAGCGAGAAGCCGGCCACAGACTCGATCTCTTCACGGTCTGCCGGCCTGGCCAGTCGACATAGGCCCCAAAGGTCTTCCGCCACCAGCGGATATACGCTTGCTTTAGGCTTTTCCACCGGTCACCAGATCAGGAATAACAGCGAGGATGGACAGGGGAAGCGGATCGGTCTGACGGATGCAAAGCCGGCCTGCTCCCTCCCAGTTCGTGGGAATGTTGATCTTTTCGGTGCCGGTCAGGAGCCTGATCGACTCATAGCCGTCACCGTCATCGCGTTGCTTCATCTGCTCGAGCTGATCAAAGCGTGGCCCAATCGACAGCCCGCGGCTCTCTTCCAGCAGCACCGTGACGCTCGGAATGGTCTTGGTCTTATCGAACAGCGTTTCCTGGCCGGTGATGTTGATTGCCAGGGTTTCAAGATCACAGACATAGGGCAGGCCGACGTGCACCACCGCCGATGGCGTCTGCAGCTCGATCTTGCCATCGGCAACCACATGCCCCAGCTCAACGTTGCCATCAGCCAGAACCGATACCGCTTTGCCTTCGAGGTGGGAGAGGCCAGACAGTACGTCAACAGCTCGCGCCCAGTTCGCCGTTGGGGTGTCTCGCAACTGCTCAGGGACAACGCCCAGCGGCTCGACGTCTACCTGGGTAGGGCTGATGTAGCCGCTCACCCTTACGCGCAGCGTGCGTAGCTTGCCGCCCTCGTCCAGGTAGCTGAACACCACGTTGTCGCCGACATCCCCCGCGGTGAAGCCGGCGCCAGTGAGCGTCAAGACCTCGGGGTATTTCCATTCATCACCATCGGAGAGCGTGCGCATTGCGCCGGTCTTGTTCCACCCCTGGTAGCTCAGCCCGCTATCGACGAAGAAGCACTGTGCCGTGTTGAACTCACCGTCGACCGTCTTCGGTATTTGACGGCTGGCGAATCGCTCCACATATCGCACCTGCTGGCCGTTTATTTGCCGGCGAACCACCGCATATATCGCGTCTTCTCTACCCTCCGGTACCGAGCAACAGGACTCGAAGAAACCGTCCGTGTCGTGCTGGTGCCAGGCGGCCACCTCCTGCTCGCGCAGATAGGTCAGGCCAAGCATTTTGCCGTCGCTTCGAACAGACCAGATCGTCGTATCGGGAACCTTCGCGTAGCACCAGTCGACAATCGAGAAGTCGCGGAACAGGTGGTTACTCAGCACGGTAAGGTCGGAACCGGCGAACCCGTCGTCCGACAGCTGATAGCTCAACGAGCTGACCAGGCTGCCGCGGGCCTGTACGTAGATGGCCGTGTTATCGATCACCAGCGGAGGAACAAGCCCGATACCGTTATACGACTGCGCGTTGGCCGTGATGCTCTTCGCCGTGAGCCCAGTATTTCCGCCCTCCATAACCCACTCTGAACCAGAGGTCAGCACCAACAACTGCCGTAGCGGCAGGTAGTGCATGACTCGGTTAATCTCCAGACTCGCCTGCGTGAATATGATCGCGTCATCGTCTTTGTTCGGCGTGGAGTACCCGAAGTTGTTGAATACGCCTGTCTTGCTGAACCAACTGGTCTGTGGCTTGAAGTCGGTACCACCGAATACCAGACGCTGCTGAAAGTACCCAACCGCACCAGGGTAATTACCGGCGCTAGTGAATGGGTCCATTCCGGTCGGCGGCGTGTCTGTCCTGGTGGCCGAGATGTTGTTATCGGTGAATGCTGGCGTTGTCGAGCGCCCTGCGAATCCATAAACCCCGGAACCAGAATTGTCCTTGTAAACGTTGTAATAGGTGGCCCCGGCCACTGCATCCCACGTCAGCTCTGCCTTCAGAACGCTGCTAGACACCGTGACCGTGTTGCTGGTGACCGGCAGCGACTCGTCAATCGTATTGCCGTCATCAACAACCGCCGTGACCTGGTAGCGCCAGACCTGCGTATTACCCGTGCCGGCCGTAGTTGTCGCGGTGGCAGTCGCCGGTGCAGCCACGCTTGGAACCAGCGATATCGGCGCGATTGTCCAGTTGTCATGGGCAAACCGACGCAGCTGGTGCGGCTTGTGCGCCGGGTGCACGAAGGTCATCACGTCAGCGGACTGCGTGAAATTCACCTCGAACAGCTCGGCCTCGAGAAACGGCGTCACCAGCTCGAACGGCTGCCCGATGTTCGGCCCAGCGCTGTTCAGCACCAGAGCGCCGTCGCGGTAGAAACGCATGAGCTTGTCAGTCATCTCGATTGCGTAAGCATCGCTGGCGTTGAACTTGAACCGGATCAGCCGGCACACCTTGTCGCCTTTGACGCGATCGATGTACTGCAGCCCTGGCCGGTTCCGTGCGCCGCCATAGGGCATGATCGCGAAGTTGCGGCACAGCTTCAGACCGGTCTGGTAGCGCGCCAGATCAACACGACCGGCGAGCGAAGGCGCCAGCTCGCCAGAGGCAAACGAGGATTGGATCAGGCTTATGCCCATGGTCAGCCCCTCGCCCGGATCAGGTCAGGCGTATAAGCGCCGCTTTCCTGGCTCTCGCTGAATGCCTGGACCTGGGCGCGCTGCACGCTCTCAGCGTAGCGCTGGCTGACCAGATTGAACATCTGGGGATTCACGGCCATCGGCATGGCAATCTTCGTTGCCAGCAGAAGCGCCAGGGCGTCCACATACAGCGCGTTGTATTGCTCGGTATCAGCTACGGCCACGGTGTAGCGCAGAACAGCGCCAGCAGCATCGGTATTGATCACGCGCCCGTTGTCGCCATACCCAACCTGAAAGCGGATGCGGTGCTCTGCTGGCAGCGGGTCATGCCAGGGCCAGCCCTCGGGCACGATCTCGCGCGCCTTCAGGCAGTCCACAGGGTAGCGATAGCGGAACTCCCAGCCAGGCTGTGGGTTGCCGATGTCGGCTAGCGCCACGGTCTTCGTTGCGAACGGCCAGTTGAAGTCAGACAGGAACTGGTCGCGGCTTGTTTCGTAGAAGGTCCGGCACACCCGGGCAGCCTTGCTATTCTCGTCGACGCTGGCAACCGTCTCGCTCTGGCCTATGGCGGCTAGCGCCATGTTGTAGATCCCGACCACGCTGGTCATGGGCATTTCCTCCGGCAATAAAAAAGGGGCGCCGCGCGGGCACCCCTTTAGATTACACCTCAGCCAAGAATCAGGCGTCGGGCAGTTTGCTCTGGTCGAAGTTGGCCGAACCGTCTGCAGGCTTGATAGCCGCGTTGAGCTCTTCAACCTTCGCCTGGGCGTCAGCTTTGGCCTTGCCTGAATCGTTCTCGTCCTTTTTGAAGGCGTCCCCGACCTGCTGATCGTTCTCGTCCACAACGATGTAGTTGCCGCCACCGTTGTGCTTGGCCTTGTAGCTCTTGGCTGGGGCTGGTGGTGACGCGAAGTTGGCAGGCGGGCCGTTACGCACCGCGTCGCCGCTTTCGCCATCACCCTCGGGGCCAGACTGCTCCGCGGCCTTCTTGGTGGTGGTCTTGGCGGCCGCTGGCTTGGTGGATTCTTCCATGTTTTCCTGGCCATCCTTGACCTTGCCGTTCTTGTCGACTTCCACCATCCAGGTGCCGAGGTCTTCGTCCGCATCGATCTCGAAGATCTCCGACGGGGTACCGGGTTCGCGAAGGATGCCGTGATAACCGACAGCAACCGCCTTTACACGCTTCTTGTTGCTCATGACGCAATCCTCTTCTCAGGGATCAGTTCGACAACAACGCCAGTTACGGCGTTGCTGGGTACTGACGAGCGAAGTCGATGCCATCGACGATATGCAGGGACACGGTGCCGCCAGTGAACGGGCCGGTGCCTACGGTGTAGTTGCCGCGGATATAGCGGCGCATGCCCGGCGGGATGGGCAGGAACTGCTTTTTGCCGGCCGTCAGATCAGCGATCGCCAGGTCTGCGGTGGACACACGGTCGACGAACGTCACGTTGTCGTCCGAGTCCTGCAGGGTCAGGCGCAGCGTGGCAGCGCCAGCCGCGGCCAGGGTGGTGTTGATGGTGAGCGCGGCGAACAGCGCAGTACCGGCGCCGATGTCGCGGCCGATGTTGGCAGCACGGGTGCCGCCTGCATCGATTACGTTGGTCGAAACTGCCGTGGCGGTGATCGCCTGCTTATCGGACAGCTCCAGCATTTTGTCCAAGATCATGATGAATCCTCTCTGATCAGGTCGCAGAAGGGTGAAGCGCGTGGGTTAGACCACGCGCGCTTCGGTGTTGAGCAGAACGTCCAGGCGTTTGAACGGAATCTCGTCGAACATCAGTACGCGCTTGCCCGCGACTTCGCCCTGGCTAAGCCACACGTTCGTCTTGTTCGTGATCTGACGACGCAGGAACGAGCGAATAGTGCGGTTACCGTAGAACACAGGCTTGCCCATGTCCTGGTGCGGCAGCAGCTCAACCGCCTGAACCAGCAGGTCGATCAGATCGGCGCCTGCCGATGCATTCTTGGTCAGCGCCGCAACATCGACGTTGGCGATGCGGACCACGTAGCGCCAGTCACGAACAACCAGCCCGATGTTCCACTCGTAGTGGGTACGGTAGCCCTCGAAGCGGCCACCCTGAGCATCGAACAGCGTTTCCTGCTTGGCTTCGCCAGGGATCAAGCCGGCCTTGGTGCCCTCGGGATAAATCCCGTGGACGGTGTTCTCGCCCCAGCAGATCAGCCAGATCGAGGTGTTATTGCTGCCAGTACCACCGGCGTCGATCACGTTAGCAGCGCTCTGCGCGCCAGTGGCACCAGTGGTCTGCTTGGTGTTGAAGCGCGGGGCCAGCCCGGTGAAACGCTCGGGGTTGGCGGCGCCGTCACCGTAGATCACGGTTTCGGCCATGTTCTGGTTCATGCCTTCCAAGAACGCTTTGGACTCGCTGAGCAGGAACCCGGCCTTATCGGACGAGATGTCCACGAGTTTCTTGTCGACTTCGCTGTACGACTCGAGCATGCCGGTGACGTCGCGGATCTGAGCAGTGGTGCTCTTTTCCGGGTAGACACCGTAGTTCAGTTTGCGCCAGGTACCGCGCGGCAGGCCGGTGCGGACGGTCGACTTGTGGCCGGTTTTGTCGTTGGCTTCCATCATCGGCATATCTTCGACGATGGGGTTGGTCTGAGCCAGGATCTCGGCAATCTTGTCGATCTTGCCGTCCGGGTCCAGTCGCTTCGCCAGGTCGGCAAGCGTAGGCAGGGAGGTGCTGAGTGTTGCCATGTCGTCAATCCTCGATCAGTTACTTAAGGTTCGGGAACAGCACGTCGGCCGCCCTTGTTGGCTCGCCACTGCGGGAGTCAACGCCAGGCATAACCAAGCGATCTTCCTGCAGCCCCTTGCCGATGTTATGGAACAGTTTGACCACCGCCGGGTTGTTCCCAATCCCCGACTCGTTGAACAGGATTCGCAGATCGTCGTCAGCGAATGCCTGCATTGCCTTGGCGCAAGTAGCGCGGGTTTTCTCGAAGTTGGCGCCGCCCAGCTCTGGATCGTTCTTGATCTCGTCAGCCCAGCGGTTGCGCTGTTCGGTCAGTGCGCTTTCCAGCATCTCGCTGCGCGCGGCCTCGACCTTCTGCATCAGTTGGTTCTGCAGGTTGACCAGGCCCTGGGCTTGCGCCTGGCTCAGGTTCAGCTCTTTGGCCACGGACTGGAACTCGCCCATCACCTCGGCATCAAGCTCGAAGCCTTCGGGAACTTCGAAGTCGCCATAGGCTTCCGGTGCGCCTTCGGGCTCCTGCTGCTTATCGCCATCCTGCTGCTCGCCGTCCTTCTTGGCGGCATCGCCATCACCTTCGACCTTGCCGGTCAGCAGCGTGTCTTGCTGGGTGATCGGCACCTTGCCGTCTGCTTGTGACTCAACGGCCGTGGCTTCGGTAGTGGCAGCGGCAGCGCCATCAGCAGAAGCGGCCGGGGCAGCAGCGCCAGCACCAGCGTCACCGCCTTCATCAGCTTCGGCCATGAAGCCGGAGCGAGCCAGCAGCATCATCAGTTTCGCGTTCATTGGTCACCTTTCTCGTTGAGCATGTTTTCTGTCGCCATGCGGTTGTAGTAATTGGGGAATGCGGTGCTGATCTCGGACATCAGCCTCAGACCGACCTGTCGCCGGCCCTCCGCTAGGGCCATAACAGCATGATCCTTATCGAATACGGGCGCAAAGATATTGCAGTCTTCCATGTGCATCCAGAGGAACTTGCGACCTTCTTCGGTCTTCAGCACGTTGCCGAGCAGGTCGATCCGACGTTGCTGGCGTTCCTTTGCCTCCTTCTCAGCGTTCTCGCGCTGCTCTTTCTCTTCGGCTGCCTGCTCAAACGCGCGATCTACGTCATCCATCAGATGCCACCTGCAAGCTGTGTCAGGGCGTTGTTCCCGCCCATGTCGGTTTCGCTGAGCAGCTTAGCGCCTTCAGCGATCTGCGCCATCTGCTGGGTCTGCTGCGCCTGGGCTG
>Ga0265797_10001349_pt1 | contig 43275 bp, 48 predicted proteins | sample P2T30metagenome_FD_192433 | JGI IMG/M metagenome (GOLD analysis project Ga0265797, IMG submission 192433) | Plant litter microbial communities from East Loma Ridge, Irvine, California - P2 T30 | ecosystem: Environmental > Terrestrial > Plant litter > Unclassified | place: USA: California...
GAAGTGTGGCGACCCCTGCGAACACGGATAGCAATAAAAACATTGCATGTTGGCCCTGCTCGATGTTCATACAAACTACCTAGTCAAAGACTTTTTGTGCAGTTCTTGCGCACCAATTTAGGTACACCTCCGATCTCTTCACTACCATCTCTCCGTGGCAAGTGCATGATTTTAAATCTTAGTCTAACAGTATACGAATACATGACCGTGGAATGGATTCGTTCATGGATTCAATTCATAGTTACTTACTGTATTCACTACCCTTGCTGCACCACAGTCGCAATCTTGAATCAAACTCTGACAAGTGATGTTGACTATTGCTTGGAAGCTCAATGTTGGTGGCTACTGACTATATACACTGCTCGCCTGACTGAACGTATTCTCTCGCTCTATACCATGCGGCTTGAAGTCTAGCAGGACTTTCACCCACGCGTTGTCATCGTCCCACCCGATACGTGAATGTCTGTGAGTGCTCCTTAGAGTCTTGAGCTGCACGCCCGCCCTAGCGACTCGCTCGGGCAGGAGCCTGATCGTACGATGTGGTAATGCAATGTTACCTAGGTACACCTCCTCCAGCGCAGTCCACACAATTGCCTGACGAAATCCTTCCAGCCCAGGCTCTAGTTCCAGCGTCATAGGACTCGGTCCATCTTCATCCAGCCAGACGAACCGTAGACACTTGAGAGTTTCTGCAAAGCTAAGCAGATAGTCGTATAAGATTTTCGTGAACATCACTCGTTGTGATTCACTCAGTCGTTGCTTTGCCAAGAACGGATTTTCCAGTTGTACATCGAGGGTATGCAAATTTGACCAAACGTTGCAGGGCTTGATCGCCAAAGCACCAAAGGCTCCGAAGCCAGACCATCGAAGATGGATAATGCCCATGGCGTGTACTGGCGTTAGACGTACGCGGCGTACATGAGGCAGATCCACGGCCTCGAGCGCCACACGAAGGTCTGTCAGGTCATCTTCGACGTGTGTTTTCCCAGGCCAACCAGGCTTGCCGTTCGTGCTTATGACAATGCTTTGAAGCTGTTCACACCGAGAAAGGAATGAGATCCAGACATGCCGCGCCGATGTTCCTGAGCATCTGCTTGACGCACGCTGCTTTGAGTAGGTAGAGGTAGTTGAAGGCGTTGTAGCCGGATCTCGATCAACGGGCGGGGCTGCACATGAAGGCGAAGATTTGCGACTCGAAATTGCCAGTGCTGCCCGGACCATTCGCCATCGCTCTCGAGCAGATATGTTGTGTTCTCTCATAGATTCCGGGTCCGAATTTGGTCGTAGCCTCTGCAGCAACTTGCGTGACCGTGACTCGGTATGCGGTTTCTCGTAACCGATCTTGACAGTCAAAGTGCGACAGAATGGAGCGACAGCATTCAAGGAAGCCATGTCGGCATGATCAAACCAAGGTGCAGAGACGTAAAGTTGTTCGAACATCCTGTTCGGGTACCTGCTGATAAGGTTGTGTAGTACCCGAGATACAAGACGCATTCTGCGTAAGGAGTGATCGTCCAGGTATTCCAGTAGAAGCTGCCGTAGTCGGGCTCTGCCGTCGCTGTAGCGCAAGAGCATGTCCTCGAGCATTGAGACCATCAGGCCTGGTTGTGTGCGTTGTGATCAACCCATTGTCCCTGCGCTCTTAAACGAGAAACAGGAGCGGTAAATATGTCTTCGAGCCTACAGCAAACATTGTGCTGAATCACGTTGTCGTTCACGCATACAATAGCGCGCTGCTATGCAAAGACATCGGCAGGACAATAGTTGAACTGCCCGTGCAACCTATACGTGTCCACGTGAGCCGATCGCTTCAAGCTCGCTCGTAGGCAGTGTCACTCGTGTAATCTTTCTCCGGACCCTTCACTTTGTATCTCAAGCCCCAGATGTTCATGCCGGGCTCATCGTCCTCGGCCTCGTCGGCTTCTTCTGTAACCTTGGGCATCCGGAATTCATAATAAGCCCAGTACATATCCATGCTGCAAAGGTGTTCACCACGTCCTGCAATAGCAGCGTTCTCATCTGTCATTTCCACATCATGGAATAGATAGTCCACTTCTTCTTTGCCTCTCTTGTCCTTAGTGTCTTCTTTGACGAACCAAGCGCTCATTTTGTCCTCATCCTGAGTGTATCGGTAGATGTATTTCCGATTGGCTTTGAGAGTAAAGCCATTGTCGGTCTTTAGCTCGCCCTCCTCGTGGTAGAGTAGTTCGGCCGTAACAGAGTGTGCGGTGGGCTTTCGGGGAACGAATGTGGCCGTTCCCTCAAACGTGCCTGATGGGAATCCAGGTAGAGAACTGTTCAAGGTTCTTCGGAGCTTCCAGGTGCCCATCAGGTTCCGGAAGATATTGCCAACATTCGTTAGTTCTGCCATGTTCGCGATCGTGTCAGGCGTAGTGACGCGTGTATTCAAAGTTGTAGTGTATCGGCAGATGATGCCTGCACAGCGGGAGATTTTGGGATCTTCGCTTTCAAGTTGCTGAGGATGCTCGATCGAGCTCACCCTCCACTCCACGCGAACGCGATTCCACCCCCACCTGATTTCTTAGTAGCGCCTATAATAAGACCACTTGCAGCAACCGGCCCTTCGGACAACGCAACAATGTCCGAAACGCGAGATGTGCCGTTTGTAGCGACCTCACTTCTGCGTGAGCTCATGCCGTAAGCTATTGCGAGTTTCTATATCATCGCTTTCAAACACCCTCTCATCTGTAGCAATTTACCTCTTACTCTCAACAAGCAAGCATCATCTTCAGAGAGTCTCTATCTTACCTTACAACATTGCAAGCATCATGTCTCTTCCCTACGGCAACTTCTTCGTCCAAGACAAGCTGGGCACAACTGCAGCCCATCATGAAAGCTTCCAGCAGCTGTGGGAGACAAAGTGGAAAGAGCCGGTATGTTCGACCTGAGTTCTTGACAGAAGACACAGCTCTGACCTAGAATGTAGTGTACAATGGGCGTCTACCCTTTCATGTTCGCTTCAGTAAAGGACTTCGAGCCGGTTGTTGAGCGATTGGTCAAGGTAAGATTCATGTGGCGACCTGTGTGGCAAGAACGCCGCTGAGACAACATCAACAGGAGGGTCAAAAGCCACCCTATGATTGGGACAAGTATGCGCAAGCATTCTTCCCAAAGGCCGAAGAACTCACTGCAGAAGCGGAGGAGGCAGAGCAAGAAGGCAACAAAGAGAAGGCCTCTGAGTTGTACCTGTACGTACACCTGTGAGATGTCAACGATCTAAGGCTGACGACTACAAGGCGATCATCGGCGCTCTACCGCATTTCAAGATTCCCTGCGCCACGCTCAGAGAAACAGCGGTATGCCTGGGCAGAAGGCAAGAAGGTGGCACGTAAAGGCCTGGCCATGCGTGAGCGCCCAACTCAAGAAGTCACTATAGCTCACAAGCATGGCCTTCAGAACGAGGGCAAGGAGATCCCATTCTACTACCACCTGCCACCTGGAACCACAAAGGACAAGCCGGTGCCACTGGTGATCATTTTCACAGGTCTTGACGGCTACCGTACCGAGCTTGCAGTCTGGATCGAGGGCTGGTCGCAGAAGGGCGTTGGTGTCATCGTCCTCGAGATCCCTGGTACTGGAGACTCGCCAGCTGAGCCTACGGACCCGACGTCCCCCGATCGTCAGTGGTCTAGCTTGCTTGACTGGGTGGACGAGCAACCTGAAATTGACCACAAGAAGGTTGCAGTTTGGGCGTTCAGTACTGGCGGCTACTATGCCATGCGACTCGCACACACGCACGCGAAGAGGGTTGCTGGAATTGTCGCTCTCGGCGGGGGCTGTCATTACATGTTCGACGAGAGATGGCTCAGCAACGTGAACACTCTCGAGTATCCCTTCGACCTTGCAAACACACTCGCTTACAAGTGGGGCTACGGAAACGACTTGGAGAAGTTCAAGAAAGAAGCCTCCAGATTCTCGCTGCTGGAGGACGGCACGCTTGATAAGCCCGAGTGCGCAAGGCTGCTTTTGGTCAACGGTGTTGGTGACGAGATCTTCCCGATTGAGGACTCTGAGCTTCCCTTGCGTCACGGCGCCCCGAAGGAGGCGAGGTTCATTGAGAACAGGAAGCACATGGGCGAGCCAGAGAGCTTCTTCGTGATTCTCAAATGGATCTACAACCTGTTTGGTCTTCAGGGCAACCCTGGAGAGCAGATGAAGACAATTCCATCGAGACCGAAGTATTAGGAGTGTTCGCAGGCTTGAGATTTTCAGAAGGACACAGATCGAACGACTCTAGGGAAGCGACAAAAGTAACGTTACATGATGAATTGCATAATTGACAGCACGACTCTATTTTATTTTCTCCTTAACGTACCTGAACAAGCTTTGTTACCTCCTGCTCCATTAACTGTTTTCATATATTTGTATACGATGCTCCAGTACCTTACCAGTTCTAAAAAATCACGTGCATGCTCGCATCGTTGAACGGTCTCAGATCCGGGACTGTAAGTGATAGAGCTCGGACGACTCGCTTTTGCGCTATCGCTCTCGTGATCTGAAAGGTGCAGGTTTAGGAGTCAGATGTGTTAGCTGACTTTGAGGCCATATACAAACTTACGACCACCACTTGTACCTTCCAGGGTCTCGCCGGCTTGCACAAACACCTTCCGCCACGAACGCTCGAGTACTTTGTCTTGTTGCGCCACGAGGTATCATCCTGATCTCCGACCGTCAGCTCAAGTGCAAATCATGGATACCGACATGGAGATCGACCCTGAGATCGCCGCGATGATGGGCTTCGGCTCGTTCGGGGGAAGCAAGAAACGCAAATTCGGAGCCGACGATGCTTTTACAGATGCTCAACCAGCCGGCGAAAAGACGCAAGAACCACAGCAGGTGGTCTCAAATGCAAATGCTGTACCTGTGGCAGAGGCGCGGAGCCGCCCGGCTAATGCCCCAGTCGATGGTAAGTTTAGATGGTGGCATGACATTCCGAGCGAACACTGCTAAACCATTTGCGTAGACACTACACACTCTACACGCGACGACATCACACTGCCGGATGGGTCAACGATGAGCTCTCAAGCACTGCGCCGTGGTATTCGTAACGAGCGTGGCGATATGGCCTACTTTCTGCCGAGCTTCCTGGAGGATCCGTGGGCGAAGCTTGTGGCGAAGCAGTCATGAAGAAGCAAGACCTACGACTAGTCCACCGACCATCGACGCAGAGCTTTGGCCGTCGCTACGCGAAGTTCACGCAGGCTTTCTTTACAATCGATTGGATCCGCTGCTTCCGCTGAGGCAATACTGAGTCCGAATCAGACCGACGCTTTCATGCTTCAGGCTTCACGGGCAGCATGGCTCTACTGGAGACGACACGAGTGTCTTAAAGCCGTCGCATAACATGTGCTACAGTCAAAGGTGCTTCATTCCAGGCGGTTCAACGTATGGAATACAGGAAGAGAGGAGCTGCTGTGTTGACCTCAAAACAGTTCAAAGCGATCATTTTATTGGCTGTACACAAATAATGACTAATGCTAGAAATCAAGACAAGAACCATGACAAAAATTCAGGATGAAGATCGGAGGCTCCCCTCTCTGCAGTGCAAGTCTCCAAGTTGGTATCACAACTTCTGCTCCTTGTTGGAAGCGCACACCCAACTCAGGCCGATGGCGTTTGTGTCCAAATCTGCGAACAGCGCGCCTGCTATGATTTTTGCGACCACGAAAGCGACCGTGTTCTCCAATTCGTCCTCCAAGCATCCACCCGTCAACTTCAGTTCAATCCCTCCACCAATGTCACCCTGGCGCTCTTTTTCGTGTATCTCGATCTGGCGTCGGCGACCGACACGAAGCTCTTCGCAATGTACTGCACCTGCTCCCACGTGAAACCCTCGAATCCCTCCTTCTTGGCGCATTGCTTTGCTCTCTCGGTGGCAAGACAAGACATGTGGTTGATGGTGCGCTTGAGGACATCAGATGTCATCATGGTGGTTCGACCGGTCGCCTTCATTATTCCGTCTTTGCAGCTGGCGTTCAAGAAGTAGTCGCAGATGTGTTTGTGTCCAGATTCCGAGACGTGAGACTCCAGGATGCGCAGGCAGATGTGCTTGATGGTCACGTAGCGAGGGTCGACTTGCATGACCCAGCTATCCGGAGCGATGCCCACCATGCCGGGAGCAGTGTGCGAGTTGTTGAAGTCGCCCAGCCCTCCCTTTTTGGGAGACTTCCTCTTTTTAGCGGCGTCCTCCGGTTTAAGATCGGTGCGGAAGGCAGTGTAGACAGGAACGCGAACCTTGTTCGCTGAGAGCATAAAGGAACACAACTCGTCCTTGAGGTCTGGGATTGCGACTGCGAGATCTGGCTCCGAGAGGTTTCGAAGCTCCAGACGGGCGCCTATTAGTCCTATGTGACGGTAAATGCGATTGCGAAGCTCGCCTGGCAAGCGGTGCAAATACGACTGTTGGACCTGTTGCGAAGGCACCGGCGAAGATCCACGTTCTGGACCTGTCATGTCAACCACGTCTTTTGAAGCGGCCTCGTCATCTGACTCCGTGAGATCAATATATGCTGCGGTTCTGGGAATCTTCTTGCGGCTGATTGGCTCGTCTTCATCGTCATCCTCCTCCCCAGTCATGGCCATGTGCGATCTCTTGCGGATCCTAGAGGTGTGCTCGGAGGGCGTCGCGACATCATCTTGCGAAAGAGCTGCTCCAGACGACCTCGCAGTTCTGTGTTTTGTGGGAAGTTCCTCGTCTTCATCGGTGCTGTCGCTCGAGTTGCCAGACTTCCTGAGACCTCCCGAGTGTGCCGCATCACTAGGGATTGCTGACTCCGATGGCTCCAACGACTTGGACGCCGCTCTGTCTATCGGGTCCAGGAATAGTGTCGAACCGGAAGGGGAGGCATCGTCTTCCGAGGCAAATGCTTCAGATGCTCTCACTATCTTGTGTTTTGTAGGTGGCTCGTCGTCTTCATCACTGCAGTCGCTCTCCTCTAGAGACCTCTTGAGACCTCGCGAGCCTGCCGCATCACCAGTGGAAGCTGACTCGGATGCCTCCGATGTGTCGCGCGCCGCTCTATCCAGGGGACCAGGAAACAGTGTTGAGCTGGAAGGGCTGGTGAATTCGGAGACGACGCCCGAGTCGTCTGCATGTGGTGCGCCAGAAAGTGGCTGACTGGAACCCAATGGGCTCGCGGGAGTACTGGCATGGGTCGCATGAGAACTGCTTGCTTTCCATCCCGAAGTTGCAGGTGTCGAGCTGGAGATGGGAGATCCTTCCGAGTCGAGCTCCTCGTGGCCAGCCCCGAGTTGTTCGATGTGAGCTTCGTTGTCAACGAGAGCGTTGGTTTCGGTTGTTGCAGCGTGTGTGGTGGGTGTGGGTGTGCGATCTTCACGGCCAGCCGTGAGAGATCCACCGTCGCGCGACATCTGTGCTGACATGATGTGTACTGAGTGGGTTGTTGTTGATGGTATGGGCCTTTGGCGAATTGGTATACTCTGTATGGGTTGTTGCATGAAAGAGACGAGCGCGGTGTGTGGAAATGTTTGTGGTATTGGTAGAAGATTCTGGTCGTGGAGCCAACTAGTTGCTATTGTCAGAGCAGAAGTGCCAAACAATAAGTTTTCGCGTTTCACATGTCTTGCTATTGTCGCACGCTGGCGTTCACTTGCGTCCGTGACCAGCTTTCAGCACAATAGGAACCAGCAGTGACTGGCAACGCCAACAATAGGTGATCCAGATGTCGCATTTCCATGCGTTTCCAGGCGTGCGGTCATCCGTGCGGTGACGCATGATTGGCAGGATCCTGGAGCCCGTGCCTTGAAGCTTCTGAGGTGTAAGTGAATGACTCTCCTGACTCTACTTCTTAGCAAGGTCGGGTGTCGAATTCGGTCGGCACTGTGAATGCGCTCACATACGACCGTTACTTCGTGTTGTGTAATCAAGGACTCAGTCAAAGTTGTTGCAGGAGTAAGGTGAGGTCTGGTGTGAGCGGACGTTCAGCTTCACAGCAAAGCTACTCCCGCCCGGCTTCAAGTTTGGGGATGCTCAGACTGCCGACGTGAACAAAGATGACAATAGAAAATTCAAACTTGTTTGGATCGTTCATTGCGACTGCATACGAGAGTAGAGTGAGGAACAGCAGTCCTGGACCACTAAAAGTAAAAGTTGCACGCATATTCAACAGCACCATGAGTCTTCCGCTGCAAGATGCAAAACACAGCCGATCCACCGTAATAAGATCAGCAAACCACCAACGCCATCGCTAAAACCATCCTCCCATGCTGTCGACTCCCAACAAGCCATGCATATCAAATTCCACTATGCCCGTCGTCCCCTCATCATTGGCCAAGCTGCTTGTAATCCACGCTCCTCTGTCCGCGACCTCTGTTTTGAGCCCTTCCCGGGTTGACCGGCTGGCGGAAGTAGGCGCCATCAGCCGCAGGGCCTTGAGGCGTGCCGCTCTGGCCTCTCATGCCGTTGTGCATTCCCCATTGCTGTTGCTGGTTGTGGTGCTGCTGCTGCTGTTGCCAAGCTCTTGGGCCTGCGGGCGGTCCGCCGCCGTTGTGGCCTCCAAAGCCTTGCTGGCCCTGAGGTCCAAAGCCGAAACCTCCATTCATGTTGCCGTTCATGCCGTTCATGCCACCCATGCCCATTTGACCCATCATGGGGTTCATCATAGGGTTCATGCCGCCAGCGCCGGGTCCACCCATCATCATCGGGTTCATGCCCATCATCATTGGGTTCATCATTCCACCTGGAGGCATTCCAGGCATACCAGACATACGAGACATCATGTCCATCTGCATGGCGAAATCTTGCAAATTGTTCGCCATAGGCATAGCAGGTGCTGCGTTGTTCTTGGGTGCGTTGGGCTGGGCAGGCTGGACGGGAGTAGCTTCCTTCGACCCAGCCCGCTTCATCTCGCTGGGCCCGGTGGGCTTGTGGTTGTTCTCAAGTTCCTCGTCGGCAGGGCGTTTCTTGCCGTTGGCAGAACCAGGGCGCGAATCTGAAGGCTGGGGTGACTTGCCAGGCGAGTTTGGTGCGGCAGATGGGCTCTTCTTGTTCGCCTCTTCGGCTTGCTTCTTTTGCTTCTCGGATTTCATCTCCTCTTGGAAAGCTTTCACCTTATCCAGAGTCTCAACGTCAGATTCAAGACTCTCAAGCAGACACTGTTCGCCACAATTCGGACACAGGAAGTCAGAATCGATCAAAGCATTTTCAATGCAGGTGCGGCAGTAGATCTGACCACAGCAAGGCGTCTTGACGGGATCGGAGAACATCTTATGATCTAACGAGCATTCAAGACCACGAGCACGCATGACTTCTTTGTCTGCTTCGAGTTCTTTGGCTTGATCGGCCGCTACCTTTTGTGTCTGCTGGAATTTGTCCCACGATGCCTCATCTGGCTTTGCAATCACCCATTCGCCATTCGCTGTGTACATGGCACCGGCCGGCAATTGAGAGACGTCGATCTTGCCATTCTCGTCCACCGCCTCAGGCTTCTCAATGACCTTGAGGAAGGAGCGGGGAATACCCGTGGTCCGCCTGAACTTTGGACGGCCATCGTAGGTGGGATCGGTGTTGGTGGGACAAGCCTGGATCCAGTGACCTTTCTCGCCACAACGGTGGCAGATGTAGCCGGGCGGTGGAGGCTTGTCCGGGACTGCTGCCTGCTTGGGGAAGAATGGGCGGTTGTTGACACCCTTACTGTTATGTTGTTAGTATGTCGGCAGGAATACGAAGGAAGACGGATCAACTTACGCAGCAATATCAGCTGAGTCGGCAGCCCAGGATGCCTTGTTCTCGTTGAACATGGCCTGGAGTTTTTCTTCTTCGGTCATGGGTTTTCCGTTCACAGCAACACTTGCGGCTGGTGCTCCTTTGCTAGTGTCTGTGCGAGCTGTCTCGACACGGTGTTGATTCTTAGCGTTCACGGGCATCTTGCCGGAGACATAGCGGGCGGCTCTACCAGCACCTGGTTTGGTCGCGGGTAATCGGCGGGCGATGACGGTAGTCGACCGAGGGATCTGAACGGTGTCATCGTCGTAGCCTATAGCGTGTCAGCATTATTTCGTTTACTGTTGAAAAGTGCATGTACTCACGTTCATTGGTGTCTGAGGTGTTGATTTCAAGATCAAAGTCGGTGCCGTCACCAAGCTTAGAGAGGGCGATGATATCGCGCTTCACTTCAAACACAGACAGACTAGTGCCATCAAATGTGATTTGAGAGGGCTCTTTCTGTGACTTGAACTTGAAGAAAATAGAGGAAGACATTGTTGTGTGGTGAGGGTGGCGGTTGTTCTGGCGAGAAAGTACACCGGAGATACGGTCTGCCTTACGTCCTCAGATGTCCTGTAGTTCAGCTGCCAAGATTGAGCTGAGTGGTGATTGTCGTGGTATGTGATCAGAGTGCGCGCGGGTTCAGATGTCCTCAGTGCAAGTAGGGATGATATTATACGAGGGAGAGCAAGTAATGTACAGCGAGAGCTCTGAGGCCTTTGTATTGTGGAGGCAGCCAAAAGCGCACGGAAGTCTCAAATGCCTGCAAGAAACAAGGCTCGTATTTTCAATTCAGAAGTCTCTGTCTGGGACAATAGGACAATCTGTGGGTCAGTCTGCGCGGCCAACTACTGCTTCCCAGCGCCTGTCTCGTCCTCGTCTTTCTTCTTCTTGTCTTTCTTTCTGCACGTGCTCCCTGCGCCTCCTGTTGCTCCTCTGTCTCGCCCTTGTCGCTTGCTCGCAGGTGCGCGCGTGGTGCGGTTACCGGCAGGTATCTGGACTTACCGAGCCAGGCTCGATGGAAAACAGGTGGTTCTTGATGGTATAATGGTATGCACGAAGGTGAGGTGGTGGTGAGTGTGGAAGCAAAGGTTGCGCAGAGGTGAGCGTCAGCCTGACAAAGCGACAGCGAAGACAAAGCCCGCTCGAACGCTCCTTCTGCCGACGGTGGAGCTTCGGCAAACTGCGGCAAGCGGTTCGCGGCATGCGGCGTCAGCACAGACCACCACCTCGTTCGCTCGTTTGCTTGCATGCGGTGCGGTGCATCCCTCAGCATCCTTTACCGCTGCCCTGCATACCTTAAGGAACCCCACACCTTCATCTATCTATATCTATTTTCACAGACACTACTGTTGCGGCAGATACAGTAGCACCTGATAGTCGACATGCAATGCAGCATACTATGCAGGAATATCGCGCGGTCACATGTCCTCCGTTCAACGGCCTGCGTGCCTTGCAATTTGCCAGTAACTGTATAACTACGCTTGAAACAATAATGAAGTGCAATGTAGTTCAAGGCAGTCACTGCTCGCTGCTAATGACAGCACGGCCGATGGTGGATAAACATCCCGACCATCTTCATCTCCACGAGCGTACCTTCTTTCAGGCACATGGTCACGCGTGCCTCTGTTCGCCGTACATATATGCACCCTCCACCATTAGCACGACTTTGGCGGCCGCCTAGGAAACCGGGGTCGATCTAGCATACTCTCTGCAACTCGAATCATGTACGAGGCTCCAAAGGTTGCGGTTGATTAAGTGCGATCGAGCGGTGTCGCTAGCGGTGCTGCTGCTAGGCACTTGCTAGCAAGGTCACCTCAATCTCACTAAACACGAAGGTCGACGTGGTACAAGGGTCCTGGTCGTATTCGCCGTCTGTAACGGAGGCCTCAATTCCACAGTCGCTGGCCGAGGCAGCCCATTTTCTTACTGCGGTGCAGTGCAGTCTGCTGCGCAACTTTGCGAGCGATCCGCGTTGTACGAGACGGCTTGCCTGGAATGACGCAGGATTTTGCGGGAGCCGTGGATGGCGACAACCTTACTGCCAAATATAACGACAAGAACAACTTTGGTACTAGCCCGTACGTTGCTCTCTTTGAAGTGTCTTTAGCCGTCACAAGGCACAAACGGTCGGCTGCGTATTCTGCAAGTCTAAGCTACCTGGTCGTCCGACCTCCGAGTCTTCCAGGTGGCACCGACATGAGAGATTGCAGGGATGCCTTCTGCGCTTCTGCACACCCCGCTGTGTCCACCTGCAACGTCGATCGCACACTGCAGGGAGTTCTTATGCGCACCTTGCACAACCCAACAATTTTTCCTCATGAAGCTGATTCTCCGTCCGCAATATCAACACACCGAAGGTTTACCGACGACTATACTCTGGAAGGTCTGGAGTAGTCTCGACGGTTGTATCCACGGTCCACCAATTGACTTCGGCTCGCGGCAAGACTTTCGTCATACCCTTTTTAAAGTAACAATGTGACATGTCGGTGCAGAGGTAACGGTCAGAATACGAAGAGATCGGCCATCCGCTTGCCACAATCCGTGAGGCGGCCAAATCTTAGCTCAGATTTACACGATCTAGCAGTAGAGACTGGTTGTTCCACATCTGTGCTACTGCCCGATTACCATTGCACAGGGCTCTGAATACGGGGACGCCCCTTCCGCAGACAACCCAGTGGAGGCGTGAAGGAGCAAGAGCCATGTACAGGAAGGTATAAGTACATTGAATCCTTCCACCCTTCTCGACAATTCCTCACTCAATCCAACACACATCAACACACTCCAACAACTTCAATACCAACCAACACAACCACTCCAATCCAAAACAACCCCAAACCACTTCACAAAATGAAGACCACCTTCACCGTCGCTGCCCTCACCGGCCTCCTCTCTACTGCTTCCGCTCAGTACTTCGGCCTCACCTCCGCCCGCTCTGCCTCTGCCATCCACTACCAGACCGTCTCTGCTTCCGGTCAGTCCATCTGGCTCAACAAGAAGACCGCCTCCTACTGCCCCGAGAACGTCGAGGAGCTCGGCGCCTGCCCGCCCGGCAACAGCACCATTTTCGCTGGCGGCGAAGACACCCTTTCAATGGGCACAGTTGTCCCAGGAGGCCAGCAGGTCTACATCGACCCCGACACTGGTGCCGTCAAGTACACCCAGGCCCACTCCGCCGCCCAACCCGAAGGTGCCATTCAGACCGGCTGGACCGTCAGCCCCGGCAACGGCTTCGGCATCCTCTCCAACTCCAACGGTCCCTTCATCGCCTGCCCTGCCGAGGACGACTCTTTCCAAGTCTTCATTGGCCTCGAGTGCGTTGACTTCGACAGCGCTTGCCTGAGCTTCGATGCTCTCACCAGCAACGTCACCGACGCCGGTGCCTGGCAGTACTCTTAGACGATTGCGAGAATCGTCTAGTGTGATGGAAAGACGGAGGATGGGATAGATGCATGAAGAAACAATGCTTTTCTTTTACTCTGTCTGCATTTGATAATGATACATAATTATGAAATAATTGGAACGATCGATCAAAAAATATTGACAAGTTGTCCAACGTTGAAATTTTCCTTGGTGAACGCCTCGCTATGAACAGATCTTTTGCCCAATCGGGCTTTTCCAATGCCTCTTCTCTTCCCGCGTTCATTGCCAAAGACACAGCTTACCGCTAGCTGTGCCCGCAGCAACCCAATCCATCGAATCGTGGAACCTTGCAACAGCCGGCACAGCCGTGATGCCCTCCCCGCCCAACTGCGCAAGCTGCTGGCCTTTGCTCGTGTAGATATCCACAAATCGGTTCATATTACCAATAGCGAAACGCTGAATGCCATCCTGCGGTTGCATCTGCCACTGTGCACGTAAGATCGTCACCCAGCGCCCTGTTTGGTTGTTGTGCGGGATCACAGCGGTAGGTTCCATCTCAGCCTCTGTGAGCTGCACGCCGGGCTTGGTGTCCGTCAACGACGAGAAGTCGTAGATCTTGACCGTGTCGTCGTACGACGCCGTGGCAACTTGGCCGGCGGCGTTGAAAGCCGCGTGACTGACGCTCAGAGTGCTTCCGTGCTCGCCTATGAGAGATGGCATTCGGTTTTCGCCTTTTCCTGAGATCTTGCGTAGGTCGAAGAGCTTCATTGTCCGGTCGAGAGAGGCTGTTGCTACGAGATGGGGTTGTGCTGGGTGTAGGGAGAAGCCGCCGATTTTCTTCTCGCTGAGTTGTAGGAGCTCTGTGCATTGGTGGGAAGACATGCGCATGTCTTTGATGCCGAATTGGCCGTTGAGAGTTGCGAAGTGAAGCATATTCGGGTCCAAGCGACTGATCTCGACGCCTGATATTGGCTCATCGGCCGCTTTGTCTTCTGGGGCGTAGACTTCGATCGCTTTGCCTGCGGCAAGATCCAGTTTGCGTATTGAGCTGTCGTATGAAGCTGAGAATACTGCGTTTTGGTCGTGGGGAGCGAACTGGAAGGCGCTGATCGTTCGTGTGTGGATCTTGAAGGTTGAAATCGCGGGCTCAAAGTCTTCGTCGCCATCCTCATCCTCATCGTCGGCTTCTTGCTTTATCACATCCGGTGCGGTTTGAGATCCATCGAACAGGCCGAGACTGCCTAGCTTGTCGCCAGCAAAGACCAATGCCTTGTCCTTTGTAGGGTGCAGGCCCAGACTATATATCCGCTCTGGCGTGATCTTGATCCTGCTCGGTTCTGCGCCCTCCCACAACTGCAACCCACTCATCCGCTCGCGCACTTCGCGCAACTCCTTGTCCGTTGTATCTTTCACATCTTGCTGATCGAACGTCCGCTCGCCAGGATTCGCCGGCCCAACAGCAGTCAGCCAATTGCCTGCGCGATTCCAAGTTCGACCATTGACAATCGCATCGTCAAGATTGATATCATCGCTAACTCTCATGCGCTTCGCTCTCTGGTGTTCCTGGAACGCCTCAGCCTCCTCTTCCTGCTTCTGCCTTGCAATCTCAGAGTCTGCGACGATGCCTTGGAGGCGTCTTGAAGATCGTCGCGGCGCGGCGACTTCTTCTTTGACTTTCTTCTCTTGTGGTTTCTTGCGTTTCTGTCCAGCCGTCGGAGTCGGTTTTGGTTTTCCGCCGATTCCTGTCTGCTGTGCATCGAGCTGGAGTTGTTTGAGGAGGGCTTGGTTCTTTGCGATTTTCTCTTGTCGGGCGAGCTCGTAGTCGCTGAGACCTTGTTCTTGTTTTTTCGCAACCATCTTGGATTTATTTACGAGTATTTGGCGCGTTTGGTCAAAAGGAAAATTGGTGGACGCAGGTGCAAAGGTTTCTAATGGACTCGGTCGCGTACAGTCGATGACCTCACGCGTCAAGCGCGATCGCCAGCCAGAATTCCATATCGCTGCTGCTGCCGTTTGAAGAGGGGGCACTTTCAATCGATTGGACCCTTCTTTACCTGACCATCAAACCCCAAATACCAAGAGATATATTTCCGAAAGGTCAATAACGACAACAAAAATGGAAAACGTCACATCGGCCCTCGCCGACCTCAAACTGGACCAGATCCCCGTGTATCTCCTCAAAACCATCTCTGCACCTTCGGACGGCTACGAAACACACTTTGCCTCTCTGGACAATGGCAGCTTCAAACCAATTTTCCTCCCAGTCCTAGAGCACATCTTCCGCGACGATGCTCTTCGGAAACTACGACTCTCTGCTGAACGCTTTGCTTTTGCAGGTGGCAGTCCGGCAACTGCACGCCAGAAAGCCACTCACAACCCAGCGAAGCGCTATGGTGCCGTGATCTTCACGTCACAACGGGCTGTGGATGCTTTCACAATTATGGTTTCTAAGCTGGATCCGGCGAAGAAGGACATGCTTTTCGACCCTCGTATGCCCATTTACGTCGTCGGCCCTGCGACAGCAAAGGGTGTCAAGGCGATGGAATTGCCTTGCCCGGTCGTGGGAGAGGAGACCGGAAATGGGGATGCGTTGGCGAAGTTCATTCTTGAGCACCAGAAGAGCTTACCCGAAGATGTCACACATTTGAACGGCGCCCGACTGCCACTGCTGTTCCCTGTGGGAGAGCAGAGAAGAGACATCATTCCCAAGACTCTGGCATCCGAAAGCCTGCCACCAGCAGAACGCACATCGGTCATGGAGCTCGTCGTCTACGAGACCGGCGAAATGGCAACCTTCGAGGAGGACTTCACGCACTTGGTACAGGAGGCCAAAAAGGCCGGTGTCAAGGAGCAATGGGTGGTGGTGTTCTCGCCGCAAGGGTGCGAGGCGATGCTGATGGCTCTTGGGTGGCTGGAGACGTCGAATGGCAAGTTCAGCGAAGCGAGAAGGAACGCTACCTCCACGCCAATGAGGACGAGGATTGCGGCGATTGGACCCACGACGCAGCAGTTCTTGATCGAGCAGTTCGGCTTCCACCCCGATGTGGTTGCGGAGAAGCCCAGCCCTGAAGGTGTTGCCGACGGCATCTTGGAGAGCATGAAGTCGACTTAGACGTTGCCGTGGGGTGTGCAACAGACTACTGACAGGGGTGTGTTGTGGTGTTTATTGCTTGAGCCGTTTGGAGCATTTGATGGCTATGGTCGACATACGAGATACCCGTGCAGATACACAGTTGTATATAACATTGCGATGATGAGTTTAGCCTTGAGAGTACGCGAGAGCGAGGATCGATACGGAGGTAGTACATGCAACAAGCAGAAGGCAACCGTCTCATCCAGTCAACACATCAACTACACATGAGATATGTGGTATGGTTTTGAAGCTCACGATCGATATGGAGGTGTTTATCCGAGTAAAAGATATGTATTCCAAACGAGCAAGGGCACACGGCTGGATGTTGTAATATTTCGTCGTGCACATGAAAGATGCCTGACGCTAGACGGAAAGTGGCCGGGGCTCTCTCCTTCAATCGCAAAACGTACGACTCCGCAATCGCTTGCGGAGACTTTCGACATGGGTTCAACTATACCGAGCTCATGTTCGGGAATCTCGGCGAGCAGAAGTGGTGACGTGACAAATGGTTGAGAGGAGAACAGTGTGAGGATAGGCAGGCGAGGACGGTTTCGCCTAGCATTCCTCGCTGAGCCGAGGGCGGGCAGAACAATGCTGCTGCAGGCTCGAGCACGCCTTACGATTGTCTTTGAGTGAAATTGTGCAAAGTACTGTCCCATGTACCGAAGCAGCCACCACTTCGAGGGTTCGTCAGGCAGGAACAGGGCAAGGGCGAGGGGAGTACAGCAGAAGCAAATTGGCTCTCAACGCCGAATTCTACCGTCGAACACCGGGTGCAATTGCGTGTGAGGGGAGCAGTGCGTGTGATTGGCCTGCGAGGAATTTTTTCGGGGCTGCTCTGTGCTCGGCATTTAGTTTGGAGAGGAAAGCGAGAGTGGGCTGGTGGGGTGTCGCTTTTAGTGCGTGGGACGATTCAGCGCGCGCTCTCGCTCCTCGATATCTTTGTTTCCCACGGCCGACTACGCGCAAACTTTCTCGTCTTCCTCCCTCACTCCCTCCTCGAACACACACCACTCTCCTCCCACCCGCCTATTCACCTCCTCACCACCACCACATCACATCCGCCACAATGGTCCACACCAACGGCAACGCCGCCCACGGCGAGACTTTCCTGTACGTCCCACCCCGCCAACACCACCACCATCATGGTCCAGTTGGCTGGTAGATATTCATGATCATGTGAACACGTCTGCTAACACGCCACTCTCAGTTTCACATCCGAGTCCGTCGGCCAGGGCCACCCCGACAAGATCGCTGACCAGGTCTCCGACGCCGTCCTCGATGCCTGCCTCAAGGAGGACCCCCTCTCCAAGGTTGCTTGCGAGACTGCCACCAAGACCGGCATGGTCATGATCTTCGGTGAGATCACCACCAAGACCAAGGTCGACTACCAGAAGGTCGTCCGTGACGCCATCAAGGACATTGGCTACGACTCTTCCGAGAAGGGCTTCGACTACAAGACTTGCAACGTCCTCGTCGCCATTGAGGAGCAGAGCCCCGATATTGCTCAGGGTCTCCACTACGAGGAGGCTCTCGAGAAGCTTGGTGCCGGTGACCAGGGTATCATGTTCGGTTATGCCACCGACGAGACCCCCGAGTACCTTCCCCTCACCATCCAGCTCGCCCACCAGCTTAACAAGGCCATGACCGATGCCCGCAACAACGGCTCTCTCCCCTGGCTCAGGCCCGACACCAAGACCCAGGTCACCGTCGAGTACGCACACGACAACGGTGCCGTCATCCCTCTCCGCGTTGACACCGTCGTTGTCTCCGCCCAGCACTCTCCCGACATTTCCGTTGAGGAGCTCCGCAAGCAGATCAAGGAGGAGATCATCAAGAAGACCATCCCCGCCAAGTACCTCGACGACAAGACCATCTACCACGTACGTGTTGCCACATCATCTTTTCTTTTGTACTTCAGCTAACACATCATAGATTCAACCCTCTGGCTACTTCGTCATTGGTGGTCCCCAGGGTGACGCTGGTCTTACCGGCCGTAAGATCATTGTTGACACCTACGGTGGCTGGGGTGCTCACGGTGGTGGTGCCTTCTCCGGCAAGGACTACAGCAAGGTCGACCGCTCTGCTGCCTACCTCGCCCGTTGGGTTGCCAAGTCCCTCGTCCACGCCAAGCTCGCTCGCCGTGCTCTCGTCCAGTTCTCCTACGCCATTGGTGTCGCCGAGCCTCTCTCCGTCTTCGTTGAGACCTACGGCACCTCTGAGAAGAGCTCCGCGGAGCTCGTTGAGATCATCAACGCCAACTTCGACATGCGTCCCGGTGTCATCGTCAAGGAGCTTGACCTCACCAACCCCATCTACCGCGAGACTGCCAAGAACGGTCACTTCTCCAACCCCGACTTCACCTGGGAGAAGCCCAAGACCCTCAAGTTCTAGATTACCTGAGCGGTTCTTGTGCATTGCACCATCATTTTCTTTAGCATGGCCTTGGCGTTTGGTTTAGAAACAGAGGGAAAAAGACGAAAAGTACTAACAACATTAGACACGATTGCATGAGCGACAATGCGATCTACGGCGCGCTCACCCTGGGCATGTGAAGCGTTATTCAACATAGATCTTGGGTGGGCTCTGAGATACAAAAGATACCAATTTGCGCGTTGCTTTATTATGGGGACGATGGGACAAAAATGATCTGGGACGATGATCAACGATTGATAATTTAGCGTAGGCGTCACGGAGATGGCTTCAACATTCATCTTCTGACCCGCAGCGGACACAAACGGGAGGGACTCGAGGCGCAAGCTGAATGGGTCCCTTTTACCCGCGCTGCACCGGTTTGAATGAAAAAGGGCTTTTTGCTTTTTAATTTTGTGCTTTTATTGGGGTCCAAAGGGATATTTTTATATATTGAACCTCACTCGAAGTCACTCATTTACACCATATTCTGTCTTCTTCGTCTCAATTGTGATCGGTGGAAGTTGTTGTTGTGTTGCTGTGGATTTCTGACCTGGGTCCTTGTGTGGACTTCACCACGGTCACAGAGCGCTTGTCGTCCGGTGTATTTTTACAGTGTCAATGCTGATGTAACACGAATGTATCTACGAACAATGCTCATGCTTCATTGTGACTTCCATATTCATCTTTATCAATTGGAGATTCAGGTCGGCTAAACGTGGCATCAACGCTGCTTGCGAATCTGATTTGCTGCAACGTAGGCCTATCCGTTTTGGGACTGTTGTGTATCAGTCCTTGGTCTCTTCTCGCATAGTCTCGCGAACGATGGCATATATTCGTGAAAAGAATCACACGATAGCCGATTGCTTGATGGAGACACTCCCGCCGTAAATGTGAGGCACGATGGTCGATCGGCGTTCGACAGATGCCGTGCACACTTCGAAGTTCACTTCACAGCCATGTGACTGATGCTTGTACCAACGTTGTCGCTCAGATATGCTTTCCACGCTTATCACAGCGGATACTGGAACACGAAGGCTACCACTAAGAGCGATGGTATGCTTGTCATCAGCAGTATCAATACAAACATACAAAACTTCATCGTACACATGGGTAATACCTCCTTTGCTGTGTATTGTAGAATCGAAGCTAACCCCAAACCCTAATTTGCGTGACCACACATCAAGGAGTTCTCGCCTTGCATCGAAAAGTGCACAGCAGAGGCTAGTGCGTAGGATAATCAAGAGTTCTCTACAGGTGCATGCAAGTGCAGGTCTCGACACAAAGCTGGCACGAGCGATGGTAGCAAAGAGAAAACGAGGGCACGAAGTAAGTGAAGTAAAAGCGCCATATATTGCAAGCTACCCAGCAGCGCATAGTCTAAACAAGAAACGCCTTTTGGGTATCCCATCAATCCTAGTCATGCACCTCGTACGCCATCCTAAAGCACATCAATACCCTGTCTCATCGTCCCATACCACACCATGCCGCTCTATGCCTCAACAGACACGCCGTTGGAGCTTGAAGCATTGGCCCTGCGGTTCTTGACCGCGCCGGGCCTGTTGAGGGTGTACTTGGCGAATGCGCGAGCCAGAGCCTTCTTGCAAGAAACCTTCTGGCTGCCGACGAAGCTGTCGATAGCGACGGCAATGGCGCGGTCGATATCGGAGGCGTTGCAGTATTCCGAGAGACGCATTTTGGCGAACGCTTCCGAGATACGAAGGATAGATTCGAGGTGACGGACCTGGAAAATTGGGTCAGTAAGTCTGATTTCGTGACAACGTGCGAATGCGTATATCTTACTGTGATAGGGTATGCGCCAGTGGCGAGCGACTCGCGACGCATGTCGGCAAACAGACGGGCGATCTTGTCCTGGTCGATTTGGTACAGCTTAGGCCTGCACCTCTCACGAGAGTAGAGGATGTATTTCCGGAGCAGCTCTTGTGGAATCTCGGTTGTGGGAACAGCTGCAGCACCGTTGCTCTGCTGCTGAGAACCATCCTCGTCCATTCCATCTTCGTTTGCAGCAGTGGTCTGAGTCTGCGAGCCAAGCGCGGAGGACATGACTGGATGGGCGCGTCCGTGACTGTTTACAACGAACTTCGCCAGGCGCTCGTCTTCCGAAGGATCAACGGTGTCACGGACAACGCAGAGAATATCGAAACGAGACAGAATGGGCTCAGTGAGCTCGACGTTCTGGCTGAACGGCACGGTGCTGTTGTAGCGGCCGCCGATGGGGTTGGCCGCAGCCACGACAGCGCAACGAGCTTGCAGAGTCGTAACAATACCAGCCTTCGAGATGGAGATGGTCTGCTGTTCCATAGCTTCGTGAATGGAGGTTCTGTCCTGGTCGTTCATCTTGTCAAACTCATCAATCAGACAAGTACCTCTGTCTGCGAGAACAAGCGCACCACCTTCCAGAGTCCATTCAGCCGTGAGCGGATCTCTCCTGACACTAGCAGTGAGACCGACGGCAGAGGCACCCTGACCGGTGGCGAAGACGGCACGGTGAGCTGTGTTTTCGATGTATTTGAGCACCTGGGACTTCGCAGTACCAGGGTCACCGAGAAGTAGGATATTGATGTCACCTCTCATGGCGTGCTTGCCCTGTGCCACCTTTGCAACACCGCCGAAGAGCGAGAGAGCGACCGCAGTCTTGATGTCCTCATGGCCATAGATCGAGGGTGCAATCGATTTGATGAGCTTGTCCACGATCTTGGGGTCACGGCTCAAGGCACGGATCTCTCTCTCGTCCTCCTCAGTCAGTCTGAAACCAGCCAGCTGGTCGTGGCTCTTGACGACATGGTTCGCCTCGATAATAGTGGCAAACACAGGGAAGCCGTTCTTGTTGTTCAACTGTGCATCGTAGCTGTTGCGGTAGATACCAGTAATCTCGACTTCCTCACCAGGCTTGGCTGAGTCAATCAAGTCCCAGAGCAAGATAACCTCACGGTGTCTGGGCAGGCGGCCAGCAGGAACTGTGCCTGGCGATTCCTGCAGGGTAAGCTTTTGGTAGTTTCGGTAGATTGTCTTCTCGCTGTTGACGGTGAAAGGACCACGAGACTGGCAGTTCTGGCAGAAGCTCAGCTTGACTTCGGAGTGACTGTCCTGATGGAAAGGTCCTAGAGTGATACCACACTTTGTGCAGTCGAATTTGACATGCTTGAGTTGTGGGAAGACGCCAGTCCGGCGGGTGACCACGCCAGAGACGCGGAGCAGAGAGTTAAGGTGGTTCTGACGAAGCTGGCGCAAGGTGAGCGAAATGGGCAGGTCGCTCATGCGGACGTGGAGCTCAGAGTGGATGCGCTCGTAATCCGGGTAGTGGTAAAGAGTGACATCGAGGGCGACCGCATCGAAGATCGGCAGGATTGAAGAAGGCACCTGCGCGACGAACATACCCAGAACGGGCTTCGAGTCGGAAAGATGCGCCCAGGAGACTTCGAGAGACTCTGCGTTGACCTCTCCCAAAGTTCTGATGCGGACACCGTAGACTGATGTGCCCTTCTCGTCGGTGTATTCGGTGAGGAAGTTCTTGAACTCGCGAGCGATGGTTCTTGAGACAGCGGGCGACGCGACCCACTCCACCAGCGACGCAGCCTTGACATCCATGAGAGCCTCTAGCGAGAGTTCCTCGTTCATGATGTCCTCGGTCATGTCCATATCTTCCTGCTCTTCATCGTAGCGATGCCTCCTGCGGCGCGGCTGGCGTGTGAGATCTCCAAGATCGTCCTCGTCGTCTTCCAGGACTTGAGCAGCCCTAGGTACTCTGCGACGCTCGCGATCCAGTTCTCTATCTCTGCGGTTCAGGCGAGCCTCAAGCTGTCTGCGCTGTGCCATGTCCATCTGCTCGTAATCGCCTTCGTCGTCGATGTCTCTGCCGCGGTATTCATTGTTTTCGCCACGGTTGTAGTCATTCTCGAAGTTGTCGGCGAAGAGGTCAATACCGGCGTCGTCTTCGGCCATTTCGTCGAGATCATCCAAGTCGGGAACGAGATCGTCTTCGGGGTCCAAGCCAGTATCGTCTTCCACGTCCATGTCATCATGCTGCGGGAACATGGGCGGTGAAGAGGCGGGAGCTATACACTTGTCAGCTGATCCGATTGTATATCGTCTTCAACAAGGCCAGACGTACGACTTGAGGGAGGAGCAGCATTTGAGGAGGCATCGTCGTCGGCCTCTCTTCCTCGTTTACGCCCTCCTGACGGGGCTCCGCGGTTGTGAGCGTCCATGTTGGAATGCAATGGTGAACTTGTGGTTGTCAGTATGGTGTTTCTAATTCGCAGGCATTCCTTTGGTGGACATTACCTCATGTGGGATGTGTGTGGTGTGTTTGGTGGGGCTGTTTGGAGCGGGAGTGTTTCTTCGACGTCCTGGACAACGACGGCGAGGCACTTTAGCACGGCGCGTCTGCCGGCGACTTAGCGTGTTTTCTCGTGTTGCGCGCATGTGATTGAGAGAGCACCGTCTCACGTACTCGAGCATTGGATATAATATCTACTCCAACAATTAATCGCTACACCATCAATCAACATCTCTCACCATGGATCCTCCTCCAATGCCTCCACACGAGCCGGTCAATGGCGCCCTCAAGCGCAGCGGTAGCATGTCGCAAGCATCAGAGACCTCGCAGACTGCCGCCGATTACATTTCATCGCAACTGCAACTCGAGGCCGACGCGCGCGAAGCATTGCCTTATCAGTTCGACACATGCACCAAACCTCTCGGTCCACTGCGACAGTCTGTCTTCGCCTGCCTCACCTGCACACCACCGCCCGCCTCCAAGTACCAGCAATTCACACCAGCCGGAGTCTGCTACAGCTGCAGCATCAGTTGCCACGGCGAGCATACGCTTGTTGAGCTCTTCTCCAAGCGGGACTTTGTTTGCGATTGTGGCACCACCAGACTCGCCAACAGCGCGACACCATGCAGCCTGCGCCTGAATCCCGAGACTGGCCTCAAGGGCGGCGTGGTGGGAGAAGAGGCGCGACAGGGCAACAAGTACAACCAGAACTTCGAGGGCAAGTTCTGCGGATGCGGCGAAGAGTACGATCCGGAAAAGGAGAAGGGCACAATGTTCCAATGTCTTGGTCTCGGCACGGTTGAAGAGGGAGGCTGTGGCGAGGATTGGTGGCATCCTGAGTGCTTGATGGGCGTGCCTAGGCAGCTTGTCCAGTCGAAGCCAAAGGAGGAGGAGACGAACGGCGCCTTGGAGCCTGTCAAAGAGGAGGACGAAGCAGGCGAGCACCAAACACTGGAGAACGGTGCTGCGGAAAACACAGAACACATTGAAGAAGCGCCTCTGCCTCCGGGCTTTCCAGCGGAAGATGACTTTGACCATTTGATCTGCTACAAGTGCGTCGAGGCCTTCCCATGGATCAAGCAATATGCTGGCACACCTGGCTTCCTGCCTGCAGTACCATCCAAGCCCGTCGCGGACACCGTGCAGGTCGAAGCGGCAGATGTCGAAAGCACCATTGCAACAGAACCCATTCTACAAGCACAAGAGAGCAACAAGCGCAAAGCCGAAGACGATGTTGAAGATGGCAACCAAGATCTCAAGAGGGTCAAATCCGAGAAAGAAGCCAATGGCACAGTCGATTCGACTAGCGCAACGAACGGTCACACAGCACCAAGGCACGAAACATTGCCAGCAGCACCTACAAACAGCATCAGCCTATTCCTCCGGGATAACTTCCGCGATAACTTCTGCCGCTGCGCCGACTGCTTCCCACGTCTATCGAAACACCCACAGCTCCTTGAAGAGGAAGAAGCTTACGAGCCTCCCATGTCCGATTCCGACGGCGGAGACCAAGATGATGCTCGTTCTGCTGCTGGCCGAAGTGTCCACTCCGGCTCACTGCTAGAGCGAGGCGAGGCGGCGTTGTCGGGCGTGGATCGTGTACGTGCCATCGAAGGTGTGATGGCTTACAACCACTTGAAGGACAAGGTGAAGGCTTTCCTGCAGCCTTTCGCTGAGAGCGGCCAAGCAGTGGGCGCAGAGGATATCAAAGCATACTTCGCGAAGCTGAGAGGCGACGAGCAAGCTGTGCAAGCCGGCGATGCGGGCTCAGGCGATGGCGTTGAGGGCGATCAGAGGAAGGAGCAGGGCGGCTATTAATGTACGAAAAAAAAAAGATGAAGTGTACGATGAGACGAGAAGAAACGAAAAATAGCTCAGGCAGTGTAGAATAATGCGTCACAAGGATGCCACCAGTATGATACCCAATTCACAGAATTACGTTCACTTTGTTTTTGACCCGTTTCTTTTCAATGTGTATTGCTACCCGCCGTGATGTCTTCGAATCACTCCCATCTACACCTAATTCCTATCCCTCAAATTGAACTTACCAAACCTCCCCCTCAAATCATCTGCAAAGCCCTTCCTCTCACCAACAACCGGACTTCCGGTCCCACTCCCGCGCATCCCCATGCCCTGCGTGGCTAGCCTACCCAGCGTCGTGCTCGGCCTACCAGCAATATCTCCATCCGCGACCATGACCTTCTCCAGCAACTCGGCACCCTTGATCTTATCCACTTTGCCGAACTTGTTCACAGAAGAATCGAAGAACTGCTCGCCCTTGCCCTCTGCAGCCAGCGACATGAGCGCAGTCGTCTGCACCAGTTCCTCGAGCATTTCGAGCAGAGCGGCGGATTTGGGCAGTGACTCGACGAAGCCGACCAGGTGGCTGACGTCGAGGCTGTAAGCTGTGGCGGCTTGCGAGGAGATTTGGCGGATGTTGGAGTCTAGGGGAAGGGAGAGGATGGCGGCGGCGATGTGCCCGAGCGATTCGTGGTAGATTTGGTCTTTGATCTTCTCGGGTAGGCCGATGAGGACGGAGGACATGATGTTGCTTAGGTAGCGCGTGAGCTCTTGCATGTAGAGGCTGGCGACGTCTGGGACGTAGGTGGATAGCCAGTCGTACTCGGCCGTTTCGATGAGGTCGTCGATCTTGCTGTTGACGAGCTCGAAGATGCGGACTTCGGCCTTCTTCTTGCCGGCGCGGAATTCTCCTGTTGCGCTGAGCGAAATTGGTCCTGCGGCGGATGAGGAGGAGCGGGCTTCGACGAGGAGACTTTCCAGCTCCGCGCAAGCTTGCTCGAGATGTTCGAAGTTGGTGAGGATCTGAACGATCTGACCAGGGTATTGCGTTGAGAGTCTCTCGACTAGGGTGCGCGCGACGCGATGAACAAGAAGATCGTCAAGAGCAGTCTTGAGCGTCGCATCGATGTCTGTTGTTTGGTTGAAGTGGTCGTCGGAGAAGAGGTAGATCTGGTTGATGAAGTTCCGGATGTCAATGCAGACAAGCGGGTACATCTGCGAGAATGGAAGGATGCATGGGTAGGTGATGCTGTCGGGGTCGTCCTGCCCGTCAGGAGGCGAATACCATGACACAGACATGACCCTGCTGTATTCGTCTGGGTTGTTGATAGGCATGGGCATGTAGTCGTCGGACTCGACAATCTCCTGGAAGTCGTCGCTGAAGCGCTTCTTCAACAGCGAGCTGTACTTAGCAAAGAGTGTAAGAAGAAGGCTGTCAAGCGCGGATACAGAGTAGCCCCAGCTGTCCATGGTCTGTATGAAGAGTGCGATGACACCTTTGATCTTGAGCAGTCTCTCATCGTTGTCGACTGTGGGAAGCGCGGCGCTGATGAGCTTGATAGCGGACTGGCACATATTGTCCCAAAGCTCATCAACGTCGGCCTGCGTACGGAAGTTGTCTGGTGTTTTCATCATAGTAGCACGCTCTACGATGGCGAAACCGGCGATACCTTCGAGAAGAGAGCTCAGGCCTGCATTGTCCTCATCATCGAGCCTGAGCATTGTCGGCAGCAAAAGATCCTTTTGTTGTCGGCGAGTGGCTGCGTACTCGGTGCGGAACTTGTCTGTCTGGCCGAGGGCCTCGTGAATGTGAAGACATTCGAACAATGGGCTGAAGTCAACCTGCACCTCATCGTTGTTCAGAACGTCGAATTCCTCTTCCTCATCTGCAACAAGCTCGACGGCCGAGTTGAGCTTGAAACTGCCGAGGTAGGAGTCCTCTTCGCTCCAGCGCTCTTTTGACCTCGTCCTTCGCATCTCTGTGTGGTAAAATGCAACCTCTCCCAAGAACTGCGAGGTCTCTCTGATGCGGTACAGCCATGTGTTCAGGTCAGCTTTGACAGCCTCGGAGATCAGGCGTTGTGTGGCGGGCACAGAGCGTTCTATCATCTCTGCAATCTTGTAGCGGGTGACTTCTCTGAGGTGGACATTCTGCAACTCATCCAATGCTCGTAGCGCCGCATAGTGTGATTTCTTGCTCAGAAGATCGTGCACCTGGTTTGCAAGCCTCAGCACCTCCAAGCAGTCTTTCAAAGCTTGCGTCGTGTCGTCGATGTTTTGGCGCACGCCTCGGCTTTCGACAAGTGCTTTCTTCTGCTCTGCGAGCTTCTCCGTTGTGGTCTCGATGGAGAGACTCAACTCCATGATCTCAGAAGTAAGCCCAACTGTGCCCTCGCGAACATTCTGAAGCTGGTTCACACTGGTGATGAACTCCTGGTGGTTGGTATTGCAGATGCGCTCGATCTCAGCTTCACGCTCACTAGAGACCTGGTTAAGTGCCTGGATCAGAGGCTGTACCTGTGTCTGAGTCTGCGCATTCTTGAGCAGAGGTATCAATTGGTCGAGGTAGTCCGAGTCGGAAGATGACAGAATGATCTGAGAGAGGAAACGTTAGTCAAGTGTGCATTTTCTCTGGTAGCCCCACCGGACCGTGAAGCATGCCTTCGCCGTTGCAACGTCAATCTCTTCTGAAAGATCCGCACATCCGGTGCCTCCCATTTGTTGGAAAGGTTGCCCTGAGGCGCGAGGGAAGTACGACAGCACAGAGTGATGGAATGAAAGAAGGTGACAAGCTTACCTGCTGCACCGCGCCGGTGAGATCATCGTGATTTTCTATCAAGCCAGGCATGGTGACCTGTTACACGTGCCTGGCTGCAAGACTTCGTCCAGGCAATGTCGCGCGTGCGTGGAGGAAGACCAATAGCACCCGGGCTCAATGTAAGCAGCCGGATGTCGAATTATTTGACAAATGCCTCAATCAAAAATGCGAGGCAGTTGCCGGGAGTAGCAACTGTCATAAACTCTTGTTGCGTGGTCTTTATCTTGCCGCGATCTAGATGATACCAGTGTGCTGACAACGACGTAGAAAGTGTACAGGTGGCGGCAACGGCTTCGTTTGAAAAGCTCGTGAATCGGAAGAAGACTTTCGTTCGCGCCAGAATCTGGGACGCTGAAGTATGAATGTATTAGAACAACCCGCTTGATGTTGGTGTACGGTGGTATCGATTGACGTCTATCGTCTTGTCAGGCAGCCGTGGTGGCAGGGAAGGGAGGGGGTCAGCTTTGTACACACCTGTGCCAACTACAGTGCACTCAATGCTCTCTCTTTTAAAATCGACCGCTGTCCAACTAGGCAGGAGGATATATACGAGTTACAAACGAGTCATAAAGTCATCTCAATGGCAATGGGCCTGAGCCTTGGGCATGAGGTTGCCTTAACGTCCAAGGGCTGTGGTGTTTCTTGGCCGAGCGCAAGCCCGAGCGATGCCGAATTTGGGCCCCAGCATTCGTTGAGCCGAAGAGAGGCTTCTAGGAAAACTTGTGTGTATTCGTACTCTGCAGAGCATCTGGCACAAAAACACTACAGCTTGGAACATTGGTATCGGAGTAAGAATGTCTGTGAACAGCACAAAACTCAAGTATGCAAGTGCATTAAATTAACATGTTCTCGATTCTTTTCAACCCTGGCAACAACCGTGCCATGAACACTTCATATTTCTATCTTAGCTACATGTACTTCCTTACCCACTTCCACGAAGCACCCAAAGCAGCCTGCCCAATCCGACACACACGAATAGATGCCACCCCACCGCCCAAGCCATCGCGTACAAGTACTTCGGCGAGAACACCGTCCAAATGAACAAATGCGTGCGCAGGAGCGTGCAAGCAGCCATGACTGCCACCAGACTGGCCGCCGTGAAAGCTGTCGTAGCAGTAGTGTACAGTGTCCAACTGTCTACGCTGTTGCTCGACTTGAGGTCAGCCTCAGGGGGCTTCGGAGGAGTAATTGCAGTTACCGCATCGGCGTGAAGCTGTGCTCTCTCTCGGTCGACCCACGCTCTGTTGCTGCTAGATTTTGTGGCCAATTTCGAAGGCGCGGGTTCAATCTGTGGCCTGGGTAAAAGCAATGTAACGGCGGCGCTGCACCACCAGATTGCTCCCGCCCAGTTGCTGGCGAAGAGAAGCACGCCCACAGCGACGATATTGTAGTCTGCAACGCCGTTGTAAGCATTGCTCAGATCAATGCTGGAAATTGAATTGGAGCCACCAAAGGCGAAGTAAGTCGTTTGGGAAAGAAGCAGCGAGGTGAACGCGATTGGCAAGGCCTGAGATCCGATCTGCGCCGCAGAAGTGGCTTGAGATAGCAGCCTCATGAAGCAGAGGCGTTGCACCTCCAAAAGCAGGAACAGTGGGACGTTCGGCGCTCTAGTCTGCGTGATGAGGAACAGCGTGAGGAGGACGTGCAGGCGGTCCGAGAGAGTGATGGTAGCTTCTGTATGTTTGTTAGCATTGTACGTGGCAAACGAGGCTCAGTCGAGCACTTACTCCTCGTGCCGTGCTTACTGCCATTCCATTTCGCCTCAACAACGGCAATAATCAGACACAGCGTCAGCATGACGAACACCACCCGCGCTTGTGTCAAAAGATCCAGATCAGCCGTCACCGCTCTCAATTGTCCACCAAGTCCCAGCACAAGCTCCGGCGCGTCTGCTTGGGTGAAGTTCAGCTTGAAGACCACCGCTGGCAAAATAGCGACAAACGCGATGGCAAGATCAGCATCGCCGATCAGGGTGCTGCGCAAGCAAGTCCTTGCCAACTGATATCCGACCACCAGATAGGTCGCCAGAATGAGTACCCACATCAGTACGTGGTGCGAGGGGAAGAAATCATGGACGATATCCGGCTCGCCGGCGTGCTTCTGGCCAGTCTGGTTCCAGCGTACCATGAGTCGGTGGCATGCAAGAACAGGGATTACGAGAACTGCACTTGGAAGGTTCCAGTCGTCTGGAAGGCGCATCCTGTTGCCTTGTTGCAGCGAGCGGATGGCGAGGAAAGCAAGCCAGGCGGGTGTGATCCAGTACCAGAAGTGCTGTTCTTCTTCCACGTATGATGTCGCGAACATCATCACGCCGTAGAGCAATGTGGTAAGCGTCAAAGCACCTCCAGCGAGACTGGGCGGCCAGAATGTAGGGAAGGCGAGGACGGCCAGGATAGAGCTGGCAAACGCCAGAGCCACGCCCGCAACCATGCGCGGCACATCATAAGAGCTCGCAGTACTGCTGAGGGCATCCTGTGTCTTGTAGAGGAACTGGGAGAGTGCATCTTTCTTTTCTTTTTCTCCCTTTGAGTCGACTGCCCTTGCCCACAAGCATGCCATCTCTTCCGTTTCATCGCTCAGCCTTTGACAGTTGATCTCTTGACGCATGTACCTCTTCACGGCTGCCAGCCACTTCTCTTCGCCAACACTCGCCTTCAAAATCACAAGGACCTGTCTTGCGTTTCTCTCCAGAGATCGCACCCAAGCTCTTTTTCCAAGCAAAAACTCCGTAGTCTCCTGAAGTACAACTCCCAAGCTATTTCTCGGCACCGGGAAACCCATCAAGCTGGCCAGCGTTGGCACAACGTCGCTCTGCTGTACTTTCCGGTAGAACTCGAACTCTGTGCCATCCTTCGGGGTCGTTGGGCAAGGGCGCAACTTGGTGCCGGCGAACTTTGGGCTCGCGAAAACCAGTGCTGGTTCCGTCTCACCAGGGCCACTGCCGCCGTGATTACCACCGGCGTTCATGCCGTGATCTCCCACGAGCACTAGCAGCGTGTCCTCGAGGTGTTCTTCGGTCTCTACGGCTTTGTAGATCATGCGCACAATGTCATCCATCTCACGCTGCTTAGGCAGCATCGCAGGCCCTTGAGGGCCGGTCTTGTGGCCGATGTGGTCAAGGCCAAGGTAATGCATGATCAGCGCATTCCAATCGGGCTGCTGTAGCTCAGCGGGCAGATGACGGGTCACATTGTTGTCGACCTCAGTGAAATCCTACAAGAAAAGAGAAAACGGTACTTAGCTTTGAAGTGCTCTACTACGATGCCGTGCCGTGCCAGCGCTGCGAGTCTGTCTGCTAGCAGCTGCCGGACGAGCAATACACGTGTGTGCGAGTGTGTGCCTACTAACCGAAACGAAGAAGCTGCTTGTGCCTTCGCTGCGCCCAAAGAAGTCCCCAGGGAACAGCTTCAGCCATGTGTCGTCTCCATAGAATACCACATGCTCATTCTTCTCTTGACCCCGGCGACGGAGTTGTGCAAGCCAAGTATCCTGCGCGGCGAGAGAGGAGGAGGTATCGCTCTCAGCGAAGTTGAGGATGAGATCGAGGAAGGATGGGACGGAGCCGGTAGTAAGGGCCTTGACGCGAGGCATGGTGACCGTCGGCGGAGTTGCGTGCGCGGTGAATGGAATGGCAGCGCCATCTCGGATCAAACTATACGCCAGTCAGGCCATTGGTCTCGTTTGACGCCAGATGTCAACGAACCTTTGAACAAATCCCATGGCGCTGTCCTCTCCGAACACGAAATCGCTCCTGAGGGCATCCACGACCATGAATATGACCTTGTTGAAAGGCGCATGCGCTTCAGAGCCAACTCCTTTCTCTCCGTTGTCACCATCCTGCCAATCTGCAAGACCGGGCAGTACAGGCTTATAGGGAAAGAAGCCAGCTGCGAATACCAAGACCGCGACAGGGAGGAGGAGGTTCGCAAGAGTAAGACAGGCCACGCGCAGGCGGCGCGAAGAAACCATGCTTCTAAGTAAGGCAATTGTGGAGGCGCTGAGGTTTAAATCAATACATCTTTCGGCATGGGAGATGTTTGATGGCAGTCGCTTGTGGCAGGAGGCATCTCGTAGATTTATCAAGGTGTCGAGCTTCAGCAAGGGCCACGAAGTCGAAAGCGCGTCTCGGCAGAACAACCGAGCCAGCTTCGCCTGCCACTACCGCTTTTACAAAGTCATCGCGAAAACATGACGAACGAGAACAGTGAAGACGTTGCGTTCTGAATCCCATTCCTTTGCGTTTGATAGACTATTTAAACTATTCATGCTATGGTAAAAAGCGATTCGCTGCTTTCTCTTTGCGAAGACCCATGCAACCATTCACTCCAATCCTCTTGCGAAGTTGGAGCTATTACTATTACCCAGACAAACCCATGTTGACGACACGACGGTCGAACAAGTACGCGATAAAGAGAGCAGAAAAACGAGCGGAAAGCAAGCGGCACGCTGCAGCGTTGCCGGGGTATCGCGAAAATACCCAATCCATGAAGAAAACTCGAACACAAGCTAGGGTTGTGGTATCCTGGCTTTCGCCTCCAACATGGTTGGCGCTACTAATCCTGGAGTCGAGTCTGAGTTAATCATATTGCGTCGAGAACGAAAGCGAGTAAGTGAATGCGTAGCACGCCGCAGGAAGCAGCTGGACGTTAACGCTGAGTTCAGACAGAGCGGTAGTACTCCGGGATCTGGCCCTTGACGGGGTACAGAAGTGGCTGGAACTGGTCTTGGTGTGCAGTCTGATTGCGAGTCGGACTGTTGACGGGGGCCATTTCAGCAGGCATCACTGGGTGGCGGTACCCAAGCCCGCCATTCGTGTGCATGCGTGAAGGGGTGTTCAGGCCTTGCGGCGGCATCATGGGCGGCGCCGGCAACTGATACGGCATGGGCTGGTACGCCATGCCTTGCTGGGGAACGAACTGCCCGCTCTGCCAGTCGAAGAGCATCTGCGGCTGGTATCGTGGCTGCGCGTACGGACCGTATATGGCGGCGGGTGAGCCGTTGCCATGCAGGTAGTGGTACTGCTGGTCGTCCTGCTGCTGGGAAGGTGTGCCGCGGTCGAAGCGGGCGTGGCCGCCACGGCGACCACTGCCACTGCCACGGTGAGTGCCGTTGGCCGGGCGCGCACGAGGAGTGTAAAGACCAGAGATCTTTGCGTTCTCGACAGAACGGGTCTTCTTAGAGACATTGTCGACAGGAGGCCAGGCACGCTCCTTACCGATCAGCTCAGGTGTCTCCTTCGCGCTGTCTACCGACCAGAACAGCACCGGACGGCAAGGCTTGGCCTCTTCCAGGATGGAGGAGTTGCGGAACTTTGCAACAAGGCACTCGTAGCCTTGAGTGTTGGCATAAGACACGGCACACGGCCTCAAGTGCTTCCTGAAGAGATTGTGTGGCAGGAGTCTCCCACGCCAGGTGTTGACGAACGTCAGGAGGGCATGGACGCCGACGAAGTTGACAAATGCATAGCCAACTGACTGACTCTTCTGGAAGTCGATGCGGTTGTACGCGAAGTCGAACTGGCCGGGTACAGTTCTCTGAAGCAGGTCGATGAAGTCCGCGCCTGTCATCTCCGGCGGGATGTTACGAACCATCAACGTCGTGCGAACGTCGAAGCCACCCAGAATCCTGACCTCATTGACATCCTGCGGCTTGGCTATGGCCGGGTGAGGACGGCCATCTGGCCCGAGCATGGGAAACTCGGCCATCGGATCGGCGGTCTGAAAGATGTTGCGGGCATATTGGGTCCGCATGTAAGGACCAGCCAGCTTGCCGGGTCTGCAGTACCCCGCGACGGTGCCGGTTCTGGCCTTGCCATCCTTGTGCGTAGCAGTGCGACCGGTGGGGCTGTAGTCAAACCTGGCATTGTCCCTGAAGCCATCATGGCCTGGTGAGGGAGTGCGCGGGGGAGCTGACGTCTGGGCAGCCGGACTGTTTGGATCCACGGGCTCGTGGCCAATGGCCTGGAACTTGATATGCTGGACTCGTGTTAGAGTGATCAACAGGATGGGAGCGTTCATGTTACTTACCTCTGCAGTTCCATTCGGAAGGGTAAGGCCGTCGACAGGGTTGGTGATTAAAACGGCGTCAGTGGCGTCAGCGACGCTGTTGTAATTCACGGAGTAGACCAGGCGCGACTTCGTAGCGAAGTCCGAGTCGTCGAGTAGATCGAAGCGGAGAATAGGGCCAAATCTGGCCGCAGCGGACTTCGCCATCTCTGTGACGACAGCAACGTTGTACCTGCCGCTGTGGATTTGTTCCTTCAGGGTCACGAAGAAAGTGACCACTGAGGACAGGCGTTCGATGTGGTCGCCAATCTTAATCTTGGCGCTCCTGAACTCCTCGCAGGAGATGAAAGTGGCCTGGTGAGATTTCTTTATCTGATCATAGAGGCCCTTGGCATCCGAGAGGGTATCGATGAAGATGCACATGGTCTGAGCGCCGCCATCACCGTCCGTCATGCCGACAACGCCGAGCTTCTGAGCACGTTCCTGAAAGACTTGCTGTGAGATGTGGTCAGTGATTGTCTCGGAAGTGATAGGCGGACTGTACTCACCAGGCCTTTGACCCTGCCCAACGGCTTGCCCTCTTCGAAGTCACGGGCAACGACGTGGTCGACCCGAATGAATCGAGTGACGGGAGAGTTGGGCGTCTGAGGACGCAAGGTCTGCTTGGCTTTGCCACCTTCATACGAAGTGCTGTGGGCGATGACCGGGTCGGAGTTCTGCCTGTTGGTGTTGGAAGAGTTGGAGTTGGACCTGCCATCCATGGTGTTGCCGGAGCTGCCATTGGAGGTGTCACCGTCAGTAGGCTCTCCGCCAGGAGGCGAGGAGCTTCCGGAGCCTGGACCACCTGACTGGTCATTGTGGGCAGTCGGCACGAAGGCCGGAGCACCGCCTGCAAGGCTGCCAGCAGTGACGAAAGGGTCATTGGGATCGGCGAGATGGCCACTGACGGCTGGCGGACCAGTCCAGAGCGGGTGCCCTCCCAACGGGAAGCTATGAGGATGTCAGTGACCGTGTACAGTCGCGCCAGAAGGTTCAACCCACCTCGCAGAGCGCGGGACGTAAGGATAGCCGTAAGTGAGCGGAGATGGCTCTGCGCCACGGACAATGCCATTCACGTCGACACTGAAGAAGAAGGGTCAGATCTGCACTGGTAGTGAAGTGCGATCAAGTTAACTTACACGCCAGGGTTCGAGTCACGGGGAGCCGGCGGCGGGCTGTTGGTGTTGTCGCCGGCCTGCGCGCCTTGGATTTGCTTCGGCGGCGTGACCGGGCTCTTGTCCTTGTCGGGCTGATCGGCCATTTTGGCGATGCGTGTAGTGAGGGGCGTCGGATGTGAGATGTGAGGGTATGCAGGTGGGAGTACTGGCTTGACCAAGAGGCGTGAACGCAATTGACCAAGGACAGCACGCCAAAGGCTGTTGTGATGATGGAGGGTGGTAAAGATTGTGGTAAGGAGTGTTGAAAGGAGTGATGGTGGATTTGGTGGTGAGGATGAGTGAGAGTAAGTGTGCGGAGCGAAAAAGGCGAGAGTTACTTTGGGGCTCTCGTGCTGAGTGGCACGAGACGAGAGAGAGAGAGCACGAACGAAGGCTCGTGCTTGATGCCTACTGTCGTCACGCTAGCAGTGTTGAGGGCGTGGGGCTGTGGCTGTGGTCTCTATAGTGATGGAGGAGTGGACGCGTCGGCTTCGTCTGCGGAATGCCTCTGATGTAGACCAAGATCGTCCTCGATCAATCCAAGAATTGAGGGGATTGACAAGAAAGACCAGGGCTACAATCGCATACCATCGGCGCGTCCATATCTCCACTGTAGCGATTGTTATAAGCCATTGCATGCTCGACGCTGAACAGCTAAACGCGGTGGTTGGGCTTCTGTTGCCTCTCTCCGCTCTCTGCGAGCTCGCCCAACATGCCCGCCACGCTGCCTTTCGACAGGTAGCTATAGCCAATTGCAGATCCATTCTAGATGCCCATTTCGACACCCACAAAGACTATCCCACCACTGTCCTGCTACCAAGCATTATGCTTTGGTCATGCTGACCATTGTGGCATCGGAGGGCCTTCGCCGGTCATTTAGAGTTTGATATGCTGAGCCACAGGTTAAATTTGGTTCACGCTAGCGGCGCCGAAGATCCGGAGGGCAGGAGCGTGGGCTTGTGGAGGAAGGAGCGACGGGCAGGACTGTGGCTGTAGGTAGCGGCTGATGAGTATATCTCGCGCGATATCAGCGCGCAACATGAGTGACGACCATTATATGACAAGGCCATGTAGTTGGCATCTTGCATAAGAGTCGACGATGACAGCGCTTAGGACTTTGCGTGTCGAGTGCGTTGTCGTGCTCAATCGCGTCGTGTTGGCTGCTTGGGTGCGGCCGGGGTCCTGAGGCTCCGAGGCGTCAGGCACCTCGAAGCCTGAGCTGAACTTGGATGAGATTCGAACAGGCAGGTCCATCGAAGGGCCACAATGCATGTAGCAAATACCAGCAGCTACTTTCTGAAGCCATTGCATTGATGTTGAGGTCAGCTGGCCCAGCTGCTGCTGCTGGCTGTGCACCGTCTGGCGGCCTTCAACACAGCCGCAAGCATCTCTGTATTCCACAAGGACTTCAGGTTCGCAAGGACCATTTACAGGGCTTCGAGAAACCAGATACGCCTTTAGCGCTGTCGCTTCGAGGTTGTTTGTGGGCCGCTGCTGTGGTTTGTCGGAAAGTTGGCGGTACTTCTCTTCACTTAGATCTGCCACAGGGATTCGAGAGGCCACAGTGCCTGAAGACCGGGTGTTCTAACGAGTATATGGCAAGCCTGGCCGTGTCCTAGGTAGCGTGGCTTTCCAATAATATATATGTGTGTTGAAGATTAGGCCGACCAGACTGACCGAGTACCTTCCCACAAATTCAGAGTCAATACTCGAGCTATTGATTGAGCTTCGAGATTGATGGTTCGGGATAGTACTCCAGAGTTTATATATGACAGATAATTGCCGATCTGCTCATCATAGTAATGAAAGTAGTGTGAAGGAAAAGACCGGTGCAGAGAGAGAGTAGTAAGAGAAAGGCCAGAAGTATGAGAGTGGTGATATTGTTGCCTTACTGATATCCTGGGTGATATTATAGCCGACCCCAAACGAAGGAGGCTGTGTCCCATCGGTCTCACTTGGAGCTCATATAGTTCTGAGGAAAGGAGATATAGTAGCGGTCGCGTGAATACAATAGCTGGCTCTTGAAGTTGATGATCTGGAACATGAGCCTTAGGCTGGCCGATGTGTGCCAGGTCAACTTCACTGTCGACTCCTGCCTTTCTGCCATAGGCACTTCCGAACAGGATGCGGTGAGGTACAGCCATTGGGTCAGGTATACGAGCGAGGAGTGGGACTGAGCAGCCTGTTCTGTGCCATGACAGACACTCTGTCGTGATGGCCCGGCGTAACAGTACGTTGAAGTTACTCACTGGTTTTGGGTAAGCCGAAAATGGTACTTGCTAGATGACTGAGGCTCAAGGGCCTTGCGAGCCGAGAGGAGTCGATGAAAGTACTGCGTAAAAGATCTCATGTCGACAACTGCTTGGTGCTGCGGCTCTGTGAGGACGTAAGCAAGAGAGGCAAAGCGCTCGTCGCACCTAGACAGCTGCTGCTGCCTTGTGTTGTGGTCAGCAGAGCAGCCAACGTGGCAACATGTGACAGTGCTCAGTAGGTCGTGAGGATGGCGATGTAATGATGCCAGTCCTGTAGTGCTGTTGTACGAAAACCCTGATCCTCATGGCGGTGGCCTCGGAGGCGCCATATGCTCACCATAGTCGGCAAGGTTGCTAGCGCCACCAGCGAGTAAATTGCGTTGTCTGGCTTGGTGCGGACAGTAGAAAGGAGAAGGTGGAAGAAGGGATGGTGCACTGTGGTGGGAGGTGGTGGGTGGGCGAGTGGTGGTGGATGCTTGAGGGGAGGCAATGTCAGTAGAGGCTGAAATGAAATCAAACAGCCGCACAACAAGCACAGCACAGACGGCTTGCGTTCCACGTGACTTAGGCCTCTTTGGCCGGGGAAGAACAAGGGATCGGAACTTGGATACTGTTGAGGGGAATGGAAACATTCATTAGTCTATCTGCAGGTAAGGTATGCAAGTCGTCCAGGCCTTGCCCATGTCTATCTCCTCCCCTGTGCAGACGTTCCATCGAGGATAACTGCAAGGTCTTGTTGCTGTTCCTTGAAGTTAAAGGCTCATACGATGACCATCAGCAGCGCCACAAGTGGACATCGTGGCTGGAATTGCTAACCGAAGCCAGGGCTAGTTCAGCCCTGCGCGAGCTTATCTCGACGTCGAAGTCGAGGCCATTGTGGCGCTCTCTTGCTGTGCTCCTTTCCCTTGATTCACCGTACAGATGAAGCCGTGCCATCTCCGCCCACTTTTGGTGTTCAGAGTTGCTTTGCGGTTTCGAGGTGTTGTGTGGACTTGGCTGCTGTGAGTTTTCTTGTGCATCCTCCTAGGGCCATGTCTCATCTGCACCGCAAGCGACGTGCAGCTCACAATACAAAGGACACCTCTCTCTTGAATGTGTTCTGTGTATTGTCGATGAGATCCTCACCCTTGTCGTGAAGACCTTGCAACCCGGTCGTGGATAGGTGCAGCCTTGGCTGGACTCGACTTAGCCGTAGCGCGCGGCTTTCCCAGCGCAACCCCCTTGAAGGGCGACCACACCCACGAGAGGTATTTAGAGCTCATGGGGCTTGCAGCAGAAGGCGGCAAGTCTGAAAACATAGGGGTGTTCAACGCTCACGCGTTTGGATACATGAGCATCCATGTAGCGGCAGCAGCGACTACCGAGAACAACTTGAGGTAAGAACAACCACTGATACTCGATGTAGCTCCACCAGCATACGACTAGAAAGCGACACTGCACTTGCAACATTTGCTGGCAGTACTCGACAGTGATGTTCGCCAGGGATCCTCAACAGCGATACTCAGCAGTACTCGCCAGCGGTGCAGGCTACCCGCAGCCCAACGAACGCCACCAACGCAACAACCTGTCCACTGCGAGAGCGACATCGCCAAAGCGAAGAGCCGAAAGCACAAGAGAAGCTTCCCTCATATGCTGCAAATGTCCCGGTGCACTTGCGAGAACATCCGACAACATTCACAAGACCACGTACCCTGTCATGCCTTCCCGCCGAAGAGCGCAAGCGGAGCAAACATATTCGGAACATGCAAGAGACACGCGAGAATGGGAACGTGCAAACCACAACATGGCAGTCCACTGTGGCGGACTCGCAGTACGAGTCTGTTCAACGGTTGGCCATTGTCCAAAATGCCCTTCCTGGAGATGCAGAAGAAGTGGCCTTAGACAAAGAAGAAGTGCGGAGTGTATGCCTCCAGGAGTCGAGAGCTACTCGGAGAACAAAAAGCGGTGATGCTTGCTTATACCTGCGAGCACCTGACCACGTGTGTATGCATGCCGCCAGGGTAGGCCTAAAACTCACAGCCGTCCACACATTACTATTCTGGACTGCTTCCGGTTCGTGAAGCACGTTAAGGGATCAACACAGACCGGCCAACGCGCTCTCGCTTGGAATGTATAGCGCCTGGTGATGACCGTGGGTCTCAACAGCTAGGAGACATCCCGACTCGAGCATGCTGAGTTTCATATGTGGCTGCCATCTGACCACAACCTCACGGCTGAGGTGCCCGCAAGGTCTGGACACAGCTTCTGTATCCTTGGAAGGCCTTCTACGACGTCCAATGCCGGCGGAGCCATTCTGAGGCTATCACAGAACACGTCTGGTCAGCTGGATATCATGATTTGCAATGCAGGACTATATCCGCTGGTTGATGTCGACACCTCGTGTATGGCTTCGACAAACCGATGCCCTTTGAGCCAGGAGACATCACACAGTCTGAGACGACTTCAACGCCTGGCTCATCATGCTTCCTCTCGATCATATACTGGCCAATGAACCATTTATATATTCGACCTGGCCGGGTGAATGTTGAATCCAAACTTCTGAACCCAGTCATCCAAACTTCTGAACTCAATCCTCCACTGTCAGGTCTTGTGGGGCTACACGAGATGTTTGAGGAGTGTCTCATTTGAGGTCATACCAGGATCGCCTCTATATCTGCCTGTAGCTTTGACCGAGCACCTTTTGCAAGGCAAGACCGATGCAAGGATTGATCACTGAAGCGCATCTGGAAGCCTCCAAGACGGCTGTCTTCCCACGAGTACAGATATCCCGCAACTGTCTTGTCGCCTGTATTGTTACGGAGATCTTGCAATGGTATACAAGATGCTGTTGCAGCGTCCAATAGTCTTTGACACGGTCCATTCTGGCCGTCAAGGCTTGGCGTCCTCGATACAGTCCTGAGGCATTGTGTTGTGTTGCCACAAGTGCATAGCTGGTGTTGCTTTTGAGAGCGAGTTGCATTCTTCTGAGCCCGGTCGTCTTTTCCTCTGAGCTAGGGTGTGCCTTCTCAATTGTCGCCGTCTTTCCGGCCTCGAGACGCTCCGCCGCTCGTAGCCCTCCAGACTGATGGTGGCGCTGAAATGCCAGAAGACTGCTCCTTGGCCAGATCAACCCAGGGCACATACATCGCTGGTTTTGCCCACCCGCGTGAGTGTACCGTGCTGAATGTGCCTCCATATCTCCACGGTGTCTCTTGTTTGCTCTTGCTCCTGAGGGATCGGAAGGCTTCTAGCTAGCATCCTCTCTGCCGCTTTTCAATCCAAGCTGGTTCACGGAGTAGCTGGCCTTCGTAGTCGAATAAGGCGGTTGCTTTCTGGCGGAAATAGAATCGGCTCGACCGCATCGTTGCGTGTTCAGCAGGTGATCGAAGGCGCAAAATCTGGCTTGTGGCGGAGATCGAGCTAGGCCCTGAGCAAACCGCGGTGGCGATGGAGTCTGATGGGTGTGCTTCCTCGCTGCAGGCACGCTTGCTGATGATGACTCTGTCGTAATGGCGGTAGACGAGGATCTTTCGCTCTGTGAGTGTCCTGCCCTCAACACACTCCCGCCATGGGCAAGAAAGCTGTGGCGTTCGAAGACTCTGACGAGTTGCCGCTTACAGCGCGCTTGTTTGCGGTATGCCTGAATTGCCGCAAGCAAAAGCATACTGATCTGTACGTGGTGTGTGTTTGTGTCGGATGCTTTGTCGTGTATGCTGTGAGCGTGAGTGGTGGAGCACTATGTTGTTTGGCACGGCGACGCAATCACGAAGCAAGCAACTTACGGACAAGGGCCTAAACTACGGAGTCGAGCACAAATGGGGCATCACAACCTGCACAGTGCAGTAGTACCACTACGTGTACTTCAAGGGAGTACCGACGAGTGTCATGCTACCCGTGGCCACACTGTGCCACTCTGACATGCCCATGTCGCAACACGTCTACCTCATGGAACGGAGAGGGAGAATAACAGCTACGGCGCCAGGCCAGGCTACTGCCCCTGGTCTCTCCAAGTATAAAGACCGTGCTTTCTTCGGTGCAGCATTGGTAAACTTTGCAAGCTTCCTCTTTCTCCTTCAAGCTGCTGCCCTGGAGACGAAGTTACGTTAGGACATCGAGGGCTGATAGTACTCCAAGGCCTTAGCCTCGTGGCTGAAGCTTAGGCCCCCTCGCCCTCGCCCACAGCTTGAAATATCCCTTTCCTCTTGTCGCAAGCGAGGACTCGTTCGCACCACTACATCCCACAAAACAGAGCTGACGATATCACCAACATCATCGCCTCGTCCGACTCGGAACGTACCAGCGCTCTCACCGCCACTACTTCATCGCCACATCGAGACAGAGCTGACGGAACCACCAAAATAACCGCCTCGCTCGATTCAAAACGTACCAGAGCTCTCGCCGCCACCACCGCGTTGACATTTCCTCCGTCGCCATGCCTTTCCGCTTTTTAGATCTCCCAGCTGAGCTGCGAAACAAGATCTACGAATACATCGACGGCGACGACAACACTCCTTCCATCCACACCGGCACCATAGTTCCTAGGGACATGTCGTGCAGGACTGTGTTGCCTAACCTCGCTCGAAAGCAGGACAAACTCCGCAACGAGTACCTAGCCATCTACGTTCGCAATCGCCCTCTTATCATTGACCTGTTCTTTCGTGAGGATCGGGACCAAGCGAACCTCTACCTTCCGATCTTCAACAGCAGTGTCATCATCAACGCTAGAGACATTCGCATCGGTCTCAACGACAACGACGACGACGACTTTATCCCTTTCCGCGAGACAATACTACACATTTGTCTGGGGCGGTACGTTGAGCAAGCCGACCATTCGTACCCCAGCGCTGGGAGTGCCCACATCGGCAATGTGCACGTTGTCTTCGACAGCATGCGAACAGCTCGAGACAAGGTCTTTTGTTGCCACGACACATACCAGCTTGCAGCCTCCGACCGAGCCACGCAGCTTCATCACACCAACGTGGCAACGCAAGTAGCAGCTGCCATTGTCGGTTTCTCGGCCTCGCGCCAGCCCAGCCCGGATATCCATATCACGGGTGACGAGCTGCGGCAACTACTGCGACTACTGAACAACGTCCATGGGGTGAAGATTGATGGTATTGCTTGATGACGGGTTGAGTGCTGGAGTAGCTGCAGAGCGGCGGAGAAGGTGCTGGAATGGAGGCTCTCCAAAAATTGAGGCGAAAATCGAGCGTTCTGTTTCCCGTGTTCTTAATTCTTGCTTTTTGAGTGTGGAATTGTGTTTCTCGTTGGCCAGCATAATTATTATTGTATCTGTTAATGATGGTATTTACATACCGTGCGCCCACAGACCTGCAAGACTTTGGAAGGATCTCGCTGGCGAGCACGTCTACAATTACATATGTTACTCCAAGTACTATCATACCATTCGTCGCGATACTCGCAACTCTGTGCCATGATCTCCATGGCGACCACACCTATACATGCGCCTGTAACTAATCGTACCATCGTGTCATTCACTGAGGCACTTGAACGGCATGCACGGTTTCTCGTTGGCTAGTACAGTCGTGACTACATTCAGTACTGATAGTACTAGCATTTCAATCTTGCAGAAATTAGTACCTCTTTGATATGATCTCGCTGGTGTGAGTGATTGTTGCTGGTCTATCTCCAATGGTGTCACTACATTGTCCACTGGCACACGTACGCGGCCTTGGAAGTGCCTCACTGGCGAGCCCAGCTGCCAACACGTCTATTGCTAATAGTACTACTACCATGGCTAACAAGCTGCTCATGCGGTAATGTTTGCTTCCCATTGAAGATGAGGCCTGCCATTGCATCCATTGCTGATAGTACTAGCACAATATTGACTGGCACCATCCGCACGTCTTCCCAAACGTCTCGACGGACTAAATAGCTGGATGCGCTCCATACATGATAGTAATAACGTAGGGCGTTGGGGCTATCTAGGTCGTACGCCTACTCGTTGGAAAAGACTTTGATTACCGAGCAAAACCAGACATCGGCTCCAGCACGATATAACATGGACAGTTTGGATGTGCCACAGGCGAAGCGCTTCATTCATTACTTTTACATAGCCACGAGGCAATCGGGATGATCGTGTGACGATCCCTCTACTTTCCACCAGCAGCCGCCATCTCTCTGGCCTCTTTCTCCTGCTTCTTGCGCTCCTTTATGACACTGAGCTTCTGCTCGCACTCGTCGACAATGGCCTTACTCTCTCCATGCATAGCCTCAATCGCAGCCCAATTGCCAGCTTCGACTTTGTTCTT
>Ga0265797_10001350_pt1 | contig 43265 bp, 37 predicted proteins | sample P2T30metagenome_FD_192433 | JGI IMG/M metagenome (GOLD analysis project Ga0265797, IMG submission 192433) | Plant litter microbial communities from East Loma Ridge, Irvine, California - P2 T30 | ecosystem: Environmental > Terrestrial > Plant litter > Unclassified | place: USA: California...
AACTCTCCGAGCCTCTGAAACCTATCATGCCCTTAGAGTCTAATATATGTATCGCGCGCTGATTATTAAATCTTGATAGCTAGGGTAAATGACCTTGCCACACCTCAATCCAGCTTAATTTGCGGGTCACCCACCAAGCTCTTTTTCTTAGCCAACCACAGGTAATCAACAACAAGATAGAAACATCTCCACCGCTCCAACCGTGTTTTAGTGCCACGATGACTCCCCGGCCACCTGGATAAGATAAGATATCCAACAAAACCAAACTCTGAAACACTAATGAGGTTCTCGGGCCAGTTGGGAGCTTGAAATTACCTATTGTCGACGAGCAGCTCTCATTAGGTCACCACCACAATAGCAAAGCCATTTTATGCTGACATTGTCTCTTTTCTCAGGCTATTGACTTTCTCGCGATGATCCACCGTACCAGCGCTTCTCATTAACTCTCATCTATCCTTTCTTGCTCTCGAACGCACGTCACAGCTCCCATCTACCAGCGCAACTTCTATCAACTCACTGCATTAAGTTAACTCTAAACCCAACGAGACTTTCAAGCCTTCCAAACAAGCAATCGAGATCCGCTGGCCGTATTCTCATCACACAAAACGCCATCACCATGGACAATTCGCCGCTGAAACGACTTCCCCTCGAGCTCAGACTCGATATCTACGAAAAGGTCCTCTACGCTGAGGCGGGTGTCAGGGTGACACTCAACAAGCCAATCGATGAGAAAAAGCGTCTACCCTTGTACAAATACTCCTCTAAACCTCACCCTCTCGCAATACGATCCACATGCAAAGAAATCGCAAAAGAAGCCGCCGACATCGTGTTCAAGATCAACGACTCCTGGACTTTTGTACAAATGAACGATGATAGCACCGCTTGGGGCAAGCGTCTGCGACAATGGTGCCGTAACGCTGGCGAAGATTGTCTGCAGCGTGCACAGAATGTGCAATTCGACATCGGTGAATGGGACTCACGTCCAAACAAGTATCCGCGCGGAGACATTACGAAAGTCCTCCATGCGCAGATCGGCTCGCTGTACCAGAATCTGCCCAGACAGCTAAGGCAATGCGAGCAAACCTTCAAGCTTCGGATCAAATGGAGCAGTGGCGTCAAGTTGGCAGACGGCAGCAGAGATCGCTTGAACGTAATCACGCTTGTTATACCGCTGTGGAAGGACAATTTGAGTATGCAAGGATGCGTGTTCGAAGCTGCAAGCCAGGCTAGAAGTGGCCTTCATAAGTACGATTACACCTGGCATGTGGGATCTGTGGATGGTTCGCTGCCCGCTTTTGTCGACCCGCCACAGTACAGCAAGCAGCTTGAGCGAAGGATCGGTCCCGAGAGAAGCACACTTATTGGGCTTGCCAGTGAGATCGGATTCAGTACTTGCATTGGTCTCAAGTCGAGCGTACGCGAGCGGCTTGAGGAGCATGCTGTCGATGTTTGAAGATGAAAAGTTCCAATGCTGTACATGGTAGGTTGCATACTGCATGGGAGCGAGACTTGCGAATTGGAAAGTAAGGTCAAGGTACCTTGGATGGAAATGTTCTAGATAATGTGCCGGAAGTTTGAATACCATCGCAGTCGCACAGTCGCACGACTGATCCAATTTGAATTCCTGTTCTAAGCCATTCACATGTTCATCGCCATGAGTACATGCACATATAGTCTCGTGCACACGCGTATAGCAACGGTTATATACGCTTCGAGTGAGCTGTCAGGTCATGTCACTGTACACGTCTTAAGGTTTGCGTTGTCATTGAACTGTGGCGGACAACGCCTCCATCTTCACGATCGTCAGGGTTCAAGCACGAGGGTCAGGTGGCTCGTGGCTCCGCAGTATGACGTATTATGACCCTGTGCTGCATCGTGTTTCCAAACACAAACAACAGGTATAGGCAGCAGCCACGATTGTGGCTGATTACTTTCATGTAAAGACGGCCATTCGCTCACATACTGTTCGATTCTTCCTAATTGCACTCAACAACCTGTAGGTCTACTCCAAACCTTGAACAATCTATACGATCTCTCCAACCAATGGCCGACAATCCACCTCTTCTCGACCTGCCAGTCGAGATCCTCCTCCTCATATTTCCATACCTTGACGCGAACTCATTCCTCTCTCTCACCTCCTCCTGCAAATCTCTTCACCAGCCCGAGTTCCTCCACGAAGCCACCTTCTGGTCGACCATTGTGCGATCCACTTTCCGAGTACCGAACCAGCCTGTGGTACAGAATGACGGCGAAAGATGGCAAAAGCTCTACAAGCGCATGCTCATGCAGAGCCGCGTGATGACCTGGGGCGACAACCAGAAAGCCTGTCTGGGCCACAGCTACAGTAGTCCTGCCGTCGGCTTCAGAATGAGAGGTGGTCCACACCGAGGCCGTCCGGGAGCAATCCGGCAGAAGCACATCAGTTGGCCACGAAATATGGAGAATACTGAGAACCTTGGTGTCGTGTCAGACCTACAATGCGGCGGCTGGAGCACAAGTCTGCTCACGAGCAAGGGTGCTATCTACACTGTCGGCGTCATGGACGGCTTACAATTCCATCAGCCTCGTGCGCCCGGTATGCAACAAGCAAAGATGGACCCGACGCCTCTGCGCTTTCCACCTGGTTTCGCACAACCTTGGGAACGATACGATGCGGCTACGGCAATCAAGCAATTCAGCAGTGGCAGAGGACATGTGCTCGGACTCAGTGACAGTGGACGGATCTGGACCTGGCAAAGCATTGACGATGCAGCCTTGCATGTAAAGTTCGTCCAACACGATACCATCGAGGGCGAACGTGAGCGCGGCCACGGCGTGGTCCACAAAGTTGTCGCAGGCTGGGACAAGAGTGCTGCGCTGATCGAGGGCAGTGGCATCGTCCTCTGGAAGCCTCTGAAGCGCGAGAGCAACGAGAGTGGAACCGAAGACGCGGCGCTGGTTTTGGAAAGCGCAGTGGTGCCAAAGTCAGGTTACCGTGCTATCAAGGCTGGCAGGAATCGATCTGCCAAAGATGAGGGCCTTGCAGAGACGGTTGGCGAAGTCTTGAACTTTATCGTTCTCGAGCACGTCATCTTGTTCAATACTGCACTGGGCAAAGTCTTCGTCTCTCAAATACATTGGAACGGAGACGAGCAACGAATGGGCGAGCCCATCGAGCTAAATCTGTCAGGATCTTCCGACTCCGACGAAGCCTTTGTAACAGACTTACAAGGCTCTTTCCGCAACTTTGCAGTGTTCACGAGATCTGGCGCTGTACTCACATGTCATCAAGATCGTCTCAATGGTATCCTAGAAGGATTCGCGCAAAACGAGGCTGGAAACTTATTCACTCGCATCCCAGCACTGCAGCATAAGAACGTTATCAGCGTCGCATTTGGCGACTACCACTTCCACGCCCTTCACTCTCCTGGCTACATCACCAGCTACGGCAATGAGCCTCAAGCATGTGGCGCTCTAGGTCTCGGTGGTCATGGCGATCCAGAAGGCAGATTGCGTGGCATCAGATATTCCGGCATGGGCGGAGATGGCCGTCTCGTACCACACGCCTACACTGAAGGTCGACGAATCTGGTTTGAGGAGGAGAAAAGGCAGTGGATCAAATTCCTCACTTCCGGTGGCGCAGACCCCGAAGAAGCTGCGGAACGTGTACGCATGGCTATAGGAAGTCCCGACCTTGCTGGCCAAGGCGAGGTCAGCGAATGGGTCGAACAGCAAGGCCGAGCATGGGAGGAAAAATATGGTCTACAAGACCAAGACGAGGATGGCCTGGGCGCCTACTTCGCTCTCTCGGTCACAGCAGCCGGCTGGCATTCTGGCGCTCTGGTGCTCGTGAACGAAGAGCTCGCGCAAAAGATCTCAACAGCATGCGAGATCCCCGATCCGAAAGCAGAAGCGCCGGCGCCTGCACCCGTCAACGAAGACGAAGAAGCAAACAATGTGAGCACGCCACCTTCTTCTTTCTCTTCATCCCTTCTATCCACCGTCGTAGACTACGGCCGCTGGTTCCTTGGCGTAGGGCCGTACAGCGCATCGTCACCGTCGTCTAACACTTGGCAGTCAAACTCCACTCAGCCGGCAGGCGTGGAATCGCGGCGCATACCCGAGCCTACGGATTACGGTGCGTCGCCGCGGGAAGGAAAGCTGTATGCGTGGGCGGGTGATCATTTCCCTCGTCTGAGGCTGCGTGATGGGAGGGAGATGCCCGGGACTGTGGAGTTTGATGAGTGGAGGTATGGGCGGCCGGAATGGGATTTGGATTTCACACTGTGAGCGATTCTGTAGCGTGAAGAGCATTACTCGAGGCCATTGATTGGGAAGCGAGTGTATTGAGCTATAGGCATTGTCATCACTATAAGATCCCAATCCACAATCGGCGTATATTGTAGCCGCGGGAGAGAGGACTAGTGTACACGTTCGACGACATAATGCAATCGAAGGCGTGACCGTTTGAGACGAAATGAGTGTTGAAGAAATGTTAAATTCCATGTATCATGGAGAAGTGGTAGTAGGTATAGTTAAAAGAGTTAAGTGTAGCTGCCCAGAGAACGCCTTCTGCCAAAGCCAAGGGGGAATATGTTTTGTTTCGATCTTTCGCCAAGTGGGTAAAACACGATGTCCGATTGCCTCCATGATCAACGCCATCAATCGCCAAAAGCAAAAGTTATGCTAGCACAATCCGCACAGCGCCAGGTCTAAGCGTCGTACGCTGCAGCGATACCAGGCGCGGGACCCTCGAGGTCGACTCTCTCGACTCTCGAGCGGATCTCCCTGCTCTCTCTGGTCAGGTTGCCGAAGAACTTCCTCGCCACCTCACTCTCGTTCTGCACTTTGGTGGTTTCCTTGCGCTGTTCCTGCAAGTTTTCCACGTTGCGTTGCAGGCCTTCGCGCAGCTTGTCGGCGGGGTATTTGAGCGCACGACGGACTTCGGTCGAGATGCGCGTGGCGTTGGAGTGGGTATAGTCGATGGCAGCGAGCTGTGCGGAGAGCTTGGCCGACAGGCGACGTGGGAGGGAGTGTGGGATCTGGGAAAGGGTGTAGCTGACACCAAGGACGGCTGTGAGAGAAGTGTTAGTACATAGTCTCGTGTGATCAGTGTGATTGGAAACTTACCAGTGAGAAGCAGGCCAGGAATGATAAGCTTGCGCATATTGCTGGAGCCCATGATCTTAGTTGCGGTCAAGGCGCCGTCCAGCCAGCCGACACCGCCAACCATCCTTGTGCCCACCACACCAGCAACAGTGACTGCCATGCTGGTTGATGCCACCTTCTCTTGTCTTTCCCAGATACTAGTGAAGTCGAAGAAGTCCAGGAGCTCGGCCTCGAAGTCCACCTGTCTTACGAGAGCGTCGCGCTTGCTTCTGAACATCTTCTCGGATCTGAAAGTTAGGTCGGTGTATGAATCGCCGAGATGAAGTATGCCGAGCTGCTTGATGCCAGAGACGCCTTGCACAGTCTTCTCCCTTCCGCGTGCTTCACACCATCTGACGGTCTCGGTGATGTGGTTTAGCATGGCGACCTTCAAGTCATCGGCATAGTTGTATGCACCGAAAATGCCTGGGTATTCGACACCGAGATCGTTCTCAGCGACGTGGGCAATGGATGAGTTCAATGTGCCGCGAGTGAGATCGTAGACTTCCTGGCCAGTAGTTTCGATTTGTGTGGCAACATCTTCATCCGCCTGGGAACGCGCTTTCTTGGACTTCTCGAAGACAGGTTCGAGGTCTTGTAGCTCCTTGGTAACACGATCGTACTCATTTTGTGCGACATCCTTGTTGACGCTAGCGAGAGTACCCAGATCGCCGAGAACGTTCATCAGGTATGTCTTCGCGGGTGCGAGCTTTGATCGTGCTCTCTTCTCTAGCACGAAGCGGCGTAATGATGCTTCTAGTTCATCGAAGTCCTGTTGCTGCTCCTTCTGTTTGCCTTTGCCCTTTCCTTTTGGTGGTGAACCTGGCTCGCCGTGTTTGCCAGAGTCGGAGTCGTCGCCGTCGTCGCCATTGGGTTGTCTGCCATCATCGCCTGAGAAACCGCCAGAGCCGCTGCCACCAGAGCCGCCCGGGCCGGGACCTCCTCCAGGCATGACAGGAATCGCGTTACTTGACACGAAGTGCACAAGCTCGGATGACTCTTTGAATGTCGCCGGACTCAAGTGGGCAACCTGCTTGAGAATCATCTCCTGGCAGCGCTTCTGGTCGCGGATCTGATCAAAGCCGTTCACGACCATGAACATGTACGCCTTCTCGCGGGCGGCATTGAAAATGAACTCCTTTGCAGATAGGGTAAAGTGGTTCGCAGCAGAGACAACGAACACGACGACGTCAATCTCTTCTTGCCTGGCGAAGACAGCAGTAGTCTTGAGAGAGTCGTTGTTCAGTCCAGGCGCATCAATCAAAGCAATGTCCACGACGCCGTTGTTGAGTAATGACTGATCGACTGGCCTGATGTCTCTGATATAGACCTTACACTGTGACCATCGATCGCCATCAATGACAATGTCCTCAAGCTGTTTGAGAGGGTAAACCTGGTATGTGCTCTCGTCGTTGCGGTTGTAGACAAAGCCGTGCGGAATTGCGTGCACTTCCTCCACTCCAGTGTTCTCGCGTGCATCCAAGACTTCGCAAAAAATGCTTGTACACGGCTGTTGGTCTTCTGGTAAAATCTTGCGGCGAAGGAGAGCGTTGCAGAACGTAGACTTTCCAGCGTTGAGATCGCCTGTAACCAAGACCTTGCTTGACGTATCCTCGATGCGTTCGCGGAGAGAAAAGAGATGGCGGATGCTGTTGTTGATCTGGTTGTCCAGGAGCGAAGCAACCGATGACTTTTCCAGCGAATGTACAATCTCCGTTTGTGGCAAGCCCTCCATCTTAAGCTCGATCTTCAGTACCGAGAACTCCTGCGCGAGCTGAGGTGTCACCAAGCGTGGCTCAGCTTTTGCCTCCTTCCTTGCCGCATCGCTACTGGCCTCAGGCGAGTGTGATTCTCCCAATGATGTGTTTGCTCTCCTGATCATGCCCGGTCGGAATCTCTCCTCAGTAGCATGAGTGCGGTCATCAACGCCTCTCTGATCGTCCATAGTCGTATGTGTGTGGTGCAATCCTGGTCTAGGAGTCTGTCGCTGAGACTGTGTGACAGCTTGGCTCTGTACCATAGGATAATGCGCCGGCCATTTCGCGTTGATTTCCTGTAGCTTCTTCATCGTTTCGACCGTCTGGTTGATCGCGCGCCCCAGAGCAGTGCGGTTCTGGTTGTAGAAGAGTTGGTGAACATGACTTGCGAGCGCTTTCCTTTCGTGCTCAGAAGCTGCTCCCTGGCCGATGGGCGTGTGTGCTGGTGTGAAACGGTCTTGCGATGGCCCCGGATGCCACGCATTCGCCGAACTCTCATCGCCCATCATGCTACCACCGTATCCGGAGTCTTCGTCAAGGATCGCCTGCAATCTTGCCGCGCTCTCGGATGTCGATCCAGTTCCCACGGTCATGTACTGAGGTCTGCCGCCGCCGCCGCCGCCGCCGCCACGCTGGTTGTTGGCAGAGGAGCTGCTGGCGCCAGGGTTCGCGTAAGCGCTGTCGAAAGGATTGTCGGAACTCATGGTGGTGTTTAAATCGGGTGTCTTATTTCATCGTATGCGAAAGGAGTGAAGATGAACACGGTTGGTGCTTAGGTGTAGAATAGGGTATAATGATGGACTTACTTTTGACATGCTTGCATCACCTCCAGTCTCGGCTTCTGGCGTGGCGTCCGGCACCTGCCGAATTGCCCCGACGGGTGACGCTAACGCATAGGCCCACCATTGTGATGCCTCGCTTCACCAGACTAAATAACATTGAACAAGTACTGCGAGTTTGACACTTCTCTACTCATTCCGATTGTTGTCGCGAACACCATTTCGTTAGAACAAATCTACCGCTAGGTTCCCATATCAGGCGGTTGCCATCGAGCAACACAGCCCGCAATCATGAACGTATGCGACGCACTATCCTGGCGACATGTGACATCTAGGCACTAACATACAACAGATCGTAGAATGGGCTTTCGGCAAGCGTATGACGCCCGCCGAGCGTCTGCGCAAACACCAGCGCGCACTCGAGAAGACGCAGCGCGAACTTGACCGTGAGAGGACCAAGCTGGAGAACCAGGAAAAGAAGCTCGTGCAGGAGATCAAGAAGAATGCAAAGAACGGACAAATGGGCGCGGTCAAGGTCCAGGCGAAGGATCTTGTGCGCACGCGACGCTACATTCAGAAGTTCTACCAAATGCGCACGCAGCTTCAGGCGATCAGCTTGCGCATCCAGACAGTACGCAGCAACGAGCAGATGATGCAGAGCATGAAGGGCGCGACGAAGCTGCTGGGAAGCATGAACAAACAGATGAACTTGCCGGCCTTGCAGCGCATTGCGATGGAATTTGAGAAGGAGAACGACATCATGGATCAGAGGCAGGAAATGATGGACGATGCGATTGACGATGTGACTGGGCTGGAGGATGAGGAAGAAGGCGAGGAGGTCGTCAACCAGGTGCTGGATGAGATTGGAATCGATCTTGGGCAATCAGTAAGTTTCTTGGAGCGAGGAGAATTATATGTACGTGCTAATAGCGGATACAGCTCGGCGAAACGCCTCAAGGGTTGCAGAGCCAAAGTGTTCAGGAAGGCAGAGTCGCACAGGCTGTTGGTGGCGGCGGTGGCGGTGGTGGTGCTGATGATGACCTCCAGGCGCGGCTTGACAGTCTACGAAGATGATTTGATTATTATGAGAGATGAGCATGCATGTCGTATACCCGTATGGAAAGTTACAAACACGCTTTAAGTAACATTCGCGTACGTGTATCGTGACCTTTCAGACTACGTTGAGAGGAACTCTGGCTGAGAAAGCGTCTACCTTGCCCTGCACTGTGAGAAATTTATATCGACCAGGTTGCGGGAGATGATAGCTAGCAACCTGACATGATGAACGGTGTTTGTTGTCCCAACGGCAATGCTGTTATATCACTCCAGGCATCTTGCATGAAGATGGTATCAACGCTAATTTTCCTATTTCCACCTAACTGACACATACTGTTGTGAAACATGTGCACAGCATTCACTTACAAGTCATGTGCATCTGTCTTGATGCATGTGTATGTGCATGTACATGTATGCATGTGCGTTGTGCATCCATTCTGGTCCCCTTCTATATGTGCCCTACGTCATAGTTCTGGATGGCGCACTTGCTTGCTTGCAGGAGACAGGCGGGGCAGTCGTGCTTTGGTGGCACAGTCTGTCTTCAACCACCATCAGGGACCTCCAACCTGCACGCGCAATCCGACGCAGCAGCAGCACAGTGACGCTCTCAGTCTAACACCACCTCAATTCTACCTCACTTCACTCCATCCTCACGTGCCCACCAAGGCTGCACCGCTGCTGCCTACCACTACTCTCTACCCCTCAGGCAGCAACGACCTCGGCGAACCGGAAGCGTGACGCACCGAGTCCCAGAACCAGCATTTGGTCGTGCCGTGCACTTCCTCCGCCGCCCGCCTACATCGTCTCGAATAGAGCTCATTGCAAACCAGACTGCTGTTTGACACAAACATCGCCTTTGTCGACCCCAATCCGTAAGTTTGCTCTTTCTCCCAGCGTCCTTCAGCGGCTCCCAAGCAACAACGTCATTCGTCCTTGCGCCCACAGCTATATTAACCGCATGCTTCAAGCAGCGCGCTAACGCGTCAATCCTGTCCAGACCCATACTCAACCCAACCTAGGCTACTACCATAACACAAGCTCTACTATCGCCTTATTTCTAAAATACTGAAGAAGACCTACGAACTTGATCTGCACCTATTCGGCCCGCCCTTATCTCCGACCTCAATATATGAGCGCGCCCGCTACCGGAACCCCCAGCAATCTGTCTGGCAAACCACGGAGAAGCATCTCTGGACAAGGAGGATTACTCAGCAGAATGTTCGGAAGCTCAAATGGAAACGGCAAGGATACGAGCAATGACACCGCCGGCAACGCCAGGCAGTCTACACACAGCGGCAGCGACGCCACTCCCAACCTGAACACCAATGCCACGAACGAGAGCAGAGATTCAGTGCAAAATGACCTGCGCAGCCCCACGCGCAAACCTGAAGAGCCTCCTGCCGCCGAGAAGAAACGAAGAAGTAGTGGTGTTGGTCGCGCAAGGGATCTGTTCAGCAGCGCGAAGCAGTCATTACATAACTTGGGCAGCTCGCCTGAGAACCGCTCCTTTGGCGAGAAGCCGCAGACTTCCATGCAGAAGTTGGGACGCGCTGATCCGGCGTTGAGTGTGCCGCAAGGCTCGTTCAACAACTCTGCCGGCGAGTCTGTGCCCAGCCCTAGGTCTACATTCCGCGTGGGCGTAACAGAGGACAAGAACAAGAAGTGCAGGCGCACAATGGAGGACACCCACGCCTACCTGTACAACTTCCTCAGCACCCCAGCCCCGGCGCTGAGCGGCAAGGACACCTCGTCGACCACATCTGGAACATCGCAAGGAAGCAATCAAAACGTGGTGGAAACGGACAACGGCTACTTTTCCATCTTTGATGGTCACGCGGGCAACTTTGCAGCTGACTGGTGTGGCAAAAAGGTGCATTTGTTGCTCGAAGACATCATTCGCAAGCACCCAAACACTCCTATACCGGAGCTCTTGGACATGACTTTCACCACCGTGGATCAGCAGTTGGAGAAGCTGCCTCTCAAGAACAGCGGATGCACTGCTGTCACTGCGGTCTTGCGCTGGGAGGACAGAATCCCCAACCCACAGTCAGCTACTGGATCTACTGCGCTGGCGCCCGCAGCGGCCGCAGCAGCAAAGTCAGAGGCGAGTGCCGACTCTGATGGTGCCCCAACACAAGCTACCGAGGCCAAACTTAAGCAGGCGGCTACGCGTCAGCGTGTGTTGTACACCGCCAACGTCGGAGATGCGCGCATTGTTCTGTGCAGAAACGGCAAGGCTCTGCGGTTATCATACGACCACAAAGGTAGTGATGAGAATGAGGGTAAACGTATTGCTGGCGCCGGAGGTCTCATCCTGAACAACCGTGTCAATGGCGTTCTTGCCGTCACCAGAGCGCTCGGCGATGCGTACATGAAGGATCTGGTCACTGGCCACCCTTACACTACCGAGACAGTGATCCAGCCTGACATGGACGAGTTCCTGATCTTGGCTTGCGATGGTGTAAGTAAAAATGATTGAGACATTGCATGTTGAGAAGAAATACTGATCCTGCTACAGCTCTGGGACGTCTGCTCTGATCAGGAGGCTGTCGACCTCATCCGAAACATACAAGACCCTCAAGTCGCTTCCAAGGCGCTCGTCGATCACGCTCTCGCTCGCTTCAGCACCGACAACCTTTCATGCATGGTTGTACGCTTTGACAACAAAGCTGTGCAGCAGACAGTAGACAAGGTTGTGGAGCCAATTGGCGTCGAGGGAGACCCTGCTACAAGAGCTGGTGGCATCACTGAATCCGAGGCCATTGTGCGCGAGCAAGAGAACAGACTCAACGCCACTGGCGAGAAGCTTGACAGTGTGCCATCTCGTGAGCTGCTGGAGGCCGATGAGAGCCCCAAGGCGCCTGCGCCTGGTACAGCGCTCAAGCCCGAAGCTGCAGAGGCTGCTAGGAAGGACAGGGCTCCCCAGACTGGTAGCGAGGCTGCGAACTAGAGGAGCATCGACAATCGCATGGAAGTGCCTGACCCTTGGCTTTTCAAACCGCGCGCATACGACGGTAGACGAGGTGGTTCCAGTCCTTACTTTGTTTCATGAGATTTCTCGTAAAAGTGGGGGTTGCTAACGAGCGACGCAACGGGCATGGTTTTTTTGGTTTCTCTTCCACCTCTCTCGATTGTTTAAGAGGGGCATTTACACTGGGTTGGCAATGCGGGTAGACGCGCGCGCTTGTACTGCCAATGGCCATCTGGGATGGTATTTGCCGAGTCGGGCTTGATGGCATGAGTTGCGCAATGAACGATCCTAAAATTGATTTCTGGTACCTATTGATGCCCTTGATGCCCTTGATGCCTTGTTAATTTGCTCGCGTATGTTGGGTAGTTTCAGTCTTATTACATGCACCCTTGCACAGTCACGGACCATTGGATTGGACTAAGATGTCCAATGACGCTGTGTGAGTTGGTGATATTTGGGGTAACCTGCGGGGCACGGCGTTACGATAGCACAGTAACTGCTACTCCTCAACACTGCTCGTGCATATCACAACACAGAACGGCCTGGTTGGCTGGCACAGTATCTCTTTGTCGCTCTCTCACTCTCGCACACTGCACGTGCTCTTTCCTTCTCTGTCTCCAACATCCGCCTTCGCGACACCGCCAGCCTGATGCCCACGCGGGTTCACGTCTCTTCTGATGGATGAATCCGTGCCCGCTGTGGAGAAGGCGCAGGCTAGTGACGATACCACGGCAGTAGATGCTGCCTCTCAGCCTGCTGCCACCGCCGCGATCGCAAAGGCGCCTGCCGAGGATAACGGCCACATGCAGCAAGACCAGCAAGACCATGCCGTAGGCGCTGGCGAGTCCGGGCCGTTCGCAGGCACCACTGACGACGGCTCGCTGTTCTCTGCTGCTGCGACGACCTCAACCACCGCCGATACCGACACTGCTGCTGCTCCCTCCGGCCATGCGACTGGCGAACACAAGGACCCTACTACACCGCCGACCGACCTCGCTGCCAGCCCTCGCAGCGGTACACCCGGTTTTGTCGCACCGAGCTCGTATCTCCGGCCGCTGGCTGCGACACGCGACAGAGAGGGCCCTCACAGGACTGGGAACCAGCCGTTCACGGCGAGCGAGAGCGGCGCAAAGAGACCAATGCATCCTTTGGATAGAGAACAGCGGGAGGGTTTGGTAAGTGGCTTCAGTTCTGCTTCTTAGGGAAATACAGTGCTGGGATAATTGTATGGATATATGCTTGTAAGAGAGCCGTGGCTGACCGTATACACAGCGCGCAATCAGAGCCTTTCTCAAGGTCCGCACGACTTACGATGTGCTGCCGCTGAGCTACCGATTAATCGTACTGGATACTGCGCTGCTGGTTAGGAAGAGTTTGAACATCCTTATACAATGCGGTAGGTTTTGAATGCGGCTCGAGGAATGGAGAGTAGCTCTTCTGACTATCAACCAGGGATTGTGTCTGCACCTCTGTGGGACTCCAAGACTTCTACCTACGCCGGCCTCCTCACAACTTCCGACTACCTTAACGTCGTGCAATACTACTGGCAGAATCCCGATGCCCTCGCACAGATTGATCAGTTCAAATTGAACAGCCTCCGCGATATTGAGCGTGCACTGGGAGTCACACCCATCGAGACGGTGTCAATCCACCCTCTAAAAACACTCTACGAAGCTTGCAGGCGTATGCTCGAGTCACGTGCTCGACGCATTCCACTCGTCGACATTGACGATGAGACTCAACGCGAGATGGTCGTCAGCGTACTGACTCAATATCGCATCCTCAAGTTCGTCTCGGTCAACGTCAAGGAGACGCAGATGCTGCGGAAGCCTCTGCGTGACCTGCACGTTGGCTCCTACGAGAACTTGTCGTACGCACACATGGATTCGTCGGTGATCGAGGTCATCCAGGCACTTGTTAAGCGCAGCATCTCATGTGTACCCATTCTCGACAAGGATGGCATGGTCTTGAACGTCTTCGAGGCTGTGGATGTCATAGCGCTCATTAAGGGTGGCGACTACGACAATCTGCAGCTGACAGTCGGCAAGGCGCTGGAGAAGAGATCTGATGTTCGTATCTGTCATCTCCCCAAGGAACAAATTTGGAGTATACCTGCTGACTGTAACCTCTCAGGACTTCCCCGGCATATACACCTGCACGCTCAACGACCGCCTCGACACCATCTTCGACACAATCCGCAAATCACGCGTGCACCGCCTCATCGTGATCGACGAGCGCAGCCACCTCGTGGGCGTGCTGTCACTCAGCGACATCCTCGACTACACGCTCAACAGCCCGCTCGAGGAGTGAAGCAGCGAAGAGAGGTTTTCCCGCGCTGATTGGAGGAAAATTGGCGAACCCAAACCCTGGCGGTTCAGGGGGCGTGGATGATGAATCGAATGATAGATACCCAGCAACGGCATGGCATGGACACATATGGCGTTTCGTTGTATGAATATGATAGATAGACAAAGAGAGAGATCTGCAAAGGATAGAATTCTTGGGAGTCAATTGAATTGGTAAGTAAAGTAAATTACAGCTCAATGTGTAGTTTCCGGGAGCGTGTCGCTGAGGCGGCGTGTCTCGCGGGCATTGCAATTGGTGGTAGTTGCACGCTAGTTACAAGACCAGCTAGAGGATACTGAAAGTATCTCGTCGGCTATGGTGATGTTGAAATTCTCCGCCGCGACCTGCAGCCGCAACTTGCGTTTGGCAATTGCGCGAAGTCGCAAGATGAGGAAGGCGCGAAGGCATAGCAGACAAGGTTAACTCAACGTCACATCTATCGCCGACCTCACTTCATCGCCTCGTACGCGATGTTTGATCAACCTTTCTATATTTATCACTCGATAGCAATGTTTCTACTAGTTTTTACTTGAGTTTGGGAATATGAGATAGCCCTAACCCTAACCCGTATCGATATCTTCGCCTGCACACATGCATGCAGTCGGACGGAGGCAGATCATTCTAGTCAATATATGTATTCCAGTATATAGTGACCTGATGTGAGTACCTGTATGTTTGAACAAGACAGGATTTTAGATTGTAGTGAGTGTTGGGACGTCTCCGTCTGCAGGTCATGCGTGTGAATTTGCGTACAGCTTAGATCATTTCACTTGCTATCTCTCAGTGGTGAGTCTAGTCGTTGCTGAACCTTGGTCTGACAGTATTTTTCCATTCACGGCCGCAAGATACACACCAAGCTCTCACTGTATCTTAATGGTTGTTCTGTTGGGAAAGCTATACGTAGACTCATGCGCAACGATTGTAGCGATTGTGCTGCTCCAAATAGGCGAGCAGGAAACAATACCTCTAGCATGCTCGACGTGAGATATATCGAATTCCAAGTGCATAACCATACGATGTGTATTCTATCGAACCAATGCATTAGTTTTGCTAGCATAAGAGTCTTCCATGCGGCGAACACACAAGATTTGGTGGGAGCGTCAGCGAGATGCTCTTCGAGCCGTACAATATCTGGAACACATATCAAGTGATTGTTACACGTCGATCCTAACATTCACACTGCAACTGATTGACTGACACGTGCATGTCTGTTGTCGTCGTGGCCAATCTGGAATATTGCAGCAATATGATGCGTTTTGTCGTCGGCGTTGACGCACACATCACGTTCGCCGCCCCGTGCAGACGGCAGATGCATCTGACCAGATTATTCTCGTTGTGTTGAAACATTAATCGTTAACGACTATACATGTCTAACAGTGAGCTTGAGAGCATTAGAAAGAAGGGAGGAGCAGCGAGTGATTATATGGTCCGTAGAACTTACCACCACCAGCTTATCGTCGCGAAACACCAACTGATTTTTCGCGAGATTCCATGTTCAAAACATGTTGAAATAGATGCCTAAGGACCTCGAGAAACCGTCGGAGGCGGCGCTCACGACGCCGTCTCCTCGATCGCAGGCTCAGCTTCATCGAGCTCTGGGTTTTTCCTCGGCGGTCGCTCCCGCGCCCTCCACCCGTCACTGTGATCTCACGATCTCGCACTCTCGCCTTCTGCTCACAACCTTCTCATCGCTCTCTGCACTATTGTGAACTGGTCGTTCTTACAATCTACTCGTCAAACTCGTTCATATGAACCTTCGCACCATTCCAAAACTTCGATCTGAGGAGACGATGATGGTTTTGGATGATCTCGATGTTCTCATTTCGCCTTGATCGTGCGGTGCGGTCGCAATTTGTGGTTTCAACGCGACGTGCACGGCGCCGGTCGCCCTCGACCACCTTCTGGAATATCTGGAACTGGAACCACAGCGGACTTGGACAAGGAACGTCGACTATTCATGGACACTAGATTTATTTAATGTCGAATGGTTGTCATGTAGCTGTAGAGGGTGCGTGGTGGTGCTGGAAGACCACGCCACAGCTACTTGGGGTGGTTGCGACTTGAGAAGCCCTGAAGCCCAACAACAACACCACCACACCTTGGCTGCGACAGGAACATCACAATATATCAAGGTCATCAGCATGTCGTCGCCGATATCTATGGCCTAGATCGACATCTCGCCGGCACTGGGGCGATCATTGGAAAATCTTGGAAACTGGATCTTTGCTTGGTGAGGCCCACCATGGGCTCATGCCATGTGTACGGCAACACATTCACAAGCATACAGCATCGTGGAATGCAGTAGCTGGAAGCAGTGTTACCGCCACTGCTGGCATAGCATCTCATGCTTCCTGGGCCTGCCCTTCCAGAGCTTGAACTTTGCCACTCGAAATAACCATACTCGGGGTTCAACAACAGACCTGCGGCCTTTGCAGAGCGCTTTTATGCCACTGTGTAGGTTGCTGCGCAAGATCATTATCGACACCAATACCAGGCAAGCACTCGAAAATTGATGGATTTCGTTATTCCAAATTCCGTCTCTTCATTACTCGGGGAGCCGGGCTCCGCCCTCTTCACATGGCCCACGCTCAAGGCCTCGCCACGCTCAAGGCCTAGAGCGTCAAACCTATGAAAGGATCTAGGCTTGCAGATATGCACTAGCCCGGCAGCCCTTGGTGCCCTTCATCAGCGCCACAGTCAGCTTGCAAATTACTATGCTGCCGGTTTCATGGAACGGACAGATATCTAGCGAAACGATCCTCGATCATGTTTACCAGTGCCTGGGTAACTCCAGAACTTTGAAGAAGCTAGGCGAAACTGCGATGGTTGCAAGTGCGGCACCACACCTTGCCTGCCATCATCATGCGCATCGACTTCCCGACTTCGACATTCATACGACACAACGACACGATGCCAGATAGATGTTGAACTCATACGACTTCTGTTGCTAAGGATAAAAGAAAATGCCTCTGTGCTCAACGCACTATGTTTGAACGCCACCGGTCTGCACCCAGAAACAAACGCCGACGCTAAGAAAAAGACACCCTCTCGACAACAACGCCTCTTGTACAGCTGCAGAGATGCAGCGCCGTATCATCATCAGCCAAACGTCCCGATGAAGGACGTTGGTATACATGGAAGCACCGTCGCTCTCGCCATGCTGTCACTGGACCCGAAACGCCGTCTTTGCTACCATGTTCTCGGAGCATTAGCCTTGTGAGAATGGCTGTCCACCATACCCAGGCTGCATATAATCGCCAAGGTATGGCGAATTTCCCTGGCTTTGCATTCCGCCCATGTCATCTGGTGTTGTGACCGACGCAAAGGCGAAATTTGAGGGACTGTTGAAGTTCGAGTGGGACGGCATGCGACCCATCTCTCCCAAGCCAGGTGGTGAGCGCATGTACGAGAACGGACCGCCGATGCCACCGAAGCCCATACTGGGTGACGGCGCCTCCGCCCCTAGAGCGACTCTCTTGGCTTGGTTGATGTTGTATCGCGAGATCTGGCAGTTGCAGTCCTGGTGGTTCAGCGCATGAGTCCGCAGACCTGTGAGCTCGCCGCGAAGATCTTGCACTTGTTTCTTCAACGACGAGTTCATGGCGCTCAACTTGCGATGCTTCACCTCGATGTCCTCGATATTCTCCTTCTTCTTCGCGCGACACTTTGCAGCTGCGAGCCTGTTCTTCTCGCGATACTTCTCTTTCTTGTCGCCAGTCTCGCCCTCTGCGTCATCGCTTTCTACTGGAACACTACTTTCGCTATCCTTGCGCATCTTCTTCGCTTTCGCATGCCGTTGGTTGGCTGCGTTGCGGGCGCGTTCCGACTTATCTGACTTGGCTCTTTGAGCAGCTTCCGTCACCACGGCCTCTGCGGTCGGAATTTTCGACGACCCAAAGTCGTTCATGCTGTCGTCTGGAGGTGTGATCTGGCCAAACTGCTGGCTTGTGGTTCTCCGATTTTGCACTATCTGCTGCATGGAACTTGCTTCCGGAAAAGTGCTACCGAAAGCGCCACCAGGTGCGGTCTGACCCTGCCAAACATGGACAGGGTCTAATCGCTGGTCGAATACGCCTGTGCTCTGTGGGAACTGGTTTGCATTGTTGTTGCTAAAGGGAAAACCCGGTTCAAAACTAGAAGTGACGTGTCAGTACATGACATGGTGTACAAAAACCAGAAACTCAAGCTCACCTGGTCCCGTTTACTGGGTTAAAGAATGTCTGCTGGTTCTGGTTCGGCGCATTGGGTGAGCCCATCGATGGTTGCAGAGGGCGGGGCTCCTCGTTCTGTGATTCTGCGAAGTTGAAGCTCGGCTGTGGCTCAAACATCGGGTCGTGGAGAGTTTGCGCAAGGGCGTCGTCAGAATGCGCGCTGCGAGGCGAGAAGCGGTCATCCATCTTCAGCAAGGGCTCAGGATCTGTCCTGAATCGTCTGCTATGCGCTGGATGTGCTGGGAGCTGAGTCGAGGACAGCTACCGCGCGTGGGCGACTGGTACCCAAAGAGTGCGTAAATTGCGTGACTGCTGCCGTGTAAGGGAGCGCAACTGGAACTAGTATCGGCTTGATATGATGCTGTAGGCGCCGAGATGTTCTGGAAAGGCGTTGATGTGGTTGACGTGGTGCCTGATGCGTTTGCGCGAATGTGAGGTTCTGTTGCACTTTCTTCGAAGGTGGCGAATTGCTCTTGGAGTTGGATCGCGGGGGGCTCGAAGGACGAACTTCCAATGAGCGGTCACTATTGCTGGATTTGGCCTGGTACAAGGGCGGCTCCCAACGTCGACAACAGACACAGTATACAGTGCTGAGAACGTGTTGTAATATCAAACAGAATGTGAGTCCAGTAGGGTTCGCCAAAGGTAAGGTATGATATCTGCTGCGTGATGCGCAGAATGATGGTACTGCTTCGTGAACCTTCAGCAACCATCCTTCTTTGCCACCCGAGCACGTTGCCCAGCACTTCCTCTCCCCCAATTCTTCCGACGTCACTAGAGGCTAGAGACTGGCTGCCGCTGTCTCCACCCGTGCAAGGGCTAAACTCCACCACAAAAGACGGCTTCTGCGAGTGGAGGTTTCGCGGATCACGCATCGGAGCCGAACATGCCACTTGATCGTCCTGAATTACCGCTGGCGTCGCGCGCTTGAGAGCCGCTCGCCGATACCGATCGCAACGCACCTGCGATTGAGCATTTCTGGTGCAGTCGTCCCGAACAAGAAGTGCTCGTGTAGCATCCTTGTCTGATGACCACGGTTGTCGGAGACAGCTGCGCAACAATCGCCCGATTCGAGGTACTGTGGCGGAGAAGTCTCCGTCTCCGAAGGCGTAGAAGAGGAGCATGGCCACACAAGCCACGGGCATGCTCCAACGGCCGTGCAGTGGCTTCACGTGGTTGGAAGTAACTTCGCTTGGCTACATGATTCTATACCTCTCTTATGTTTCTACAAAACCACAGGACAACAAGTCGTTCTCACTTTCGAGGAGAGCAACGATCGTCACGTGCGAGTAAGCATCACACAATCTCGCGCATCGATCGATTCAGTCGGGTGAGTCGCGGCAATGAGCGACTGCAAAAATTCTGGTGGGCACGTACATGAGCTTGCTGTCGCTGTTCCTGATCAGCCTGTTCCAGAGGAAGGTCCAGCCAGGAGTACTCTCGCTCGCTCGCTCCAAGGTGGCCTGACTTTGGACAAGCTCATCGCCTCCTTTCTTCTTCAAAGTAAAGCGGGCGCACTTCACTCCGTAGTGATGCACCCAGACCTGTTTTTCACACCTCTCCGCTGCGAATTGCCTTCATCTGGGCATTTTTGGTGCAGCCCAGGGAGTAGTTGGGGATAAGATCTGCGCAAGAGGTCATCGCTGCATTTTGACTGGCTGGTTCGACGCCCCGCTCGGCTTTCCCCTGCAAAATTTCGTCGGTCGCTTGCAAGGGCTGAGCCCACCTCACGCTCGTCTGAGAGGTAAACCGTGTGAACGCTTACGTGGGAGAGCGGCTTTGTGTGTGTGAGTCTGCATGCGATTCTGGTCGTTTCCAGGCGCTGGTGCGGTGATATCACCTGTCACATCATTCGACATATGAAATGTCTAATTGGCAGGTTCTGCCGGCAACGTCTGAGTATCATGCAGATACTACCCGCTTCGATATTCCAACGAGATAACACCATTGGAAGACGGCCGTATGCAAACTCATGCTTCCATCTGTCGTTTATCGTACCCCGGCCGCTCCCGGCGTTCGGCAAGCCTTGCGTTTTCTGCAAAGCTGTTCCCCATTGTGTGCACCGTGCACGCGCGGCGCAGGCGCCGATGCCGATGCACAATGTTCGAGATTGCCATGTTGGCGGACGAGTCTGGCCCTGCTTGTGGCGTCGCCAACCTGTCATAGCAGAGCAGCTTTCGCCCGTTTTGGCAAACGCGATCCAGAAGACCAACGCGTCACTTCTGCCCTTACCGCTATGACAGCGACCGCCTCAGCGACCACCGACCAGTGTATCAGGGCGACGTCGTGTCCTGACTTCGTCCTTGTGCGTTTTGGCGCGGCGACCCTGTTTCTTAGGAGACAATGACACAACGAAGATCAATTTGGCTTCGCTGGCGTAGCTTCCAAATTCCTGAAGTCGACTTCACTCTATTGAGTCCACGTCCATGTTATGACTTCGTTGGAAACTTGCATCCTTTTATGAAAATCTGACTACACTAAGGTACACACTCAAGATGAAGCTGAAAGCACAGAAACCATGACCAAAATTCTGCTCATAATGATATCACTTCTATTAACCACTTAGCCGGACTCCCATGCCTTCGCGTTACCAGCGTTGCATGTCCACACTATCTCGCGCATCATCCTTCCCAAAACGAAACAAAACAGAGGTCATTCGACTGAGGGACTCATCATCGCTCGATCTTGACCATATGGTGCGATCACTCAACAACGTGATATCTCCCGGAACTGGCGCCGCATCCTTCACTCAAACCGAATGTGGTCCTGGTCCCATGCCAAGAAGCTCCGGAGTCCTGCTTCCGGAGCACTTAATTTGTTCATGGATCTCTGGATCGTTCCTGCAACCAGGATCAAACATGGAAGCTCGACATTTTAGCAGCTGGTCGACAGCGCTGTCAGCCGCCAGCTTGCTGTTCCTGGTCAGTCCCACTTCATGCGCCGGATCAAGAGAGCAGAGCAGGATCGATGTTGTCCCAGCCGGCGGCATCGCCGGGACCCAGCTGTGAAGACCAGGCCGGTGCAATGGTGACATTCGGCCCGTCTTGCGCGAAGCTGGCGGCATCTGAGGGCAAGTGGAATGCCCCGTTGCCTAGGAGAATCTCATGATTCATGGCATCTTCTTTGCTGGGCTTGAACATCAGTGTGCAGATCCGGCACGAGCAGAATTGAGTGTTGGGAAAATTGTGCAAAGCGTGCATGTGCGTGAAGATGTCTTCTTCAATAGCTGAAGTGTGACCGCACTGGTCACACGAAAAGAAGAGCTGCTCACCGGAGATGTCCATGTCAGACAGTTCTGCGTCGAACTGGAATTGGCTGTCGGCCATTTCGACATCGCTTGAGACAGCACCCACCTCGAACTTTGCCTGTGCGAGCATTGCTCCCGTCTCAGTGAACTTGTCATTCTCAAGAAGCTGAGATCGATTTGTCCATTGAGGAGCAGCGGAATGACTGGCACTCGAGCTTGACATGGCCTTCGAAGGCTGGTTGTTAACTGAATGCACTTGCCTCATGTGCCTGTTCAGTCCATACTGCCTGGAGAAGGCAGAGAAGACACCTTCGGCTGTACAAAAATCACACTCATAAGGTTTCTCAAGAGTGTGTGCCTCGCGAATGTGCTGTTGCACATTGTGTCGACAGTCGAAGAAGCGATCGCAACCTTGCCAGCTGCACGGATACTTCTTCGGCCGGTTACGGCGACTGCGAGGTGCTTGTGCTTCCGCCGCTGGGACGAAAGGAGTGTTGAGCAGAGACGACGCGAGATCGTAGCTCTGGGTCGTGGCTGTGTGAACGTTGTAAGACATGTTTGAAGAGTTGTCTGGCGGTTGTTGAAAATACTGATTGGCAATCGAACAGTTATTGCTGATCCGACTGCTTTGATAGGATAACATTTCTACTACAGAGGGCACTGGGCGCTCATGGGGTATATCTGCGCAATATGCCGACACCTCGACACTCGGTTCATCGTTCACTAAGGTGTTGTGCTTCACTTCAGTAAGCTCTTTGTTCAACGATACAATGCATTGTTGCCCGATCACAACAAAGAAAGGAGCAACTTCCGTCAGCTGACAAAGGCGTTGTCCACCGCGCACGACAGCACCAACATCAAAATTTACTAGGATATTCGTGTGAGGGCCAGGCACACAGGTCACATTGTATTGATTTCTTCCAATTACAGATCATAAGTCTATTGAAAAGTCTATACTTACGAAAAGCATGCCATCATAACGTCTCGTACGTCCAGACCTTCGTTGCCACAAATTAATTGGCGCTTGACCATTGGCGATACCACTCCAAGCATCCAGCATTAGCCACGCTCGCCGAGGTCTTGACGTTCATACCGCAGAGGATCTGCTTCACGGCTCCCTCGATCCTGTAAGTTAAGATTAGCAAACACGTTCCACGGAAGCCCGACGGTGAAGAAAAAATCAAGTACTCACTTCTTGCCGTTGACAGTCACAGGGATCTCAGGACATTCGTCCACCACACCGGGTACGTGTCGTGCGCTGAGTTCCTTGCGAATCGTGCTCTTGATATCTCCCACCAGGCTCTCGCCAAATTGCACGCCCTCTTTCATCTTCAAGAATAGCACAACAGTCTCGTCTGTGTCTGTCTCCCGCCGCCTTCCGATGCACAGCGCATCTTCCACGCTGTCAGGGAAACTCTTCAGTAGAATGTTGTAAATCTCCGCGGAGCCAAAGCGGACGCCGCTCGGTTTGAGGATGCCATCACTGCGACCCAGCATGTACAAGCCGCCGGTGCTAGGATTGAATCGGACGAAGTCGCCATGGTGCCAGACCGAAGGTCCAAAGAGGTCAAAGTAGCTTGATCGATACTTGTCTTCACCTGTCGGACCCCAGAAAGTCACAGGTTGGCAGGGGAAGGGCTTGACGCAGACGAGATCGCCAGGCTCGCCGGTAGAAGACACATTCTTGCCAGTGTAGTCCCATGCTTGGACGGCCATGCCCAAGCCTAGGACCTGGATCTCGCCCTCGTAGACAGGTGACAGAGGTGAAGGCGCGCCGAAGAGCGAGATAATGTCTGTGCCGCCTGTGATAGATGCCAGGTTGAGGTCGGGGCCGAAAGCGCGGTAGACGTATGAGAATGTGGAGGGTGCGAGAGGAGAGCCAGTTGAATAGACTGCCTTCAGAGTGGACATTGATAGCGCATCCTTGCCCTCCTTGGGCAAAAGTGATTTTTGTTCGAGAATAGAGAGGTATTTCGCAGAAGTGCCGAATTGCGTGATGGAGAGCTCATCGATGAGACGAGGCATGGCGATGTCGTCTTTGACCGATTGGCCGTCTTGTAAGTATTGAAATGGTGAGCCGTCGTAGAGGATAAGCGTGGCACCCGAAGCCAGTCCGGAGACCAGCCAATGCCACATCATCCAGGTACATGTTGTGAAGTAGAAGAGCCTGTCACCTGGTCTGATGTCGCCTTGAAGGATGTGTTCCTTTTTGTGTTGCAGAAGGGTACCAATGGCGCCGTGAACGATGCATTTGGGTGCTCCTGTCGTGCCAGAAGAGTACAGAATATACACAGGGTGATCCGCCGGAAGCTGCTCGAAAACCAGCTCTTCATCCTTTCCTGCGATGAAGTCTTCGTACGAAACCACACCTTTACCCTGTCCGCCAGCACCAACATCGACACCGACTCCTTCCACCGTCTCGAATACCACCGTGCCTTTCAAGCTCTCCAGCTTTGCAGCTATCTCGCCCACCTTCTCCAAGACTCTGTGGACTTTCCCGTTGTAACACACAGCATTATCCGCGAACAGAACGACAGGCTCGATCTGCACAAGTCGTTCGACCACAGCTGTAACGCCCGTATCCGGGCTGACAGCCGTCCAGACCACACCGAGCGCAGTGGCTGCCAACATAGCAACCAGCGCATTTGTGTGATTGCCAACATATCCAGCCACACGATCACCGACACCTACGCCCAATGCATTCAAGCCACTCCTACACTTCTTGACTCTTTCTCTGAGCTCTTTCCATGTGACCTTCTCGCGTGTGGTCTCCGTGGCCGCAATAACCGCGATTCCTTGCTCTTCAACTTGGGCACCTTCAGGCAACAGAGGGAAGAGCAGGTTCTCGGCGAAGTTCAACCTTGCACCGGCAAACCATTCTGGCCGAGGGAACATCCTGCTCTCATCTTCGACGACTTTCTCGTACGGCTTCGACACGCGGACGCCTACATTGTCCCATACAGCGGCCCAGAACGAGGACAGGTCGGTTATGCTCCAGTCGTAAAGGTCTTCATAGCTCTTGAAAGATTTGTTGTGAGATTTGTTTATAGCTTGGATGAACGAGTGGAGGCGTGTTGATTCGGGAGAGGAATGACGCCAGAGCTGTTTGGCGGTATTGCCATTGCTGGTGGTTTCGGCCATTGTTATGGAGGATTGACGGATCAGGGGAGCGAGTGCAGACAAGGACAACGAGACGGATAGAGAGAATGACTTAGCTGATCGAAATGTTTATGCAGGGCTCACGACGCAGACGCACGACTTCTCACGTTGAGTTTCGGTTGATGGTTGTTTCAATGGCCGCCCACCTCAGCCGAGGCCATTAATTGTTCAACAACCCCCACTCATCCGCCCCCTCGCCCCGGCTTAAGCTCGTGCTCTATCGTGCTGCGAGATATTCAAGCTTTCGGCTTATTGTCAGACCCGACTTCGGCTACTCTATCGAATCCCAGTTTGCATAGTACCCGAAAGGACTCTCCTTTGCCGATAAGGTGGCCTGAAAAGACGTTGGAGCTGGACATGGGGCCATGATCAACCACGAAAGGCCGGATGGCCGTCGCAATAATTACATTTATGCTAACACAGGGACTTGCAATTACTCGTGCTAACCATGGACAAGTACAGTAGAAAGAAGTATGCAGATCTGCGGCATTTCACTGCCTGTCTAGCCCAAATCATCGACTTGCGTGAAGGGAAGCTTGCATCAAACCAGTCTAGTGGATGGGATCTTCGTCAGACACGACCATCAAACACACGTTATGCATTTGACGAGGTGTCGCTGCACACCGGAAATCAGCCCAGACGATGCCGCGAGACTGCTATGTATCGTGGGGAAATCACTGAACGCTACAGCAAGAGTCCTTGGGGCGAATCTCCTGCTCAGCTTTTGGTACTTCTACTACTTCCAACGCTGTAATCTCAATCTCGAGCCTCCGTATCTGGTCGTCAAGGACGTCCCCCGAAGCGGACTCGATGGGCAACTGTCTCACTGACACGCGATGAAGCTTTCCCACATCGAAAGAAGAGCCAATCGACAGTGCTGACGTTTCAAATGCGGTGTTTTGAGCCATCTTGCTGCCCCTGCCAGGGTACGATTGCTGATCTACCAATCCAGGTTCGCCAACTCCAGCGATGAATGCGAGCTCCTCCGCGTCGACGACGCCAATAATGACGAATACCCATGTCTGATCAGTCGTCCGCCTGAACTTGATGAAGAAGTCCATATAGGTGCCGTACTTGGGCATCTGGCAGACTTCTGAAGAGTTTGCACGCTCTTGATTGAATTTTTTCATGGGGTGCAGCTTTCCCCGCCGGCCATGCTCAACATACTTGTGGTCTTGCGTTGTACGGTGGCTCACGGAGACCGAGTAGAGTATGACGGTCTCAGCCATAGGGTGAAATCGGTCCAAGTGCGGAATGACCTGTGGGAATGATAGATTGCCAGTCTGTTCCAAGTATGCACAGCCCGGCAATTGTGCTAATTGGCATCGCGCATATTGTCTTCCCACAGGAGTTGTTACAATACTCAAATATCCGGCTCTGCCACGGTAGCCACAGAAGAGCGGCATTCGGTCGATAAACAGATCTCGTTGAATGCTCAACCCCAAATTTGTTGACTGCAAAGGCTTCCTTTCAGCATGCTGATCGGGCAAAGGACCTATGTTTCCAGATTTTTCGAATTTCTGAGGATCATCGGCGAGAAGACCGTGCAAGTCGTCATCCTTTGCACTCTTGTCAACCCATGCAAATATGCTCTCGTCATCGGTACTCCGCAGGATCTCTTCCTGGAGTCGCTGGAATGCTCGTGAGCCCTCACCATACAGCATGGGCATGTTGACAGCGAATAGTCCCATGAGGCAATATGCAATGTCCTCCAGTCTTGTTGTTTTGCGATGTGCAGCCCAGGACATTCGCTTCGCTATGCTCGCAGCCGACAAAGGGCGTGCATGGTTCAGATATTCTGCATCAATGCCGGTTATGTCTGAGATCGTTTCTTGAAGTGGCTCTCTCGTTCCAATAGAGGTCCATGATTCATTGTAGAAGTCCACGTGCTTCGGAGCGATGAGCTCCTGTAGAGTCCAGCCGCGAGTGAACCATCCGCTCGAGCGGACCTGCGGTTCGAAGTCTGGGTCTTCTGCACACGATGAGACATCGCACAAGTAAGCATAGCAAATCGCAGCTTCTCGGTACCATACCCACATGGAGTTGATAGCCTCAGAGAGTTCTGCGCTGGAGGACTTGTCGATACAACAGGTGTCATCCCAGAGATATGCATAGCCATCCGCGCGTCCTTGTGTGATTGCACCTTGCAGCTTGAAGTAGCCTGCCCTGTCGCGCGAAGTCCCATTCTCGATGTCTTTGAACAGGACTTCATCGTCAGTCCATCTGTGCGACAAGATCGCGTAGGCGGGTATGTCTGTTCCGTTGAAAGTACGAAGTGATAAGTGGCCAGTGACCAGGTCGCAATCATCCAAAGCTAGCAGGCGCATGATATACACGCACTGAGCAAGCAAATTGTGGCGTGGAAGGCATGACAGGAGGTTGAGTGTTCATGCTGGTGCTTTTGTGCATTGTTGTGGTGGGCTGAGTCGCTTGAGGCTGAGCAGGAAGGAGCGCAAGCGGAAAAGGTCACATGCACCACATATCGAGCCTTCAGACATCATCTAATAAATACCTTGCGCGAAGCCATCTTGATACCTAGTCTTTGCAGAAGTACACAGAAAATGATAATAGCCACTACTGATCCACGGGCACAAGCTGCCGAGAAGGCCATAAGCACAGGGGACATCGCTTCACTAAATGCCTTACTCAAGACATATCCTGAACTCCCAGCTTGCTATATTGGCAGTACGACAGAAGCCCGTTCCCTACTACATATCCTAACAGACTGGCCTGGAAAGCGTCCAAATAGCTGCGAAACAGCCAAGATACTCATCACTGCCGGCGCAGACGTCAACGCATCTTTCATAGGCAAGGCACATTCTGAGACGCCACTTCACTGGGCTGCAAGTAACAACGATGTCGCTCTGATAGACACACTGCTTGATCATGGTGCCAATATCGACGCAGAGGGCGGTGTGATTGACAGGACAGCTCTCGCCGATGCTCGAGCTTTCCTCCAGCTCGAGGCCGCCCATAGACTGGTTGCCCGTGGTGCATCTACAACTCTGCAAGACCTTGCAACGCTCGGCATCCTAGATCAGGTCATCTCTCATTACGAGAATTCACGGCCGACAAAGCATGAATCGGACTGCGCGCTCTGGAATGCTTGCCATGGAGGTCAGTTGGACACAGCGAAGTTCTTGTACGAGATGGGAGGTGACTGCCACTTTGTGCCGCCCTGGGACGACGTGACACCGTTGGGAGCAGCAGAACGGAGCAGCGCCACGGACGTAGTTGAGTGGCTTCGGGGACTTGAACCATCAAGCTGAGCACTCGATCGGAGAGCGAATAATACCAGTGCCGAGAAAATGGGTGTAATCAGGATAATTTTCCAAACGAATCTTACTATTCGATCTATATGCTCAATCGGAGATGCACCCTGCAAAGACGTCTCGCTAGCACGGTAGATTTATCGCATAGACGCTTGCCAAAGACTGCGGCATCATCCATCAGAAGGTCTCAGAAGCACATCAGTTGCGCTTGCATCGAACCAGCGAAGAAGCAATGCTTGAACCCCCGAGAGATCCTCCGTCGACTTCCCATTGTTGTTGCTATTGACAGGATGCTCGATTACTCGTGCCGCAAGCTCACAAACCTTAAGTCGGCGCTTCGGACGTTGCGACACCGCTGTCTGTCCTGGAGATTTGGGGAAAGCGTCCTCATGAGCCCGCTTTCGGCCATTCTGCTGCGTATCGCCCGCACTCGTCACGGCAGATAAAGAAATAGGTCTGCTCAGAGCTGGGTTGTCGTTGATGGGCGAAGCGATGCCACCTTGAGGTGCTGTTTGACCGACTTGGCCAACTTGAGGCGGCGGCCCTTGAATTTGAACCTCTGTCGACATAGTGCTTAAACTCGCGTCGGAAGAGATGAAGGTGTTGTGATTAATATACGGAGCGTTAGCGTAGGTATAGGGCGCGTGCAGAGATGTCGCTAAAGTGTGATAAGAGTCCTGAGGCTGCGCTTGGGATTCTGGTGTATATGGCCGCTTAGTCATGACACTAATAGTAGGTGTTAAGGCCTGATCTGTCGACCGCGGCCGAGGTAGCAAACCCTGAGTCTGCACTGCCAAATTGGCGTTTCCGCGAGCTGGATATTGCGGGTACTGATGGGGGCCCTGTGGCGTGTGGTTTGGAAGAGTAGACGTCTGTTCTGTCGGGGCCGGCGTTGGGACTTGATCTGCCAGATTGGCGTTATCGCGATTGTCTTGACGCTCGATGACATGTTGTATTTCGCGCTCTGCATCCAAGTTACCAACGGAAGGTGCTTTGTTTTTCGAATTTCCAAAATCCTGGTGTCCAGTAGTCGTCACGACATCGGCAGTTGTGGTACCATGCACGCGACGAAGATGCTCATCGAGGTTTTCCTTACGGATGAATCCCTTGCCAGCATGCCTTTTGCATGTAGATACTGTACATCGCAATTGATCTTTTGGGCCTCCATGTAGACCATGGACATCGCGCTCGTGCCGGAGCAGACCACCAGAATAGGTGAAACCTTTGAGGTGACCGCACTCGGTTCGCCCGCACCGATATGGCCGATCGTGGCGGTCCATATGTTTGCTGTTGATCACATAGTCAGCAAAAGTTACTTGATCAGGTATGGGTCTTTCCGAACTTGCCTCCATTCGCATTTACGGTCGAAATATTGACCAGCGCATTCAGGGGTGAAGTTGCAGTAGTATTTGCCATCGTGTGCTTGGGGAGGATCACCACGCTTGATCATGCGTTGCACCTTGTGCCCTGAATCCTCCATACCACCAGAAGAGGTCTCATATGCTGATGCCTGAGGACTCTGGTGCTCCGTAGGCATCATGTGCATTTGCGGTCGTACTTGCGATAGCTCGGAGAAAGAACGTCTCCTGATATTTGGATCTATCATGACGTTGGAGGGCGACATCGGGATAATGAGAGCTGAGTCATCTCTGTTAGGCGAGGCCATCCCATTGCTAGTCAGCATCTGCCCTAATTGAGGTGGCGTATGACCTGGGATCTGGAATGTACGTTGTGGAGTGCTAGTATTCAGATGATCTGGGCCTGGCAGTAGCTGATCATGGCAAGGTTCCCATGTCGATGGCGTTGCTACTCACATGCAAATGCAAGCCCCTGCTTGGCCCGGGCTAGGCTTGATAGGCTCGAGGTGTGACCACGCTACCCTTCGTTTGCAGTGAATGCATTGTACATTTGATGTGAGCTGCTGAACATCCGCGACCAATTTCGCATATGAGCCATGGATGTCGGAGCTTCCAGTCTTCTCCCTTTCATGCAGGGCGTCCAAGGCGCAGCTAATGCTCAGTGCAAGCTCTTGGACAGGACCCAAACAACGCTGGAGATGTTTGGTCACACCGTCAGAATGACCTTGCGTCCGCGACACAATCGGGGGAAGGTTGGCGCTTGGCATCGCTAGCAGCGAGGTAACGGGCATGAGTCTCGATGGTCCTTGGCTGTCCGTTCCCAGTGAGGCGACAGGTGGGCTCATTGCTTTCGCCTCAGTATGGCTAACAGAGGCCTGAGATATCGCGGCTATGGTATCGGTAAGAGTTTTGTTGGAGTGAGAAAGATCCTTGTTGGTCAGCGCGAGAAGCTTCAGGTCAGCCTCCAGCGCCTGTAAATCATCTTTGGTGCTGTAAACCAAGTTAGCATTTGCTATTGGCCACCTGGTTGACAATATACGAACGCTTCTCGACGACCCTCAACTATCGCCATCACTGAAACCATCAGTGTAAGACATCACCGTAGCGACGTAGCACATGTCCAAGTTCGTGGACTCTGCTGCTGTCAGTAAGCCAACGCGCCTTCGAGCGTGATGTGATTCCTCTAAGGCCAGGTCTGGGTCCAAAACTCTTGACGTAGTTGTCGAGGTCTCGAAATACTTCGAGGCAGCCATTGGACACGGTGGTGGTGTCATCATACAGCTTCTGGGTATGGAGAGTCTGGGTCGTAGGATCCTTTAGCAGGGCATCGACTGTTCGAAGAGATACAGTTATCGTCTCAACCTGACCGGCGATCTCCTCGAGTTCCTTGCCAGCATTGTGGAACTTCTTTGCGTATTTGAATAGTGTGCTGCTTACTTCGACACCAAAGCTTACCACTTGCAAAATGCCTGCGACGGTCCCGAATACTTCCGCCATGGCCGCGGTTGAGGATCATAGAGAGACATTAAAATCTTGCGGCAATGGCGGGTTTGGGAGAATATGTTCATAGTGAAGGTGCCAGCACACATCGTGGCGAAGCCATGTACGACTGCATGTGCTCAGCCCCGTCCTCGCGTATGCGGCAACGTGGTACAGCTTTGTTAGGAGATATAACATGCCCATCGCTTGAATTAGCCGTCGCCTGAGTTAGCCATCACCCGTATGCAGAACGAAGATGCAACGAATTGATGGTGTGGCTAATCCTTATAGCTGTGTTGGTGAGACAATACCATTTTGCACTGGAGAGGTATTTCAACATTGGTAGTGGAAACAATGAATCGCAGCGAACATGAATGCTTCAAGAATGTCGGTTCCAGCGAACATCAAGATGCGGAATTATGTCCCAATCGTGTTACAGTTGTATACAACCTGATCGGTAGAGTCCAGATCAAAAAGGAGGTGGAAGGGGTGAAGTGGTATAATTACTGTCTTATATCTGCCCTTCCTTACTCAGCTGCGCTATGATTGTCGGCTCGGCATGTGAAACAGCACAGCTGGCCGCATTGACATCCTGGCCCCTACCTCCGTCTCCGAGTGCAAGATCCCCTCCTTCCTGTGATTCTTCTCTTCCAAAGATCGGGACACGTGAGATAAGCCAATTGTTGCTTTCTTCCTGCCTCTTCTCCTTCTCAATGCTGTCAATTTGACCAATCCGTTCATTAATCTCTTCCAGCTACCTCTCACCACCACCAGCCTGCGGGCTCCCGACATAGACCCTAGCTTCCCTCCTCCGAAACCATACCAACACCAACCACAATCACGATGCCAGCCAAATCTCGCTTCGTGAAGCTCGATGCTTTCACGAAGACCGTCGAAGATGCGCGCGTACGAACAACCTCTGGAGGTATCGTCACAGTCACATCGCTCCTCCTCATCCTCTGGCTAGCATGGGGCGAGTGGGCCGACTACAGGCGTATTGTTGTCCACCCAGAGCTTATGGTCGACAAGGGTCGCGGTGAAAAGATGGAAATCCACATGAACATTTCATTCCCGCGCGTGCCATGCGAGCTGCTTACGCTCGATGTCATGGACGTTTCTGGCGAAATCCAAACTGGTGTCATGCACGGCGTGAACAAAGTGCGCCTAAGGCCGGAGAGCGAGGGCAGCGGCGCGATTGAGAGCAAGGCTTTGCAGTTGTCCGAGGACGATGCGGCGCAGCACTTGGATCCGGGATACTGTGGTCAATGTTACGGCGCTCCTGCGCCTGCGAGCGCAACTAAGGCTGGATGCTGTAACACTTGCGCCGAAGTCAGAGAGGCTTACGCTGGTGTAAGCTGGTCATTCGGTCGCGGTGAGAACGTGGAGCAGTGCGAGAGGGAACACTACAGCGAGCACCTCGACGAGCAAAGAAGGGAAGGCTGCCGTATCGAAGGCGGCATCCGTGTCAACAAGGTGGTTGGAAACTTCCACTTCGCACCTGGCAAGTCGTTCAGCAACGGCAACATGCACGTCCACGATCTTGAAAACTACTTCGCTGGCGGCGAGGGAATCGAGCACACTTTCACCCACAAGGTGCACCACCTGCGCTTCGGACCTCAGCTCTCTGACGAGGTGATTTCGCGTATTGGCAAGAAGGATATGGCTTGGTCCAACCACCACCTCAACCCGCTCGATGACACGGAACAGAAGACCGACGAGAAGGCCTACAACTACATGTACTTCGTCAAGGTTGTCTCAACTGCGTACCTGCCTCTCGGCTGGGAGCAGAAGAGTAGTGTCTTCGACATTCCCTCCGAACTTATCAAGCTTGGCGACTACGGCAAGGGCGAGGCCAACAGCATCGAGACCCACCAGTACAGTGTGACGAGCCACAAGCGCAGCTTGACTGGCGGTGACGCGAGCAAGGAGGGCCACGCAGAGCGTCTGCACGCAAGAGGTGGCATTCCTGGTGTATTCTTCTCATACGTATGTGAACTCCTCACAACCTGGTCAAATCCATTGGCAGACAGTATACTAACAAGCGCAGGACATCTCCCCCATGAAGGTTGTCAACCGCGAGGCCCGCTCAAAGTCCTTCTCCGGCTTCTTGGTCGGCGTGTGCGCCATCGTCGGTGGTACGCTCACCGTCGCCGCAGCTGTCGACCGAGCACTGTATGAGGGTGGCTCCAGGCTTAAGAAGATTCACTCGAACTAGAGAAATGAAGCTTGCGCGCTTCAGCTGCTAAGGCTTGTGAGCATTCCGTCTCGTTTTATCCTGGTTTTTGTCAAAAGATTTCATGCAAGCGCGCTTTTGGCCTTGTGAACTGTTAGGGGTTTTTTTGCTTGCATTGGGTTGGCGTGGCGCATGTAGAGGAAAATGCGAATGTTTGGAAAATGAAGCTATCCTTTTTGACATTGTTCGCGGCTACTCCCGGCCCCCCAGCATAATATTACAATGGCTGAGTCATTCTCTTGCGCGAAACTCATAGCCCTCACTTCACGGTATAGCAAGTGGACATTCCTTCAGCCTCTATCCTAAGCTGCGCGTTTAGTATTGTCACATGCTCATTAGTGCTTCTGATATAGAGCTATCGCTCACCTCACTTGATCTCAAGCTAACTTAGGTGATAGATGCTTATAGCTAGCTCTACTCACTTGCTCTTACTCAAACGAAGCTCAGATCCTGTAGTAAAGAGCAGTCACGTGAAAGGTACTTCCGATCCTTGTGTGTCTGAGCTAGCCTGGTTTCAACTCACTTCCAGCATATTGAGCTTCTTTGAGGCCCTATGTCTTCACGTGCTATACATATCTTCAGTCTGGACCGGTCGCGCTGCCTGATAATCACGCCCACATTGCTCTCTTGCTGCCCTCGGACTGCTTATTTACTTCGTCTATAAGCCTAGCCCTATAACCACCTGATCTATTTCGGTACTTGATATACTTCAACCACCACTACTAACCACTACTACTGACCACTACCACTCTATTACCGACTAGCACTACTCTACTACTAAGTAAGGTAGTATACCAAGCAGCACACCGAGTAGCACACCGGCTAGCAGCACTCCGAGCAGCACACTAGCTTGTATACCAACTAGCAACCTCGTACGGCTAGAAAAGGTTTGTTATACCTACTTTATAGTAGCACCTTCAGAATAGCCCCCTCAGTAGTAGATACTACCCTTGTCTTATATCGCCCAGTGTACACTCTATACATACATGCCCGATTTCTTCCCATCCCGCGATCGGAAAGTCCTCTACATCTTTCTCGTCCGCTGACATCATGTGCCTCGATATAGGATCCCTGTCTATTCCGACCCGGCACACATTTCCTCAGCATGGATGCCTCAGATGCTATTGAGGAGATCTCCCCTGAGCGTAGGGAGACTCTTGTTGCAGCATGGCAGAACATGAAGCCCAAGACCTCTATGCAGACACCGTTCAGCAAAGTGAGGCTACCCCATGTGTTATGATCTACCTTCTGTAGATTTCAAGCTTACAATTTTCTAGTGCAATATGGCTTCTGCGATGGCTGCTGTGGACTTCAAAAAGCCTAGATCAAAGTTCGAGCGAAGCTTGAAGGACATTCGCAACCAGACTTCCGCAGGGAAGAAGGATGAACGCGAACGTCGTGTGGCAGCTTTCCTGGTGTTTCTCTCACCTCAGACAGGGCTGAATGACTTTCTCAAAGTGGTTCGTACTGCCTCCCTGTATTCTTGGTTTGCAATTCACTAACTTGTTCTGATCTAGGTCGATTTCCCTGCAGCAACCCGCGCCTTGGGAAAGACTTATTCGGAAAAGTGGTTCAAGGGATACATCAGGATAATTGTCAAGAGCGTCCTTGAGAAGGCAAAGCCAATTGATCGCGTCGAAGACGACGATGATGATGAAGAAGGTAGCGACTACCACGAAGAGAATGACAACGACGGCCATGATCGCAGTATCGTTGTGGCTTCGTTGTCGTCCTCGAACAACATCGTTGATCTCACCGACGAGGACGACGAGGACGACGAGGACGACAAGAAGATCGTGATAGATCTCACCAACGAGGACAATGATGGTGACAGCACCACCGCAGCATCTACCGATCATTCTCCCAAGACTGGGAAGAAAAGGAAGGCGGCTGATGGGGATGTCGAAGTCAAGACCGGCGCGACCGCTGCAGATCACAAGAGACCGAGACTGCCCGGGCGTTCTGACCAGGCAGCAGATCGTGACACTGAGAGCGAAGATAACGACAGGAAGAAAAATGCAACTTTCGCCGGCGAAGACACGATCTACTACTTCCCATCCGAGGACGAAGAGCAGACATCTGATCATTCGGTGTTCGCAGCGAGCCAGCCGTCCTTGCCCAATTCCCCGGATCCAGTGGAGGACGACGAAGAAAGCATTTTCATGCCTGACTTCGTCGAGTCAAAGCCAAAGAGGCGTGTTTCAACCATGAAAGAAAACTTCATGGTAGAAAGGCGGCTTCGGCGCCTTCGTGGCATCCGCATGAGGCAGGTTCTTGAGCAGATCGATGCTCCAGAACTTTTGAAAACCGCTTTCTTGTCTCAGACCTGTCAAGGGACGCCGGGGTCTGGCGTCTCGAGCACAAATGACGGCAACGACAAGACTGCCGACAACGATGCCTCCAGCACCCAAAAGAAAAAATCGAGCGTTTCCCAGCGTCCTGAGTAAGCTTCAGTGAAGGCCAAGGGGCTCCAAGCTACCGTACACCAGCGCTCTCATGGCAAAGCCAGCGAGTCCAGCAAGACCAAGACTCCAGCCAGCAGCATCGAGGCACCTGGCATGCCAGGCTCCGCACTTTCCAAGCCAACTTCTGCTCCGTCGAACGGACGCAGAGAATGGTTCAAGGAAAAGAGCCAGAAGTATGCTCAGGATTCTGCAAAGAAGCCCAAAATGAAGATGTTGGCACCTGCCTTGGACACCTCAAGACCATGAGCATTTGTCCAGGGCAGTTGCTGCACCTCTTCTGCCTTTTCTTTCTGGTTCTTGATTTGGCTTTGCTTTCCTGCTTTCCTTCTCTACTTGCTCTTGTTGCTTGATGGTACTACACACCCTCAATAACAACAAAGGCACACAGACTGAAGCACGATCGTGCAGTGCCATGCTAGTCAACTCACATGCAGTTCTTTCAGACAGTGAAACAGAATCTCCCAAGACCTGTTTTGTGTGCCAGCTTACACAGTTTGGCTCTACACACCCCAAGCACTCCTACCCGAACCCCCACGTTCTCATCTCTGACGAGATTTTCGGCGGGCTCCATGATCTTGACCTTGTGTTCACATAGCTCTCACTACCAAGTCTCACCGTCGGTCATCCTTGACACTCTTTGATATTGTGCCAATCGTCCTGCTCCATGACCACGTCGTAGCATAGCCCCCCGAGAGCCACGACACTCGTTTCGCACTCGTCTACCCACCACCAGCCTTCAGGTGGCCGATCGTTCCAGTCGTCATCGGAATCGAACGTGTTGTCGAGCAAGACCACTGTCACGCCATGTCTTCGCCACTGGGTCGATTCGATGACCACGTAGGCGAAAGGGAAGATCTTGTTACTGTTATCTTCCTGGCCATCGGCATGGTTTGCGAGGTCTCCCATTGACATGATGTGCATATTTGTGACTTGCTGCACATCTTTCCCGTGAAGGCGACGCGTTTGCGGTGCAGGAACGATGAAATTGACATCTTTGCAATCGTCGCCAAGTTCATTTGCATACATTCCTGTAGCAGTGTGGCAAAGACCTTCGACGTCTTCATTCTGGACCACATCTTGCAAACCGTAGACTAGAAGCTTGGTACCTTCGCGCTGAGGAAGTGCTTGTTGTACGCGGCGAAGGGTATCATCGGCGCCTTCCGGCAGGTGCAGTTTAGCCATGTCGGAAATCAGTAGTGGTCGAACAGTAGGTCCGATATGATACAACGATTGAGACTGGAGTATCCGCTTTCGCGATCTTCGTTAAACTAAGTTAGGACCCTCCCGATTATCGAAGGTTAGTCACAATAGTACGAATACAGTCATTCACGCGTAAGTTTGCGTAGGATTTGGATGCTTCGATGCTAACGTCCATGGAGCCACCATACTTATTTGTTTCTAAGATGTGCGCCTTCTTCGTGATCGTGCCCATATCAAATATGATTGTACCACAGACTACAGAGTCTGTGAAGTCGTAGGGTTGGTGAAATGTTGTGGCTGATGTCTGCTCGTGTACACATGTAGGAGGTAGGCCCTTGTCTATTTTGTGGACTCCTGTAGTCCATTGATGCTCCTTCCTCGGCCAAGCTTGCTCGGCGACGTCAGCTTCCAAGCAACGAACCCTTGGAAGCAGCGACAGTTGAGAGCTGAACATCAATTGACTTTCAACCACAAACACCACACTCTCTCACACGTGGCCGCACGAACCCTCGAACTCTCCCTCCAAACCAATGGCCAGCCATATAAACTAAAAACCCTCAAAACAACATTCGCACCTAACACCACCACCACTCCCGCCTACATCCACCAACACCACAGCAACAATGCAACAATCCCAACCCTCCCTCCTAACCCACGCCTCCTCCTACGTCCTCGACGCCCTCTGGTCCCTCACCAACCTCCTCTCCTGCTTCCCCTCCAGCCCAACCCTGCGCATCAACGGCCGACCCTTCAAGATCCTGCGCCTGCTCGGCGAGGGCGGCTTCTCCTACGTCTACCTCGTGCAAACCCCCGGCGACCCAACGCTCTACGCTCTCAAGAAAATCCGCTGTCCCTTCGGGCAAGAGAGCGTGGCGCTCGCGCTCAAAGAAGTCGAAGCGTATGCGCTGTTCAGCCCGCACGAGAATATCATCCGGGCGATTGAGCACGAGGTTGTGGATGATGGGGGTGGGGAGGGGAGTAAGACTGTGTATATCTTGCTGCCGTATTACAGACGGGGGAATTTGCAGGATGCGATTAATGCGAATCTGGTGAATAGGGCAAGGTTCCCGGAGCGGAGGTTGATGGTGCTGTTCTTGGGCGTTTGCAAAGCGTTGAGGGCGATGCATAAGTATCAAGTTAAGGGCGGTGACGGGAACAGAAAGAAGGCTAAGAATGTGAGGCGGGAAGCTGCTGCGGCTGATCGCGAGGCAGGGGAACAGGTGAGAGGGAAGGGAAAGGGCAAGAAGAAGAGCCAAGTCATGGCTGGAGGCGATGGAGAAGACGACGTCGAATTCGAGCCTTTGATGGACGGCGAGATCATGGCATCGCAAGAAGGTGTCGGTGAAGGCCAATCTCGCGCATACGCACATCGCGACATCAAGCCTGGCAACATCATGATCTCCGATTCTGGGACACAGCCTGTGGTTATGGACCTGGGCAGTCTGGCGCCGAGCCCTACGCCAATCACGAGCCGCGCGATGGCGCTACAAGTGCAAGATCAAGCCGCCGAGCAGAGCACGATGCCATACCGCGCGCCTGAGCTCTTCGATGTCAAGACTGGCACAACAATCGACGGTAAAGTCGACATTTGGTCAGTCGGATGCACTCTCTACGCTTGTCTTGTTGGCAAGTCACCGTTCGAGGCACGCTCAGAGGAGACTGGCGGTTCGCTCTCCATTTGTGTGCTAGGCGGCGACTGGCGATTCCCAGACGAAGGGCCACAGGAGATCAAGAGAGGCAAGCAAAGGGTTGTGGATGAAGAGCAGCAGAACCAGAAGAGGGACGATGTGATCTCTGAGCCTGTGAAGGAGGTCGTGAGGAGGTGTTTGAGGGTCGAGCCAGCGGAGAGACCAGACATTGATGAATTGATCACTCTGATCGAAGAAGTCATTGGTCAGATGCCGCCTGACCATGGCGGCGAGGATGCCGGATTGGACGACATGTGAAAAATTGTAATATGAAGCATGAGAGTAGCTCGCCCAGATGGCGTCTTGTAACAACAAATATACCCCAGTTTGAACTTCGCCTCTTGCTTCGTGACAAATCTGGACGTTCAGAATAAGCATCGATGATATCGTAAATGTGTAACACTTCTAAACTTCTATCCACTTTCCAAGACCTTCTTCGCAGCATCAACCACTTTCTTCACCTCCCCGCTGCTCTTCTCAACGACCTTCTCCATCGCCGTGCCAGCCTTCTTAAGCTCGTCCGGCCTGGCCGTCTTGTTCAATTGCATCGTGCGCAGCTTCTTCTGCTGCTTGCTGCGAGCATCTTTGATCATCGTAGCGGCTTTGTCCCCAGCCTTCGCCGCTTCCGCAACAGCAGCTTTGCGCGAGTCGGCCGTAGGAGGAGGAATGTTGATCACGAGGAGGAGAGGGTTAGTCCCAGTAGGGTCTGGCTGGGGCGTGAGAGAGAGGTTAGAGCCTTGGATGGCCGAGGAGACGGGCTTGACGTGCTGTGAGAAGTAAAAATGTCAGGTTGGCCGTAGAACATATTTTCACTGAAGGAGATATTCAACATACATCCTTCTCCCCAACAAGCACCTGCACCGTCCTCCCCTTCGGCACCACCTGCGCGACATCGCTCAGGCGCACTTTGGACGTACTGCTCTTGTCCGGCTGCACGCGCAAGTTCTCCAGCAGCTCCGGGTTGAACCTGCCGCCGGCGCGCAGCTTGGACAGGTCGTCTTTCAGGCGCGCGACAGCGGCCGCGATGTCTGCTTCCAGGGCGGAGAAATCGGCTGGGTCGTCGGCGGGCGCAGCGTTTGAAGAAGCGGCTTGGGATTTGGATTCATCGCGGGCGGCTTTGCCGCCTTTTTTGAGGAGGGTGGGGGTGGTGGTGAAGGGGCGGCGGGCAGAGAAGGTGTGTTGTTGGGGCTGTGGGTGGGTGGTTAGGGTGGTGGAGGCATGTCTGGGAGAGGTGTTAGCTGGGTGGTATTGAGTGTTGGAGTTGTAGGGAATTGGGATGTATACCTGACAGCACAGCACGCCTGCCTGGAGGCATTGCCTATTCTGCCCACGCTCTGCAGCGAGGAGCGGGCCAATGCATGTGTAAAGGTTACTGAGGGATTCATCTTCGTGTGCTAGATGTCAGGTCGAGAGCTCTCTCTGAAGCTCGCTGTTTCGTCTGGCCGAGGCATGAATTCCGAACTTCACTAACACTCCCCGTCCGTGCTCGCTCTGTCACATGCATAGGTATGCACAGGGGAGATGGGGGAGACAAAACCCCAGATAGAAACCGATTAACAACCATGATTGGATATATGACACGCCCCAACAACGTCTTCTCATCATTGTAAATGCGAATATCTGCATCTACCTGTTTCTTCACCTCCATCGTCCGATTCTATTCTTCTCTCAAGATATCTTTCTCGCCTCTATTTGCACTCCCTAGCCATCGCCATTGTCCGAAATATCCGTTCTACGCAGCTCCGCCACAAAATCTCCAAGCACGAATAGTAAGTGTCTCCTCCGTCTCATACGCGCCGTCATGAATTATGCAAAAAGAAAGATCATGCCCACCCGCAAATATACAACCATAACAAACGCCCGCCAGATAGAACCTCTAATCGCCAGATCGCTCGAAGAAACCCGAATGACTCCATGAATGTCCAGGTCCCCGAGAACACATATTTCCCCGGAAACTCCAGAGGAAACTCACACCATATTTTTAAACCCCTCCAACTTTCTGCGATGCATGCAAAAGAAATCAACATGCATCATCGCTCACCATGAACAGACCAGAGATTGTCTCGATGTTTTTATGCTCTTTGATCTCCAAATCAAATCAGAAGATTCCAAGAACTTTCTTCTTACCTCCTAGCTCTTTCGTCTTCGCCTCCGCCTTGCTCATCGGCACCGGGTCAGATCGGCCAGCGGCAGCGCCGCGAATGATGTTCAGGCGTTGTTTCGCGTTCTCGTTGCCCTTTTCGGCGGCGCGGACATAGTAGACATTGGCTTCGAGGGGATCGCGGCGGCAGCCGATGCCCATTTCGGTGAAGTAGCCGACGGCGTATTCGGCTTTTGGCATGCCTGTGATAGTGTAATCAGCATTAATGTAATGAGGGAGAACAATCGTGCAAGAGAGCTGTATCATGTTTCAACTTACCAAGATCAGCAGCCTGCTTGGCCCATGCGCAGGCCTCGCCTTCATCCTTCTCGAGCACAGGGTCGGCGCCCACCATGTACCATGCGCACAGCGCCATCATAGCTTCGGGCATGCCACGTGAGGCAGCGCCGTTGTAGAAGTGAACACTCAATGCTGCATCTCGCGGGCATCCGTACAGTCCGTTCTCGTAAGCCTGGCCCATGAGGAAGTTGGCTTTGACGTGGCCAAGCTCGGCGGCTTGAGTGATAAGCTGGGCGGCATAGCCCTCGTCCTTGAAGACATCATCACCATAACCGTGCAAGTGCAGCAGACCAATCTCGAAAGGCGCAGAGTTGTACTGGAAGTCTGCGGATTCGGTCGCGCGTTTTAGCCAAGTCATGCCTTCACGAGCTCTCTGTGCGCTCTTCCCAAGACCCATGTCACCTTTAAGGCAGGCCATTCCCAGGCGAGTTGCAGCGCCGGGATGGTTTTTCGAGGCAGAGTTGCGGTAGAACTGGACAGCTTTGGGATAGCTTCTGGAGGTGCCCCAGCCGAACTCGTAGCAGAGCGCTGCGCGGTAGCCAGCTTCGGCGTGGCCGTGTTTGCTTGCCGCGAGGAAGAGAGGGAACGCCTTGTCGTAGTCTGGCTTGTCTTTGTTGAATACGCCAGAGAAGTAGCCATCGCCGAGGTAGTACTGTGCGAAGGGGTATGCGCGGTCTGCCAGGCGTTGCAGGATGTGTTTTGCTTCCAGGATAAGTTGCGCCGCGTCAACGTCATCCTCGCCTGGTTGACTGTTTTGTGCTGCATTCATCATGAAAATGGCAAACTCGTACTGCACAGCAGCATCGTTGGTCTTCTTCACGTTTGCCCGGTACATATCCAGCGTCTTCTTGGTATCTAGCAGACTTGCTGCATTTCCCACCACACCCTGAAGATCTGCATTGTTCAACGCTCCTCCAGGTGCAACCTGTTGGTGGTAGGGTACCTCGCTCAACAAGTCGATGTAGCTGGTCGGCCTAAGAGCAGGTGACCGCCTCGCCGTCGACGCATCGCGCGGTCGAAGGTTGGGAGAGCCATTCCCTAGATCGGAGTCGTATACACTCAAAGGCGTACCTGTGCCGCGGCCTCGAAGATCTCCACCAAGAGAATAGGTCGATGTAGGCCTCGGCAGGTTTGGTCCAGTCCCGGGAACCCGCAACTTGTGGTCTGAGCCAGAGCTCGAGCCTGTCGACCGCACAGTGATGGCCTTCGAGGCACGCTGCTCTTGTTTCTTCTTGCTCGGCGAATCGCCAAACGCGCTGTACTGCAACCTTTCCACATTTTCGTTCTGTGCATCGTCCCCGTATCCATCCGATTTCAAATTTCCTGTGGACGATGTTCTGCTGTGCGAGGCATCGTCTCTGTGTTTCGCCTGGCCGGAGCTGGGCCTGTTCCTGTAGGGCAATGAAGAGGATGAGTCCTTAATATATGCAGAATCCGGTGTCTGGACTTGAGTAGGGAAACGGTAGTCGGCACTCGGGTCCTGAGTGATGGCGGCTGATTCGGGTTGCTGGATGCCTGGTCGAGGAGGGCTGATGTTGACCGGGCTGGAGGGAGAGTCTTGTAGACGCATCTCGGGCTGTTGCAGACGCGGTATGGGTTTGTTGGAGGAGAATTCTTGGGAGAGGACGGGCGGTGTTTGCTCGACCCTCCTAATAGACCTCCGAGTCGGCGAGTCGGTTGGCGCCTGGAGATGGCCGCTTTCGGCAGCCATGCCGGGGGACAGTTTGATGTGCGTAAGGATGCTCGGCGGTGTCTTTAGGGCAGGTAGCGATCGGATAGGATTGCGAGGTCAGAGCACGGGATCAATGCGGCAAGAGCAATAAATACGAAGTGAAAGTAAAAGCGAATGTCAGTCAAGGTTGACTGTTTCGTGGGGAGCAGCAGGGGACAGAGGACCCTCCCGGTGGGAACCTTTGTCCTAGCAGCGCTTGCAGAGCTCGCGATGGAAGATCAGATGACGGGAACCAAGAAGCCGGGATATCCTGGGCAGTTGGCGATCAGAATTGCTTGGAGGGTGGTGGTGGTGGGGTGGGCGTTGGTGGTAGCGCGAAACGGTGTGGTTGAGAGATGTGTACGCGAGATATGGAGGGGGAAAGTAAAGTGTACTCCACGAAACAAGAGACAGGCATGTGGATGTATATGTGCTCCCCTGTAATGATCGAGGATGGAGCGGCGTGGGGCGTAGAGGGCGATACATGAGACATAACCGCGATCGATCACCCCTAAGCAATGCGTTGGCATAACCTCGAACCACCACCACCACCACGAGCACGTAAATGCATGCCGGTGGCCCCGAAGGTGTGCTGCAAGCGTTTGTGTGTACATACGAGCGAGACGGCGAGACGAGATGGGTCTTAGCTTCCCCCAAAAAAAGACCCTTAGGTTGATCACATCACGACCCGCAATCGTAAACGTAAACGTCTTTTCCTCCCTTTTCACCCACGCAACTAGCTCAGAGCCGGCAGTAGTGCACCGAA
>Ga0265797_10001351_pt1 | contig 43256 bp, 45 predicted proteins | sample P2T30metagenome_FD_192433 | JGI IMG/M metagenome (GOLD analysis project Ga0265797, IMG submission 192433) | Plant litter microbial communities from East Loma Ridge, Irvine, California - P2 T30 | ecosystem: Environmental > Terrestrial > Plant litter > Unclassified | place: USA: California...
CATACGAACTCACCTTCACATGCAACGTCTGCAAGACACGGTCGTCGCATCGCTTGTCTAAACAAGGATACCATCATGGAACTGTCTTGATCCAATGTCCGGGCTGCAAGAACAGGCATCTGATTGCGGATCATCTCAAGGTAGGATGAAAGAACACACGAACTGGCGGTGCAGTCTAACGGTTGGCAGGTATTCTCAGATAAATCCGTCACAATCGAAGACCTTATGCGGGAGAAAGGCAGCCTAGTCAAGAGAGGCTCTTTGAGTGCAGAAGGCGACGTTGAGTTCTGGGATGATGGCAGCACCACTCCTCGCTCTGCACAATTCCACGCCGAATCGAAACCTAAGGGCGACAACCGCCTCGCCGAGCAGCCTGACCCATCGAAGCCCTCGCAAGACTGAACGTTACGCACCCGAGATAGACGCATACACCTAGCGGCATAGTCGATTCTCCATACAACATCTGGCAGCCTGTATAATATTGTTTGAATACCACTCAGGAGTTTTCGTTCCAAATCAAGAAGTCCAGGTAACTGGGTACAGTTCAATCACGCATAGCCCCGGCATCATTCTGTCTGCGCACGCAAAGAAGTTCTACAGTACCACTAGGATTACTTCCCCTAACGACCTCGCTTGCTTACAAAGGCATATCTACACCCACCGCCTCCCGTCTCTTTACCTCAAGTTTCACCATCGGATCGACGACCTTGTATACACCCAATTGTAGTGACCTTACCTCATACCCCTCTGCAAGCTGGATGTCGTACTTGAGCAGTATGTGAGCCACCGCGAGTTTCAACTCATTACTCGCAAAAAACCGTCCTGGGCATAGGTGACGACCACCACCAAAGACACTGAACTCTGAGCCGGACTGGACAAGTTGACTAGTTTTATTGCCTGCTTCACGCTTGCGCAGAAAGCGGTAGCCGTCAAAGCGGTCCGGGTCGGGATAAACAGCGTGATCCCATAGATTTGTAGAGTCGACCATAACATGCGAGCCAGCAGGTATCCTTTGGCCGCTCGGGAGTATAACGTCTTTCAGGACCACGCGTTCGAGGCCCACTGGGTCGGGATATATGTTAGCTTTGACATGAAACATAAATGAAAACGATGGATAACGTACCCAAGGGAGCGGATCGTCGCTGCGACTCTTTCAGGATGCTGTCTAGAAGGACCATGGCAGATGTGGCAGCGACTGATACCCCGTGTGTGGAAATTTGTTGCGATATCTCTTCTCTCAATGGCTCGACGAGCTCAGGATGCTCGGCTAGATCGATCAAGACCTGGCGGAAAAGCTCACTCGTCGTGAACAGTGCAGCCATTGCAAGAGACAACTGGACATCGCCTGCTTCCATTTTCCCACCCGATGCAGTTTGTGTCCATGCAAGTGCGTCGTTGTATTGTGGCGGTGATCTACCTTCCAAACTCGCCTTCTCAACTTCTTGTCGCCTTTTCACAAGTACCTCGTTCATGATATCGCGGGCTTGAACGACATACTTGCGACAAGCAGTCGCATTGGGAAGGAATCTTTGCACCATGGGTCTCGACCAAGCGGGATATCCATGGAGCTCGTTCACAGCAGAGAAGTAAGCGACGACGTAGCCCTGTACGACGTCCAACCACTGCGCATCATCGCTCTTTTCCGGACCAACGAAGACTGAAGACGCGACGCGGGCGATGATACCAGTGGTGTCCTTTTGCCAATCGATCGCATGCCAGACTTTGTCGTTTCCCCAGTGAACTTCAAGAGCTTTTACCGCACTCTTGTTCATGATAGGCATCAGACTATCGTTCTGACCTAGTTTGGTCTTGATGACGTCCATGAGCATGTCGCCAGAATGGAGAAGAGTCAGTCCTTCAAAACCGGGGAAGTCTGAGTAAAAATCTTGCCGCACAAGTTCTCTGTGGTCGAGGTCTTTATTGGATTTCACCCAGCTGGTGAGTGACGACGGAAGTACGATCTTGCGGCCATTGGGAATGGCAAGTGTGATGGGGCCTTGGTGTTTGGCGAGACCTTCAGTGATCAACGTGGCGGCATTCGTGCTGTATTCGCGATTTGCCTTGCGACTGAAGGGATCGATGAGGTGGCTATTGACGATGGGGAAGACCGGTCGACGTCTTGAGCGAAGGATATATGCGCTAGTCAAAATGATCGCAAATGTCCACGTATGGATGCCGAAGAGGATCTCTAGAAGCATATCTGTTCGAGTGCGACAAGATAGCCCAAGGACTTGAAAAGAAAGAGGACTAGGTAATTCAGGAAATCATGCTGGAGACCTTTTGAAGTAACCAGGAGACTCTCTGGTTGCGCAATATGAAGCAGAATGACTCATTATGAATGCGGAAGCAGTACTTGAGTACGATACTTGGAAACAAGAGGCGGTTCGGCGAGACGGTATTCCCCTACGACGAGATTCTGGCGAGGAGTAACAAAAAAAACATATATGTGGCAGCCAGCCAGCCATGCCATGGAGAAAAAAAGATCAAAAACATACAACAGCGGGGATTCGCTAGTGGTCACCCACCTAACTACTAATCCGCCGGTATCCTGCTTGTATATGGCTGAGCGGACGGGAAGCCTAATTCTCAAGATCCTATGGTCGTATGTGCTAATTCTGTTGGCTCAATCAACTTACATTCCGCTTTTTTTGTTCAACGACATCGTTACGTCCACTGCTTCGACAGCGCAGCTTTTCGATGAAGTCTACACGCTTTTCTTCCCTTGTTTATCACTTATTAGACCAAGTCCCTACCCAGCCTTGGGGCCATTCAATTGCAGAGGTTCCCTATCTAGCTAGAGCAGCTAGCTGGCTCTGTTACACCGATGAAAGTTCCATATCGTGCTCTACGACCAGGCTTGTGGACTGCTTGGATATGACAGCGTCATTTATAACAAACCCAGGAGGAATGGTGTGAGAATATGGCAACAAGGCTGCACATACCATTACTAGATACAAGAATCTCAGTATACATAACTGTGGGGGCGGAACGGGCTTGGCATAAGCCACATGCCTTTCGTCTGGCTGACCATGGTCGATCTCCTACCGAGTATGTGGCCTGAGTGGCCATGTCGTTAGGCAAACATTGCCGAACTTCAACATGCAGCCTTTAATTTCCGCCTGCTCTTAGCCCCCAAAATCAAAGCCTCTCGAGGGTGCAGCCTATCTGCTGGTTGGACGACGTACATCTTCGGTAACATACCCGCCGCTGGAGGACCTCTGCCAAGACCTTACATTCCTGTTTAACTCCTCACATGCGCTCTAGGCTGGGCCTGCCACCAATTGCAGCCGAGAACTAGCTCGAAAGGACGAGGGTTGGTGTGCAGATGGAGGTTTATTTCCTAGCTGCGCCTGGCTGTGGCTGGCTGCTGGGGTCAGTTGTCCACGCGATGGTGACAGATGGTGACGCGGCTTCGATATACTTGGATGCGTCATAGGAGGCACGGTCGAGGAAACCTTCCAAAGGGCATGCAAGTGTACGCGATGCCAGTTTGGGTACGGCCTATGTCAACCGCAGAGCCGCACGGGTTATGAACATCTCTCCGAATCATCACTCATCAGAATTTACCTCATCTACATCTTTCCCTGGCTGCTTCTGGTACTTTTTGTCTTGCGAAACTCATATTTTCTCGTAAACTGTGGTGAGCGAAATCTGCAAGGGCTGCTCCTACGATCCACAACACTAGGAGTATCTTGATGGCGGACGCTGAGGTACCTGCCAGTGGGGCACCTCAAACGATCGACATCAGGAATGAGGCTAAGTAATATGTATTCCGTGCGGTTTCGATGTTCCTTACTGACCAAACAGCGTCGGCTTGAAATATCCACTCAACGGCGTTACGGAACAAGATGTCATTTCGTTTTACGACACATATGAACTACCGATTGGAAGGGATGTATTCATTCGAGGTGTTCTTGCACTCCGCCATCAAGCATTCATCGAGCCTTGGTTCAGACAATTCGCGAAGTCTTCACCGAAGACCTGTCCTGCTATCGAATTGAACATAGGCACACACAAGTACACGAAACTTGAGATTGAAGTTCTGTACAATGCTTGGACAAGAGGGAAGATAGAGACACTGAAAAACCTTTCGAGACTCCATCGGCTCTTGATAGTAGCTTGTATCTACGCTGCAATGACGCAGTAAGTCTTGATCACCGACCTATTTTCGAAAAGGGATTAATCATATGATAGGGGTTGGGACCAGGCTGCTATGGCGGGTAAGTTTATCTCTCGAGAGTAAAAGTCGCAAGACTAATCCAACGCAAGGTGCTGCTATCGAAGTCATGGGAAGTCTCGGTAGACCTACAGGAAACGTAACATCCTCGTGCTCGAAAAATAGCACACAAGAATTCAACATCAACCTCAACCATAACAAATTAGACATCAACCTCAACTATAACACGTGGCTTCTTGGAGTCACAGTCGGAGTTCCGTTTTTCGCTGGAGCTGTCCTGGGTCTTATCATCACCGATCCAATAGCTAGGATTTTACGTTTCGGTCGCCGAGGTGCGATTTGTGTCGCGGGTATCTTCAGCTTTATATCAGTCGTGGGATCTGCATCAATTCACAAATGGGAGCATCTGCTGGGGTTTAGAATCCTGCTGGGTGCAGGCATGGCAGGGAAAGCATCGATTGTGCCGATACTGTTGTCAGAAACGTCGCCGAAGAATGTTCGCGGTATTCTTCTTGTTTTCTGGCAATTGTTCGTTGCTTTTGGGCTGTTCGCTGGGTCTATCGCCAACTTGAGTGTTTACAAACTTAACGCTGGTGCGAGTTGGCGGTACATGTTCATTGCAGCTTGTATACCTGCGCTGCTCTTGCTCTCATTAATCCTGTTCTCACCTGGTAAGTCCGTCCCACTTTCCACCACGTACAACGATGTAGAGCTAACCCTCAAAAATAGAATCTCCTCGTTGGCTTTTGAAAGAGAGTGGAGCCAACGAGGGTCATGAAGATGCTGATCTCCGCAGAGACAGCCTTGTTCGGAAAGCATACCTTGCTCTTCTTGACTTGCGGGGTGAGCCGGTACCTGTTCTGGTGGCTGGCGAACTTTATCTGTTGTATACGCGCTTGATCGAAGAACAACGTCGCCTCGAGAGGGACCTACCAGGCATCTTCCCATCGCCAGATTCGCCTACTGGCGTTGACCGACCGAGTATCGCTCTCATCAAGCATGTTAGTTGGCGGCCTCGAGTGCAGCTAATGTTCTTCAAGCGTGGCTCGACGAGACGTGCACATCTGGCTGCTGCTGCTGTTATGATCTCACAACAATTGTGCGGTATCAACCTGTTAGCATTTCTCGCTGATACATTTTTTCGGTTTTCCATCTTTCATTGCAACGACGGTCTAAAGCCAGATCAAAACCTGAAATTGTTGGGTTCATCAGTGGCCCTAATGGGCGTGAACTTCGTTAGCACTATTGGTGCTCTATTCTTCATCGACCGAGGCAACGGAAGAAGAACGCTTCTCAATTGGTCTTTTCCATGCATGGCGATTTCTCTACTGGGTTCGGCTCTCGTTCTTTTGAGGTCTAGAGAAGAACTTAGTAACGGCGCTATTGCTGGTCACTATGTCTTTCTGGTACTCTTCGTAATTGCGTATTCAATAGGTGAGGGTCCTGCAGCTTTCGTCATATCAGCAGAGGTATTTCCTCTTGTCAACCGAGAACTTGGCATGAGCCTCGCCGTTTTCTGGAATTTCCTAGGCGCTGGCCTTCTGGCTGTGGTAGCCCCAGCTCTTTGGAAATATCTCGATCAATCCGGAGTTTTATTTCTCTTCACGGGAACCAATTTGCTCGCATGGTTCTTCTGCAATTGGCTTGTGCCAAACACAGGTAACGAAGACCTGGAGGACGTCTTTGAGCAACTCGAAGTTGAGACGGGATTTCTCCTCCAGTACACGCTTATTACTCTCTTTCGGAGGGTGACCAAGCCTTTGGAATGGTGTTTACATCTTGGATCCAAGTCGTGGGCTAGCTGTGGGTACGGAAATAAGCTCAGGTCGCGTAGATACGAATTCTCTCAGCATCAAGCTAAAAGCAAGCCCACCAGGCCGACTGGCGAGAACGGAAGTGTCGAATTAGAAACAATACAAGGACGGCAGATCGTGCCGGAGAGAACTTTGTAGCAAAGCAAGATCGATAGGTTAAGGATAGTGTAATTGCGATGACTTTTAAACCTACACCATCTCAATATCCGAGGTGAGGTCCATCGTTTTTATGCGTCGGTCGTTTTCAGTATCCTCTGTCGGATCTGCTTTCCTGTATGACTGCATCTTCCACCTCCAACAGACTAACGTTACTACTGTGAGGGGTATCGAGATGACGAAGTAAAGCCAAAATTGATTGGAGACAAGGAGACTGTGAGAGTGAGAGTCGAAGTCTACGAGGTTCATACCAAACATAGTCTGCAGGATGCTCAGCTTAGGTCAAGTAGCGGTTGTTGTGCCAGACTCACCGCAACAAAAGAAAACGGCAGATAAAGCGATGTTACCAATGTAATAGCACGAATTGCTACGGAGTCTTCGCGTGCAGATCTCGCCATTACGAGGGTGTTTCTGCTCTGACTCTGAGCGAGCTGTTGGTGCCCTAGGTTCAACGAGTCTAGAACGGACTGTGCGGTTGACTGGCATCGCTTGTGAAGGTAAAGAGACTGGGTTTTGTACGACTGTGCCTCCCTACGGAAGTCGCATACTGCTGAGCGGACTGCATCAATCGAACCATCGTTCTTTCTGTCTGCATCTTGGAAGACACTGCATACTTTCTGAAGATCTACAGTTACCTCCACAAATGAGGTGAGTAGTGGCTCCAGCGGAAGCAGGCCTCTTTCGACAGCGCGGACTTGCTTCAGGGTATCGAAGCTGACATATGGTTGCTCAAACGAAGTGCACGCAGACTTCGTGTCCTGTCGCTCTGTCAGCTCGTTTCTTACAGTCATGGTCCTGCCAAAGAGCCACACACCAGTTCCAATAATAAGGTCTCTTGGTATTCAAGGTAGCTCTTCCATGAGTGAAGATGAGTAGAGACTAGCATGGAATGGACCAATATCGGATTTGCTAATACTGTCGATCGAATTGCTGCCTGCTGGAAAGCTTGCTGTAAATGGCACTGGAATTGGGCCGCAGGACTTGGACTGATGATGAAGATTGTTGATTGCGCTGTTTTACGATTGTGGACGTGGTATATGCCCGTATGTCGAATTCGCCAAGGGTTGCCGCGCTTGACTTCTTTCTCTTCGGCATACTTGTAAATCCACCCAAATTCTGACGTTCTCATTCAGCAATGCTTTCCAATGGTTGAAAGATGGGTATCAAACTCACCTACTTTGTCAGCTGTTTCCACTAACCTCGATGAGCCTGTGAAACCCTCCTCAGTCGGCAGATATCGATCGCGAAAACACGATAGTAAATGCAAAAATCCGACGCTGAGGTTGTACTGTTCCATGAGCAGGACGATCGTATCCGAGCTTACATTGACTGGTGCCCACGTATCCTTCTGGTGCAGGTAGCTGGCCTAATTAGCGAACCCTGATTGTGCAAGTGAACATAGCGTGTACCTACTATATCTCCGCAGAAGCTGATTGATGCGAAGTTGTCGGTGCGCTAGTGGAAAAGTATTGGGATAACTGGGATTTGCTTGTAAAAGTATGTATTGTTGGAGCCAAAACCGTTGTTGAATCGAAGCGAGTGTGCTCTACCAGGTGGTCCTCACTAGCTCTTGAGAATTGATCGTCGTCATGTAAGACAGCTGCGCGCACCCTTGAAGCTGACAAGGCAAGAGAACCCACATCGATTGCATGATGGCTGGTGTGCTCAGCATCGAAAGTATTGGTGGACATGACGCTTAAGAACGAGAGATGGAAAGGACATGGCGGCAAACTGCCTGTTGCTGGTCTCGCGGTATATCTATTGAACTTCCGGGCTCGTTTACCGGAGCGGATGAGACTAACTCCAGCCTTCTCCCCTCAAGCCCAGTCTAATTGGACGATTCATCATTGCTGACAACACGGAATCTCAGCCTTTCGCTCTGCTGCAATTTCACTCCTCATTAGCTTCACCGGCGACACGTCACGCCCAGCAGTATGACTTACTTCCATTCTTCCTGTTGAACTGATCAGCCTAGTCTGAGCCTGGTTCGTATCTGCAGGACCTACCTTTGTAAGGTTCTCAGGCGCTTCAAATTTGAAATGCCCATCGTCTGTCTCGATGATGTTGAAATTAATGTGAGCGCCGAACCTCTCCTTGAGAAATTTCAGTAGTCCTTCGCGACTGTGATAACGATCAGAGATCACAAGTTGTACCATCTTGAAAGTACGGGCGGGACTGGCACAAGGCAGATTGGCGCCTAGGCGATGCCCTTTATACCCCGTAAATCGTCATGCAGGGACATGTATGCTTGCTGGCGCAACTATACAGGCCAGATAGATACCTCCGTCTGACTTTCGCCTGAAAACTGACGGGCAGAGGGCTGTGTTCGCAGCACGTGAAGCCATGGCCGGCAACTTGGATGCGGAGCTGATGTGTGTGGCACCAGCAAGGTTCGCGCTTCCGCGGGCGCACTAAGCACGGTATAAGCGGCAGCTAGACAGGCTGACACTGCTGCCCGCAGCACATCACATGCTCAGTACGTGCACGGTTGCCTGCAGGATGTCCACTGTCCACCTTCCTTCTCCACTTGTTCATTCCCGACCCCACAGGTGGAGTGCAGTAGAGGCCGTTGTTCCTGTCCCAGGCGTTGCGTTTCCACGCGCACCATATGGACGCCTGCCGACCGTCAGACCGCACCGTACACTCGAAGGCCCGAGGCCAACATCGACGTCATCGCTCCCCACAATTACTCTAACGCTTAGCAGACGTGGATTTGACACTTCTCCAATGTCTGTCCGGACTCAATGAGCGCGCCCCGAACGTCCTCGACTCCGCGCACAAGTTTCACCTCTGTTCGCGAAACCGCTGTACAGGAGCTTACTCGACGCGTTTGTCAGGCTATTGACGACACAACAGCGGGATTTGATAACGAGAACGATGCGAACGCACATTGCTTCCTTCCGAGAACCGAACTGGCGGACATATTTGATCGATGGTCTCTACAACGGTTGATAAGAGAGCTGATTGTTGTACGAGCGAGCTCCGGTTCTGCTTCCGCGGATGAAGAAAGCGATGGCGATGGCATTCTGCTTGCAAACCTAGAGAGTACCATCAATAGATACGTGCAAAGAACGATCGGTCGTCCTCCTAGACTAGCTCTGCTTGCGCTTTTTCTTTACGACGGACGCCCGTCTTTGCACGCGCTTTTCATGAGATGGCTCGGGCTACCAGATTTTCCATCCGATAATGACTTGCCTTTGGATGATGGCATGTTGGAAGCGAATGGTTTCCCCGCTGATTGTCATCGGTCTATTCTCAACAGCCAGAACATATTCAGGCCAGTCTTAATTCGCCAGGATCTACACCAAGAGTTCAGAGATTGGGATCGATTGCCCTACATTAGCAAACCTAAGCCGATCAAAGACGGTTCTTCTGGCTCCGTGTATAGTGTCGAAATCGCACGGGGACATTGGGAGATCAACAACCTCGATCGGTACATACCCGGAAATCCAGACGCGCCGTTGCCCGTGGCAATAAAAGTGTTTAAAGACGTTTCTTGGGGACGCAGCAGAGAAGAGGCTACTGAGGACTTTCGGGTGGAGCGTAAAATCCTGGATCAGATCCGCGTTTCCAAAATTAAGCACGAGATGGTTATGCTGGATTTAGGAAGCATCACCATACTCGACGGAGCGAACCAACCTGTTAGCCACTCGCTCATGTTCAAACTTGCAACGTTCAGTCTCGCAGAGTTTCTCAAAGACGAACGTCGGCATGCAAAATATAGCACAAGGAGTGTTTTGTTCTCAAAGCTAGTTGACGTTACGGAGGCACTGGCATACCTACATGATCATCTCGATATTCTCCATCTTGATATCAAGCCCGATAATATTTTAGTATTCGAAAAGGGAACAAGTCACCAAGACAACGAAGACGGAGCTGGAGACGAATTAGTGTGGAAGCTCAGTGATTTTGGGCTTGCGCGCAAGAAGAACGACGATGCGAGAATGGGCCTACGCGGGCGCGATGCAGGCCGTCACGAGTCAAAATCATCAGATGTTTCGGCAGTGAGGCATGCGGGTCTTTACCAAGCGCCTGAAGTTCAAGAACGAGAATCTAGTGGAGTAGGAGGACGAAGCGATGTCTGGTCTATGGGATGTGTCACGCTGATGGTCTTGGCTTTTATGACCAGGGGAGTTGCTGAAGTGGAAAACCTCTGGAGTAAACTTCCAGTCGATTTCCAACAGCAGGGTGGAAGACAACGCTTGTTCTACGACAGAAGTGACTCGTATCTGTGGGAGGAAGGAAGAGGCTTCAAATACAAATATATGCCAGACTTCGCCCCCGACATTGGAGATATTCCGGGCACGAGTGGACCACTTCAAGCTGCCGTTCATCCGCTCGTCATTTCATGGTCAAACACGTTACATGGTTCCTATATGGATCCTGTAGAGAAGGATCTCGTAAAGGACATACTTGGAGTGATCTTCCGTCGCGTTCTTCTTATTGATCGTTCCCGAAGGATTAAGGCAACCCCCCTAGCCGGTGAAATGGCCGACTTTCATGAAAGATGGAGACTATTCGAGCAAGGTATGGAACATCCGGGCAGGATTAGGAACACTCCACACCCGACGGGCGCCGGCAACCTCGGAGTGACGTTGAAAGCGGACCCAGAACCTCCTGAGGTGGAGAAAAAGATTGTTGTTCCATCGAAGCAGCCTATCGGGCCACTTCTAGAGACACCACTTCCACACTCAAACCTCTGCCGCGCGATCATAGGCAACGATTACAGTAATGTACGCAATGAACTGGCCGGAGACGACGGCGTGGAATTGCTGAAGAAAGAATGTGCATCTTGCAACGTATACCCTATCCACAAGGCTCTCCGCAACAGGGCCTACAAATCCCTCCAGGCACTCGTCGAAAAGTCTGACCCAGTTGTCACCAAACTTGCCTGCCCAGAAAGCGGCGGTCAAACTGCAGTCGAGCTAGCAAGCCAAGATTCCGGTGATAGCAAGGCACTCGAAATATTCCTGGACTATCACGCCATCTTCAATGTGACAAAAGAGTTTTATGACGAGCGCGAACGCGATCTAAACGACGAGTCAAGAGCGTTTTTGAAGGAAATGTGTCAAAAGTCGCCAATAAAGTCTCGAAAACGTGGCTTCCTCAAGAGATGGATATAGTGATACGTCACTATGGGTCGATGTAGCGTATATAGAAGAGTCAGAATTTCCATGTTCATGTTACCACTGTTCGCTTTCGACTATCGTTAGCTCTAGGTTGTTCGAAGGACGGTATTCAGGAATAACCCTGGGCTGCGCAACGCCTCAATTCCATGTTCCATAATCAGTCAAAGGACATCTCAGGAATGATTACATTAACATTAATATGCATAAAATATTTACCTAAGTTTGTTACGTTTGCGCATTCAACCATGCAGTTTCAGCAACACTGACACCCAAACCATGTGCTTGCTGCTTCGACGTGTCGTGCGCGAATGCACCCTGTGCTACTTCTGGAGTGTTCTGTGGTGACTCAAGTTCCCCTACCTCTGGACTTCCAGGAAGCTCAGCAGGCTTGTTGGCAGATGGCGAGTAAAGCTCAGCTCTTGTCGTGTCTCCTCCCAGTTCCTGACGGCCTGTGTGGTAATGTGCCCATTTCTGTTGTGAGTTTTGGCCGGAATGGTCCCAAGAGTATGTCGGAGGTGCTAAGTATAGTCAGTGAGAAGACAATCAAGGTCACTTATAAATACACACGTGAGAAACCTGAAGGTGTAGTAGGCGATGCCAGTTCTGCCTTTGGTATCACCGAGGTGTTTGCCGCCTCCGTCTCGATACTCTTCTTCTTCTGGTTGCGCCGCCGACGCCACAAGAAGAATATGATCGCTGCGATGATAACCAAGAAAGCAAGTGAGCCTCCTACAGCGCCTCCGATGACCGCATTAGAGGTTCCACTGGGACTGGCGGCAGCTGTGATCCTAGACGTGTCACTGGGCGCTGAAGATATACTGCTGGCGGTCGAAAATGCCGTAGGTGCAGGGACAGAGGACGAGAGTGCAACGTTGAGGTCATGAAAGTAGTAATACTGGTCAGGTCGATCCCAAAATGACGGTTCAAGTTCTCCTTCAGGGCATGTCGAATTGTTCATGCACGGATCCTCATTGCAGCATCCCCAAAACGTTGGCGCCATGTTACAAGTCCACATGGGTGTGTTACCTCCACACGATCCGCCGGGTGATAGGTTGTACAGTGATGAAGAGCGACCCGCCGGTCGTAGCATGTCACCAAAGCACCCATGCACGCACGGATCCGACATACAGCACCCGAGAAACTTCGTTCCCGTCTCGCACGCATACCTGATGATGGTCAGAATTATACCTCGTAGCACTGTCGAAACTCGCTTTATTCATCAAGACCATTCCGTTCTGGTGGGTTCTTCGACGTACCAAGTACCTCCACTGGGACAAAAGAAGTCTCCTGGCTTAGCTGCTGTGTAATTGGGATTTGCCATGACGGAAAAACTTTCTGAAATGAGAGACTGACAACCTTGAAGAAGTCAAGGATACAAAGAACAATGGAACATGGAAGTGGGCTGAGGAATGTAGCAATGCGAAGTGCACCTCAGACACCCAGCATACTTAACAGCTTATGATTGCAGCTCCAAGAAAGCCAAGTGCTTGCGGCCCAAGATAACATGATTCCGTTGTTGTTGTAAGGGATCCCGTGATGGTTGTGGCGAAGAATGCCTTTATCGATTCCAGCGAAGGGCCCCCAAAAGGCCGGCAATGGGCCCGAATTGGGGTAGTGGCCGCCGTGGGTGCGAGGGTGGAGTTGGGTGAGAAGCTTGAGGAAATCTGTTTATACGCCCTGGGTGGCTGAAGAGGGAACAGCGCGCAAATCGAGCCTATGAAACGTCCCGCGGCTGACGAAAACGGGAAAGCTAGGGCCACTAGGTTAGATTTTGGTGAAGGCTAAACCTCAGATGGACTGTAGCGAAACTTCCACAGCGCGGTGGTCGTATAAGCAGCTTGGTGAATTCACCGGTTGTATGTGGGGTCTGAAAATAGCAGCGATGAGTTGTTCACACTAGTTTGAGCAAAGGTCTGAATACTCGATGGTATGGATGCACCAGCTTACTTCGCCAAGGATATATCCTCCCTAAGGGATGCAAGCCATGCAAGGCATGCGTATTTATTGTGCGAGTTTTGATTCGTACGACTTTGTCAAATTGGCACGATATCGACGGTGTCAAGACACGCGTAGCTATGCAAGGGCTCCCTTCAACAGCAGACCGTTTGCGTTTATCTCAGAGCGTGGGATTCGAGGAAGCGAGCGACGGAATGCAGGATGCGAAAGAGGCTGGGTAAGTTAGCATGCCCAGCCTTACGCAATTAACGGGCTAGTCGGACGCTCCTACCGATCGATGCAACTGTCGCCAAGGAGAATGATGCCGTTACGCTGTCGCTGACAAGAAGAATCCGCGTTACGAGGTTTCTTTGTTTCTTTGTTCGATTTTTACTTAGATCCTGCCGCGTTGTGCGCTTCTCAAGATACAGCCGTCCATCTGCCCTTCGCAGAGTGGCCTTGCAGCGACTGCCCCGCACAATTGCTGCGTCATGGCAGCGCGCTACGTTCGCTCCTGCCGACCAGACCATACCCAAGTGACATGGTTGTTGCTGTCTCTGGATGCCTTGCAACGAGCACATACTACTCCGAACTACGGCCAGCTAGCACTGGTCTGAACTACAGGGGGGTCTACCGAAATGTTACATTTGCCTGAGTACAGATGCGCATTGAGACGATAGACCGTGGCTGCACCGATCAAGTAGTTGCCAAAAGCGAAGATGGTAGCAAGGCCACTGACGACAGCAATCTGGATTAGAATCAGCAAACGGAACAAGACGATATCTCTTCGCACGTATCTCTGGATTACCTTCACATCGGGGCCCCATGGGGATGACGCGGCGGCACGAGCGTATATCAAGATCAAGAGACCGATCAGCAGGTACCATATACTGAATGAGAGCAGCATAATTGGCATTTGCCAAACGTAAAGATGATGGCTCTGGATAGCCTTGTCTCCCCTAAGCAAGGCTTGGAAGACTCGCAGACGCTCTCCGCGGATACGAGACAAAGTTACGTATTGCTGTGTTCCACTGCTAACAGCAATCATGGCTGTGATTAGAGATGCGTATAACGCAGCTTGAGTCGTCCACGGGGCCGATTCAATAACTGGCCATGAGAAGGCACTGCTTCCAACGCCAGCGAGTAAAACACCCTACGCGATCATGTCAGCTTCGAGACCGATCAACTTGAGTTACCAGATATCTTACAGTGACGTTTACCGAGATCAACTCGGCTTTTTTCTCTTCTATCCACTCGGCGCCCGTCGTTTCCTGCAGTGACGCCACGTTTGCATGCCATGGTAAGAAGCGTCGGGAATGGCTGATTACATCTGCGAACGACACTGTCGGCTTGGGCATCCTGGTAGAATAGACCGGGTAGGACCGGCTGTGGTGAGTACCTATGGAGAAGGACCTCAGCAACAACACCTTTGTCGCCTAGATATTCAGGCAAGCAAGCAATACATGATTGCAGCCTCGTCAACGCCTTGCGGATTAGCTTTCCCGTGTTAAACCCTGCCATTCGCTGCCTCCTACGTATCTGCTGCAGCCGCCACCAAACAAGACGATGCAGCGGTCATCGCCTCGACGGTCGCCGTTAATTGGCTGAATGGATGCAAGAGAGCACGAGGCTGCACAATTAGGAATAGGCAGGAAGGGACTTTGACAGTGACTGGCAAAGCTGCTAGCGCTGTCGGTCGAGAAGCGTTGCTTGCGATAATCCTCTGGCATAGTGGGGCAAAAAGGTATCAGCGATGCAAAAAAGCAAAAAGATACTTTCTCCAGTGCAGAAAAGAAGACAAAAAGATAATGTCAGCGGTGGGATTCGAACCCACGCAGGTTGCCCTATGAGAAACCTCTTGAGAGTGCGTCTTCCGAAGAAGACAAGCTTTCGCTTGAGTCACACGCCATAACCACTCGGCCACGCTGACTGGTTCGATGAAGTTTTTTGATGTGGTAACATTTATATAGTTAGTTTGGTCATGAAAATCAGCCGTGGGGTCTGCGTTTTGGGTCATATGCAAGCTCCGTAACAACCCCACCATAGCATGAGTCGGACTACTTCCTGTAATACAGAGCGCCTAAGCACGCCCCTAACACACAGGTTAAGCGCCCTATCTCGTGTGTCGGAGTTGTGTAAGCACAGGCAACGCTCAGAATGAATGATATGGCTTCGAGAGTTTCGCATTGCTCGGAACTTGCGTGCCCCACATCTGTACAAATATTCGATAGCGCCTCATACAAGCTCCTTCCTGAGACCACTCTATCCACGAAGAATTAATCGTCTGATCTTTGCAATACGTTTGTCATCTGCGATGCAGAACCTCGATAAGCCGTTGCTCTCCCAACGACCTGGATTGCAGACGTTTTGTCACCATGCGACTTCTTTGACAACAACCATATAACTGCCTTTCCTCCAGAACTTTACGCTTTGAATTTTCTACCACGATCAACGAAGGACTACTACATGATCTGGCCGTATATCCGCAAAAGAGAGGTTGTGCGACGCCATTGGCAAGAATGCTGACAGGGCAACGCCTAAGTCTTGGTTCGAACAGTTTTATCATCGTCCTCTCGAGATCGTTCTATAGCACGCTTGGTTGCGCAAAGCTCCACATGCGATACCGGGGTGAACGGGTGATGTTCAGCACCTGGGCAATGTCGATGCCTATCCACCTACTTATCGCTTGCCGTGATACGACTTCGGGACCGAACTACGAGACAATCCCCTCATCGGCTTCCCCGCATCACCATACCTCATCGATATTTATTTCCACGAACTTGCAGCAAACGTAAGCTATACAGTAAGCCGGTAAGGGATTGAGGAATAGTTTAGTGGTATCGCAGCAACTCTACACAGTCGAGGGCGAAGACACCATTCCAAGAGCGCTCGGGCGGGCTTTCGCCGGAGCTTCTCGAAATTGGCATTGCGAACATCGGTGATTAGTCTGAGTGAGAGTTTTCTGAATTTCGGACGTCGTCCACTACAGGCTTGATATCAGCAACCGAAACATCCATCGCAATGGTGAACCTTAGCTCGGTGCTCTTTACAGCTGGCTTGCTTGTCAGCCCGCTTGTCGCCGCCTCGGAAGGGAAGAATGAGCACAATACGGAGTACTCTTCCGAGTAATGCCTTATCCGAACTATCTGGAGAGGCTATAAACTAATTTGTCACAGCTATCCGATGGCTACCTCATACAGCAATACAACCTCTATTCTCGACAACATCCAGGCGCGCGGCTACCTGAAAGTCGGCACGACTGGTGACTACAAGCCGTTCTCGTACAAAGTGACGAACCGAACAGCTCTACCTGCTACACCGGCCATCAACACTACTTACATCGGCGCCGATGTCGATGTAGCCCAGTCGCTTTCAAATTCTCTCGGCCTCTCACGTCCAGTTGAGTTCGTCCCTACCATCTGGGCGAACCTCACGACGGACCTTGCAGCACAAAAGTTTGACGTCGCTATGAGTGGCGTCAGCATTACCCTAGCCCGTGCGCAAAAGGCCTTCTTTTCCACTGCGGTTCAGCGAGTGGGCAAGGCCGCGTGCGTGCGATGTGCGGACCTTGACAGGTTCTCATCGCTGGCGGCTATTGATACCGCTGGTGTCAAAGTCGCGGTCAATCCGGGCGGTACAAATGAGGCGTTTGACCGGGCTAACTTGAAGGCGGCTACTGTCGTGTTGGTGCCGGACAACAACGCCGTCTACAAAGCTGTCATGGATGGCGACGCAGATGCCATGATCAGTGATATCATTGAAGTAGAATTGCAGGTGCGGTTGCATCCGGAGGTGCTTTGCATCGTTAATCCGAATGCGACTTTTACGTTCGAGGAATTGGGTTATATGGTGGTACAAGATATTGTATGGAAGCAATACATGGATCTGTTTGTACACATTCAGCTGGGAAGTGGTGGCTGGAACAATACCCTGGAGAAATGGATGTCCTATAAATGGCCCGCAGTATAGATAACTTCGTAGACAGCAGCACGTGCAGTATTGAAGTGATCCCCCGACCATCAGCTGCTTTCTGAGATCGTCACATGACCTACACTAACAACTATGGTGCCGCGGAAATCTGTGAAACCTCTCTTTTCCCGAAAAAACATAACAAAGTTATTATCATCATGCTGCACACAGAAGCACAGATCTCAAAACGCGCGCGACGCGTCTTTGGCAATAGCAAGACTCAAGGGCGAAGCTACCTAGGTACTCTTTTTGTTCGGCTCTAGAGTGATGTAGGCCAGAACAGCTCGAGCTCACAACACTGGAACTGAGGCTCGGCGTAAGCACTAGACCTCACTAGCGCTTCATCCCGTAGTAAAGCTTCTCCTATTGGTTCGACACCAATTATCGCAGCCTCCTGGCGACGTGGCCGAGGCATCTCGGCAGTCTTTACATTTTCACATCTGATGAGAAATTTGAGTATGCATGCCCATATGGAGATGCTCCTCTTCTCTACATTCCTCCTGCTCATGGAATTCTTTCATTCAAAGGCTCATGGGAGGCGCAGACTTTCGCCACGCACCCAGCGTCTCAATATCGCTTTATGCACAGATTACACATACATACTACGGCGCCGCGCGGTTGCAGCCCTACTCGGTCGCCTGCGCGAATCCTGATCACTACAGTGAAAATAGATAACCTCGTCCCGTCCGATGACAGGTCAGACGCCGCGGAGCAACTCGCTGTAATCCTTATACGCACCCGGCTGTATGAGTTCTATGGAATCGGTCACATTCTTCCATCAGGGCAGAGACTGTTATGGCTCAGTGGAGGGAAAGACTTCCTAGCTGAATTTGTGTTACTATAGGCATCTGTTGCTATTACCGCAAGGCCACATTCTGCAGCCTAGGTGTATGGGCGTCCTAGTTGCTCTCAGGTAATAACTAGGCACGTTTGTAACCTTGGAATTCTTAACAACAGTATCCTATGCCCAATTTTGTGATAAGCACATCTTGATATTGGTCAATATTTGATACATTGCCGACATGGTTTGATCTCCAACGCCATGTGGCTCGGGGCCCAGTGCCAACAGATACAGCAAATGGGCAGATTCCTGGGGCGCATACATGCATATGCAGCGCGACCATGCGCGCACACGCATGGCCACCGTCACTCGCTCAGCCTTGCTCGCAGCTGATAAGAAGGCTTCTTTGCCGTGTTTTTGGTGTCATCATTTGCGTTACAATGTCTGTCCAATCCGGATTGTGGGCTTCTTCAAGTCTGTACTCGAGATTTGGTGGGCACAGCTCGACTTGTTTAACCTTGCCAAATTCCAAGTATACCCTCATCGCGTTTCTTGGCGCTGCCCAAATACTATCTGTGGATCTTCTGCCCATTACATGGAACTCGGCGTTGAACGACGTTGGTGTTGGTGGCACGGCCACACTGCGCGAACGGCTCATCAGCCAGAATCTCAGCTTTCTCTTCAAACGTGTTCATCCCCGGCACTTCCAAGACTACGAGGCCAGAGTTGCAGAAGACATTGCATATCGCACTTTAGTTGCTGAACTCGAAACAGCCAGGAATTACGAAGTCGTCAAGAGCGAGTTTCTAGCCCACTTGGAAGGAGTCAGCTGGGATGTCGAGCCTAACGGTGAAGTATGGCCAGTGCTTGTGTACGAGAAAGCCAAATATGGTAGCGTCAGGACTGCTGTGGAGAGTCCTCATGTGCTTGCGCCAATCACGCTCGACCTTGTTACGAGACTGCAGATATGTACACATATTGCCAAGGGACTTGCGACCTTTCATCGGAATGGTGTGTGAGTCTAAGACGTAATACACTGTGCGGATGCTGACTAGTAAGCAATCATACACGGCGACATGAAGCCTGACAACGTTATCTTGTTCGAGCGCCCAACGGGTGGCTTGCTTGCTAAGATCACGGACTTCGGCTTCGCAACATCCGCATTGAGCATTTCTGGAGGAGACGACCCGCTGCACAAAGGAGAGCTCCACGTAAGAGATGATATCGTACTCACCACTCCGTCGTACTGGTCGAGTGCTACTCGTCACGGAGAAGGCTATACTTTCGAGGCAGCCGTTTTGGAAGAGGTGTATTCATTTGGCATGACATGCTTCTGGATACTTTTTTACCATCTTACTACTTTTCCAAGCGACGCTGAGGTAGAACACGCGAAGTCCGTAGGGTCTATGTCCGAATTGTGTCTCAAGCTTGCGAGAGACCCTGAATTAGGAGCGACAGACGACCAGATCAAAACACTCGAGCACCTTTTTGTGATCACATTAACTCACAGCAAGGAAGATCGAGCGACAACCTTAGCCATCGTCGATTTGCTTGAGCCAGATGTTACACCGTCAAACACGATTGCATTGCGGAACTTCGATGTCGCACCACTCCCAGAAGGCAGTACTATGAGATTCATCGAGTTCCATCTAATAGCAGCTTTAACACAGTTGCTAGCAGTCGATTACCGAGTGAGATCGTACATAAGGCAGTCCATGGAAAGAATCGTCAAAGAGGAGACCCGCCCAGAAGTCCTCCAGCGGACGCACTTCGAGCTCGCTTGTTGCTATCATCTCGGATTTGGTGGCTTGCACGACCCCGAAGAACGCGACTTTCACCTGATGAAGGCTGATGCGAATCTCAGCGAGATTGAAGATGAATTGCGTAAGGCCATGGAGATCAAAGGCATTGTGTACTTTGGAGGTCAGTTTCGGACATCGCTGGAATCTGGACTTGTCCCACCCTTGGATATCGTGCAGTCTTTTCGCGATGTACCTTCGACAAGCGATCTTCCTGAACTCATGAAACAGGAAGTCGAGAGTATGGAAAGATCACTAGGGCCAACAAGCACTCATATAATTCATATGAAAGCCAATCTCGCGAACCTACTCTGGGAGCATAGAGAAATCCAGCCCGCTAGGACTATGCTTCGCAAGTGTCTCGAATCTGTCGACCTCAATCCAAAAGATGTTGATCCTTGGGATCGTGTCTTCCTTGCGGGACAGGTTGCTGAAGCTGAACACCGTGTAGGAAACTGGCAAGAAGCTGAAAAATTGTGTCATAAGGCTCTGGAAAACGCCGTTCAGCTGGGGGATGAGATGACTGGAGAGATAATAGTGCTCAAGAATCAGCTTGGCTTAGTATTTGCTGATCTGGGACGTTGGGACGAAGCCTCCGTAATACAGCGTGAGATCGTTGAGTATCAACGTGAGTATCTCGGAGCGAACCATCCCATCACCTTGCAGATGATTTCGTCACTTGTCCAGACGCTCATCGAGCTCGGAGAGTACGAAGAAGCGGAACAGCATATTCAACAAATCTCCGAATTGCGACACTCAGTTTGGGGCCCTGATAGCCAGGACACGTTGTTGAGCCTCATGGACGAAGCTCGTTTTCTGGAGGTACAAGGCCGGATCGAAGAGGCCGAAGCCCTCGAAAGACAAGCTTTGAGTCGATGCCGCCGCTCCCTGGAAGAAGATCATCCTTACACCCTGGACTGTATGATGAATCTTGCCAACAGTTTGATAAACCGAGACCAGACGCGTGAAGCTATCGAGCTTGCCGAACAATGTGTTGCGGCGTACGAGCGCGTGAGAGGTGAAAGACACCCTGACACTCTTCGATCCAAGACAAGTCTGGCTCTGGTTTATAACGAGTGTGGCCGGTACAAAGATGCTCGGGCACTAGATCGCCAAGTTTACGATCAATTAGTCCATGTTCTCGGTCACACCCATCCTTTCACACTCGAGACCATGCACAACCTCGCAACTTCCCACTGGAAGCTGGGAAATCCTGAGCTGGCTGAAGAACTTCTTCTTCCAACAGTGAACCGCCGCTCATTGCTGCTTGGAGAAGAGCATCGTGAGACCTTGCAAAGCAAGAACATGCTCGCAGTGGTGTATGCGGAGCTAGACAAACTGCCAGATGCAATCAAGATAGCGGAAGATATTTTAGCCTCGTCAAGGAAGGTGCTTGGATCTTCACATCGAGAAACACTGATAACGGCGACCAACCTGGCTTCCTACTATTACGATGCGGACGACATCTCCAGAGCAATCGCGCTGGAGGAGCAAACTCTAGCTGAGGCTAAAGCATGCTTGGATCCTGACGATTCCATCATTTTGACTGTCATGCAGAATCTTGCATCGTCATATATGGATCGGAGCATCAAGAGATCCGATGAAGCTCTGGCCATGGCCAAAGAAGCTGTTGCCATGAGAATGAAACCAGATTGCGAAGACCCAGAAGGTCTTTCCAATGCCCAAAGCATTCTAGCTCAAGTATACGACCGGCTGGAGGAGTATGATGAGAGTATGAAGCTACACAAGCTTGTGCTCGTGACTAGGCTAGAAATATTTTCGGAAGACCATCCTGACACCGTGGCTACGTTAGAAGCTATCCATGAGCTTGAGAGCAAGATTTCAATGTCAGGAGATACTGTCAGATAAAGTGCGCAAGAGAATGATATCTTCAGCTCCCGGCCGCCTGCCACTTTTTCACTCCGTTTAATTCCTTTGCTAATTCTACACCCCCATCTCCATGATAGGCTCCACGACATCGTTATAGAATTCATTGAGCTGACCCTCTGCACTGGCCCCTGGTTTGTCCTCCTTGAAGGCAATCTGGAGGCACTTTGTGACTGCATTGGTGTACGTCGATCCCATGTATGGAAGTAGACGCGGTACAAACTTCATGAACAGTACGTCTTCCGTACCATGCTTGATCTTTGAAAACCTTGTTAACATAGACTTGTGCGATTTCCAAATTCCGATCTCTAGAAGAAGAATTCCTAGGCTGTAATAATCGTAGACTCTACGGAAGCGTGCTTTCGTATCCTTTCGCCTCTGATTGGTATAGCTCGGATGGATGCACAGAGGCGCACCAGTTGAGCCAGGTTGTCCCGTATAACCTGCAGAGGACCAGATGCCGCCATCTGGTCGGCTTTGTGTAAAGCCTATGATCCGAGGTGCAGCTAGATCAAATACACCAGATGTACCAGGAAAGAACAGGATGTTTTTCGAGTTCAGCGTCTTGTGCAACCAGCCGTTCAGATGCAGCGAGTGAAGACTTGTCACCAGCACTTGCGCTAAAACAATTCTTCGCTCCAATGCTGGGGTATCGTCTTCCTTCGACTGAGGTCTTTCGAGGAGCCATAGCAGATCTTGAGGCATCTGGTTTTCTGAGATCGCTCTAGTAGGTAGAGTATAGCCATTGGGTAGTTTGTGAAGGAACTTGGGCAGCTGACCGGAACGACCGTCAATGAAACCGATACAATCCAGCACGTGAAAGCTAGGAGGTTTATCTGGTGTTGCGAGTAATCTCGCTAAGTTCACTTTGCGAATCCTTGCTTCTTCCGGGTCAAGGACTTCGCCTTCACTTGCCTCAATGTGTATTTCTTCTACAAGAACAGCTTCGGAGTTGAGGCTTTCTTCGTAGAACGCATATTGTCGCGTGCCATGTTCACGATAGCCGGAGAGCCTTTTCAGCTGTAAAGAGAGTTGAGAGTCGTCGATATTGGTGCTTGAGCTCGTAGAAACCGCCATCAGGCGTTTCTTCACCTGAGCTCTACCCCCTATCTCGCGAACTAAGTTGCTACTGGATGTATGACCCTCAATGGCTAAAGTAGTAAGGTCTTCCTCGGCGCTTTTGTCGAGTAGTCGCTGCGTCCACCAGTTGTCCGCCCGTTTTTGTAACCGCGTTGGGAGGAGATCGAAAAGCCTTTGTACATGTTCTGTCAGTTTCTCCTGGAAGACTAGATGCAGACTATCAGCCTGTCCAGTCTGGCCTCTGAGTTTCATAGTAGTGCTTAACCTGCCGCGTTGCACCTTGGTAAGGGTGTACACAGCAAAGACTAAGGTTTGAGCGGTCTTGACGTCTACAAACCCTCGGACGGAACTGAATGAGTTCCAAGTCGAAGGTCCAGCAGTGCCCACAATCTCTTGCCAGGAGCAAAGCCGTGCCATCTCAAACCAGAGTGTGATTTGAGAAGGACCACTGTCGCCCTCGCCCTTCAAGAAGTTGTCGTATTTTACCAGCTCCGAGCTCGCTTGGTGACTCAATTTGACCAAACACGCGTGTTGCATGCTTATCCAAACGTCCAATGATGAAGAACGATCCTTGGGTAGGATGGCAAGCATCTTTCGAACAGCCTCCATCAACACTGAACATGCTGGATCATCCTTATTCTGCTCCAGAGCCGCTATCTGATTTATGACCTCGGCCTTGAGAGCTCCGTCATGGAAGAAGAAGCCATTCCTGACAGGTTCGCGCCAGAGACCGACTCTAGATTCGCAGAACTGTTCCAACGTAGTGGCACCTCCTGTCATGTAGGTAACTATATCGACGATCATGCAACCGAAGGCCCATATATCGAGTGACCGGCCTACTATACGACGATCAAATGAATCCTCATAACATTCAGGAGCGATGTAGTCTCCTCTGCCCGCTTTCCATAGAGTTTGCGAGCCCTTGCCCTCATTCGGGTCCTTGAAGTCAGCAAGCCCAAAGTCTGCGATCAGCATTGTATTTGCTCGAACGAGGATGTTGTGTGGTCTAAGATCTCTGTGCGAACCAGTTCGTGTGTAATTGGCTGAGTATTTTGTTTGATCCAGCTTGAACTCATGGATACTGTGAAGCGCAGAAGCGAGGTCTTGTAGTGCAAAATAGTACGTCTCGGGATTCGAAAATTGACCTGGAGGTTTTGGAAACCTGAAGAACCTGTTTAGGTCCATTGGCTCTTCTCTGAAGATCAAGAAGTGTGTTTCGGTATCGTGTGCACTGACGCTGTATGAGCAAAGGAGCTCGACGATGTTTTCATGCTTGATGCAATGTAGGAGTTGCAAGTTCTTCTTTTCCATCTGGAAATTACCTGGAAGATTTGAACGTGATTGTAGACGCAATTCTTTCTGGATGAAGGTTTGAGCTATCTCCTAAGGGACGCCATGTATTAGCCTACATACACCACCAGGCCAATCTTGAACGTACCGATTCCTCACTTAAGTTATGAAACGTGGGACAGATTGTAACTCTAGAGATACAACCAAAACTACCATCTATTTCTGGAATTCGCTCAACAGAGAAGAATGGGAGTACGACATTCTTGTCGTGTATGCTGATGTGGAGCCCTCTTTCGAAGTAGTGGGGTACGTATTCGTACTGGGTTTCGTAGAATTTGACGCTAAGATGGGACTCATTCAAGACTCGCTGCAGTGTTTGAGCATCAAGTGGTAGCTTTTTGTCGTCTATCCCAGCCTCCAAGAAGGTGACAATGTACAATGGCTGCAGCAGCCAAACAAGCGCAGCAAAAATCATAGGAGCTTTCTTCTGAACGATACTGCTGTACGTGAGAATGTGGTGAGGATCTGCGTTGTGTTCTTGCATAATCAGCGCCACTTGACCATTGTCGAATAGTCTGGCAATGCCAGAGGTATCCACAAAAGGTCGCGAGTCTGTATTCCTCAGTTGACCGAGGCGCGCACAAACGATTTGGGTGACTGAGCCCATGACGAAGGACAGTCAGGTATGGGCCTAGCCTAGCAGGCACTATTTCATGGAAATAGCAAAATAACAGCCAACAGTTGTATTGGCTTGTAAGTTGTGGATACTTAGAAGCGGGGTAGTGCTGCAGCGTAGGTGGAGTACACCACACCGTACAACTAGACCGACTAAATCTCGTTAAATCCAATCGTAGTCACTACTGAGTAGAGACGCTCGCTATCTCATCCTGAGCAGCATTAGTCGGGGCAAGGATTGGCAACAATGGAGGCTTGGTACCGATGTCAAGACCCTCTCCGCAGTGATCAGGACTTGATCGTTGCTCTCCTGTAATCATCAGCCTTCTGCAATATGCGAGAAGTAGCTTCAGCTGCGGACCGTAACAGTATAAGTTCCTGCAGCAAAGTTCGCTGCTAGAAAAGATACAAGCAAGCCGTAGTCAACGTATCGTTGCGCTATATATGTGGTGGCCATCGTCGACTTTAGCACGAGAGTTGGTGGGGCAAAGCTGGTGGTGGAGTAGTGGCGTGGCGGAGCAACAGGCAGACAGTTGCCCTCCTGCAGGCGAGAGTTGGCTCACACCTACCTAGGTAGGCAGTGAGCTTCACATGGCTGGCGCGGGAATTGCGCACAACAAATCAATACATCTCAACTGGGCTGGTTGAGTATCGAAAAACCCATCTGTAACGATGAGAGATAGATTCGAGATGAGTTCGAAAAGCTATCCACCGAGGCAGTGTACCAAAGGGTATCTCTTTACGAGAGTGCAGCGCAGAGCGTCCTCCACTCATGCGCGTGCAAGGGTTCCAAGGTCGCCTCACAATCTCACAGCCCTCCTCCACAAAGTCACGCAGATCAGAATTGTGATAAGTCTGAGCATCCTTTCCTACATGAAAAAATCCCAGCCTTCTCAGTGTCTTCTTTTCCTGACGTGGCTTCTGTGCGAAAGATGAACTGTTCTAAGGTATGCCAGTCCTTTCGAACTTGACCTGCTCGCCCATGACCTCAACAGCTGGAACCGGTACCCTGCAGACGCGGGGAGGCAATTCTCGCCTCATCGAAGACGCTTCTGAGTTCAAAAGACTGCTCGGCAGTAAGGCCAAAGACCTTTTTGTGACGAATGCGTCCGAAGTGTCACTAGAATATATCCCACACAGCGGAAGCCCAAGTACGTTCTCCTACCGATATCGATACGCATGTACTCAGTATCTGTTAACAACCAGGATTAGCATCGATGGGTCTCGTGTTAAGATCAGAGGCGGATCTCTTGAACGTGATCAGTGTTCGTACGCCAAGAGGAAGAATAGTGGAATGATCAGCTGATGTTTTACATACCTTCGCAACGAACCGCTGTGATCAAGTCTTGTATGTATCCTGCATTTCTAATGTAAATCTCTATTAATATGCATCTAGTATCGTCACACAGAAAGGCTCTTGGAGCCGTCTAAGAGTTTCTCCTAAGATGTTCCAACTGCTCTACCACCAGTTGGAGATCCATCCTGCCTTCATGGAGATTGTGACGTCCTTTGGTTTCAAGATTGTGGACGAAGATGAGTACTTCACACCGTCTTTCTCTACTTTCAATACCGATCGAGCTTTGACCTATGGTAATATTATCTACGAGTGAGCTAACAACTAGCTGACAAGTCTGGCAGAAATATATTACAGTGTTCAGTATATCGAACTTCACGGTCGTAACAAGCCGAATGATCCCTGGTCTTTCAGGAAATACGCAGTGCACCAGAAGTATGATCTAGACTTCGAATCTTCATCTTGGCTTTTCGTACAGCCGCAGGAAGTTTCCCGCGAGTGGCTCCGAGGTGGCAACTGTAGACAGAGCGCATCTGGTCCCTTGCACCCACTCTCTATACATCTGAAGATCTTGAAGTCTGCCACAGTATCATGGAGATGGTATCTCAATTATCTTAGTGATGAGTTGAACCGCATCGTAAGATATCCCTCGCTGGTGTTTTCAGGGCTGACACAACTTTACAGCGCATCAGGGTAGTCTGCCGACCTGACCCCAAAGACAGCATGCTGTCCGACGACATCGGGTTTGCTCACTCACAGACGCTCGAAGTAATACAGTCAAAGGCAAGACGTGCCAACCTGGCACTGAAAGCGACAGCGTCCGTTCTTCGCTGCGTCGAGTCTTGCATCGAAGAAATCTGCCGCAGACAAGCAAAGATAAATTGCGAATTTGATGCGAGCGATCTTTGCGCAACCCTAAAATCCGAGTTGACGCAAATGGGCAATCACTTAGAAATACACATGCGCAAGGCTCGTGACATAGTCGAAAACGTGAGCAGCGTGAACATGCTGGTCTGTTGTTGGTACATAGCCTCCAAACGAAGCTAATTCGGACAGATTCAACGCATACTCGATCTTCATAACTACAACACTTTGCATACGAACAGTAGCAAACTACAACTTATCTCATCTTCTCAAGCACTGGAGACCGGCACCATGCTCCAGCTTGCTGTCACCCAGCAAAAAGACGCAAGAGTCATGAAAGTTGCAAGCATCATCGCACTAGTGTACCTTCCTGCGAGCTTGGTCGCATCGTTATTCAGCACAGAACTCTTCGCTCTAAATTCTGTCGTGCTTGATATGCGCCAAGGTATCGGCATATTCCTCACCTTGCTACTCACTTTGACGGCAAGCACCGTTTTGACTGCATACCTCTGGTTGCGAAGGGATTCATCAATCGCGCGGACGAACCACGCTTTACCTCCGTAGCGCTGAGGTGTAGTAGGTCAAGTTGATCTGGAGGTTTAGCACTAGTAGCAATATTAGTGGAACTAGATGACTACACCTACCCTCGGTCACTTCCTGCATCTGCAGTACACCTTGGCAGTACTCATTTGCTATTCATTAGGTATAGAGGGTATAGAAAGTCAGAGTATAGCAAAAGGTTATCTACAGACCAAAAGACTCAGAACCTAGAAACCAGCTAGAAGAAACGATATGTTGATGGTTAGATAACGCCAACGTCAGCGGAAAGTCGAAGAGCATGAAGCAAGTTGTAACTCTCAGATAACGGCCACCAAGGAAACGGGGGTGAACGATGCAGTCCAGAGCGTTTTATTGAAAGCCGGTTAAGTTTCATAGGAGCGGGTAAAGAGCTAGAACGCCTGGTCTCAGAATGTCGGGAATAGTACACAATGTAAGCGCTAGTTTCCACCAGCCTACTTCGTACTCGATGCAGGTTGCCTTATTGGCCTGATACAAGCCTCACAGCATCTCACTTCGTGGCTAGGGCACTGCGACAATGGGATGAGTCGTCCTACGCGACGTTGCACCTCCTCACCACCCTTCTACTTGTCCGACTGGTCAAATAAGTTATTCGCTTACAAGACATCCACCTCATCTTGGCGTCGGTTGTCGTTTGAACAAAGGCCACAAATGGCCCTTTCACAGACTCGAGAAGCGTCACGAGAATTTTCAGGCACTCTTCTCTCGCATCAATCTTTCAACCAAGCCAGTGGTTCTACTATACTGTTTATACATGGTGCATTTGTTGACAGTAACGACTGGGATCTTGTCGTGCCCTACGTCCTCGACTACCATCTTCTACTTCCAGACTGCCCTGGACATGGTCGCTCTTCACACATACCCTTCTCTATCGAGGCATCGGCAGAGCACATTGCCCATTTGATAGAGGCAAAAGCCAACAGTGGTCGAGCACATGTTGTTGGTCATAGTCTTGGTGCCTCTATCGCTGTTTGCCTTGCCGCGAACTACCCTCATGTTGTTCACTCCTTGTTCATCTCTGGATACAGCCCGAACCCCGTTTCCAGTGCTCCATTATTGCCATACCTGCTTTGGGCCTCGAATCACATGGAAAACGCCATCCCACGACCTTTTGTTCGCTGGCTCATGGATGGAACTGATCTCCGCCATACGTCTAGTGCTTCGTTGTCGCTTTGTAGACAGATCGCGCATACCGGCAATGCCAAGTCGCAGCTGCAGCCGTGGTCTGCACGAACTCTGATCATTGTAGCGGGGAAAGGTGGATTGATCCCTTCCAATGATAGCATAGAGGCCGCTCGCCAACTCGCCAGAGTTGGTAACGAGAATAATACCCGAACCCTTGCTTGCAAGCATCCATTCATGAGGCATCCTTGGAATCGACAAGATCCTTCCCTCTGGGCTACAACCGTTATGGCGTGGGTCGAAGAAAGAGACCTCCCAGCCGGATTCGTGCCACTGTAGGCGCATGTCGTATGTGCAGCTTGGCTGGAAGGGTGGTCTGGCGGTTTCTAGTAACCCTGGTCAAGTTTGGAGTTCCTCTTGGTAGATCACTTTACTCCTAGCTAGATCTTCATCTCCAAAGCTCAGACTGGAAAGCATCATGTAGGCGTCCTTGGCTTGAAAAAAGAATTTATCCATCTCGCAATTCTTTTCATCGTCCACGTAGACCAACAATAGCCCACCAGGCTTGCTCATCCATTGCTCATGGACTACTACGATGAAGGCTGTTGGCCACCACTCTACATCGGCCGCTGCACCCCCGTCACTGCGAGGGCGCTTGCCCTTGTCTAAAGCGATGTGCGCCTGAACGACCTCTTGTAGCGTCTTGAATGATGTGATAGATGGCGCGGGCCGTACGAGATGGCTTTCGTTTCCTTGTTCTAGCCACTGCTTTTCGAGCACTTGAACAACACTTTCGAGTGGCACCTTGTCACCAAGAAGTGTGTAGACTGCGAATGCTGCGTCGTCCCAATTACAGTCGCCGAATCGGCCAAGCTCGGGCGCTCGAGATGGCAAAGACAGATCGAGTGTCATTATGGTAGACACTAGATTATGGCGCGATGCCCTCAACTTAGGCTTCCTGCTAACGTAAACTGTGATTTAGTATTCAACAGATGTGTATTGTGCAACTGAGGCAGCAGGTGTGAAGAGTGAAATTATGTCTTCGTCAGTTGAAAATCGACATCTGCATTTGTTGGACGCATGAAAGCACCGCGTTGCTGCTGCGCGCAGAATACTCGCGGTATCGAGATTGCTACGACCGACGAAGCGGAGATGAGTGATACCGTTCGCAGTGTTTTATTGAAGGAGCGATAGTGGCGGGTATGTGAAATTAGACGTGAGATTGCATCAGCATATCTACCGATGCTGATTGCGAGAACTCTGAGTCTGCAAGAGCGAAGACAGTCCTGGAGTGAGTCAACAACAGAAGCAGTGAATGTTTCTTGCTGATCTCGGGAGGTCTGACTTGGCTGCAGAGTGGCGATGTGAGACTGTGGTGGCTGGTGGGCAGGCCTCCTGTTCAGGCGGCGATGGCGCGTGGCCACGGCGGATGTGATGGCGGTCGGGTGCTGGGGCTAATGATCTACTCCCAAGGTTAATCACGCAGGTCTCGAAGTCGAGCAGAGTTTCTAGACCGCGCAACGACCAGCTACGTGCCGATCGCACAACTTGAACACAATCTGCAATCACAGTGGATGGCGTCTCTTCACAGACTGTCGCAAATGTTCAACTCGGTAAGGGATGATCCCATAATCACAACAAAAGCATTGTCGGATTGTTGAGCAGCAACAAATGTATTTCGGGCCTACAATATACGAAGGCACGTCATCCTTCAATGCTGCACTTGGTCTCTTTGGGCAGCTGCAGTTGTCAAATTCTCATCTAGTGGCCGAGCATCTATTTTTACGACCATGGGGGAATGCACAGCCACGCAGGTACCAGTACCGTTCATGGGGTCATCGGAGTAGGCTACCAAAGTCGCTTGGTGATGGATTACTGTGATTCTCTGTGCACAAGAGCGGCCAGCAGTAGTGAAAAAAGTCTTTGTGCATGGGGCGACGCCGTGCGCAGTTCTCCAACTCTCCAGCGATGACACGATGGTTGACTTGGCGACGGTCTCGAGCGGGACCGGGGTAGTTTGATAGGCTCGCCTTGCGCAGTAGCATTCCTCAGCTGCCATTAATACGACAGTAGTGGTGTGTTAGCATGCGAGGGCAGCATGCCTCACTGAAAGCAGTGCAGCAAGACAGCCAAGCGATAAGAAGCAACTGCAGTCCCCAGCTGGCGCAAAAGTCCCTGACAACTCCCCAACGTCTAACCCCCCATCCCGTCGTGTTCTCGAACGCGGCCCAACAACCCTCTGTCCTCGATAGCGTCGGATCCAACGACTGCGCCATCGCGGGATTAATCGAGGCTAGCGCCGCGCGTCCCTGCCTGATTGGAGTGAGCCCCCTTGGCTGTCGCCGCACGGTTTCAGAAGAGAGGCAGAATACCGGCTTCAGCGCCTCGTCCTCATTTCAACAACAATCGCTCGCTCGTTCGTCAGTCGTTTCACCTTTGCGTCCCTCGTAACTGCCGACTCGACCCCAAACCTCTTCCCAGGCTCGCCGCTTCCTCCATTAGACCACTCACTGCGACGCTTGCCCTTTGTTTACCGTCTTCATCAGGCACGAGAAAGGTTGACCCTGCGGCCGACTCCCGTTTAATCACTGCTTGCTTCTTCGTCTGCGGCACCATTCTTCTGCCAGCAACCACCTACGTATACGAACCATCCCCCAACACATCGCTACCGCGACCACCACTCGCTATCGAAAGTCGCCTCCCCCAAGGAACGCCCGCGGGCGCAAACATCAACCATGCGACCTCACGCGACGTACTCCGCGATGCTCGCACCCTTCATATTACTGGCATCGGCGCCACTGGGCGTACTGGCCGCCGACATCCTCAAGACTAATGGCTTCAGCTCGTGTCTGGATGGGCAGGGAGACATCAAGGTCAACAAGCTCAACATCGAATTCGACCGCTCTACCAAGAAGGTCACGTTTGACGTATCTGGCACCAACGAGGTCGAGCAGAAGGTCATGGCAACACTCACTGTAAACGCATACGGTCGAGAGTTGTACAACAAAGAGTTCGACCCTTGCTCCGGCGAGTACAAGGTCGACCAGCTATGTCCAGGTATGTACATGCCTGCCTTGCGCCTGCTTCTTTTGTATGCTAACGTACAGCAGTTCCCAAGGGTACCTTTGGTGCACAGGGCGAGCAGAGCATTCCCGATAGCATCATGTCGCAGATCCCCAGCATCGCCTTCAACATACCCGACATCGACAGTCAAGCCAGGTTGCAACTTAAGGCCATAGATGGAGGCAAGGACCTAGCTTGTATCACCTCACAAGTCAGCAACGGACAGTCGCTGTCAACTGCCGGAGTGCAATACATTGCCGCTGGAATTGCTGGAGCGGCCTTGGCTGTTACTGGACTGGCTTCGCTCGCCGGTGCTGGACACGCTGGTGCGGCACAGTCCAGTCCTACCTTTGGCGACGTTATCGGATGGTTCCAGGCCATGGCTTTGAACGGCATGATGAGCGCCGACGTTCCCGGTGTATACCGCAGCTGGTCCCAGAACTTTGCCTTCAGTACCGGTCTTATCTACTGGGAGGGCATGCAGCACTCCATCGACAACTTCCGTGCGAGCACTGGCGGCAATCTTACGCAGAGCAGCGTCGAATTCCTCAAGAATGCTACCCTCGTACACGTGGACCAGAACTCGACCTTGACCAAGCGCAGCTTCGACCTTCTGTTTTCTCGCGATGTTCTGTTTGCTCGCGACGAACTGAACACGGACATCAACGGCAACGGTACTGCTGAGGAGGGTGGTGACAACAAGGTCATCGTCTACGCAAAGGACATGCAGGGCTTCATCCAAGAGTACACAATTCCCGACCGTAATGCCTTCATGACTGTTTTGCTCATCTTCGCTATCATCGTCGCCGCCATTACCGTTGGTATCCTTCTCCTGAAGGTCATCCTGGAAACCTGGGCCCTGTTTGGCAGCTTCCCGAAGCGCCTGACCAGCTTCCGTAAGCGATACTGGTGGACTCTGGCCAAGACTATCACCAACTTGATCCTTCTACTATACGGTATCTGGGTTCTCTACTGTGTCTACCAATTCAAGAACGGAGACTCATGGGCTGTCAAGACACTTGCTGGTGTAACCCTCGCGGCATTCACTGGAGTCCTGGCTTTCTTCACCTGGAAGATCTGGAGCACCGCCGACAAGTTCAAGAAGATGGAGGGCAAGCCTGACGCTCTTTACGAGGACAAGGAGATCTGGCGCAAGTACAGCATGTTCTACGAGAACTACAAGAAGAGCTACTGGTGGATCTTCGTCCCCGCTATTGTCTTCCTGTTTGCTCGTGGTTGTGTTATCGCTGGAGCAGACGGCCACGGTCTCGCACAGGCTGCCGGTCAACTCATCGTTGAATCACTTCTCCTGATCATGCTTCTCTGGGCCCGCCCATACACTCTCAAGTCCAGTACCTGGATCAACATTACCATCTCGGTCGTTCGTGTCTTGTCTGTTGTCTGCATCTTGGTTTTCGTCGAAGAATTGGGTATGAGCCAGACGACCAAGACCGTCACCGGTCTCGTGCTTGTTGTTGTGCAAGCATCGCTCACTGGTGTTCTTGCTATTCTCATCGCCGTCAACGCCATCATTATCTGCTGCAAGGAGAACCCCCACCGCAAGAAGAGAAAGGCAGCTGGTAAGTTTAACCCTCCCCTTAGACCCCAACATTATCTAATAAACTTTCCAGAGAAAGCTCGCGATCTCGACAACCTTACCCCTCTCGACGCACGCAACTCGCTTCTCATGGACCCCCAAGAGTACAAGCGCACCTCGCTTCCTTCACCATTCGGTCCCCGCACCGCCGGCTACGACCGCGTTCCTCTCGCCGACCAAAACACTGCCTACAACGGTCCTGGTGGTCGCTCTTTTGGAGATGACCAAGGACACCTCCTTGCCGATGCTTCCACTTTCGGCCGCACAGCAACGCATGAGCGAAGCATAAGCCGCGACAGCAGTCCAGGACCCGACCCGGGAGCTGGCTACCACCAACCACCCGGCTACGTCTCCAACGCCCCGTGGCAACCTCAACAACCACGAGCCAACAATGGTGGCTACGCGTACTAGAGCCAACAAACTCTTGAAGTCTTCTACAAGTGAAGACTCGGAGTGGTGAAATGACTCACCATCAGGCACTATCTCCTTTTGTTATATTCCCTATTTGTATCGCGGTGGTTGTATTGACATACCCTAGAGCGGTCAAGCCACATCTAAAGTCATCTCTCTTGCATACGGGCTGGGCCATATCTGCTCACAACGCCCGTGATTTTTACGAATCTTTCTTTGTGTTTATCTTTAGTATTTGGTGTAAAGAAAGATCTGATACAAGCTCTTGTAATCTCATGCAAGCGGTAAGCCTGGGGCTCGCGCACACACATACACAACTATCTTTTCTGCTATCGTCAAGTGGGGTGAAGGAGAAGGACGGGAAAGGAACTGCCAGGAACGGAGTGTGGAGTTGGAAATGGGATGTGAAATAAGATGTAGAGAAGATGTGAATACCAATACTTAACTATTACATGTGCAGCCCTATCTACCTTCTTGTGACATCTGCCTAGAGAATGCCATATCTTGAGTCGAGGTCTCGCTGGGCTCGGCAGTGGTAATGCCATTGCCCAGAGCAGGGAGCACGGTACGTGCGGTTTTAGCTTTCGCCGATAAGCTCCTCGCTGCAGAAAGCTGCAAGCTGAACACTTCCGCCGCACCGCCGTCCCGAAATGTTGGGACGACTGCGCATGCGCCACCCCTGAACCAATACATTCTAGCGACATATTGCATGACCAGAATGCTCGAACAAAGACCGAGGTTTCCCACAACGAAGCCGTCTACGAGTCTAGGCAGTCTTATACCTGCAGATCGTCCGATGCTGTTTCATTTCCAGAGCCATGTCCCACACGAGAGATGCGCTTTTTCCGCCGAACGCCTCCGGTTAAGTCGATCTCCCGAGGATTTGCTTTGGCTCGTCCCCTTGTGGCGTGCCCGCCAGGGCTTGGGCCGCTTGTACCTGCGTCACGACTACACTATTCTGGGCGGCACGGTAGCAATCTAGCCGGCTACCAAGAGCCGGTTTATCTCTAGGACTGCTCTTTTCGATATGCTAACGTGCATGGTGCAGGTGTAGCGCGGGATGATGTGGACTATAGATTATATCGTTATCTCGGGACTGGGAGTTTCCTCTGACGAGGCTTGCGGTTTTGACGTTTGACGGCGCTCGAAGCTAGCTTGCGCAGATACTATTTGGGGAGAAGGGATACGCTTTCAGGTACCTAGGTATTCGCTTTCCTCTTTCTTCATATCTCCGTTCCGAGTTTTTGGGTCGGGTGCACGATAGACCGCTTGCTAATTCCCCGTCCGTCTTCAAGTCGCAAAGGCGTTTTTGTGGCTTGCGTTACGACTCGCTTTCGTTTCTCTCCTAAAAGCTTTGGGGTTTTTTTTGGTGGGCCAAGCTGTCTAGAAGAGAAGGAGATTTTGTACAAAGTACTATTATTGCGCTGTCTTCCCGATCGCGTCCTGTTCTTTACGTTGCCCACGCGCATCAGCAACGAGAGAAGAGTGACCCTGTGTGGTGACGACCAATAGCGCGACGACAGAATATTCGAAACCAAATTTGTTCGCGACCCATTCTAATATCGTTGGTAGCGATTACTCCGGTACAAATTCTCAAAAAAATCGAGTTCCTACATCGTTACGCTTCAAAGTATTCCTATACATCGACCTCACCACAAATATGCGACGAACCGCACTCTATTCCGCCGCGACGGCACTACTCACTAGTACCACAACCGCACAAGCCACAGCATCAACGTCGTCAAAACGTGGTCTCTGCTACGTGCCCTCCGAAGACCATCCCGACGACGACAAGATATGGACAACCGGCCCATCACCACCAACATGGTATTACAACTACCAAAAGGATCCCTCCCCAGCCTACGCCAACGACCCAGACATGCAATTCGTCCCCATGCTCTGGGGAGCCAGTGATAGCGACACTGGAACCCCCTTCCTCGACTCAGTCAAGAAGCAAATCGCCGACGGACACAACATAAGCTATGTCCTTGGCTTCAACGAGCCCGATGGTGGCCACAGCACTGGTGGTTCCAACCTCGCCGTCACCACAGCAGCCGCTCGCTGGAAAGCCGAGATTGAGCCTCTGAAGGAACTCGGCATCAAACTGGGTGCGCCTGCTGTTACTGGCGCAGAGTCTGGTTGGCAGTGGTTGGAAAACTTCTTCAACGAGTGTGATGGCGGTTGTAATCCTGATTTCATCCCTGTACATTGGTACGGAAACTTCGAGGGCATGATGAGCCATGTTGGACAGGTTACGAACAAATGGCCCAATTTGACTGTCTGGGTTACCGAGTATGGTTACCCGAATCAGCCGCTCGAGGCGACGCAGACTTTTTACAACCAGAGTGCTCAGAGCTTTGATAGCTGGCCGTAAGTACTGCTTCTAGCATTCTTCTACTAGAAGAGAACGCGGATTAACACTATAACCAGGAACGTTACGCACTACTCTTACTTCGGCGCCTTCCGCTCTGATGTCAGCAACGTGGGTGCCAACGCCGCTATGCTTACCCAGGACGGCAAATTGACGGATATTGGATCCTGGTATATGGGCGGTGCTGAGACGAACAATGTGCCAAAGGCTTCTGGTGCTTCGATGACGGGAGCTGCACCAGGTGCTTTTGCCTTAAGCTTCGTGGCTATGGTGTGGTTCTACTTGGCTTAGTGTTTCTAGAATCCAGGTTGTCCATTCCTCAGGCTATGGTATCGCAAAGGCGTTGAAGGATCGGTATCGATTAGATGTTGCTAATAGACCAAGGCTCACTTGAGCTAGAGAGTCACAAAAGACGTGCTCATGTCACTGAGTGAGTAGCCTCGCACTGAGCCATGAGCAATAGAATTCCATGGTTCCTTACTATCACCTTGTCACAAGCAGCAGGTAGAGACTGATAGGTAGGCGACCATTCCCGAATCTTCATCACGTTGTGTTTTACATTTCCTATGAATCTACGCTCAGCTTAACAGCTTTCCCTCGTGTCCGGTTTCGATTAGGACAGATTCTAAGACTCTGTACCTTAGTGTGTTCTTAGCTTTCTTATGAGATGTTTCATTTCTTGTTTGTGCCAATTTCTTTCGCGCCCTGAAACGAAATAAATGGACGTTGCACCAACGTCGGTGACTCTCACAATCTTCTCCTCGGCGTGGAAGACACCAAATTCCTCTGCAGGCGGAGGAAAGTATTTTTCGAGGAGATGCACCTTCTCGACACGTTGCTCCATTAGCGCTGCGGTCATTGAACCACACAAACTAGCGAAAACATCGAGCTGATGCATCACGCGAAGACGATTCTTGACCCACTCCTCCCTACTCAACACTTGTTGTTCGGCATTAGAGTACGTTGAAGATTGGCGCAGGAAGTGCGTGTGCAAGATGAATATGGAGTCTCTCGGAATGCTCCATAGAGCGTCGACTAACGAGATCTTTGCTGCTCCGGTGTCTCCGATACTGTCGAGCAGTTGCCATGCCTCGGTCGGGAAAGCACAAGGCTTTCTTCGATATACCTCTCCGAATTCGATGATATCACAGTTGTCCCTTTTCTTGTGATAGAAGTTCCAAATGAGAGACCGAGGTTGCGGGCGCAATAATGCAATCGGGGTGTCGATACGTGACCCGAAGGACATTGCGTAACGAGGACAAGGCCAGTCTTTCGCGTCTCGGACGTCTTCGTCGTTAAGAAAGGCTTTAGGCATGGGATGGAATGTGCCATACATTGGCAAGTCTTTGAGAAGATTTGTTGCAAAAGCCTGGCAGTTGTTTTCTCGTAAATCCCAATCCAGGCGGACTTCTTGATTTGCCAAAACCTTGGCGAAATGCTCGAGGTACAGGTTGACTTCATGACCAAAGGTTTCTTTGATGGCTTCGACAATGGGCAGCGAGACCGCGTGTAAGTTCGATCGCGCTCGAGCGACCCAACCTACAGACTCCCCGCTTAGCTTAAAGCTAGACTTGGCCTCAATCACACGTCTTACCACTTGCCGCTCACCGTCTGCAAAATGCACATTGTGTCCAGAGAACGCGCCACCACACACCTTTTTGACACACCCAAGGATGCGGCGGTCTGTTCTCGGCTTCTCGTGCAGCTCTTTGATCACGCGTTTATGGGTTTTGTCGTCATACACGTGTCCTATGAGAACTGTTTCTTTCTTTGCGTCTCTTTCGGAGTAGATCATCTTCATCCGAGGTGGCTCATAACGTAGCGATGGAATTGGACGACACGAGATGTCTGCTTTGTAGACACTGGTGAGTTGGATTAGCAATACACCAATAAGGTGGTACGGTACTTCTTACGGCCTCAGGCCATTCTCTATCATTAGAGGCCCGAAAGTGAGAGCAACGTGAATTGGTCCGGCATTTGCAAACTGAGCTGGAGATATGATCTTGTGCGCTGCTTTTGTCAGCGATGGATGAGATGAAGCATCTGTTCCGAACTCGCGCTTTCGCAACTTCGCTCTAAAGGAGGCCAATCCTAGGGAAGTGTGAGTGGCTAGAGTCATTATAACCCAGGAATAGGCATACCTTTGTTGTCGCTCTTAGTGTAGAAGATCTTCTGGCAGTGTTTTCGTTCGCATTGCGTCAGTTGATCAACTTTGCGGGTGCATGCGACGCATAGCCGTACGGGGGGCTGAGATCCAGGTGGTGTTTCTGAGGAGTCAACCACATTGTCTTTCTGATCTTCAATATGGAGATCTGCAATTGTGCTGAGAGCCGTACAACGTTAGCAAAGCTCGAAAGCAGTACGAAGCGATGTAAACAAACCTCACACATCCACTGCTGCATTCATAGTAGAAGTATTCTCGCAAGGGCTGCCTGCACGCCTCGCAGCGCATTTCCCGGAATAAATCGCTTGACTCATCGTCCAAGTTGAGCACCTCACCTATAGAGACCGCATCAATATGCAGGTTCCGGGCATTTCATCATTTCCTGTCACGTACCATGTGGATCATGACAATGTCTGCCGATGGTGACGTCATCCATGCCGTCGTGCACTACGTCGATATCCAATAGCCCTGGTTCCAGTCAATGAGAAGTCTCATAGAAATAGATTGGATACTGTGTTACCTAGCGCTTGGAGAAGCCATCTGCCACGGCGTGCTTCGTGACTTATACCGAGATGAGCTATTGAAGGCCTTTAGACATTGTCATATCAGATTGCACTATCAGGAATCTACTCACACTGGGCTAGCTCCACTGCTCGACTATGAAGTCTTGCCGAGTCGAAGGTTTCGTCGCCTTTCACGTAAGGTGCTAGTGTCTAGTTAGTGTATGCGTGTTACAGCGACTGCACTCATCAATCGTTCACATACTCAACAACGTACAGAAACGCCGAAAGTTATAACCGCTGACATCTACCTCATTTTCTTCATCGGTAGTAGGTTGAGCATGGTATTTCTCGATGTCTTGGTAAGCTAGAACCAGCTCGCATATCTCGCGCTCCACTCCTTCCCAATAGACGGTGCTGAGTACACGGAGAATTTCGTCGGAGTTTCCATCGCGAATATGCTCACTTGAGGTGTCGGAAGAAGATTCAAGATCCATCGTATCGTGCGGAAAGTGATATATTTGGGGATGCGTTTCGCTAAAACGCCCCTCGCCTGTGTAACACTGCCAAGTGTCCCAGCGGCAATGACGACTCACATTCTGGCACGATCGAGCTAGCTAAGACCTCGCAATAGTTTCAGAATGCCGAAGACCAGGGAAGAGGTGAACAAAGGGCTGTGGAAAAAGTTCCGTAAGTCCACAACAAAGACTGTCCTTGCAGAAAGCGGCGGAGCCATATCTTTTGCCTCAAACAGCGCGTCGCAGTCAACTGGCAGTACTTCAAATGCGGTCGCGCTCTCCAAGGCGTTCAAAAAGCTAAACGATATCGACTTCTCGTACAACATTGCCGAACAGCGTAAGTGATCACTGGCGACGTTGATCAACAACATCTGTAGGTTACAACACTTCGCTAACAAAACTAAGTGGAGAACCCGCTCATCGACTATATTGGTAGAATCGAATGTTATGAAAATCATCGCCTTCGGAGTGAAGGCGATACTCTTGAATTGTGAGTCACTGGGAATACCAATACGTTGACTTGTTCCTAAATCCGACCGCAGGAACGAGATACAATGGCAGCAAGTCCATCTTGCAGCAGAGTGGGCCGTACAAGTGCACAAAATCGACAAATCATCGGAAGATACAATTTTTCATGGGATAAAAGACCCTACTGGGCACACGAGGCAATTCTGCCTGCACAAGGCAACGATCGACGGACGTGTTACAGTTGTGATAGCGTTTCGCGCCACTAGGTATCCAATGTACTCTCCGATGCAAATGGCAGTAAATACGAACGCAGAGCCCATAGCTTGCGAAGAGCTAGGAGTAGGCATGAAAGTTCATCGCGGTTTTCTCAGCCTCGCGAAGAGTATGGAAACTTCGGTCGCAGCAAAGTTGGATGAGTTGCTAGCCACTGGCTTGACAGATGGAGTAGGCTTGTTGTTCACCGGTCACTCTAGCGGTGCTGCAATTGCGCAGCTCCTCTTCGCATTCATGCATTCGGAAAGTTCGCCGATAGCGCGCTTCAAATCACGTAAGTGACCTTAATGTATTTGCAAACCCCCAGCTGATTAGTCCTGCTTTCCGGAAAGTGGATTCTATTACATGCGTAGATTGCATCACCTTTGGAGGACCGCCCGTTTCCAGTTATCCGATTACATTCCCCTCAAAAAAGGCGTCATTGTTCATGTCGTTCATCAACGAGGGAGACCCTGTTCCTCTTGCACAAGAAGAGTATATGCACAGCCTTGTCCAAGCATATACGCAACCTGTCACCAAAACTGAATGGGAAGTCCCTCGGCCTTTCTACCTTCCAAGCGGAAATCAAGTCGTTCTAAGATGCGAATCACATCAATCTGGTGATGTTGAAAGAGTTGTAACGCTGCGAGTCGAATGTGCAGCGCTGGAAGGACTTTTGTTCGGAGATATCGTTATGCACAGCATGAGCATCTACAAAGATCGGATACAAAAGATATTGGGGCAGTTAGCACTACCCCAAGACCCCTTCGAGGACCCACAGTAGAGAGGCATTATCTATCGCTGACTCACTAAGAGTTCCTCCGAAATGGTATTCTGTCTCGTGATTAGATTCTCCTTCTCCGTACACCCGATATTGTGAAACAGACGCTTCCGTGCAACCCTGATATATCTCTCGTTCTTCAGTTTATATCCGAACGTCCACAGGGCCCATATCAGAAGAGTCATCATCAGGAGTGGCAGGGAAACTGCAATATATAGGAACAGTCCTGGTTTCCAGACCTTGACAACGGTATCGTCGACCTGGTTTCTGGGTTCGCGCTGAAACATTGGTGTGCTGAAAAGACCTGATACAAATGTGCCTGGCAAGAATATCGTAGTCATTAGAGCAAGTAGCTTCATGCTTTGCGCATCATTTTTAGTAACCCATGCTATTCGGCGGGATTCTTCAGCGATGTGTCGGGCAGATGCAGAGTCGTTCGCGGATATGAGGTTGAAGAGCTGCAGCTGGAATTAATATACAGATTTTTCGTATACGGTGACGATGGTACAAAGGCAGTCGGGGTCACTTACCGCTTCTTTTTGAGTCCGAATTCGCGACAAGGTGTACTTCAGGTCAAGGACTTGCATGGCGGTACGTTGCTCGATGAGGCAATTTAGCGCTAACAGTTCTTCCTTACTTCTAAAGTCTCGTTCATCTTCCAGGTGGTTATGAATAAACTGACCAAACTCCGCAACTACTCCTAATTTTCGCGCATTCGACTCAACTCTCGTTCCACACCCGCTCATTCTTGCTGACAAGCCCACCAAATCACCCCTCGCGGAGTCTTCAGCACGGCCCGTCCACTCGTGGTAACCCGTCCGTACCTCTACCTCCCGGACTAACTTCTTGACCTCACCAACTTCAGCGTCAATCTCCTTCGAGCTCATCAAGGCGCTCATCAATGCCGGCGTCATTTCATGGTGGGCCAGGTTCTGCACGAATTCTTGTTCCATCATCTCCTGCATAATATCGAGTTTGCAACGATCCGCTACGCAGATCACGCTTGTGACGCCAAGCTCTGCATCGTGCGACCATGTGACGGCGAGTTTTGGATGATTGCAGAGGAAGTTCACGTCCTTTCCCGTTTTCTGATCCATCATACGGCCTATGCCTGCATATTGAGTCGTGCAATAGGCCTGTGCCGGTTGGTGACGAAACGCAGCGCATATCTCTTCGAAAAGAACAGCGTCGATGTCGACGATTTGCCGTTTTGTGTCCAGAAGGATCCAAATAACTCGAAGTACACAATGCTTTTTGAGTGCTGTTTCTGCACAAGAATTGATTCCGTTGGTCTGCTGTAACCAGCTCCGAAGCTCTGACTTTCTGACTTTCCGGTGCACCGACACCGTAGCACCCGGGTTTTTCTGATTGCTTCTCCAGGTTTCTGTAACGGAAAGATGGTCGGCTCCAGAGGAACTGAACTTTTGCCAAACAACTTGAGTTCGATTGAGGTAATGATGTGCGGAAGCCATTTGATAGGCTACGTGAAAGGTTGCGTAAGTATGCTGACAGTTTAGGGAGACTACGCCAGCTCATAAGTCGTACACGGCGGCTCGTTAGAACTGGGCAAGTTCTGCCTTCTAGGGAGCCTCGTGTGAACATCAGCTGAATCCAGATGCCTCAGGGTATCCAAGTCTATGCAGGCACGCAAGGCTGAAGCTCAAAGCACTGGGGTCTGAATCCTCCTACTTCGCATATACTCGGTTTACCTTTCCAATCAGCCTCACTCAGACTGAACACGGTATAGTGGTCGCCGAGAGGTGGCTGTACATCCGCATTAGGTATGAATCAATAGCGATAGCCTGCGAGTCCTTCGAGCTATCGACTGCCTGTGACGAGAGAACAACACATGTGTTAAGAGCTAAGTAACGATGGGTGCATCTTGACTAGTCTAGAATTGCGAGAATTGGGGCAGAGAACGTCGCGTTGGTCAGCCTTCTAGTGTCCACGTCAGGGTTTCCGAAATGACAATGATGCATCCTCACCGTGCAATATTGTAAACTAGGTGAGTTGTTCAGATGTGGGGTAGTCGTGCAGGACCAACGAAGGGGCTGGGGCTGGGGCTGGGGCGCTAGACACCGGCCCGCTCTTGCGCGTCATCATACGGCATCACTGAATCCCTGTCAAGTTTTTCGTTGGAAAACAATTCATTTTGCTCCCTGCTCGTGAGATGTTGCTACTCTAGCTTTCTGCAACTCACTTCAGCCTGGTACATTTCGTCCTATCTTCCATCCTGCTTGCCTGCCAATGCGTACCTGGCGTTTAGGCGACACGCGCAGTGACAGGGATGACGACGTGACCCTTAGCGGGAACATCGCCCTGTCCGTACACGACCTGCTCGGTGGGCTTCTCGATGGTTTGTTGGATCTTCAGAGCTACGGACAACGTTAGTTCTATCTCTCGCGTGCATGCGCGCGGCGGTTCAAAGAGTACTTACTGCCGTCTGTCTGGGGCTCAACCGAGAAGGTATCTGGGTCGCATACAACGTTGAACTGCATGCCCTTCTGCGACCAGTTGCACTTGGACTCAAGACCCTTGGGGTATTCCTCAGAAACGAAGACTGCGGTAAGGTAATACGCT